>Ga0302319_10006985_pt1 | contig 22279 bp, 18 predicted proteins | sample Bog_T0_2_FD_203319 | JGI IMG/M metagenome (GOLD analysis project Ga0302319, IMG submission 203319) | Peat permafrost microbial communities from Stordalen Mire near Abisko, Sweden - Bog_T0_2 | ecosystem: Environmental > Terrestrial > Soil > Wetlands > Peat | place: Sweden: Abisko, Stordalen Mire... | reverse complement strand
AAGGAAGTCGCCGCTTGGCAGGCGGACCGCAACAAGCGTCACACAAAGGCAGATTGGCAATTCACCACCGCCGATGCCCGCATCAAGCTCAAGCGGCTTTACCCCTCATTTTGAGCGACTCGGGCCAGTAGCCGTGCTCTGTCAGCCAGCGTGCGCGCGCCAGGTGCGTTTCATGAGCGCGCCGGGCACGCTCCGGTTCCAGCGCGGGGTCGAGATCGAGCACCACTCGCGCGACCTCCTCCCAGGTGGCTCCCTGGGACGTCGCATCGAGCAATCGGAGATAGGTCGGCAGATGCGTCCGGTCGTAGTCAGTCACCTGGGCGCTGGTCGGGGCGGTTTCAGCGATAGGGGGCGCTGGAGGAGATGGCATGGTCTTCCCGAGGTTTTTCCCGTGTTGACGGAGAATGCTTGCGAAACTGGGACGGCTATCCCGAACGGCGTGGCTGGCCGAGCGGATCGGCAAGGGCGCCGCGTATTATAATACGTAGCGCCAAAATACGCGATCGGTGTCCACCCTTGGGATGGATATTCGACATGTGTTCGGACACAATCTCCGCCGACTTCGCACGCAAGCTGGTCTCAGCCAAGAGGCCGTTGCAGTCCGAATAGGGGTTGATCGCGCTCACGTGAGCAGTATGGAGCGGGGCAAGCAGAACGTCACGCTCCTGACGCTTTGGCATACAGCGCAGGCCGTCGGGGTGAAGTCTGCCGATCTCCTCGACGAAGGCGTCGTGATTGCCAGCGCTGCCGCCGATCCCGATGGTTCGGCGGCGTCATAGCCTTCCTGACAAAAGAGAAGCCCCGCCCGGTTTCCCGAGCGGGGCGTCGCTGGCTGATCTCAGTCACCGTTCGCCTTGCGGCCGCGGGACCAGATGAGGGTGTAGCCGTCGCCGTCCTCGTCGTCGAAAAGGTTGGCGTAGATCGGGGCGTTGAAGCTGGGATCGTCGAGCTTGACCGAGAGATAGTCGCGGTTCTCGGCGGAGCGCTTGGACCAGGCGGCGCCGATCTCGGCACGGCCGACGAAGATGCGGTGGCTCGGGGCGTTGTCGCTGGCGCGGGTGGCCTCGGGGACGATGCGGACGTTCTTGGTCTGAACGCTGAGGGTGACGATTTCGCCCAGATAGTCGGTGCCGGACTTCTTGAAGGTGCCGATGTTCGCCATGGTGGTTCTCCTTGTTCGCTGTTCTCGGGCCTGCGACCATCGCGGCCTCGATGGCGATCGACAGACCGGAGGCGACCGACGCCGCACCCGCTTGCGGGCCGCAGCGCAGCGGAGGATGTCAGCCCGGAGAGTTTCTTGCCTCGCGAGGAATGGGCGGGCCGGGGTCCCTGCGCGATCTTTCGCGTGGGGTGGTCCCCCAGGGGAAGAAAGTCGCCGGGCGACATTGCGGCATAGGCGGTCGAGGCGAAGCCATCCTTCGGTCAGATCCAGCCATTGAAGAGGCCGTAAGGGGCAGGCGCGACTGACAGCGACTCTAATCAAGGAAGAACTTGGCGGACACCGGTCGCCGAGAGCGCTTCGGCACGTCTGGGCAAACGGACCTCTGTTCAGACCTGTTTCGCCATCGGCCTACGGCCATCTCTTCGCCACCGAAAGACAACGACCGAGGCATCTGCGATTTATCGGCAACGCGCGGGCAAAGCCGCCTCGTCCATGGGCATCACCGACCGTACCGTGATCTCGGTCTTGTCTTGGCTATTCCCATCAATGTCCGATCATCGACCTGAATCGGCGACGACCGGTCGGCCTTGACGTCCTCCACCCAGCCTCGGACCAGCGCGTGGTCCCGGCTGAGTTCAGCCCCTGACGATGCCCTGTGTCGGGTGACCGGGGGGCCATGCCATGCGCGTCAAGGCTGTGACGCCGACAGCAACGGCCCCGATGATCGAGAACACTATCTGCCAAGCCCCAGCCGGCATGGTCAGCTTCGCGAGGCCGAGCGTGGCGTGGTAGCCGGCAAGCGCCGCGGGCGCCGCGAACAACAGTGCGACGGCAACTCGGATCCACGCGGATCGTGCGAATGCGAAGACGTACTGGCCCGCGACCAAGGTCACAATGCCAGCCAGAATACCGACGAAGGTGGCTCCGAGCGCTCCTGCGTCGCCGTGATAGGCCCACAAGCCGGTGGAGACGGCTGCGAAGAATGGAAGCGCATAGACGGCGAGCGAGAACAACAGCCAGCAGAGGAAGCCGATGCCGACGACGCCAAAAAGGATACCGATGACGATCATGGTGGTGGTCTCCGTGACAAAGGTCGAGCGGGCGCGCCTTCCACCACCACCACGGCGCGCTTCCGAGTATAGCCGAAGGTGGTGAAGCGTGGCAGCGGATTCTGAGTGGGACTTCCGCCGCCGCCTGATGTGACCAGCGCCCCTTCAGGATTGGAAGGGATCGAATTCATGAATGATGGTGGCCGGATCGCGTTCATACATATTCAGCCGACGGCATGACGCGTTATTCGCCATTGTCGCCGTGAGAGACCGTGATGCAGACCATCAACGCGATGGCAAGGTTTCAGCCGCGGGCCTGAGTGATCGAAAGGCCTTGCGACAACGTTGCGGCTCCCGTCCTGGAGGCGGGGGCCGACCCCACGCGACAGGCGCCCGATGTGTCCAGCCCAGGGCCGCGATCGCCCCGCAAACCTATCCAGGCCGATGGATCAGGCGTTCTCGAGCGCCGTGAAGTAGCGCTGGAAGGCGACATGCAGCTGCTGCGCCCAGTTGAACTTGTCCACGTCGTGGAACTGCACCCGCTTGCGGTCGTCCTTCTGGAAGTGGAACACGGAATTGCGGAATACCCGCAGATCGTCGAGATGTGCGTCGATGAGAGGGGTGATCGTGGGGTCGGCGAGATTAAGCTCCTTGAAGGCCTCCGCGACGACGTAGAGCAGGGCCATCCACAGATGCGCGTAGGCAATGAATGCCTGAGCTACTTCTTCCTGGGTACGCGGGTGAAAGAACATAGGCTTGGTCTGCATGTAGTGCTGGAATATGATGTCGCAGGGCACGAAGTGCGCGACAAACAGCATCCATACGGGGTTTCCGTCCTTCGGAGCAGCCACGGCGTCCTCCGGTCTACTGGTTTGTGGAAATGGATAGCGGGATCGCGATCGACTTGGCAGTTCGCTGATTATCAACCCCGCTCGGGGATGGGCTGGGTAAGCGTCGCCTGGCAGTGCGGCTTCACGGCGGCCATGAGGTCGGCGACGGCACTTTGCACATCGCCAAGCGTCGGCAAGTGCTGGACGCCGACCTTGAGATAGCGAAACTCGAACTCGCGTGCGAACGGATCGAGCAACTCGATGGCTTGGCCGATGAAGGCGACGGCGACCGGATGGCTATGCAAGCCCTCCGCCAAACAGGCCTCCCATAACGCCAGGAGCTTGTGGCCGAATTCGCGCGAGGCGAGGCGAGCCGCGGAGATGCCCTTCGTGCGCAGAAAGGCTTTGAGGGTCAGCTCGAACGCATGGCAGTAGAGGTAGTAGACCGGCATGGTGAAGCGCAGGCGCAGGTCACCGGCCTCGCAAGACCGTTGCAGGTGCTGCGCCGCGTGGAAAAACGATTCGCCGGACAGGAACACGCCAATCGGCGGCGACCGATCGATCTCCGTTGCCGCATCAGCGGCTGGTGTTGTGCTTGCCGGTTCGTCCATGCGCCCGTTGCCCTATTCGCCGGTCCGTTGCCGCCCCTGCTAGCCGCCCGACCGCAGCCTCGAATAGGCGCGAGGACTGCCAAGAAGGCAGGAAAATGGCAACGGAAATCTCTTGCGTATCGTCCGTATAATCCGTATATCGCCTATACGCGTTTTACGACTTTGACAAAGGAGATGCAAGTGGTGCCGTCCGTTGAGCTTTCCGCCCAGACATTTGCGCGCTTGCAGTCACATGCCGTGCCGCTTGTCGACAACATCGAGACGGTCATCCGCCGCCTGATAGACTTCTATGAATCCCGCGACAGTGCGCCCGTGCCCGACGTAGACGTTAGTGCCGGCGGCAAGATCCGCCAGTTTAACCCGCTGTCGCCGCCATCGCTGACGCACACCAAGGTGCTGGCGATCGAGTTCTGCGGCCAGCCGCTGGAGCACGGGCAGACGAACTGGAACGGGCTGCTCAACACCGCCGTCAGGACGGCGAAATCGCGCGCGAAGACGGCAGCCGACCTCAAACAGCTCGTCATCATCCCCTATCTCAATGGGCAGAAGACCGATGAGGGCTACCGATACCTGCCGGAACTCGGGCTATCGGTGCAGGGGCAGGATGCCAACGGCGCATGGAAAGCGGCCTGCCATATCGCGCAGAAGCTCGGCCTGCCTCTTACCGCCCGGTTCGTCTGGCGCGAGAAGAACGGCGCGGCGTTCCCCGGCATCACCGGGCAGTTCTCCGTCCAGGGGCGCTGAGACATGCCGGCCGCCGGGAGTGCAGTGACGTTCTCGCGGGACTGCGTCCAGGCCGTCAACGACTGGCAACGCGGCGGCGACCACAGGCAGAAAATCAGGCGCGGGGAGAAGCTGAGGCAAGAGCTCTTGGCGCTCCCGGAAGCATTCCGGACATGCACGCAACAATGCTTTCGGCAGGAGGCGCACCCCAAGGGTCGCGTGTGGCAACTGTTGGCCGATGAGTGCTTGCCGGAGACGATCGCGGCATGGACGACGGACCTCGCCGTCGCAAAGCATTTCAAGGGCGGTGTCCCACCACATGACCTTCAAGGCGTGATCTTCGCGCTGGTGCCACCGGCGGGATCGGTTGTTGCCAACCTGGCAGCGCTCTACGCCGACACCGACTTTCTTACGGCGGTCGAACAATTCAAGTCCGACATTTTGGGCTTCGCAGACGGAATCGACAAGTATGGGAGTTCCCAGCACGAAGTGGTCTTGGAACTTGGCAGCCTGACAACGGCGGAAATCTGCTCCTATGGCGGCTATTCGAGTTCGCGCGACCGGCTTCGCATTGATGGCCGTGTACCGACGCAGGACGAACTGGCAGAATTCGATGCCTTATGTGCAGAGGCCGGGGTCGCGCTCGGCCCGTGGTGGCTTACGGAAGCCGGCACGTGCAAGGTCCTCGCCCGCATGAATCCCCATATCGTTCGCCTTCGGGAGAAGAAGGCGCAGGAAGGCGCGGCAAATTCAGGCAACAATTAGAACATGCCGTCTATGAGCGTTTTCACGCAGACGGACAAGTACGAGTTGAAAAATCGATGGGTGTAAGGAGGGGGACGATGTCGGAAGCCGAAAGTGCCAGGCCAGGCTGCGTGGCTCTCTGCCTCACTAGCAGCGCCCGGTGACGGCGGCCAAGCGATGGGCTTGGCACGGCGCGGCCCTGTTGCTGGGCGCCATCATTTTTTTGGTCGTGCTGATCATCAATGACATTGGTGTGGATATCGTTCTGCACTACACGCTCGGGCACGGCCTCTATTCGCACGAGAACTGGCCGATCGTCGCAGGATGGGACACCATCTTCTACTATTTCGAGTGGTTATATCCTGCCGCGGTCGCGTCCTGTTTCGTGTTCGCCTTCTGGAACGGTCTGCCACCGGAAAACCGGCGCCTCCTGATTTATGCCTCCCTTTTAGCCGTCATCGGTCCGCTTACCTTCGTCAATTACACGCAGTCGGATCAGTTGATCGACCGGCGCGTCCAGGTGGGGTTCAACCTGTTCACCGTCTTCGTCGGCCTTACCGTTGTACTGAAACTCAAACATTTGTCGCCGAAAGCGTTTGACGCGCGGGCTCTACGGTCGATCTCCGTGCTGCTGGTCGCCGTACTGTGTGTCGCCTTGCCGCTGTTTTACACTGGAGTGTTCGGCTTGGTGCTGTTCGGCTGGATCGATCACCACCAGGCGCAGGCGATCGGCGACCACACGGCGCTGGGAATCTCCGGCGCGGTCGGTGCCATTGCCGCAATGCTGGAGAACCTCGACCGGCTGGGCGGGAATGCCCCGAAACGATCGAAGGCAAGCTGACGCGCAAGAGGCAGCGCAGTGAGCGCCGGGCGGCCCGCTTATGGGTCTACTCCGGTCGACGATACTTGCCCCAAGTGAACGGCGGTTATCTCACCGTTACTACTCTGAACCTGCCGGCCCACCATCGGCCATTCCTTCATTTGGGCCGCCGCTGGAAAGGACCGCTCTGGGTCGAAAGCAGTGGTAGGCAGCAAGCGGCGCTCACGCGCCGCCGCTCCCGAAATTCCAGACCGGAATGCCGAACTTCTTGGCCTTGTCGGCGAGGTTGTCCTGAATGCCGGTGCCAGGGAAGACCATCACCCCGATCGGCAGGACGTCGAGCATCGCATCATTGCGTTTGAACGGCGCCGCCTTGGCGTGCTTGGTCCAGTCGGGCTTGAAGGCGATCTGCGGCACCTTGCGGTAATCGGCCCATTTGGCGGCGATGAGTTCGGCCCCCTTCGGCGATCCGCCGTGCAGCAGCACCATGTCGGGATGCTTGACGTGAACCCGGTCGAGCTTGTCCCAGATCAGGCGATGATCGTTGAAGTCGAGCCCGCCGGTGAGGGCGATCTTCGGGCCGGCGGGCAATAGCACCTCGTTGGAGGCCCTGCGCGTGGCGGCAAGGAAGTCGCGACTGTCGATCATGGCCGAGGTCAGGTTGCGGTGGTTGACCTTCGATCCGGAGCGCGGCCGCCAGGCCGAATTTGTGTGGCGCTCGAACTGGTCGGCGGCCTGGTCGCGGAAGAACTCCATGCTGTTGCGGCGTTCGATCAGCGTCTGCCCCTCGGCGGTGAGGCGTTCGAGTTCGACCGAGCGGATTTCGGAGCCGTCCTGTTCCTTCTGGCTGCGCTTCTGCGCCTGCTCATTGTCGTCAAGCTCGCGCTCGATCCAGCTGACGGCGCGGTGAAAGAGATTGACGGTCGACCAGAGCAGGTCTTCGAGGTCGGGTTCAAGTCGGGTGTCCGCAAGGGTGACAACCAGGGCGTCGAAGATGTCGGCCGCGGCACCGGCGACGGCATTGCCATCGGGTAGCGGTCTCGGATCAGGCTCGTCCTGGAAGGGGCGATAGCCGTAGAGCTGGAGTTCGGCGAGGACGTGATCGGTCGGGGATGAGGTGTGCGGCGGCTCGTAGCCGGTGTCGTCGTGTTCGATCGTCATGGTGCTTTCCTTCGTCGGATCGACCGCGCCCATCGCGGCCTTCATGGCGACGAAAGGCGGCGGGCGGACCGGACCTGCACCCGAAGCGGAGCGAAGGGCCGAAGCGCAGCGGAGGATGGCGGGGGCCGGCTATTTTGCCTCGCGATGTAAAGGCGGCTCGCCGCCGACGGAAAATAGTCGGCCATCCGCCATTGCCGGTCCGGGCCGTTTGCCGCCCCGATCGCCCTCTCAGAAGGCCGTGGGCGCGGTCCTCTCCGACAAGGCTGGAGAGCACCTCGATCGAATACGGCATGAGAGCGGCGCCGCCGCGGACATCATTTCCCGTGCCGCTTCATGCGGCCAATTCCATGAAACGAGCGACGTCTTCCGGAGCGATCTGCACCCGCAACGCTGCCCGTAGCGCGTCGATGCCGAGCGTACGTAGATCTTCGTTGAAGTCGCCCAATCGTGGCGACAGGGCCATTGCCTCGATCCCGGCCTGGTTCGCCCGGTCGATCAGGCTCGCCATGGCGCCGTCCCCCGCCGGATCGTCGTCACGGGCGATGTAGAGCCGGCGCAGCGTCGCTGGGAACAGAATGGCGGCGAGATGTGCGGCCGAGAGCGCTGCCACCATCGGCATGGTGGGCATGACGGATCGCAGCGACAGCATGGTCTCGATGCCTTCGCCAGCCGCCAAGACATCGTGCGCCACATCGAAACGGACGGCGTTGCCCAGGAGGTTGCCCATCGCCCTTCTCGGTGTGTCGATCGCCGCTTTGTCCCGCCCCGATGGGTCGAGCCAGGTGCGATGCGCCCCGTGGATCTTGCCGTCGAGGCCGGTGACGGCAGCGATCATTGCCGGCCAGGTCTCGGTCGGAGACCATGCATCGGGACGGTAGTAGCAGCGTGGGTGGAAGCGGAGGCTTCCGGTTCCGTTCAAAGCCGTAATATCGCGTTTGCGCAAATACGCTTCCACGATTGTGCCCGAAATCGGCTGTGCCATCGCGAAGAGGCGGCGTGCCGATTCCGGCGATCCAGCCGGTGCGGACGATGGAAGCCGCCCATGGTCTGGTTCGGGTTCCGATCTCGGAAGGCTGAGAAAGTGCCGGGCCTCATTGGCGACGTCGCGGAAATCGGCAAGGCCGCAGCTCTCGCGGATGACGTCGAGGAGGTCGCCGTGATCGCCGGTCGCCGCGTCGGTCCATTTTCCGGCCGCGCCCTTGCCGGATTCCGGCCCTTTCAGCCGGACGAACAGGGAGCGGCCGGGTGCATTCCTCACATCCCCGACCAGCCAGTAGCGGCCCTCGCGGCGGCCGTTGGAGAGATAATGGCGGCACACCGCCTCGGCATCGCGCGCGAGCCGTTGCGCCAGGTCGGCGGCTTCGAGCGCCATCGTTACGCCGCCGCCCGCTCGGCGACGCGCGCGAGCGGATAGCGTTCCAGCACCTTCGCCAGGATCGCCGGGCCGGCGGCGTCGGTCGGGACGAACATCCGGAGCTTCCACGAGATGATCTCATGGAACAGGCCATAGGTGCGCAGCCGGTCCCGCATCGCGTCGGTGAAGCCGGTCAGTTCGATGCGGTTGCCGCCCATGACGCGGACGCGGCGAAGTTGAAGCCCTTCGGCAAGATCGAGGATGGTCGTGCCATCCATCAGCGCAGTGAAGGCGTCATCGACTGACAGGTTCGACGGGCTGGTTTCAAGCGCGCTGGCCACCCATGCCGGGGACACCTTGCGCCCGACGATGCGTTCCCCGGTATTGGTCTGGAGCCGATAGACCCGGCTCGACTCGTTCGGCAGGCGCTTCCAGATCGGCAGCAGGAGACCGGCGACGATGTGGATCTCGCTGTCGGTGAATTCCGGTACCTCGGCGAGTTCCGCCGCCCAGGCGCGAGCGAAGCTTTCGCGGTCGGCTTCCCGCCAATGCGTCTGCGGCATCATCGCCAGCGGCATGGCGGGATGCTCCATCGGCCGGATGAGCCGCACGCGGCGTTCGACCTCGCCATCGTCGAGCATCAGGCTCGGCGCCGGAACCTGAACGGCAGCCCGGCCCGACTGGCTGTTGACCAGCAGCAGGGCGCGGGGATCGGAGAGCCGGCCCAGCGCCTCGTCGACCGTGACCGGCCGGTTGCGCTCGCGCTGCGTGATCGTCAGCAGACGGGTTTCGGCCGAGGTGCCGGGGTGCGTGTAGATGGTCTGCCGGCCGGTGACGACGAAGTTCTCCGCCGTCAACGTCTCCAGCCCGACGTCGTAGGTTCCCGATGCGATCGCGCCCTCGATACGGGCGGTCAGGAGCTGCTCGAACGCCGTGAACAGGATGTTCTGAAGTTTGATCGTCAGCGCCAGCAGCCGATTGAGGAAGGTGGTGATCGGCGGCAATTCATCCCTGATGCCGTTGCTGTCGGTGAGCTTCAGCCCGGTTGCATCCTCGAACGCGCCCAGCGAGCACCCCTCGACCTTGCCCATGACCAGCAGGACATAAAGTTGGCGAAGCGCGTCGCGTGCATAGTGGCTCTCCAGATTGTCCTCGGGCCTGAACAGACCCTGGCCGCCGGTCTGGCGCTGGCCCTTGGTGATGGCGCCGAGCGTGTCGAGCCGGCGGGCGATGGTCGAGAGGAAGCGCTTCTCGGCCTTCACGTTCGTCGCGATCGGCCGGAACAGCGGCGGCTGCGCCTGGTTGGTGCGATTGGTCCGCCCCAGGCCCTGGATGGCTGCGTCCGCCTTCCATCCGGCCTCCAGCAGATAGTGGACCCGCAGGCGGCGGTTCTTCGCCGACAGTTCGGCATGATAGGACCGCCCGGTGCCACCCGCGTCCGAGAAGACGAGGATGCGCTTGGCGTCGTCCATGAAGGCCTGCGCCTCGGCAAGATTGGCTGAACCGGCGCGGTTCTCGACGGCGAGGCGATCGACGCCGTCCGTTCCGCGTCTGCGGATGATCCGGCGCGAGCGTCCCGTCACCTCGGCCACCAACTCCGTGCCGAAGCGTTGGACGATCTGATCGAGCGCGCCATGGACCGGCGGCAGCGACGCGAGCTTTTCGATCAGGCGATCACGGCAGGCGACGGCCTCGCGGCACTGCACGGGCTGACCATCGCGATAGACCGGCCGAGAGGAGAGATTGCCCTCGCTGTCGGTGAACGGCTCGTAGAGCTGGGTCGGGAAGCTGTGCGCCAGATAATCAAGAACGTATTCGCGAGGCGTGATGTCGACCTGAACGTCACCCCATTCGTCGGTCGGAATCTCGGCAAGGCGGCGCTCCATCAGCGCCTCGCCGGTCGAGACGATCTGGATGACCGCGGCGTGGCCAGCCGTCAGATCGCGCTCGACGGCGGCGATTAGCGAAGGCGTCTTCATCGCCGTGATGAGGTGGTTGAAGAACCTCTGCTTGGCGCTCTCGAAGGCCGACCGCGCGGCGGATTTCGCCTGCGCGTTCAGCGTGCCGGTTTCGCCGGTGACGTTGGTCGCTTCCAGCGCGGCGTCCAGGTTGTTGTGGATGACGCCGAACGCCTCGGCATAAGCGTCGTAAATACGGATCTGCTCGTCGGTGAGCCGATGCTCGACCAACTCATATTCGACGCCCTCGTAGCTGAGTGAACGGGCCGCATAGAGGCCGAGCGCCTTCATGTCGCGCGCCAGGACTTCCATGGCGGCGACGCCGCCGGCCTCGATCGCCTCTACGAACTCCACCCGTGTGGCGAAGGGAAAATCTTCGCCGCCCCAGAGGCCAAGCCGCTGGGCATAGGCGAGATTGTGGACGGTGGTGGCGCCGGTCGCCGAGACATAGACTACACGCGCGTTCGACAGCGCATGCTGGAGGCGAAGCCCGGCGCGGCCCTGTTGCGAGGCGGCCTGGTCGCCGCGTTCTCCCTTGCCGCCTGCGGCGTTTTGCATGGCATGGCTCTCGTCGAAAATGATGACCCCGTCGAAGTCGGAGCCCAACCATTCGACGATCTGCCTGACCCGCGAAACCTTCTCGTCGCGCGCGTCGGAGCGTAGCGTGGCATAGGTGGTGAATAGGACGCCTTGCTCCAAACGGATCGGCGTCCCCTGACGGAAGCGCGACAGCGGCGTCACCAGAAGCCGCTCCTGCCCGAGTGCCGACCAATCGCGCTGGGCGTCCTCGATCAGCTTGTCGGATTTCGACACCCAGACAGCGCAGCGGCGTCCCTTCAGCCAGTTGTCGAGCAGGATGCCGGCGACCTGGCGGCCCTTGCCGGCGCCGGTTCCGTCGCCGAGAAACCAGCCGCGGCGGAAGCGGACGGCGTTTTCAGCGTCGTCGGGCGCGGCCGACACGATGTCGAAGGTCTCGTCCACCGTCCACGATCCGGCGAGATGACCGCAATGGGCCTCGCCGGCGGTGATCACACTTTCGAGCTGGGCGTCGGACAACATGCCGTCCGCGACGACATTGGCGGGCAGATGCGGCCGATAGCTTGGCTTCGGCGGCGCCACCGACGCCATCGCCGCCGATTGCACGAGCTTGGTTGGGTGAGCCTGAGAGCCGGGAATACGGATCGACTGCAATCCGTAACCTTCATAAAGCGCCTCGGTGATCTGGCCGCCCTCGACCGGCGCCCAGTCGATGGTCTCGTAGGTCAGCTCAACCGCCTCCGGCTCGGGCGTCGTGGCCGGGACGAAGGAAGGGCGCGGCGCAACGCGCTGCGGCCGTGCTGCGGCGGGACGAACGCTGGCCCGGGTGATGACCGGCGTGGCGAGCGGGAGCCTCGGCGGAACGGATTCTGCGATCCAACCAAGCAAAGTCGCGGCATCGGGGGCGCAAGGGTGCAAAGCCGGAAACACGCTGGGATCGGCGGCGGGCAGACGGTCGATCACGGTCAGGCGGGTGTCGATGGTCGTGCCGTGCTTGGCATAGACCGATCCATCGATGGCGGCCGAGAACACGATGCGCCCGCGTTCCTGCAACCGGACGAACGTGTCGGCCCACGCCGGATTGTCGGGCGCGCAGCTCGCCCCGGTGATTGCGACCAATCGGCCGCCCTCGGCGAGACGCGCGAGCGCCGAGGCGATGTGGCGCGGGGCGGCGTCGGCCACGCGGCGATCGACGTTCGCGAGCGCGGAGAAAGGCGAGTTCATGAGCACGACACTCGGAACGACGCCGGCGTCGAGATGATCGTGGATGTGCGCGGCGTCAAAGCGGGTGACGGCGATACCGGGGAACAGGTGGTCCAACAGCCCGGCGCGCGTCTCGGCCAGCTCGTTGAGAACGAGCGAGCCGCCCGCGAGTTCGGCGAGAATGGCGAGCAGCCCAGTTCCAGCCGAAGGTTCCAGCACGAGATCGGCGGTTGTGATCGCCGCGGCGGCGCTGGCCGCCAGGCCGAGAGTAATCGGCGTCGAGAATTGCTGAAGCGCCTGGCTCTCTTCGGAGCGGCGCGTGTGGGTGGGAAGAAGGCCGGCGATCTTGACCAGCATCGGCAGCATGGCGGCCGGTGAAGATGCCCGCGCGCGGATAGCTGGGCCGAACTTGCGCAGGAACAGGACGGTCGCCGCTTCGCAGGCATCGTAGGCGGTCTTCCAGTCCCAGGTGCCATCGGCGTCGGAACCTCCGAAGGCGGAGACCATGGATGCGCGGAGCGTCGGTGCGTCGACACGCTGGCCGCGTTCGAGATGGGGCAGGATCATCCGTGCGGCATGAACCAGCGCGTCGGCGGTTGCCTGAGCGGGGGACGCGACAGGAAGCGGCGCGGCCGCAAAAGCGGCCGTGGAAGCGGGATTCGTCTTCATGAAGGGAACCTCGGGAGAGCCGGAGCGGGTCGAGCCGAGGGGCGCTCTCTCTCGACCCCAACGGCTCAAACCCGTCCCGGTATCCTCTCCCTCTCGGTGCTCCAGTACTAGGACGTCGGCCCCTTTGACCAACTGATCAGCCTAGAATGGCCGGAAGCTGCCTGTCCGCTTCTGGATCCACAGTTGACTAAAGCCGCCACCGCGCTATTTCGACCGGTTGACTGCCGTCGATCCCATTGCTGCCACTCACCGAACGATCGCCAAACGGCGCGAATGACCCGTTTCCAACATCGGCGGCGATAGGTGTTTCAGTGCCGGTTAGCCGCCGCTCTTGATCTTCTTTATGTGCTTCGCAATCTGGTCGTGATTGATGCCATCCAACTCGGTCGATGTAAGCAACGTGCCGTTTGAACCGCCGCCTTCCTCATCCGGCTTGATGCCGTTGTCGCGATACCACGCCAGCTTCAGTTTCCATTTCCGCTCGTACTCTTCATCGCCCAGCATGCCGAGATGCTCCCAGAGCCACGTCATGCCGGTATCGGCGTCCTCGATCGTGAAATCCGGGTAGCGCCGGGTCTTGTCCTGCCCGATGTATGGCCGCTCATACTCGTATTCGATATCCTCCGAGGCGAGTTCGTTGCCGATTATGACCTCCGACTTCGAGATCATCAGCTCGCCGCGCTTTGAGCGGTGAATGTGCTTGTTGTCGTAGACGCGCTGGCCGACCTGAACGGGCTCCGGCGCCTCAAAGAGATTCGTCAGCCTTCGGGCGGCGTCGGAGAGATGGCGATAATCCAGCAGCTTGTGAGGTTCGCCCTGGCAGAATATTACCAGCCGCGAGTTTTGGCGTGTAAGCGCGGTATAGAGGAGTTCGCGCGACAATATCCGGCAGGGGTTGGGCAGAACGACGAACACTGTATTGAATTCGCTGCCCTGCGCCTTGTGGACGGTCAGCGCGTAGGCAAGCTCCAGAAGCTTGCCGTCCTCATCGAGATCGTTGCCCCAATACGTGTATTCAAAGCCGGGTTGCGACGATAGCGTCACCTTGAGGTTATTAAGGTTGACGTTGCTGCCCTTCTTTCTGAAGGGACCGGTAACGATGCCAATCTCGCCGTTCGCGACGTATCTCAGGGGCTCGTTCCCCGCCTTGTCCTCCTTCGGGTAGACGTAATGGCGGCGGTGATTGCCGAGGTTGATTACCTTGTCGCCGTATATGATCCCGTCGCTCCCCATCGGCGCTGCGACTTTGGCGAAGCGCCGGTCTTCGCGCTGCGCGCGCTTGCGCGTCTCCGCCCGGAAGCCGTTTTGAATGAGACGGTTCAGGATCAGCGTTCCCGCCGCTTCGCCCTTGACGGGCGAGAGGACCTGCCATTTGTCGGCGGCTGGCCCGGAGGACCAGAAATTGAAATAGACGCTGCCGTTGCTCTCGTTGCCGCCGAGTGCCTTCAGCGCGAACGACTTTTCCAAATCGTTCTGGTCGATGCCCAGCTCTTCGCCGATGACCTTCGGCAGCAGCGAAGCCAACTGTGACGGCGAAGTCCACGGACAGATGCGCAGATGCGGGCCGCAATTGCCTTCGGCCAGCTTGGAAATGATTTCGTCGCCGCCGGGACCGGTGGGCCGTCCGCTGAACAGTTCGGCAAGTTCCAGGTCCTGCCGCTGCGCGCCTTTCTGACGGCTGCCAATCGTCAATTCGGCGTAGCCTGCCGCAACGTGCGGCTGGTTCACCGGGAATTTCTCGGGTGTCAGGAGTTTGACGATATCGACAAACGGCCGTCCCGCACCGATAGGCGGCAACTGGCTAGGGTCGCCGACGAGAATGATGCGATCAACACCGCTGAGAGCATCGAACAAAGCAGCGAGCTGATTCTCGGTCAGCATCGACGATTCATCGACGATCACTGTCTTGCAGCTTGAATACCGTTCTACATCGCCGATGACGCGGTAACTTTGCGTCGCTTCATTATAACGGTTTGGCCGCAGGAACTGTGCGAGCGTCCGCGCTTCGACGCCGGTTGCCTGTTGCAGACGCACGCGCGCTTTCCCCGTCGGCGCGAGCAGGAGAACGCCGCGCGACTGGACCGGTGCCGCGTGGCAGAGAAACTTGAGCAGCGTCGTCTTGCCCGTGCCGGCGGCTCCGATCAGCACTGAAAAACGGGAAGCGGCAAGTTCGGTCAGCGCCGCCGCTTTCTCGCGGCGGCCCCGATCTTCCAGCGACCCCTTTGGCGCGGGTGTGTCCTTGAATTCGAGGTCCAGTTCCGCGCGCCAGTCGATATTGACTGTGAGGCGCTTGCCCATCTTGACGCGCTTATTCACCGACGATGCGATCACGTCGCGCGTAATGACGAGGCGGTCGAGCTGATAGGCCGGCTTACCGTTCTCCAATGTGCATGGTGCGATGACCGGGGCAAGCCTGTCGCCGTGAATCTCGTATTGGTCTTCCGTTGCCGGCAGAGCCGGGCTCAAATTGAATTTCTTGAGTCGGGCAATGATCTCTTCCCGCGACAGCAATGTATGCCCGTCCACAGCGGCATCTTCGAGTACCGCGGCGGTTGCCGCGCGCAGGCGCCGTCCATCGACCGGGCCTGTCATCACGGACGGCGAGGGGATCGAATGGGCGTTCGTGATCGCCTTTTCTGGAAACGCACCCTGATCGACCGTGCGGAAGGCGATCGGCGCCGGTTGCAAGCGGTCACATTCATAAAGCGCGTACGGATTCTTCAGGATCGCGGCGTCGGTGATTTCTTCGTTGGCGTGCCGAAGCCCGGCGGTATTCCGTGCGGCCGGGTCCCACCAGCGCGCGGTTTGATCGAACGTCAGGTCGAACCGCGCCAGTAGCTTTGCCAACGTCAGCCGCTTCGCGCCGCGTTCGCTGGCGAGATATTTCCAAGTGTCGGCGAAGCCCGTGACTTGTGCCTTCAAATCACCCGGCAGGGTCTTTGGATCTCTCACGAGGGAGGCAAGGACCGGCCAAGGATCGCCGTTCTCTCCCGCAATCTCCCAGCAGTGGTAGGCGAGCTGGTAGCCGTACTCGACGCCCATGGCGCAGAGGACCGAGCCCAGGCCGGGATAGGGGCCGCGCAGGTTCCACAATTCACCAAGGCGTTGATCGATCCATTTTAACTGTGTCGCCCAATCACCACCGAATCGCTCATTGTAGGCAGTCAGTGCTTGCTTGACTGCCAGTAGCGCAGCAATAGCGCCGGTCGATGTGACGTGTTCGCTCGCGTAGGAGAATTCATTCCGGTACTCCCCCGGAACAAAGGCGATGCAATCGCGCGGGTCGAGATCAGCGTCCGTTTCGCATCGGCCCAGGAGTTCATGATAGGGGAGCAGGATGCCGTCGCCGCCGTCGGACCGGATGCTGTGGCAGACCGACCGCTCCCATAGATAAGAGCGGATGGGGGCGTCCTTCGGCGGTTCATAGTCCCATTCCTGAAGGTCGCCGATTGAAGTGATCCGTCCGACGCCGACAATCATCCATTGGTCATCATCAATGAGTGGCGTGCGCTTGGCATAAACGAATATCAGGCTTTGCTTCGGCTTCAGGGCGCCGAAGAAGCCATTCAGTAATGCCTTCTGATTAGCGTGGCCTTGTATCCACGGCCTGTCATCGAGCCAATCGGGTTCGTCCGGCTCGTATTCTGGGTTTGAGTCGATCCCGTATCTTTCGGCGAGGGCCTGACTGTCGATCTTTCCCTTCCGCCATTCCTCTCCCCATGCCCTGTCCTTCAACAGCCAGCCGAACGGAGTCGCCGCTGCCGAGTAGGCAGGATGGGTGAACCGCGTGTCGCAGATGTGCTTATGGTGATCGCTCGTCTTCGAATAGGCATGGCGCGCCTGCCGGCCTTGGGGCTTTGGCGACAGGAAGTTCACCCGCTCGGCGAAGCAGGGCGGCACATCCTCGTCGGGAATGTCGCTAAGGAGTTGTCCGGCGTAGCGTTCCTCGGCGATTTCGTTTTTTGTCGACCCGATGCGGTTCAGCGCCAGGCAGCTTGAATTCAGGCGCGGCGATCGACAGACCGTCCCATCCCAGCCGGCGTCGTGCCACGGCACGCGAACCGACAGATGACGCAGCGGAATGCGTGCCCTGCCTGCCGTTCCTGTCACCGCCGCCCCCATGTTCGCGCCCGTGAATAGCGTACGTCAGGGTATGGCGCGGAAGAGCCGAAATCAACACGCGAGTACCATGGTTACCGGAGGTAACGTCACCGGTGTCTATGTCCGATTTCGAGAAATGAACCGCTCCGGCCGAATGACCGCCATTGGCGCAAATAAGCCATAAGTGAGGTGAAAGCTCCATGTGTGTGGGGGGCGGCTAACGCCGCCCCCCCCACACACGCGCGTTATTCTGCCGCGATCGCCTGCGGCTCCGGTTCTTCGAGTTCGGTAGCGCCGGTCTCGTCCTCCCCGCCGACCAGGAAGTCCGGCAGGGCCTCCGCCTCGCCCGCCGGTTCGTCGGTCACTGTTTCGGAGTTGGCAATGCGCAGCGGCTCCGGAAGCCACCCGGTGCCGTCCAGCAGCCGTTCGGCCTCCTTCGCCATCTCGGTCTTCTTCAGGTGGTCGATAAGCTGTGCGGAGTGTTCGCCCTTCGCCTCCCGCACCGCTTCAAGGATGCGCGCCTTCGGCACCCGGCCGAGATAGGTATCGACAGTCGGTTTCCATCCCGCGGCGGCCATGTCGAGACCCACGGCCCGAGCGATCTGATCGCCGTGGGCAAACACATCCGGCCGGCGGTTCCACGGCTCCTTCACCACGTTGACGGTGAGCGAGGCGCAGTGGGCGAACAGCGCGCCCTGGCTATCGCGGTCGAACGCCGTCAGCGTGTCCCAAAGATCGGCTGGGGTCTCCGGCAACTGCTTTGCCCATCGTGCGTGGCGCTCGTCGATCGCCTTCGCCGAAGCGGTCTCGGCAAGACCGGGCGCCTGTGCCGAGAAGCCGGAATGCTTCGCCGTGATTTCCAGGCAGGTGCTGGCGGCGTAGCGGTAGAAGGCATTGAGGCAGAGAGCGTGCAGCACGGCCTGGAACGCCACCTGCGGATCGTTCGCCACGCCGTCGCGCAGCGCCAGGGTGCGGTGGGCGGTCAACTCCGTCACCAGGCGGTCGGACAACGGCCGGATGGTGTCGTCTTCCTCCGGTGTTTCAGTTTCGGGCGCGGTCGGCGCGCCGCCGATGGTGATGACGGCGCGCTGGACCGGGATCTCGGCGCCGATCGGCTCGGGTGCAACGTCCGCCCCGGTTGGAATCGGTTCTACCGGAGCCTCGTCCTCGGGTCGGACAAAGCCGCGCTCGACCCGCAATGCGCCGTCGCTATCGATGCTGACGAAAATGCCGGCGCGAGCGATGTCGGCGGAATCGAACCGGACCGGCCGATTTTCTAATGCCGACTTGGCGGTCTCGATCTCGGCGAGGCGCTGATCAACCGCCTCGGGCAAGTCGTCGGCGCCGACATACTCGGCCTCCAGCGTCTCGTATTCAGTCTGTAGCGCCTCGAAGCTGGCCGCCTCCTTCTGCGTGAGTTGGGTGGTCTCGCCGGCCAGGCGGCGCAGACCGGCGCTATGACCGTAGGGGAAGTCGGTCGCCACCGCGATCCACTTCCAGCCCTCGTCGCGCAAGGCTTCGGCTTCGGCCTGGAGCTTCTCGGTCACCAGCCGATCGAGCAACGCCGGGTCCTGGAGCCAGCCGCCGTCATCGTGCTGGAACAGATCGCGCATCACCACGCCACCCGCCGCCTCGTAGACGTCGGCGCCCACGAACAGCGCACGCCGGTCGGACGCCCTGACAGCGCCTTCGGTAAGCTGGCGGCGGATAAGGTATGGCTCCTTGTTGTAGCTCCGCGAAACGGAATCCCAGACCTGCTCCTGCCGGGCATGGTCTGAGGTGACGGTGAAGGCCATCAATTGCTCCAGCGTCATGCCATCCTCGGCATAGATGTGGAGAAGCTTGGCCGACACCGCGGCGAGACGCAGGCGCTGCTTCACCACGGTTGGGTTCACGAAAAACCGTGCCGCGATCTCGTCGTCGCCCAGGCCCTTCTCACGCAATGCCTGAAAGGCGCGGAACTGATCGAGCGGGTGCAGGGCGATTCGCTGGACGTTCTCCGCCAGCGAATCTTCCTCGGCGATCCCGCCATCGCGCACCACGCAGGGAATCAGCGCGGTTTTGGCCAGGCGTTTCTGCTTGACCAGTAATTCCAGCGCGTGGAACCGGCGGCCGCCGGCCGGTACCTCGAACATGCCGGTCTCCTTGCCTTCAGCATCGACGACGGCGCGTACGCTGAGGCCTTGCAGCAGCGTGCGCCGGGCGATGTCCTCGGCCAGTTCCTCGATCGATACGCCGGCCTTCACGCGCCGGACGTTCGCCTGGCTCAGCACCAACTTGTTGAAAGGGATGTCGCGCGAGGCGCTGAGGGTGATCTTCTGAATGGCTTGGGCCACGGTGGTTCTCCGCGACGGGCGGCCGGGAGACTCTCTCTCGACCTCCAACCCGTCACAAAGCCCCTTCAGCCCTCTCCCTCTCGCGGTGCCGGAACGGCTGGGGCGTTGAAGACCTCGGCGCCGGCCGCACGATAGGCCTCCAGCACCACCGCGAGCGGTGCGTAAGCGAACGCGTGGTAGGGCGGCGGGCTTGGTGGTTCTCCGACCGCGACCATGGGGCCACGCACTGCCAGGTCCAACACCAGGTTGAACGGCACCAAGCGGCTATCGATCACCGGCAGGCCGGCCGCCATTGCTTCGGCTTTGATGCGATCCTCGTGGCACCCGCTCAGACAACCACGCTCGAAGTACAGGGTGGCGCCGCCACGGCCGATGGAGAGATGGCCGCCTTGGGTCGCGAGCGCCCTGGCGATATATTCCTCGTATTCGCGAGTTGGCGGCGACGCCGGTTTCCAGATGTCCGGATTTGCGATTTCAGCCATCAGACCGGCTCCCCATCTTCGGCAGTGCCGCTGATTTCCGGGGCTCCGGTCTGTGGCCGGAATGTCATCAGAAACTCCGCGGCTTTGGATGCCGCGCTGGCGGCGCGCACGATTGCGCGGTCGTCGTCACGCAGCACCTCTAACCACGACCCGATGTAGTCGGCGTGGCGGACGGTTGGCGTGATACCAAGCGTCGCGCAGGTGAAGGCCGCCGTCATCTCGGCGACCAGCTCCTCACGTGCATAGCATTTCGAGCCGTAGCCGCCGGACAGGTCGCGGCCAAGCCGGTTAGGTGCGCCTGACCAGTGACCGAGTTCGTGCAGCGCCGTTCGGTGCCAGTTGATCGGCTCGAAATACGCCTCGGGTCGCGGGACCTGGATATAGTCGAGGGCCGGGGAATAGAACGCCCTATCGCCGCCAAGTCGCAGATCCGCCCCGCTTGCTCGGATCAAGGCCTCGACTTCGGGCAGGATAAGACCCTCCGGCAGGGGAGGCGGGATGATGGCAACATCGTCGGGAAGCCCATCGCACTGGGCGGCGTTGAAGACCGTGAAGCGCTTCAGGAACGGGATTGCGTTCGGCTCGTCGCCCTGTTCAAGCGAGCGGGCACGTTCCTGGTCGGGGATAAACCGGTCGGCGAAAACCACGGTCGTGCCGCGCTCGCCTTTGCGGACATTGCCGCCCATGCCCAGCGCCTGGCGAAAGGTGAGCCAGCTCTGGCCCGGGAAGCCGTGCTGCACGACGGCACCCCATAGGATCAGGACGTTGATGCCGGAATAGCGGCGTTGCGTCTTGGCATTCTTCGGCATGGACAGCGGTGCCTGGACCCCGGACGTGCCCCAAGGCTGGACCCAGGGCAGGCGCCCAGCCTCGAGATCGGCGATAATTTTGTCGGTGATTTCCTGATAGAGGCTCGTCCGGTCCTGGCCGGGGCGAGCATAAACGGCGGCGTGTGACATCGCGACTCTCCGCGACGGGCGCCGGAGGCCTCTCCTCCAGCACTTAACCCGTCACGGCAAAGCCGATCCGCACTCTCACTCGAAGGGGGCCTTGCGGGGAGCTCCCCGCAGAAGGGGTCCGCCGGCGACCGCAGCGTCGGCTAGGCGAAGGCCTTCCAATCCAAGGTCAGGGAAACCTCCACCGATTGACACGGGACACGGGCGCCCGATGGAACGCACCTCGTGGTGCCAGATGCGACGCGTCGTTCAACCCAGGAATATTCTTGTGATTGGGAACGGAACGGAATTGCCCGAGACGATAGCGGTCCTTGATCCTCGCGATGTGCGCTAGATTTTCAGGACGCTGATGGGAACCGAGAGCAAGTATCAGTGGAAGGACGGCGTGCCATCGATCGACGTGCGTCGGGTCGTCATCGCGCCGTATGATGGCGCGGCGAGTGCATGCGGCGTGTTCGGGTCAAATGCGCGCTTAGCCGTCATTCTATCGATACGGTAGGCGCTGACCCGAACCCCAGTTCTTCCCGGCCACGGGCGATTCTCAAAACGTCCTTACAACTTCGGTCACGGCCCCCGCAGTCAGCCGAAAATCATGGCGTTCAGGCGCGGCGGTCAACAACGTAGGCGAGTGAAGCGAGCGCCCCACGGAGTAGCCAGCGGCGTCAATCCATTCGACGCTGCCGTTGCCAACGATTGGCCGGACATCATAGCTCCCCCGGCGTCCGTCGACCTGTGTGAGCTGCGCGGGAACCGCCAGAACGGCGTCGCCCGCGACCGGTTGCAGGATACGCGACCGCTGCCAAGCCAGAAAGCGCTGAGGGTCGATAAGGGTTTCGGCGTGTCGATCAAGACCCTCCGCTGCGAGCCACGCTTCGAACTCCGGGCGAAGCAGAGCAGCCTCGTCGCGCGTCTGGGCCAAGCCCTGCGCCAGGGCGAAGGCTACGAACGGATCGAGCGTGCCCCAACGCAGAAGCTCTCGGAACCAGAAGCCGATCCACGGCAGTCCGGTCGTCGCGCGCCAGGTCTCCAATGTGGGCGTTTCGAGGTCGCCAGCGTTCCGACCCCACGCCTGGGCGACGGCGGCGCCGACGGCGACACCCAGGCGGAATTCCAAGTTCTCAGTGACGAAACGCTGCCAAGCGCGGAGATTGTCTGGCGAAGGAGCCACGGCCTCTGGCCGCTGCATCCACCAGCCGAGCACACCGATCCAGTTAGCGAGGACCGTTTGGTCGCCGGCTGTTTGACGGACGCGGTATCCAATGCCGGGCTCAGCGCGCACGCGTTCACCTAATCGGAAGAACAGCTGGAAACGGGCCTCTACCGAATCGGCGCCGAAATCGGCTCCTCCCTGCAGCTCCGTGATTAGCTGCGGAGCGACAAGCTCAAAGCGGCGGCCAACGTAGGGCGTAAATCCATATTGGTAGAGGCGGCGCCGCTGCTCATGGTTGGAGTAGAGGCGTTCGACAAAGGCGCGCCCCCTTTGAACAAAGCTGCGTTCGAGGAAATCTTCTTCGGCTGCTGCCACGCGCGCAGACGCTTATGTAGATGTGTCAGTTAGCTACCATATATAGTGAAGATCTGGG
>Ga0302319_10006984_pt1 | contig 22281 bp, 14 predicted proteins | sample Bog_T0_2_FD_203319 | JGI IMG/M metagenome (GOLD analysis project Ga0302319, IMG submission 203319) | Peat permafrost microbial communities from Stordalen Mire near Abisko, Sweden - Bog_T0_2 | ecosystem: Environmental > Terrestrial > Soil > Wetlands > Peat | place: Sweden: Abisko, Stordalen Mire... | reverse complement strand
CTGCACATAGCAGGCATTCACCGACGAGACGGAGGTGTTGAACAACAAGAAAGCGGCGTTGATGGCGGCCGCGCCGTCGGGATCGGAATAGGTAGCGGTGAAGATCTGCGAGGTCGCCGAACCGGAAGCGGGTGAGACCGAGACCACGGAGGGTGGTCCTATTGTTACTTGAAAAATTTTTGACAGGGGAGCAGCCACGTTGCCTGCTACGTCGGTGCTGAAGTACGTCACCGTATGAGTTCCGGCTGTCGAGACAGTGAAAGGCGCCGAATAATTGGTGTTGTTTCCGCCGTCCAGCGAGTAAGTGGTGGATGCCACGCCGCTCGCATTGTCGGTAGCGGTCAGCGTGACGGTCACCGGTGCAACGTAGTAGGCGCCGGTTTGCGTGGCGCTTAAAGTGGCCGTCGTCACCGGAGGGATCTCGTCGATATTGACAGCTAAGAAACCAAGAGTACTCACATTGCCTGCTATATCGTATGCGTAGTAAATGTAATCCGTGGTGACCGGGACGGTAAACGGCGCGCTGTACACGGTGCAAGGGTTATTGCTCAGGAAGCAGTTCGAACCATAATAGGTAGTCTTAACCCCAGATGCGTTACTGCCGCCGGGATCAGTCGAGTTGAGCGTGACGGTTACGGTGGTGTTGTTCCAACCGGCGCCGTTCGGCGCGGGTGAGAGCGAAGGCGTCACGGTGGGAGCAACGGTGTCATAGCAAAGCGGGCCATAAGTGGTATCGCCCGAACTGATTCCCATGTTGTTCCAAGCCCGCACGTGGGCGGTATGGCAACCTTGGCCGACGCTGCCGGAACAACCACCGGCCACGAAAGAAAGGCATCCGGCGGTTGCGTTGGGATATTGCGGTCCGCTATAAAACGAATTGCCGGAACCTTGCGTGGCTTCTTTGTAAGGGTCGGACGGGATAGAATCCCAACCTTGCGTAAAGCCCGCCAAGCCGGTGGGCGAATCGCTGCCCAAGACATTGTCCTTCACGGTCCAGGATACGGTTTGACTGGAGTTGTACCACGTGCTCTTCGCCGGACCGGTGTAATTCACTGCTGGCCCGGCATTACTGGCGGCGATAGACCAGTTGATGCCCCAGGCGAGTTGCAGCATGTTGGCCGAGCCCCAACCGGTGGCCAGATCGTAACCGGGTCCCGCGCAATAAGGAGTCAATCCAAATTTCGCGGTAATGTCGTTGCTGTTGCAGCCCGTTAGTATGTCGTAAAAGGGATAATGCGGCGCGGTTTTTTGCAGATTGCTTCCGTAGAGGTAGTAGTTTGGGTTGCCGAGGGGTGCGCAGGGACTCGAACCGGAGCCGCAGGCATTGCCGATGGCGAGCAAGTAAGCGTTCTCCTGGGCGAAAAAGCCGGCCAGTTCAGGCGCGACGATGCTGGTGCCGCCGGGATGCGCGATGGCGCCATCGTAGATGATGATCTGTCCGTAGGCGGCATTGAGAGACATGTCTGGCGTGGCGCGCTTGCTGAAGCCCAAACTCTTCTGGTAAGATGGCACGGGCCAGTAAAGGCTGAAGCCACCGGTGCCACCGCCGCCATTGTTCGCGCAAGAACCAGGCGAGGTGCCGCCGGTCCACGCCACTTCGGGGATGTTCAACTCCGTGCCCCCGGCCGCGACCACGTTCGGGTCGGAAGCGGGGTATTCGACGTCAAGCTGGTCGCTACAGGCGCCCGTTGCGCCTTGATCGCCGGAGGCCGCCACTAGCGACCATCCCTGCATCACCATCGCCGTCAAGGGCACATCAAGCGCCTGCATGGTGGAGACCGAACAGCCGATGCTGTCGGAACAACCCCAACTGGTGCTGAACACACGCGCGTACCCATCGCTGAGCATTTGGTTATACACGTCGATGGTGGGGCCACCGCCTTCGTAAACATAAATCCTGGAGGTGTTCGATTCCGCTCCCAGACTATTCGCCATTGTGAGCGACCACTCGGTATCCAAAGTTGTCTCGACACAGGCGTCGTCGGCGCCTTTGCTGTTATTGCAGGTGTAACCGCCATCCACCGAAAGCTTCTGCACCTTCCAGGCTAGAAAGGGGAACTGATTGTGATAATCCTGCACATCCGTGAGACTGACATCGCCGAAGGTGGCGAGCGCGATGGATGAATCCGGCGGAGAATAGCTGGGATTGCCCAACGGGTTGCAGCAATGCCCCTGGTTATTGAGCGCGCCATAGTTATAGCCCGGGTCGCTGCTATATAGATCTTGCGGAGTAAAGTAGCCATCCAGCAGATCCGGCGTCACGCCCAGCTTGCCTGCGAATTTCGCGGTGGCATCGCCGCCGCCGGCTTCGCCGATTGCCACCGCCGGCCCGGGCGTGTAATCGGGCGGCGGCGCATAAACGCCAAACTTGGTGGCCGGCGTCATACGTTCGAACGAATTCAACCCCTGCACCGATTGCACAATGCCCGCAAGCGATGGCGGCAGCACCGGGTCGCGGTCGTTCGAAAAGTAGGTGAGTCCGTTCAGTGCGTAGGTGTTGATGGTGACGTTCAACGCCTTTTCGATCACGCCGGCGGGCGCTTCCACATCCACCACCAGGCGATTTGCGAAACGATGGGTAATGGTGAAGCCTGCACTCTGTGCCCAAGTCACCACCGCTTGCTCATCCGCTGCCGCGGGCGCAAAACGCGCGTTAAATTGATCCGCCGTTAAAAACTGATGGAACAAGGGCGATGTCTTATCGTGCAACTGCTCAATCAGCTGCTTCTCGTCGGCCATATGGGGCGGCGACAAGGCAAAGGCCAGCCGCAGCATTTTGTCGGGATCGTAATGTTGGACGAGTTTCGCGGTGCCGTCCAACACCTTGGGCGGCGTTTGTAACCCTTGCGCAAAAGCCAAACCTGCGTTCATGAATGTTAGCAGGAGAATGAATCCCTGCCGCTGATTGGTGGCCATAACGCCGCCCTCCTTCTGATGAAGCGAACAAGCTTCCAGCCGGCTCGCACACCAATTAAAAGCTGACACGCCCCCGGCAATCCTCAAACCGGCTCTCAATTTTTCTCAATTTCTCTCACAAACCGGTAAGCCCTTTCAGTTCAGTAGATAGACGCCCGCGCCCACCCCGCGGGAAACCTCCTTTTGCTACAGTGTTTTTAATGCGTCCGGCTGCTGTTCGGTCCTATCGATTCGGCAGTTTTGAAGTCAACCCCTCCGCCCGCTTGCTGACCAACGACGGTAAGCCCGTGGCTGTCACTCCGCGCGTCTTCGAACTGCTGCTCTATTTCACGCGGCACCCCGGGCGGCTATTGACCAAGGAGGAACTCATGAAGTCGATCTGGGGCGACCTTGCGGTGGAAGACGGCAACCTGACCCAGAGCGTCTTTCTGCTTAGGAAAGCTCTCTCGGGACGCGCCGGCGGTTTGATCGTGACCGTTCCCGGCCGTGGTTACCAGTTTACGGGTGAAGTAGAAGAAATTGCAATTGAAGAACCAGTTCCGGTCCAGTTGGAAACCCAGCCGAAAGCCGAGCCGGCGCCTGAACGCACTGTGGAACGCGAGTCCACCGCGCGGCGGAACGCCCTCGCCTATTTGGCTGTCTCCGTCGTGGCTATGGCGACCATCGCGCTGCTGATGCTCTTGCGGGCTAAGCCGCAAAAGACGATTCCTTTGCCCCACCTGGTAGCCACCAACTCAAGCGACAGCTATCCGCTGACATACCTGTCGCTATCGCCGGACGGCAAGTATCTGGCGTATACCAGCCCGCAATCCTTCACCATCCAGACGCTGAATTCAAACGACACGCGCACCATCCCGATGGCGGCGGGGGAGTCGCCCGTGCGCTTGTCCTGGTATCCCGATGGAACGCGCTTGCTGGTGATCAAGCGCATGCACGATTCATTCCTGCTATCGGTCTTCTCGATTCTCAGCGGAAAAATGACTCCGCTCAAAGAGAGCGCCAACGCCTTTTCGGTCTCGGCCGACGGCAGCCGCATCGCTTACTCAGTCAACCTGACTGAAATTTGGCTGATGGACGCGAATGGAGACAATGCGCGGCGGATTCTGCAGCTGAGCCCGGGCCATAAGCTCTATCCTTTGTTCTGGTCGCCCGATAGCCGGCGCGTGTGGTTCGCGCACGTGCAGTGGAATAAACGGCAGGAGACCATCACCCTGGAATCGTGCGACCTGAACGGCGCGGCGCAGACGGTGGCGCTGACGGAAAATCGAGCTTCCTCATTTCTTCTCTTGCCCGGTGGAAGGTTGATTTATGCACGCCGCGAAGGACCGCAGGAATTTACCAACCTATGGGAATTGGCGGTAAACAGCACCACTGGAAACGCCGCGGGCGTGCCGCACCAGATTACCAATTGGACAAATTTCACTATTTCGCAACTCTCCTCCACCATCGATGGCAAGCGCGTCGCGTTTCTTAATGGTTCGTGGCATGACACCGTCATGATTGGCGATCTGAAAAGTTCGATCGGCGGGATGCAAATGCTGAACGCGCGGCGTTTGACGAACAATCAGGGAGGGGACGACGCGCCTGCCTTCTGGACCGACGACGACCGGAGCGTGGTTTTCGAATCCAATCGCAATGGCCGGTCGCAAATCTTTCGCCAGCGCCTTGACCAGACAGCGGCCGAACTGCTCAGCCAGGATTCGGCGGAGGCACAGAACCCAAGCTACGGCGGCCGGTGGATCTACTACCATTCTTCGCCGGCCGGCGTGAGCTTCGTGTGGGATCAACCTTTCAGTCTGCGGCGCATACCGGTGGGTGGAGGGCTTTCGAGCGAAGTGAAGAAAGGAGTGGGCTTTGAAATCGCCTGTTCTTTCGCGCGGCCGGAGATTTGCGTGCTGGGCCAATTGAAAGACCGGGTCATGACCTTTTATCGTTTCGATCATGTGCAGGGGCAAGGCGCGGAAGTGGGCCGGCTGGCCCATGATTCGCACCTCTCGCCGAGCTTCGCCGTTTCGCCCGACGGCACTGAAGTTGCCGCCGTGGACTCGAAAGGGGCTGGGAATTGGATTCGCCGCTTCCCGCTGCACGGCGGACCCTGCTCGGCAGTCGAGGTGCGCGGCCGAAAAGAACTGACTTCGCTCTATTGGGCTCAGGACGGCAAGGGGTGGTTTGTCGCCAGCGTGACAGCGGGCAACGGCATGTACCTATTGCATGCCACGCTACGCGGCGACTCCGAAATTCTGTATGAGCAGCAGGGTGATGGCCGCGATACCTGGGGCATTCCCTCGCATAACGGCAAGCAGATCGCCTTCATGCACGAGAGCATCGCCAAAAACGCTTGGTTGATCGACGATTTTTAAGGGCTCAGGCTTACGCCCGCCGAAACAGCAAGGAAGCATTTAACCCGCCGAAGGCAAAAGTATTCGACATGGCCACTTCGAGCGGCGTGTACAAGGCTTCGGAATGAATTAAGCGAATAGGACACGCCGGGTCAATCGAAGCGACATTGGCAGTCGGCGTGACGATGCCATGTTGCAGCGCCAGCAAAGTCGCGACCGCTTCGACGGCCCCGGCCGCGCCCAGCGTGTGACCGTGCATGGACTTGCTGGAGCTCACCGGAAGCGAGTCCGCTTTGCTGCCGAAAACGCGGCGAATCGCTTCGCTTTCAATCGCGTCGTTGCTCTGAGTTCCGGTACCATGCGCGTTGATGTAATCCACCGCCTCGGGCGCAAGGCCCGCGTCGCGCAGCGCCCAATTCATAGCGTTGACCGGCCCTTCGACACAAGGCTGGGTTATGTGATGAGCGTCGGAACTCATGCCGAAGCCGATAATTTCGCCTAAGATAAGCGCGCCGCGCGCCGTTGCGTGCTGCCAGTTTTCGAGCACCAGCATAGCCGCGCCTTCACCCAGCGACAAGCCGCGCCGTTCCGGCGAAAACGGCTTGCACGGTTCAGGCGAAACGATGCGCATGGCTTCCCAAGCACGCAGCAACCCTTCGGCAAAGACTGCTTCGCTGCCGCCGGCAATGGCGGCGGTGAGCTGGCCGTGCCGCACCATCCAGAACGCTTGGCCAATGGAATGATTCGACGATGAGCAAGCCGTTGACACGGTATAGCAAGGGCCGTGAATGCCGAACTCGAAGGAAATGCGGCTCGCGCCGGCGTTCGACATGGTGCGAGGAATGGTTAACGGCGCGGTGCGCGGATTGTTTTCGCGGTAGAGCCGGATGTAGCCTTCCTCTTCGCTGAACTGGCCGCCGACGCTGCTGCCGGTAATGACGCCGGAACAATCGCCCAAGCCGCCGGCAAACGAGATGCCGCTTTGCGCTACCGCTTCGCGCGCCGCTACCGCCGCCATCAGGGCGAACCGCTCGAGAAACAGCAGATCCTTTTCGCTGAAATGATCCAAAGGCCGGAAGCCGGAAGCCTGCGCGCCCACTTGAAACTTATAAGGAGGCGCACCGGGATCGGCCAATTTGCCAATGCGCGCTTCACCTTTTTTGAGCAGCGGCCAACATTCCGCCACGTTGTTACCCAACGCGCAGACCAGCCCCATGCCGGTGACCGCCACCCGGTTCAAGCCGTATCGTCCTTGGGAGGGGCCGCTTTTTCGCGCAGGAGTTTGGCGATGCCATCCACCGTTTCGCGCACCGATTTCAGAGTCTGAACTCCCTCATCGGGAATGCTGATATTGAATTCGTTTTCTAGAGCGAAGACCAGATTAATGCCGTCGAGCGAATCGATTTTCAATTCTTCAAAGGTGCTGTCGATTGAAATCGATTCGGCGGGTATACGTTGGGCTTTCGCTATGACGGCAATCACCTTGGAGGCAAGGTCGGCGTCCGTTTGTTCGGGCATCGTCGAACAACATGATAACTCGTTCGATAATAAACGCTAGGTAACCGCTTGCAGAACCCGTATTTTTCGCTGCTGGGCACGGCTTGGCGCTATGCGCGAGCCGAGCGCCAGCGCTACGTGGCCATCTACGCGATGTTTCTGTGCGCGAATTTCGTGTATGGATCGTATCCGCTGCTGCTCGGTTGGTTTATAGACAAGATTCAACGGCGGCAGGATCAGATCCCGCATTACGTTGTAATTTACGCAGTCTGTTACGTCGGATTGAAGCTGCTCGAATGGAGTTTCCATGGTCCGGCGCGCATCATGGAGCGGCAATTGGCGTTCAATCTGAGCTGCAATTTCCTCAACGAACGCTACCACCAGGCCCTGCACTTGCCGGTGAAGTGGCATCAGGATCATCACAGCGGATCTACTATCAACCGAATCCGCAAGGCCTACGAAGCCTTGCGCGGCTTCTTCGAGGGTGGGTTCACGTACGTTTACGCCATCTCGCGACTAGCCGTTTCTTTCACGGCGATGCTCATTTTCGCGCCGCTTTTCGGCGGCATCGGCGCGGCGCTCGGCATGCTCACCATCTACATCATCATCCGATTTGACGGACCGATTATCCGGACTCAGGAAGAAGTGAACGAAGCCGAGCATGTGGTGGCAGCCACGTTGTTCGACAGTTTGTCGAACATCATGACGGTGGTTACGCTGCGCCTGGAACAGAGCATGGAGCGCGGGCTGGCCGGCAAAATACAGCGGCTGCTCGGCCCGTTCCGCCGCTATACCTTGATCAACGAATGGAAATGGTTCGTGGCCGACACGCTGGTCGCCATCACGTATTGCGTGATTGTTGCCGGCTACGTGTTCCAGCATTGGACTCCCGGCAAACTCTTTTTAGTGGGCGCGCTGGTCACGCTGCTCGGCTATGTGAACCAGTTCACCAGCGTATTTCATGACTTGGCGGCCGAATATAACCGCATTGTGCAATATAACACCGATGTCCGCACGGCGGACGGAATCGAGCAGGCGTTCCGCGAGCAGCACCGCGCCGACAAGAAGACCGATCTGCCGACCGGGTGGCAAACGCTGGAACTTGAGAATCTCAATTTTTCCCATCGCGAGTCATATAGCGAGGAGCACGCGCCGCAGAGCTTGCATAATCTTCACATCAAGCTCCAGCGTGGCAAACGGATCGCGCTGATTGGCGAAAGCGGCAGCGGCAAAAGCACCCTGCTTGCGTTGCTGCGCGGGTTGTACGAACCCGAACCGGGTAGCCGCTTGTTGGTGGATGGCGAGGAAAGCAGCTTGGCAAGCTTGAATGAGACCGTCACGCTCTTCCCGCAAGACCCGGAGATTTTTGAAAACACGATTGCGTATAACCTGACGCTCGATTTGCCGTTTGCCGCCGCCGATATCGACGCCGCTTGCCGCGCCGCCTATTTCAGCGAGGTTGTGAAGGAACTGCCGCGCGGCTTGGAGTCGAATATTCAAGAAAGGGGCGTGAATCTTTCCGGCGGCCAGAAGCAGCGGCTGGCGCTGGCGCGCGGCATTCTGGCGGCGGCGGAAAGCGATGTTGTTCTGCTGGATGAACCCACCAGCAGCGTGGACCCTAAAACGGAAGCGCTCATTTACCAGCGGCTCTTTCAGGTTTTTTCAGAGAAAGCGATGGTTTCCGCGCTGCATCGCCTGCACCTGCTGCATTCGTTCGACTATATCTACGTTTTGCAGCAAGGCCGGGTGGTGGCCGAAGGTACGTTGGCGCAGCTGCGCCAGAACAGCGCGGAGTTCCACGAGCTTTGGCGGCATCAGGAAGACGTCGAGCAGCGGAGGGAGCTGCCGGTATCGTGATGGGGTCTATTCTTTAGGTCCCTCGCGTCTTTCTCAATCTCGCCAGCCATACCCCGCCCGCAATTGACCAGCAGACGCCAATGCCGGAAACCGCCTCTAACCAGGTAACGGTAAGCGACGCTTGCGCGAAGGTTTGAGATTCGTATGCGTGCCACCACAGGACCAGAATCAGCGGGCACCAGATGCAGTTACCCACGATCCACCAAAGTCTAACCGGCCTCTCGATTGCGGTCTTAAACATCGGACGACTTTCGCCAAGTGCGGTAAAACGCGCCCACGAACGGCCGCCGGCTACACTCTGTCATGCTTTTATCGTCTCATGTTTCTCTCGTGACTTTACTTGCTTCACTCACCACGGCAGCTTAGGGAAAAATCGTCCCACGCGCCGCATATGATCGCGGTACTGGTCGCCGAATCGCTCGATCAGGTACTTCTCTTCGGTTCTTGTCCGCAGTACGAAAAGTCCAAGGCAGCCAAGCGACCGAACAGCCAAACCCCGCAACTCCGAGCCAGCGGATGCCGGTTGGGGTTGGCTTGCGCGAAGCTTTAGACACACTTCGGGCGTAAGAGCGTCAAATTAGGTCGCTAACGCTCCCGTCTCCGATTCGGTTTTGGCCGAAACGGCGGAGGGATGAGCGCGTCAGCCGGCTTGTTTGGCGAATCTGGCCTTCCAGGAACGGTCAAACTGCTTGACGGCGTCCAGATCGGCGATGTCGTAGACCTTGCGGCGGGTGTCGAGAAAGTCAGTTGAAAGAACGAAGCCAAATTGCTCGATGGCATCGGCCGGGTTGGCCGGAGGTTGGAAAGGTTTGCACTTGAGAACGACGTTGAGCATGGCTTCGTTGCGGCGGTGGAACTGGACGGCGTCGCGGTCGTCCTGGAGTTGTTTGAGCTCGGCGACGTGCTTGGCGAGCTGACTTTGCAAGCGGCGCTCCTGTAACGCAAGGTTGCGCAGGTCTTTCTCATATGTACGCGTGATGAGGGAGTTGAGCATGGACGCTCTGACTTGCTCATCGGCTTCGTGGGCGCATTCGGCGGCGAGTTCATGACGGCCGAGGGCGTAGAAGCCGGCTTCGAGGGTGGGGATGCGGAGCAGACGCCATTCGGTGTCGGCGATGAATTGGACGATGTGGGCTTCCACGTCGCCTTCGGGGGAATGCTTTTTGTGCATGAGGGCGACGAGTTTTTGATATTCGGCGATATCGTCGGTTGGCAGGACGATGGTGCGGCCGGTTAGCCCGGTTTTGAGAGCGTTATGAGAAGAGACGAGTTTGCCTTCCGGCGACGACGGGCCGGTGGAGTGTTGCGCATTGGCGCGGTTTGCGTTGAGTTGAGATTCGGTAGCCATAAGAGGTACTCCCGCTTCGATTTTGTGCACAGGGGCGAACGGGGTGAATGGTTTTTTCCGGGTAAGTGGTTGATTTGAAGGCAGAAAAAGTTTTTTGAAGGTTTGTGACCCGCGATTTCGGCGCTACGCAGCCGACACTTGAGGGGATGAAAACGGGCGACTGAGCGGTGTTACTGGGGAATGGGGGAGCGCAAAGAGGGTACATGCACGTATGGTTTCCGGTCTACCGGTTGGAGCTTGCTTCGCAAGCATGTCCATGAGTCATGGACCTGACAGGTGGGCGATTTTCGTTTTCGGACACACGAGCACGTCCCCACTTTGCTTGAGGCGATCACGGCGCTAAGGCATTGAGCAATCGGGACTTACGCGGGATTATTTGGCAAGGAACGGGGTCTTTGGTGCAAATTGCCTTAGCGCACGGAGAACATCAATTGGACGCCTTTCGGCAACTGGGCGTCCTTGTTCTTCAGCTCAAACTTCGAAGCATAAGGGGCAGCATCGTCAATGGTGAGCGTCACTCCGGGCAGTCCGATCACGGAACCGGCATGGGCGGGCGCGTCGGCGCCATGTTTGACCATCTGACTGGTGCCGTCGGCGTTCACTTGCGCCAGAGCTTCATGGCCCACTCCATTGAGCGCTTTGTTGCCGGCCTCAAGAACCGAATACGGGCCGCCTTGCAGCGGATGATCATTCGGCAAGCTGCCGCTGGTGGGCGATTCCATTTTCGCGCTGCCGGTGCCTTCAGACATCTGTTTTCCCGACGAGCCCATGAAGGCTGCCGCCACCAAGGTGATGGTTAACGGAATCTTTTTCCCGTCAGCGTTCGCCTGATCGAAGGCCAGCGTGACGGAAGATGCGTCCACCTGCAGCACTTGGCCCAAGAGAGTGGAGCCGGCGGGGATGGTGGTGCCGTTCGCAAGCGTGACAGCCGATACAGCTTGCGCTTTTAGCTTGTCTCCCACTTTTGCCTTTGCCAATTTAACGGCAGTGTCTAACTGCGCCTGGATATGGAGAATGGGGGCAACCGCGGGCGCTTGAGCGAAAATCGCCAGGGCCGATAAAAGCGTTAGGACGGTTAGTGTTCGCATGAGTCCGCGACCAACAGTGTAACTCGTTCCGCAGGGAAGCGGCCACCTGAAAGGTGGCCGGCAGGCAAGAATGCCCGCCCTAGGCTTCGGGCGGGCTTTGGTATTAAGCGTACTTCGAAAATCTTGGGCCAGAGCTTACCGGTAAGGAAGATTCGATTGTGAGCCGAATCGTAGGCGATGCCGTTGAGGACGGCCTCGGGATCGGTGACTTCGCCGGGCTGGAGGAGACCGGTTGCGTCGATCCAAGCGAGAATGCGGCCGTCGTCAGGGGCGATGCGGGCGATGCGGTCGGAGTGCCAGACATTGGCCCAGATTTCGCCGCGCACCCATTCGAGTTCGTTGAGCAAGTCGATAGCCTGATCGCCGTCATGAACGGGAATGCGGCGCAATTCTTTGAGCGAGGCGGCATCCCAGACGCGAATTTGATTGCTGCCGTCGCTCATGTAGAAAACATGGCCATCGTTAGTGAGGCCCCAACCTTGGCCCGGATAGCTAAATTCACTCAGGGGGCGGAGGGTGTCCGCGTCGTAAACAAAACCTTTGCCGTTCAACCATGTCAGTTGATAAATACGGCGGCCCAGCACGCTGATGCCTTCACCAAAATAGTTGGCAGCGAGCGGCATTTCACGAAGGACGTGTCCGGTAGTCAGATTTTCCACGCGCAGACGGGATTGGCCGCTGCGGCCAGTGCCTTCGTAGAGCAAGCCCGCGTGGTATTCGAGGCCTTGAGTAAACGAATTGTTGTCGTGCGGATAAACATGCACGACCAAGAGACGGTATTCAGGAGGAGCGGCGGCGAGAGTGAGCGCGCTTAGAAGGCAAAGAGCGATGCGGCGCTTTAGACCTTGGGTTTGGGCGCGGGAAGATCGCGAGCTTTGCATTCGGAAGAAAAACCATTGCGCGCATGTGCGCCATCGCAAAAAGGCTTGTTTTCGGCCATGCCGCAGCGGCATAAAGAGATGACGGTGCGCCCCGCCAAGCCGAAATCGTTGCCCTCCGCGTCATGAATGGTGAAGTCGCCCTCGAGGCGGATGGGTCCGTTGTTAAAGATAGTGACTTTGGTTGCCATGAATCAAGATGGTAGCATCGCAGTTAGACGTGATTCAATTCATCCACGAGTCGGATAGGGAACTGTTCGAAACCGCGATCAGTTTCGGTCAGAAGCAAGTGAAGCGGCTGATTGAGACGTATCCGGACTTTTATCCGATGTACACGGCGGGGGGCGCCTGGAAACATGCGGGGCCGGTTTGGGCGCATTGGTGCGACGGCTTTTTGCCGGGCATGATGTGGCTGTTCCTGAAGTACATGGGGACCGACAAGCCGGAATCGAAGTACTGGATGGAGCAGGCGATCCGCTATAGCAAGCCGCTGGAATCGCGCAAGACGGACCGCGAAGTGCACGATCTCGGTTTCATTTTTTTTTCCACTTATTACCGTTGGTATCAATTTACGCGTGAGCCGGTAATCCGCGACGTGGTGATCCAAGCGGGCCGCACGCTGGCGCAGCGCTTCAATGAAGCGGGCCAATATCTGCGGTCATTTGTGGCGGAGGATTCGATATTCATCGACATCATGATGAATGTGGGGATTGTGTTTTATGCGGCGCGCGAAACGAATGACAAGCGGCTGCGGGATATTGCGGTTCGGCATTGCATCACGACACGGCGCTGCCTGGTGCGCGGCGACGGGTCGACGGCGCATGAAGGAATTTTCGATCAGGAAAGCGGCGAGTTTTTGCGGCAATCGACGCAGCAAGGATTTCGCGGCGATTCGTGCTGGTCGCGCGGCTTGGCATGGTCGCTGTATGGGTTTACGGTGTCGTATGAATATAGCCGCGATCCGCGTTTTTTGCAGACAGCGGAGGCATGCGCGGATTACTACATCACGCATACGCCGGCGGATGGAGTGCCGCCGTGGGATTACAACGCACCGGCGGAGAATCGCGGGGTGATTGATTCGTCGGCGGCGGCGATTGCGGCGGCGGGATTGTTCCGCTTGTGCCGGCATAGCGGCGATCCGATGAAGGGGCATTTTTATTGGTCGACGGCGATCCATATTCTGCGGACGCTGTGCACGAAGTATCTGGCGAATTCAGATCCGAAATGGGGCGGGATTTTGAAGGGCGGCGTTTACCACTTGCATAAGGGCTTGGGGGTGGATGAGTCGGTGATGTGGGGCGAGTATTTCTTTATCGAAGGTCTAGAGCAGGCATTGCGCGTGATGCGAACGGGGAATTCGCGGATTGTGAGCGCGACGCCGGTGCTGGTGAATTAAGGGAGTACGGTAGTGCCGACCGACGATCTTGTTCCGGTCGTACTCATTGAAAACCGCATTTTGCTCATTCGTGGAGCGAAGGTTCTGCTGGACCGGGACTTGGCCCTACTCTATCAACCGGCCGATCGCCTTGCGTCAGCAGGTCCGCCGAAATCCCAAGCGATTTCCGGCTGACTTCATGTTCGAGCTCACCGATGAGGAGGTTGGGGATCTGCTATCACAAAATGTGATACCTTCGCGACAGAGCCTGGGCGGTGCCAAGCCTCTGGCTTTTACCGAGCAGGGAATCGCGATGCTCTCCTCCGTTCTTACCAGCGACCGGGCGTTGGAAGTCAATATCACAATCATGCGAACCTTCGTAAGGCTGCGGCAACTGCTAGCCACTCACGAAGAACTGGCGCACCGATTGGATCAGCTCGAGTGGCGGCAGGGGGAGCAAGAGGGAAAGGCCCAATATGTGTTTGAAACCATCCAACACTTGATCGAGGCTCCCGACCCGGAACCGAAGCGCCGCATAGGGTTTCCGACAACTCGGGAGAACAAGGATCGACCGTAGTTAGCGGTAGTATTGCTGGCGCGATTCCTGCGCTTTACGATATCGATCAGGGCATTCGGCATACTATCGAATTCCGCCATTGCCACAAAATGTGTCGCAGCCGAGAATTCTGCATGTTCGTTGATGCGCGAGGCGGAGCGCGCTTCAAAGATGCAGATGCGCGAGGCGGAGCGCGCTTCAAAGATGCATCGTGACGACCTTGGCTTCTTCCGTCTCTTTACGCGCGGTTTCGAGTTAGGAAACTCGCTCGTGCAGGCCGGGCCATAGCGTCAGCGTAAAGCAGCCGGCTAATGACGAATCAGCGCGAACTGGGAGGGCCGTGGCCGGTGGTTTTCGGAGTGGCATCCGGCGTCTGTAGGCCTGCCCCGCGAATCCACTGAAGAATCGTCTCATATTGCCAACTCGATTGATTGCCGGGCCATCGTTGGCCGCCATTGTGCGTGGCGAGGTAGTCGGCAACATCACCGGTCGAATCGGTAGGCCGGGTAGGCTTGATGAGCATCAAACTATGTTCGGGATCGTTGATATCCACCACGCGCATCGCATATTTGTAATTCTCTTCGCTGTCCTGTGGCGAGAATTGCCCTTCGGCGTTGGGTGGCTGCAGTTTGAAGATGACGTGCGAGGCGTGGCACATGACGCAAGCTTTGCCATCGGCCCCGGTGGTGGCGAGAATGGGCTCGACCTTGTCTACAAAGTAGTTAAAGTCGAGAACTGAGCCGGGCTGCACATCGCGCAACGCATCGGACAGCTTTTTGCCGGCTAAAACGTTCGTGGCGATCAACTTGAGGCGAGAGTTGGGATCGTTGCGCATGTGCTCGAGGGCGGTCCGGAAGCGCGGGTTGGCGTCGATGTCCGCGGATTTCCGGAGCAGATCCAGCGCGGCGGCGCGGACGTTGGCGTCGGAATCGGTGAGGCTGGCGAGCACGGCGTCGAAGACAATCGGTTCTTCGAGCAGCCTGGTCGAAGGACTGACTCTCTTCTTAGCCGCGATATACAAAGCATCCTGCGAGATGGCGCCAGCGGAAACGCCATGGCGGCGAATGAATTTGGGATCATTCACCTCTTCGATCAGGACACTGCGCTGCGGGCTAGCCAGATGCGCGAAGATTTCGCGGGAGAGAGCCGCTTCCCGCGGGTCGGTTAATCGATCCAGTGCGATCTGGATGGCGGCGCGGCGGATATCATGATCGGGATCGCCGATAGCGGCGAGCATCTGGCGGCGGATGGCGGGATCGTTCAGCAGATCTGGAAAGGCCGCCGCTGCGGTCAAAACATGAGCGTAATTTCGGCTGCGCGGCACCTTGCCGATCAGCGCTCTGAGCGAGGCTATGACCAGTGGCTGCCGCGTCCAAGCGGAATCTTCGGGTAAACCTGCCAGCAACGGCAGAACGACATTCTGCGCGCTTTCGTCATTAGAAGCAAGGATGGTAGTGACGGTGTGGAGCAAGGCGGGATCAGGCTGCGCGGCTGCATCGATGTTCAGGCTACCGCGCTGGCCATTTTCGTAGACATAAGCGACGGCTTCGCGGACTTGCGGGTCGGGATCGAGCGCCAGTTGCAGAGCCGCCTCGGCAAAACGCTCGCCGCCGGCGGCGCTGAGCGTACTGCCGGCCTTCAAGACATTGATCTTCAAATCGCTGCCGGCACCCTTTAGACAAGCGATCAAGGCGTCTTCCAGTTCCGGCCCGGAACTCTTGTAGAAGTGAATCAGATCGCTGTCATTGCCGACGCGAGTCTGGAAAAAGCCGTTATGAACGTCATAGTGAAAGTCGGCGGTGTCGCGGTAGGGCTGGTATTCGTAGCCGGGAACGTGCAGATCGGGCACGCCGGAAACGTACTTGGTGAACACGGCCGGGAGAGCGATGGACACTTGGCCTTGTTTCAACGCGGGGAGAGAGTAATGACGGATATGAAAGTCCCATAGAGAATCGAGAATGCCCTGGCGGCCGAGGGGCGTAGCGGCGCGCAATACGCGGGCCAGCACTTGCGACTGATCATGCACGACGGCTTCGTAGCCGTCGCGAATGCGCGTTTGATCGGCGGAGGTTGAGGCGGCGCTAATCCAAGCATCGAGATAGCCGGTATTTTCGTCCAAGGCGGCGTAAATCGCTTCGTGCACGGCGCGGCGCACGGTGGCTTCGGTTTCGGTGTTCATGCGCGTGGCTAAAGCTTCGAGAATGCCATTGCGCGCGGCGCGGTCGTCGGCGCTCCAGTAAGACCACTGCCAAAGACCACGCGCCGCGTTGAGGCGCACGCCCGGAGCAGGATCGTTCAGATCGTGGATCAGGGCTTGGCGTAAATTTGCATCTTGCGCCACATATTTGAAATGCTGATTGAAGAGCTGACTGGCGCCCCAGCGGGTGCGTGCACTCGGAGACTGGAGCGCTGCTGTTAAGGCGGCGCGTCCTTGAGCAGACACGGCGGGCCGGCGTTCGAGAATCATGCGCAGAGCCCAAGCCGCCGTTCGCTGGACCATTTTGGCGGGATCGCCGAGGGCGCCAATTAAGGGAGCGATGGATTGCGGATCGGCCATATGCCCGAGTGCGCGCGCCGCCGCCTCGCGGGCCAGCGGTTGATTGCTATTGGCGAGCACCGCGCGAATTTGCTTGAGTGTGGACGGCGGTACGAGATCCCAGAATTGATCCAGCTGGGAGAGTAGGACGGGGAGGTTCTCAGCATTTAAGGAGGCGGGAGGCTTGGGGAACGCGTCATCCCAGCCCTTTTCGGCAGACGGTTTCGAGTTGGGGCCGGGATAGAGAGTGGACAGCGCCATCACGGCGAACTGGGTAGCGCGAAACGGGGTGTTGAAACCTTGGTAGACGGGATCTCCTTCCCAGCTTCCTTCCGGCCGTTGGGCTTGCAACATCGCGGTAACGGCGCGTTGCAGATTGGGTTCTACTTCAGGGCGCTGTCCCGCCAAGGCCAGGGCCAGAACGGCGTGATAGGAAATGAAATCCGCCGGCTTCGCCTTTTTATCGAGCGGCATCCCCCACATTCCGTTGGGCTGCTCATAACTATAAAGTTGCCGGATGAGGTCCGCTAACTGGGGAGCATAGCGGCGGCGATCGACAGTTGCCAGGAATTGAATTTTCCAATTGAGATCGATCATATTCTTCGGCTGGTAGGGGAGCGCCAGCCGCATGACCATATCGCGATGATCGAGCCATTGTTTGTCGTGCGTTTGTTCATATAGCAGGTTGAAGGTGTCCCAGCTTTGCGAAGCGATTTCAAAGGGGCTTACATCGGGTTCGCAGCCGTCGGGTTCATCGCCGGGCATGGTGGCACGGTCCTTGTAATGAATTTTCAGGTAGTTGGCAAACGGTATCTCAAAACTGGCGATGCGCGGCGTGTCGTGGGTCACATTGGCTTCATACAGGTGCTCGATGAGAGGCAAGCGGCTGGCGACGGTGCGCGCGGTATAGATGACGCGCACCCAATCGGCGCCGGGCTCGCCATACAGCGGGCGTTCATTGTTGTAGATGCGGTCGGTTATAAACTCGAGAGCGGTCCGTTGGGTAGGCGCATAGCCATGCGAGACCGCGGTGAGATAGCCGCGGGTGGTGAACTGGGAAGGATGGCAGGCAATGCATTGCATGGTGTCGCCGTGATTCATGGTGGTGCGGAGGGCGATCGCTCCGCGGCGCGGCGTATTCGACAACCAGCTGTCGCCCATATTGATCATGAAATCCATGCCGGTACGAACGGCCTGGCGAGGGTCGGTATAGGGTGGAAGGGGATAGGCGAAGGTGCGTAATTGGTAAGAAGGATGATTGGCGTCGACGCGAATATAGTAAGTTTGTTCCGGCTGTAAGATCCGGGTGCGGAACTTATAAAGCCCTGGATAGTTCTGTGTTGCTTCGATCTGATACACGAACGAGCCATCCGAGTAAGGTACGATGGCCGGCTGCCCGCTGGCATCGCGGCCCGGGGTGAATAAGTCGACATCGAGTGGGACGTCGCGGTCGGTAATGTCGAGCACGAAATAAACCAGCTGCGGCTGCTTGCCGTGGTAAGTGAATTTAAACCACTGAAACCCTTTCATGAGTGCGGCATAACGATCTTCCCTGGGAGCGGGCGCGTATGGCCTTTCGTCCGCCGCACCGTAAACAGTTTGGCCGAACTGTATGGTTTGTGCCGTTTGCCAAGTGCCGTTCGGCTGCGCCGCAATGACAGCCAACGGTGAATCCGATTCGGCGATGCGGTGAAAGGCGACTTTCATTTGCGGTGGTGTTTGGCCCGCGAGGCCGTGCAGGGTGGCTGTGACGGGTCCGCGAGAACGTGGGCGCAAAGTTAAGTAAAGATCGAGATCCTGGGCATGGAGCCATTTCCCGGCAATGGGTCCCTGGCTGTCGGCAATGGACACTTGAAATGCGGATTCGGCCGGAAGTTGAGCCGGATCTTTGACGGCGATGGTAATGGCATAGAGCGCGCTGGGTTCTGCTTCGCCTAGGACGATTGTGCTATCGGCAGGATCCGATTTTGCACGCGGCGTCATTCCCAGCAAGAGTGCCAGTGCACAGGCAGAGATGGAGAAAAGCGCGGGTAGAGCGTAAGGACGGGTGCCTCGACAAAAAGGAGTTTGCATGGGGAGATAACATAGGCTCCGCGAATTCATTTTGGCCGGGAATTCGACCGCTGCGGGGCCTATTGGATTTTAAGGCGCTGGCGGGGGAAACGCAGCAATAATTTTGCGTTTTGTTTTTGGTCTCATCAGATGAGACGGCAAGTTTCGTTCGATCCCGGAGAGAACGCCTGATTTTGTCTTGCGGGAGCATTTGCCGAGTGGCCCGGCGCCAGGTGTGAAAATGGAAGCGGATGTCTCGCACTGCAAGACGGGAAACGACCGAGGCGGCCCATCAAGTGAGGTCGGTCGGGCGGGCCTGCGATATTCTCAAGGCCTTTCGAGGCGAGAACAAGCCTTTGCGAATCCATGAGCTTGTCGAGCGCACCGGTCTTCACAAGGCGACCGTGTCGCGACTGGTGGGGACGCTGGCCGCCGCCGGTTTACTGCGCCGGGGCGCGCTGGGCGTGTACTCGTGCGCGATTCAGTTTGTCGAAAGACGACACTACAAAATCGGTTACGCGTCGCAAACGGAGAATGCCACATTTGCGCAGGAAGTGACGGCGGGCCTGCGCCACGCGGCAGAGCACGCCGGCTTTGAAATCATTTCGCTCGACAACCGGCTGAATGCCAAGAGCGCCATTGCGAACGCGGAACGGCTGGTGAAAGAGAAAGTGGATCTTGCTATCGAGTTCCAGACATTCGATGCGGTAGCGTCGGTGGTTTCCTCGATATTGCAGAAGGCGGGGATTCCAGTCATTGCGATTGACGTGCCGCACCCTGGCGCCGTTTACTATGGCGCCAACAACTACGAGGCGGGCCTGATCGCGGGGCGCGCGCTGGGGCAATGGGCGCGGAGGAATTGGAATGGCGAAGTGGATGAGGTGCTGCTGATTGAATTCCTTTCGGCCGGGCGTTTGCCACAACTGCGTTTGACCGGTGCGCTGGCGGGCATCCGCGAGGCGTTGCCCCATTTTCCGGATTCGCGCGTGGTTCGGCTGGAGGGGCGCGACACGTTTCGCCAAAGCCTGATCAAAGTGCGGCAGTATCTGCGGACGCACCGCCAACGGCGAGTGCTTATCGCGGCAATTAACGACGACTGCGCTTTGGGCGCGTTGCGAGCGTTTGAGGAAGCCGGGGTGCTGAAAAACTGCGCGGTGGCCGGACATGGGGCGGTGCCCGAGGCGCGAGACGAGTTAAGGAGTGCGCGTAGCAGGCTGATCGGTTCAGTGGCGTTCTTTCCGGAAAAATATGGAGCGGCGTTGATTCGTCTGGCCGAGGACATTCTTTCGGGGAGGAGCACGCCGCCGGCGGTTTTCACGGAGCATCAGCTGATTACCGCGCAGAATGTGGATCGTTTTTACGGCGCCGATCCAGTGCCGCTGAGATCATAGACGGATGCGCCAAAAAAACCGGCGCAATGGGAATACGTTAGCTGCGCGTCTTCAGCGGCGAGATCGCTAAGCTGGCGAGCGCTGCCAGGTAAAAGAGGCCGCCGATGCACAAGGTGAGTTTCAGACCCAAATAGATAGCCAGGAACATGGCGGCGGCCGAGCCAAGAACGCTCGAGGCGGCATTGACCGACCAGGCCCAGCGCACGGCCGGCGGCATGATTTTTTCGAGCAGTGTGAGGCCGGTTGGAAAGGGCATGCCCATGGCAAAACCGACCGGCGAAATCATGGCCACGGCAATGAGGATTTTAAGAGGCAGCGGAAGGGCGACGCCGCTTTCGCTGACCGGCCCAACTGCGAGGGAAAGCAGGAACACCGCAAAGGCCACGAAAACTAAAACAGCAGGCAGACCGAGCAGTTTGCCGATGAGCCGCTTGCTCATAAAGCTACCCAAGCCGCTTGACAAGAGCATGGAAAAGATGATGACGGTGAGCGCATAGGTGGGATGTCCGAGGAACAACACGAATTTCTGAATGAGCGCTACCTGAATGAGAATGTAGCCGGCGCCAATGAACAGAAAATATAGCAAGGCGCGCTTGGCGCCGGGCGCGCTGGGCAAGGAACTACGCAAGACCAAAGGCGGGAGAGCCAGAATGATGAGCGTCGCGACGATGCTGATGGCCACCAAGCCAAACAACACGGGCAGCGCGTTATTCACCTTGTAATCGGCGGTGGCGCGCGAGGCGTGCAGTACGAACTGCCACAGATCGCGAGCTTGCACGGTATAGAAAAAGAATGGCCGGTCGTCGCTCACCGGACGCACGTCGAATTGATAGTTATCGAAGAAGCGCGCGGGATCGTTCGTTTCGAGCAGCGTGCGGAACGGTGTGTCGCGCGTGGTGCCGGGCAGATAGACCAGTTCCATCTTGGCGATTTCGGCTGATTTGCGGAGAGTGTCGAGATCGGCGCCGGTGAACGGTTGGCGGGCGATGAGGATTGTGTCTTGCGCACCCCAGCCTTTGAGTTGTTGCAAGTGCTCGCGCACGACGGCGATGTGGCGGGCGGCGTCGTGCTGGCCGAGTTGTTCGAGAGCGGCGCGCGCTAAAGCGACGACGCGCAGCGATTCGCGCGGCGGATCGAAACCCCAGCGGGTGAAGGACATGACACCGTCATCGGTTAGGTGAGTTAGATAGTCGACGAATGCGTTGGTGGTGTAGAGGTTGTTCTCACTCAACGCGAACGCGCCGGCGGCGGTGGAGGCCCAAGTATCGACCAGCGTGGCTTGCAGGACCTGATAGTGCTGTTTGGAACGGCGTACGAAGGAACGGCCGTCTTCAATTTCAATATCGACTTCGGGACGGAAATAGAGGCGGTTGCTGTATTGCGGAAAACGTTTCCGCATAATCACGGTGGCGATGATCGGGTTGATTTCAACGCCCGTGATGTCTTTGCTGCCGGAAGCGAGCGCGCGCGAAACGTCCCAGCCGCCGCCGGGTCCGATGATGAGCGTCTTAGCGCCAGGGCGCAAGAGATAAACGAAACCCGGACCGTCATAAGACAGATGAAATTTCTGATCGGGCGAAAGATGTGCAAAGTCAAAGTTGGCGACGCCGGTGGCCGCATCGGCGTCAATGACGATGCTCTTCATGCTGCTGCCGGGTTCGGGCTTGAGCGCGATGCGCGAGAACTCATTCCACTTGACGAACTCTTCGTCTTTGATGGGAATACCCTTGGCTACTTTTACTTCGATCAAAAAATATTTGTAGTTGTAAGTGATGAGGCCGACGAGCATCAGGCCCAGCAAGACGGAGAAAATGCGGCCGCGTGGCGCGCGCGCCAAGTGAAACCAGATGGCGGCGGAAACGGCGAAGAGGACCGCGGCCACCAGGATCGTATTGGGACCGCCCACCCATTTCAGGAGCGGAACGAGCACGGCGCAGCCAGCAGCAGCGCCTAACAAGTCGAAGAAGTAAACGCGCTCAACGCGTTTGATGGTATCGGCAATGGCGAGCGACACAACGGTTCCGGAGAGCACGAATGGAATGGCGGCTACGAAGTAAGCCAGCATCATGGAAGGGGTGTCCATTTTGCCGCCGGGGCTTAAGAGAAAGGTGAGGCAGAGAACGATCGCCACGGCGTTTGCCATGGCCAGGCCGCCCAGCTTCTTATAGAGGGAACCGCGCCAGCCGGCAACGACATAAGAGAAAACTCCGCCCGCGCCCAAGCCGAAAAGAGCGATGGAGATGGCCAGGAACGCGAAGTGGTAGAAGTACACCACGGAAAAAACGCGTGTCAAGGAGAGTTCCAGCAAAAGAGTAGCGAGCGAAGTAGCGGCTACGCCAAAATAAACTTGCGGCCAACCTTTGCGTTCGACCATTGGTGGTGCTTGTTGAATTGTATCGAGCGGTGACAAACTCCTATGTTAGAGGACGCGCGGCGTTTTGCTCGAAA
>Ga0302319_10006981_pt1 | contig 22284 bp, 17 predicted proteins | sample Bog_T0_2_FD_203319 | JGI IMG/M metagenome (GOLD analysis project Ga0302319, IMG submission 203319) | Peat permafrost microbial communities from Stordalen Mire near Abisko, Sweden - Bog_T0_2 | ecosystem: Environmental > Terrestrial > Soil > Wetlands > Peat | place: Sweden: Abisko, Stordalen Mire... | reverse complement strand
ATGCCGCGCTCGCGCTCTTCCGGAGCGTTATCGATCGAATCGAACGAACGGAAGACGTTCTTCGGGTTGTGCTTCTGCAGAACCTTGGTGATGGCCGCCGTCAACGTCGTCTTGCCGTGATCAATATGACCAATCGTTCCCACGTTCACGTGCGGCTTTGTGCGATCAAATTTTTCCTTGCCCATGGCCTTCAGTCCCTTCCGTTAAACTTTTCTCTGTCGCGCCCCTCAATGACGAAAGCGCAATTGCTTGTGCTGCGCGCCTCAATAGTAGGCGTACACCTTGAGATACCGCTGCCTTAGTTCCTGCGGCACCGCTTCCACCTGCTGCAGGTAGCGCTCGCGGGTCAGAGCCTGGTCTGAGACCGGCAGAGCCTTGTAAAGCTCGGCCGCCTCCTTGCCTATCAGGCCGCGCTTCAAAGCGCCCTCGAAGTCGCGAATCCGCAGCTTCGACCGGCCCATGCGGCTCAGGAATACTTCCACGTCCCGCGAGTCGAAGGCCGCGTCGATGAGCGCTTGTAGTTGCGCGTATCCCTGCTCATCCTGCACGGCGATCGCTGCCTGCTCAAACTTCATTTCCTGCCTCACGCCGTCAACCCTGCCGCCAGTTTCCAATAATGGAGCGGGAGACGGGACTCGAACCCGCGACCAACAGCTTGGAAGGCTGTGACTCTACCACTGAGTTACTCCCGCAAAAACAGCCTTTAGCTGCTAGCCACTAACTTCTAGCTCCATCTTGTTGGCATGAACCGCATCGGCCCGATTTACCACCGCACAAGCTAGAGGCTAGAAGCTAATAGCTAATAGCTGAACTTCTGGAGCTGATGACCAGGATTGAACTGGTGACCTCTCCCTTACCAAGGGAGTGCTCTACCAACTGAGCTACATCAGCCCTCTTAACTAGGAGCCCGTACCGCCGCCCCTATCCCCGCCCCTGCGAATCTTCTCCGCCTGGCGGGCTAAAACCGTGCGTAGAGCCATGCCCCCGATAATAATCAGCGGAAGCAACCTCAACTCCACCGGCTTGCCGTGAACGAGAATAGCGCCCTCTCCCACAGTAAACCAAGCCAGCGCCGCCAAAACCGCGTAGAGCGTCAGAGCCATCCAAAATTTCCGGTCCAAATCAGAACCGGTGCTCTTCAAACCCTTGCGCTCAACCTGCTGCGGTTCATCGCGCACGCCAACCCCTCAAAATCATGGTGCACAGGGGAGGGTTCGAACCTCCGTAGGTCCAAAGACCGGCAGATTTACAGTCTGCTGCCATTAACCACTCGGCCACCTGTGCATAACTGCCCTACCCGATTCAACCCACTTCAACGCATTCAGCCCCGCCCGGAAAACCTCCGGCTCATCGGAGCATGCACCTCAGTGGAATCACCGCAGAGGACAGGCCCAGCGCCAAAAATTTCAAGCGCCGGCTAAACCTTTTGCCGCTTCAGTCCCCGTTTTCCGCTTTCCTGAAGTGGAGCTGGCGAAGGGATTTGAACCCCCGACCCTCTGATTACAAATCAGATGCTCTACCAGCTGAGCTACGCCAGCCCTTCCCACCCGGAAAACGCCCCGGAGACCGTAAATCCGCACGGGCACACTAACCCTATGCACGTACCACGGCACAGATGTCAAGGTTAACACACCCTTGGGGAGCGGAGCAAACCGGAGCGGAAGGGAATCCAGGACCAGGCGCATCATTCTTGCCGCAACATCGTCTCAAAGGCCGTGTAGACGCCCTCCAAGCCAGAGTCCCAACTGCCATTGGTGCATCGGTTCGCGCATTGAAAGGAGTCGGGGAATCTGGCCGCGCGCGGCAGTTAATTGGCTATAAATAACGTGGCCTTGAATCCCCGGCAGGCTGAAAAACCAGTTTTCAGCCTGCCCTCTGCCGTTCTACTCACCCAGAGCCAGGCGCAACTGGCGCGACTCGCTCCAGGCCATGCGCAGACCGCCGGAAACCGGAGCGGCGCCCATCAACTGCACGGCGCCGAGCAGAATGCTCATCAAGCGCGGCGGCTGGCGATTTGGCCACAGTTCGCTCAGCGGCCGCGCCACGCCGTTCGCGTCCGGATGATAGACGCGTTCGTCCCAGGTGCGCGAGCCTTGCGGAAACTCCGGGTAATGCCGGATGGCGTCGATGGTCGATTGCAGCAGGCGGTGCTTCCACGGCTGGGCGTACTGCGGCATGAACAGCAGATCGCTCTTCTTCTCCTGCCTGATCTCATGCACGAATTCGGTGAAGCTGCCCGCGTTGGTCAGGTTGAGGTTGGCGTTAGGCTCCACGCCGTGCCGGTCTCCCCCGGAGATCAGCAGCATATTCCACTGCTCGGCCAGCTTCCGCACCGCCCGGTTCTCATCCCAGTTGCGCAGCCCGTTCAGTTCCAGCGCGTGCAGATAATTGCCGTTCTTCTGCAGGAACTCGTTGACCAGGAACTGATGTTTCTCCTTGCCGATCAGGTAGAGGTCCCACAGGGGATGGTTGAAGATCACCAGCACATTCGGGTCCTCATGCAGCGCGCGCAGAATCTCGGTAAATCGCTGGTCGCTGGGGCGGGCCGTGTAATCGGCCAGCGTTTCCATCCACTCCGTGGCCCTGGCGCTGGGCAGGTTGTGCACGCCCAGGTGAAAGGACTGCTCGCCATACGGCGCGCTCCACTCCAACGAAACCGGAATCCGCCGCGCGCTCGGAACGGTGCGCAGCAACATCGGCGCAGTGATGTTGTCGTGGTCGGTAATGGAGACCATCGGCTCCAGATCCAGCTTCTCAATCTGCCGGCTTTCCAGGTCAAAGGCCAGCCTGGGCGTCATCGGCGGCGTCCAGTAGCTGGCCGCGTAGTCGATGCGCACCCCGTGCATCCGCTCCGAACGCCGCTCCAGCCGAGCGAGCAGCGGACGCATCACCGGGTACTGGTTGCCGAAGTTGGCCAGAAAATCCAGCGTTTCGTGGGACTGGTTGGTGTGGCTGTGCAGCGATACTCCTGACCGGAAACCCTGTGCCGCCAGCTTATCGCGCCACAGGTACGAGATAGTTGAATGGCCCATTTCTGCTCCTCAATTCCACGGGGAAGGTGGAACTGCTGGAGTCAGTATCCAGTGCCGTCCATCAAAGGAGGGTTAACGTGACGCGAATGTGGCGTCAATTAGCGAAGGAATCAAGAAAGACACGAGAAAGCCCTGTAAGACACCGTGAAAAATCAGAATGCCGTAGTGGTGCAGTTTCCGGATTGCCGGTCATTTGCACGGAATCGGTGTTGAAAGCGTGGGGTTTCGCGGAGCAATAATCCGGTGGTGCCCCTGCTATCATCAGCCCATGGAAGATCAAGCACACAGGTGGTGGCAGGTACGGTGGGGCTTGGCTGGTCACACAATATCCAGATTTGCGATTGTCTTTGGAAAAATCATTGGCTTGCTTTGTTTGATCGCTATGGTTGGTTATTGTGCTGTTTACCTATTATCTCCCTGGCTGGCCTCACAACGACTCGGCAAAGTTGACCCTCGGTTGAGTATTATCCCTGTATCACTATCGAGCAAGGTTGAAGTGCCTTTGTCCAATTCGTGCATCGATCACAATGGCTTCAAGTTTCTGTTGCCTAATCAGGAAATCGTCCACACCTTCGAAAGCGAACGAATGACGACCATACGATTCCGCAACGGAGGATTACTTATGGTCCCAAACACGTTGCAGGATGCGGAGCTATTCACGCTCGTGAACGGCGACAAACGTGCAGAGAGATTGCTTGGGCAAGAGATACTCCATTCGAAGTTCAAGCTGATGGAAGCAGCGATGTCGGTAACGCCGGAACAAGTGAAATGGTGGAATTTTCGCTCTTCACAAAACGAGAGAGAAGAGCTTTTGCTAGTTACAAAGTTCATCGCCCTCTCACATTCTTTTTCTCTTCACTCCTTCACAATTCGTCCTATTTACACAATTGCCTTCGGCGATTTTCGTGGGTTCCAGTTCGGAAATCCGGACATTTCGCCCTACGATACACACCTCGATGTGTTCGACGGAACTGATCGGCATTTTGAGTTTGATATCGCCGGGCCGGAAGGGCATGGGCAGGTGCTCACTCAGGAGGAAATCAATTCGTTAGTGGCTTCAATCCGGTCGACTTCCGACCACCGATCTGAGTGCAAATCCAGATAATTCCTATAAGGGCCGGTTAATGTAGGGCCGGTCGCCTATCCAGAAACCACACTCAGACCCCTGAAAGCCATAATCCAAAGTGCCGAGTGCGCCTATTTGCTCGTCTTGGCCATCTCCGGCCCCAGGAAATCCTCCACCGTCCAACCGGCCATCAGATCCTCGCCGGGGGTCATCTCCTGGCTCTCGGCGAGCGTGCCCGCGGCAGCTTCGGCCACCAGGTAGTTCTCCGTCAGCCCTTTGCGCAGCATCTCGAAGGCCTGTTCTGGAGAATCGGCAAACTGGAACAGGTTGATGTCTTTGGGCGAGATGGCGCCGGTATCCACCAGCACGTCCAGGTTGAAGACCTTCTTCCAGTAATCCGATCCGTAGATCACCACGGTAATCTTGTTGCCCAGCTTGTGCGTCTGCGCCAGGGTAAGAATCTCGAACATCTCATCTAAGGTTCCGAAGCCGCCGGGAAAGACCACCAGCGCCTTGGCCAGGTATGCGAACCACAGCTTGCGCATAAAAAAATAATGAAACTCAAAGTTGAGCGAGGGCGTGATGTACCGGTTGGGCGCCTGCTCGAAGGGCAGCCGGATATTCATCCCGATGGTCTTGCCGCAGGCCTCGTGAGCGCCCCGATTAGCCGCCTCCATGATGCCCGGCCCGCCGCCCGAGGTAACTACAAACCGCGCCCGCCGCGAGGGAATTTGCATGGCCCAATTGGTCAGCATATGCGCCAGCCGCCGCGCGTCCTCGTAGTAACGAGCCATCTCCACGGCCGCCACGGCGCGCTTGAGCTGTAAATCCGTTGCCTTGCCCGCGGCGATCTCCGGCGCTTTCGCCGGCTGCTCATGGCTGGGCGCCGGTTGCGTCGAGCCGGTGTTTTCCAGCAACTCCAGCGCATGATCGGCCTCCTCGCGCCCGCGAAACCGGGCCGAGCCGAAAAACACCACTGTGTCCTGTATTTGCTCCCGCCGAAAGCGCGCCAATGGCTCCATGTACTCGGAGACAATCCGGAGCAGCCGCCCGTCGGCGCTGTTCAGAAAGCTCAGGTTCTCATAGGCCAGCGGAGCGGCTGCCAGAGGCGGCGGCGCATCGTTGCTGGGAATGACCGCGGCTGGAACTATTTTCTGATCTCTGTCGTTCATCTCATCCATCCCGATGGTGGAGCGCGTCATGAAACGCAATCCACAAATTCAAAAGCCCCAGTCCCGACACCAGGCCGCGCACCGCGCCGTTGGCCGCGTAGATCGAGAGCGTGGGAAACTGCGTAAACAAGGGGTTCTGGTCCCAGATCACGCGCGACCACGGAAAAAAGTTAAGCACTTGGGGGAAATAGGCCGCAATCTGGCCCGACCACGGCGCGTAAAAAATTGCCAGGCCGATGTACATCCTCAGCAGCACCCGTAAAAAGAGCTCGGAGCTCTCCAGCCAGGGCGGAATCCGCTGCGGCGCGTGACTGCCCAGCGAATCTTCGGAAGGGGGCGCGGACACAGGCTTGGGCTCAGGCTTGGCAGCCGGGTTCACGGCACGTAGAGGCGAGGTCGATTCCGGCTGCTGGGACATTCTTATAGTTCGCACATCGCCCCCGATTCCAGCCCCATCGCAGGCACTCGGCACAGGCCTATCCACCGGCCCGGCGCAGGGACGCCGTACTGCAACGGTAACACAGCAAGGGCACGCATCAGAAAGAGAGTGGTAGCTGCGCAATCGATTTTCCTGTCCACTGATCATCGCGGCGCGTTCGACTCAATCTCATACTTCCCGTAATCGATGGTGAACACCGCCGTTCCACCGATCCGCACCTTGGACTCGCTGCGGTTCCGCTGCGGCAGCCAGAACTCACCCGTCTTCATGTTGGTAGAAAGAATCAGCGTGCGCGTTATCCAGAAGGAAGGATTCTTGGCCGGCTCCGCCTCGATCTTCACCACCGCGAAGTCCGTCGCATCCACCCAGACCTTGCCTCGATAGAGAAACTTGCTCGCGGTAATCGGTTCCACATGCAGGATGTAGGCCTGCCGCCCGCCCAGGCTTTCACTGCCCGCTAATTCAAACCTGTAGTTGGCCGGCGTCAGGGCCGTCGATCCTTTGTCCTGCGCCGCTTCCCGCTCGCTGTCCACCGCCCGCTTCAGCACCTTTTCGCAAAGCAACTTCGACCCGCTTTGTGAAACGATGCGGAAACTCTTCCCCGACCCCTTGTCGTAGTTGACCTCGACTTCCATTGCGGCAGCGATGTGCTTGTAAATGCTTTGGTACTCCACGCTGTAATGGCGCACCGCATGGTAATGTTGCAGGCCGGCGCTTTGGGCCTCGTTGTGGCGCTGCATCCGGCCCACAATCTCCGCCACGTTTAGTGTTTGTGCTGCAGGCGAATCCGCGTGCGCAAGCCCGATTGCTCCCGCCAGGAAAATGCTCACTACAGCCATAAAGGGCCATCGGCCTCGTTGAACGAACATAAAGGCATGATAGCCCGGCATGATGAATACCGCGTTTAAGGGAAGCGTAAAACTCCCACCATTTTCCCGGTTTCGCGGGGCCTCCCATCTTTGTTCCGGCCGCCCGTCGCGTTATCCTGTCACCACATGATTCTACGGTCGTTTCTCCCCAGCTTGGTTGCCCTGCTCGGCGCCACACTCTTCAGTCCCGCTCTCGCATTTGCCCATCAAAGCGCGCTTCCCTATTTCGACGAGCAACCGGTGCGCGCTAAGCACTGCATGGTGGTCAGCGTCCATCACCTGGCCTCCGACGCCGGCCTTGAAGCACTGCGCGAAGGCGGCAACGCCGTGGACGCCGCCGTGGCCACCGGTTTTGCCCTGGCCGTGGTGCATCCAGCGGCCGGCAACCTGGGCGGCGGCGGCTTTCTGCTGCTGCGCGCCCACGACGGAAAAACCACCTTCATCGACTTCCGCGAGAAGGCTCCGCTTCAGGCTACTGAAACCATGTACCAGGATGCCTCGGGCAACGTCATTCCTAATTCCAGCCTCCTCGGCTACCGCTCCATCGCCACGCCCGGCTCGGTGGCCGGCCTGGTCTACGCCGAACGCAAGTACGGCAAACTCGGCCTGCGGCACGTCATCGCCCCCGCCATCCGCCTGGCCGCCGAGGGCTTCCTGCTCACCGCCGAAGAGGCTCATGAACTCAGCGATCCGGACCTGGCTCGCTTCCCCGACTCCAAACGCATCTTCCAGCGCGACGGGCAACTCTACAAGGATGGCCAGACCTTCAAACAGCCCGAGTTGGCCCGCACCCTCCGCCGCATCGCCGCCGATCCGGAGGATTTTTACCACGGCAAAATAGCCCATGAGCTGGTCGCAGATCTCAAAAAGGGCGGCGCACTGCTCACCCTCGACGACCTGGCCGCCTACACCGTCGTCGAGCGTGCGCCCATCATCGGCAGCTTCCACAATTACACCGTCATCAGCGCACCGCCGCCGTCATCGGGGGGAATCGTGCTGCTCAGCGCCCTCAACATTCTCGAAGGCGATGATCTGGCCAAGCTTGGCGACCGCAGCCCCGCGTCGATGCACTTGATCGTCGAGGCATTCCGCCGCGCCTACATGGACCGCGCCGAATACCTCGGCGACCCCGACTACAACGCCATCCCCGCCGCCGAGCTGACCAGCAAAAACTACGCCGCCGCCTGGCGCGCCTCCATCGACCCCCACGCGGCCACGTCCAGCGCCACGCTCCGCCGCCCCGAAGGCTTTTTGCCCCCCGCGCCTAAAACCGCCGGTCGCCGCGCCGAATCGCCCGACACCACCCACTATTCGGTGGTCGATAGCCAGGGCAACGCCGTCGCCGTCACCACCACACTCAACGACTCCTTCGGCTCTCACGTAACCTCCGGCTCGCTCGGCTTTCTGCTTAACGACGAGATGGACGACTTTACCGTCAAGCTCGGCACGCCCAACATGTTCGGCCTCATTCAGGGCCCGGCCAACGCCATCGCCCCCGGCAAGCGCCCTCTGAGCGCAATGACCCCCACCATCGTTCTCGAAAACGGCCATCTGCGCTACGTCCTCGGCTCACCCGGCGGCGCGCGCATCATCTCCACCGTCGCCAACATCTTTCTCTCTGTCTCGGTGGGCGGCCTCAACATTCAGCAGGCCGTTGACGCGCCCCGCTTCCACCATCAGTACCTGCCCGACAAGCTTTATCTCGAACCGGGCTTCCCATCCGAGACCCTGGACGACCTCCGCGATATGGGCTACGACCTCAACGTCAGAAACGGCCATTGGTCCAACGGCGAGTGCATCGCCGTGGACCCCGCGACCGGCGAGCTTGAAGCCGGTCAGGATCACCGCAGCCACTACGGCAGGGCTGCCGGCTACTGAGATGCCTTGTAACGTGCGCTCTTGCAGTGCCTTGCAGGCAGTTTCTATCCGCAGAATCAATTTGTTGCCGGCGGGGAAGCAGAGAGATCGCTCATGGCCCGCGAAACCTTGACGGAAATCACAAAATATTCACAATGATTTTCCTGTATTTGAGCAATTTTGTACTTCTTTTCCACAGCGCCTTATCGATACTCCCAGATAAGCACGATCCGCGATGTACTCCGACAAATTTGAAAAGAATGAAGTGGAGGCTTGAGCCTCCGCGCTGCCTAAAGGGCGCCCAGCCCTGCGTTGAACTTCCCGAACCTTCGCGGCCAGCGCGTTGGAATGTTTGGGAGAGCCGTTCGTCGTTGCCCGGATTTACTTTTTGAAGTCGAGTCAGGCGCTTTACAACAGAAGATCCAACTCAGGAGTTCGCTATGGCCCCCATTAAGCCAGGGTGGAGCAAGCCCTCCACCATCCTCTTCGCCTCTGAGTTTCCCGCCAATGAGAAGGCCTTTGCCTTTGCCTTGGCCCAGGCTGCCGAGTTCGGCTCGGATCTCGTCATCTTTCATGTTTATGACAGTGTGGACATTGCCGCGCAGGAGGCCACCGCGATCCCTCCTGACAACTACGCCCAGACCCGCGACCTGATCCGCGACAGAAAGCAGCGTTTTGAGCCGCTCGTCCAACGCTCCGGGAATCTCGGCGTCCATTGCACGACCGTGGTTCGCCATGGATTGGCCGCTGAACAAATTCTCGCCTTCCTGCGCGAGCGGAAAATTGATCACGTCGTCATGGGCACTCATTCTCCCGGCCCCATCGGCAAGCTGCTAGTCGGATCCGTGGCTGAGGAAGTCTTGCGCAATTCTCCTGTGCCTGTCGACATCGTCGGTCCCAACGTGATCGAGGGCGCCTATCGTCACTTTTCCGCCCGCACCATCCTGTGCTCTGTGGGCGCGCCCGAGTCCAGCCGCGTGGTGGCGCAGTTTGCGGCTGAGCTGGCCGCCCATCACAAGGCCAGCCTGATCCTGCAGCATGTCATCCCCCACCAGGAACGCGATGAAATCCTCGCCGGCCGTACCCTCGGCCAGATCGAGGCCGAACTGCCCTCCCTCATTCCGCCCAATCTAAAGCACAAGGTCGGCGTGCAAACCAGAGCCGTGCTTGGCGACCCCACCGAGGAGTTGCTCTACCAGGGCAGAGCGCAGCACGCCAACCTCATCGTGCTGGGCGCGCAGAGCGCGTCTCACTTTGCCGCCGTCTCCCGCGCCGGCATCTTCTACAAGGTGTTGGCCTACGCGCAATGCCCCGTCATCACGCTCTCGCCCATCGTGCTGGCGGAGTGCGGCGCCAGGGAAGATCATCCGCTTCCCTCCGAATTCTGTCTGGCCGGCGTCTTTTAAATGTGAAGTTTCAGCACGTTGTTGTCGACTCGCCCAGAACGGGGAAGCTGATGTTTCGTGCAACAGCAATCTCAGGATTCCTCGGCAGGTCCGCTGAAGCCGGAGAGCGGGGTACGGCCCACCATTTGCAGGCTCCGAGAAATCTGGCCTGCGACCCGGAGCGAAAATAACTGCAACAGCGCAACCACCGGCAAGGCATATTTGAGCGCCGCGACTCCAGACCACCAGTGGGCAATGGCCAGGAACAAGACGCAGCCCAGGCAACGCCCCGTAAACAGCCCTAATTCATGATTGAATAGGTAGGCGTATTCATTCCGCCCCTCCAGGCGCGAGACCACATCCACCACCTGAAACTCAATCGGATTATAGGCAAGATCCAGCAGCGGTTTGGCCAGCGCAAGGCATCCTATAAAAATCAGCACGCCCACAGCGTTAAAAAGCAATGCATTGCTGACTGCGCCCATAAGAAACAACACCAGCCCGGCGGCAAAGATGATTCTGCGATGGCGGGGCGCCGTGGTTCGCCCGACCGCATACAGAAGACAAGCGGAGAAGACGCCGCCGGCGGCCTGCGTTGCGCCCAGTGTTCCCTCCTTACCGACCAGCACCAGGATGAGCATGGCCGGCGCCGTAAGGATATATCCCTGGGCCAGGCCCTTCAGCATAGCCAACTCGATCATCCGCTTCCATAATGCATGAAACCGGAAGTAGATGAAGTGTGTGCGGCCTGGATTGCGGAAGCTGCCTCTTTCGAGCAGAACGGCGGATAAAACGGTGAGGCCAAGGACGGCCATCGCGATGATGCGATAGGCGCGGTTGGCGGTTCCACCCAGCCAGCCGTAGAGAGTGGAGCCGCTGATGAACCAGCCAATCAGCGCCGGAACTATGACAGCCGCCAAAGTGGCGAAGAACAGCTCAACCCCATAGTAGTAATTGCGATTTTCATCGTCGGTGGAGGCCAACGCCAGGAACCCGCGATTGGCCCAAAAGAGGCCGGTGGCCAGACCCATGGCCAGGCCCGAGACCGCTATGCCCATGGGCGTCAGAATGTCAGATTGCATCAACAGAATCATCGCCACCCCCGACAGCAGCATCCCGGCGGCGTACAAGTGCTTCGCTGCAACGCGACCCAGCAGGACGCCGTTCAGATAGAACGCCACGGGCGTGGCCACGTACACCGCCAACTGATAGGTGACGACCCTGGCGACGGTGTGAGAATTCCGCAGGACGTAGGCCGCCACGAAAACATCAATCACCGGCAGCACCAGGGCATAGATCATGTTGGACACGATCAAGACTCTCATGGAGCGCGGACAGCCAAGGAAGACTTCTACCTCCTTGCGCAGGCGGTTCATGGCTTGGTCTCCGGCGTGGCGGGATAGCGAATGCCTCCCGGTTGCTCCTCGGAGAGCGCACAGCACTTGTAGTGCGGGAAACAGGTCATCAGAATCAATATAAGGGCTTTCCCAAGGCAAGTGCCCAGCATCCCGCCGGCCCAAAAAAGACAGTTGACAAGAAAACACCGGCTGGAGTACCAATATCCCAGTGCGCAATCGATTGAGCACGTTCAGTATTGACCAGACGGCACTACTGAAAAAGCGAAACATTTCAGTGAACCGCCGCAACCGGTTCTTAGGAGACCAAGATGCAGATTTTAAACATGTTAAACGTTTCTAACCATCGACGGAAGGATGTAGGGTGTTTGTCTACTCTCGCCTCCTTGTGGCCAGCCTTGGTATTGCTGGTCGTTTCTGCTGTGCCGGCTCATGCCCAGTACCGGGCATCCATCCAGGGTATTGTGATGGACCCTTCAGGATCGCTCGTTCCGGGCGCAACCCTTACCCTCACAGACTTGGCAACCAACAAAACGATTGTTCAAACAAGCAACGATGCGGGCATTTTCAACTTCAACGCCCTTCCCGCCGACCACTTCACTTTGACGGTCGATAAGCAGGGGTTCAAGAAGCAGATTCTCAACGACTTGCAGTTGATTCCCGAGCAGCCCAATGCCTTGAACATCAAGCTCGAGCTGGGCGCTGTTTCTGAGTCGGTGTCCGTCAATGCCTCTTACGCTCCGGCCATGGATACAGAAACCGCGAATAGCGGGCGAACCATTTCGGAGAATGAAGTCCAGCATATGCCGTCTTTCCAGCGAAGCGTGATAGGTGTCATGCAGCTGGTTCCCGGTGTCGTCGCGGATGGAGCGCAGGGTGGCGGAGGCGGCGGATTTAATGTTAATGGGACGTCACAGACCCAAGCCAGCTTTGGTGGCGGCGGCAACCTCGGATCTTCGAGCAGTATCTTTGCCACGGAAAGCGGCGCGGCGGCGAACGCCAACGGCCAACGGTTTGACAGCAACGGCTACACCGTGGACGGTATCAGCACAGCGAGCGCCGCTTGGGGCGGAGCGACCATCCTGACTCCCAGTCAGGATTCGATCAGCAACGTCAGAGTCATCTCCAATGCCTACGACGCTGAAAATGGCCGCTTCACGGGCGCGATTACTGAAATCACCTCGAAGAGCGGAACCAACGATATCCACGGCAGCATTTTTACCCAGGTCGTTCGCCCCGGATTGAATGCGTACCAGCGTTGGAACGGCCCTGCTGCGAAGCAAAGGGACACTGACCGTTACAACCAACTCGGTGGCAGCGTTGGCGGGCCGATTTGGAAAAATAAGATCTTTGCCTTCTTCAACTACGAGGGGCAAAAACAGAACAAAATGCAACCGGGCTCAGGATGGTACACAACCCCGCAGCTTGTAGCGCTGGCTCCCACCGGCAGCATTGCCAAAACCTATCTGACTTTCCCGGGAGCGGCTGTTCTCGGCACGTTGGCCACTGCCACCTGCCATGATGCTGGACTCATAGCTGGCACCAATTGCAATAACGTCGCGGGTCAGGGCATAAACATTGGTTCGCCGCTCACAACAGGCCTGGGCCATCAAGACCTCACCTATGTCGACAACAGCACCCCCGGCGTCGGCAATGGACTTTCGACCGTCGCCGATATCGCCCTCTACAACACGAGCAGTCCAGTCAATACTGATTTCAAGCAATACAACGGGCGTCTTGATGCCGACGTAACCAGCAAAGATCACGCCAGCTTTGCAATGTACTGGACCCCCGCCACAAAAACAAACTACTACGGCGGACTGGGCTACGACCTCTTCAATCACTCGCAGATTAGTCAAGCCACTTCTGTCATCTGGAACCATACCTTCTCGCCGACCTTCCTGAATGAAGCTCGCGCCAACGCGGCAGGGTGGCGCTATAACGAACTGGCCAGCAATCCGCAGGCGCCCTATGGCCTGCCCCAGGATTTCTTCAACGGGACCGGTAGTGTAGGCCTCGGCTTCGTGGGTCCAGGTTGGGCTGCACACGACAACCAATGGACTTACGGTTACAAAGATGTAGCAACCAAGGTACTGCATGCGCAAACGATGAAGGCCGGCTTCGATTTAACTCGGCTTTACTATTTGAACGCGCCGATCACAGCGCCGCAATATTCCTTCTACAACCTCTGGGACTTTATGAATGACGCCCCGCAATGGGAAGGCGGCGCTTTTCAAGCAACTACCGGTATTCCCGGAGGCTACCGCAACGACAACCGCGAGAATATCCTCGGCATCTTCTTCCAGGATGACTGGAAGCTCCGTCCCAACCTGACCGTGAGTGCAGGACTGCGCTACTCCTACTTCGGATCGCTCACCGATAAGGACAAGAACATGGGCGCGCTTATTTTCGGCAGCGGCAGCAGCCTCTTGACGGGGATCGCGCTGAAGACCGGCGTAGGCTCCTGGACAGCGCAAAAGCTGAACTTTGGGCCGCAGGTTGGCTTCAACTGGAGTCCGGATTGGTTCAAGAGCAAGATGGTTGTTCGCGGAGGTTTCGGTTTGAACTATAACCAGCTACAGATCGCCACCGCCAACAATGACGACAACAACCCTCCCGGAACGAACGGTATTCCAGGGTCCAGTACAGGCCCCACGAACATTAACCCCAATATCATCTACGCGGTTTCGAGCGATTCGCACAACATCTTCGGTTACCCGCCCAACCCCCACGCCATTACGACGTTCAACTCCGCCGGTCTGCCGACAGCGGGCGGCGCTAATCTGGGCGGCTTTCCTAACAATATGCCCACCCAGTACATCGAACACTACTCGCTCGACGTTGAGTACGATCTGGGTCACGCGCTGGTCGCAAATCTAGGCTATACGGGCAGCGTTGGCCGCCATCTTGTGTACAACTATGACGCCAATGCTCTCGGAACAATTCAGGGTGCTGCGCTGAATCCTCTTGTCAACGGCATCAACACCTTTGGCAGTGGAGGCTGGTCGAAAAACAACATGATGCTCGCCGGACTCAAGCACAATTTCTCCCGTACCTTCTCTGCCGAAGCGCAGTTCACATGGGCCAAGAGCATGGATACAGGCCCGGGTCCGTACTATCGGAGCGCCTATCTGTACCATCCCGCATACTCCTACGGTCGGTCGGATTTTGACATTAGCAAATCCTTCAAGGCCTTTGGTGTTTGGCAGCCGGTCATCTTTCACGGGAGCCAGAACTGGATGGAGAAGGTCGCCGGTGGATGGTCGCTCAGCGGCATTATGACTTTTCACACAGGCTTTGGGTGGACTCCGGTCTATCAAGCGCCACACCAGATCTACTGCAATAGCTGCGGCTACGGATGGCAGAATCTGCGCCCGAAGTATCTTGGAGGAGCCGGAAAAAGCACCAGCAACGATGCCTTCAAGACCGGAAGCAACTTCCCCAATCCAGGCATTGCCAACACAGGCGTGAACAACACTCAATTCTCGAATAACTACTTCACAGTCGCGAACTACGCCAATGCCATCACGGATAACCCGGGGCAGTCGACAACCAACTTTATTCCTCCCCCGGGAATCGGCCGCAATTCCTTTCCCGGTCCGGGATACAAAGATGTCGATCTCACCATCGCCAAGAGCTTTGGTTTGCCCAAGCTGCGGGTTGTGGGCGACAACGCAAAGCTCGAAATCAAGGCGAACATGCTTAATGTCTTCAACATCTTGAACATCAACCCAAGCACCATCTCGCCCTACATCACAAATTCAAACCTTGGTCAGGCGACGGGCGCACTCGGATCGAGAACCGTCGACTTACAGGCTCGCTTCAGCTTCTAACCGTAGCTGTATTCCTTATTGGAAGGGTGCGCATCGCGCACCCTTCTTTTTTGTCGCACAGCTCTCCCGAAGGTTGATGCCGGAGCAACCAGTCAATTGCTCGAATCGTTCGCCTGTCCATGAGGCTGCTCAGCCTGCGTGGAGACATGGCCCGTAGACTTGCGCACGATCAGCTTGGGATAGACCGTGATGACCTCCGGGTGAGGATGGGGTATATCATCCCGGATAAGCCCCAGCAGCGTACTTGCCGCGGCTTGCCCCATGGCGCGCAAAGGCTGATGAATGGTGGTCAGCGGCGGGTTGTTGGTCGAGGCCACCAGCACGTCGTCAAAACCAAGCACTGAAACGTCGCGGGGGACGCGCAGCCCCGCTTCACGCAGCGCCATGATTGCGCCAATCGCGGTGACGTCGTTGAAGGCGAAGATTGCCGTGAATGGCTGCTTGGTCTCCAGCAACTTCCGCGTAACTTCAAGGCCCGGTCCGGTGCCCGGCTCCGGACTTTGCAACTGCACCACCAGCCGCGGGTCAATCTCAATGCCTAGGCCTTTGGCCACATCCATAATCGCTTGCCACCGCGGGCTGGTATCTGAACTGAAGGCCTGCCCTTTGATGAAAGCAATTTGTTTGTGGCCCAGCGACTGCAGATGCGAGAGCGCCAGGTGCGCTGCCTGCTCATGGTGCAATTCGATGTTGATCGCGCCTTCGTGCCGCTTGTGTCCGGAGATAGCGACCAGCGGCACGGGCAGTTCTTCTTCGATGAGCGTATCGACGGCGATGATGCCCTCGACGGAGCGAGCCAGCATCATGCGCGGATAACCCAGCAGCAGGTCGGCGCGATGGCGATGGCTGACCACAAAATAGAAATAGCCGTCCTTCAGAAGCTCGTCCTCAATGCCGCTGAGAACCGCTGTCGAGTAACCTTCGCTGATCTCCGGCAAAATAACGCCGATCGTGTAGCTTCGCTTCTGGCGCAAACTCCGGGCAACGGTATTGGCGGAGTAGCCATACAGCGCTGCGGCGTGAAGCACGCGCTGCTGGGTTTCTTCGGCGATGCGATGCGCGGTCCCCGCGCCGTTCACGATGCGGGAAACCGTGGACTGCGAGAGCTCAAGGATGGCCGCAAGCTCTTTCAGAGTGACCGTCTTGTAGGGAGGTTTGATCACGTGGGTGTACTACTAAGGATAGCGCAAAGGGTTGCGCACCCGTGAATATTGAGCACTGAAAACTGCTTCGGTCCCAGGATGCGCGCCGCAGTCATGCGCAATCAGCTCATTCCGCAAACCCCATCCCATGGAATCCGGCTCGCTGCATCGCGCTCACGCTCTCAGGGTTGCGCATAAATGTACTCCACACCAGCCCGGAGCGCAGATTTTCCGCCATCAATACCGAGATGCCCTGGTTGATTCCCAACACATCCGGGTCATACCAGTTGGCGGCAGGATGGAATGCGTCCACAAAGCCATAGCGTCCCCAGGCCTGCTTTCCCCATTTGGAGCGCATCGCGCGCAGAACGGAAAGGCACTCAGCAGGCAGGAAGGCCAGCGAGCCGGCCGCGGCCGATGGAACCACCGTCCCGTCCAACCGTCCCTGTGCGGGCGGTCCGCCCCAGGCCGTATAACCACGCGCTGAGTCAGAGGCTGTGATGCCCCAGTAATCCTCGCTGTACCACTTGGTGTGCGAGAGGCAGAACGCTTTGTGGGCGCGGGTCGCGGTCACGGAATTCGCAAAGTAATCGGCGTATGCGTCGCGCTTGCCGCGGAAATCGTACCAGGCATGCGAGTACTGATGCGTAAACAGCGGGTCGTTCCCGCTGATATAGTCGAACCCTTTGTAATGGATTATGGGTCGCGAAAAGTGATTCCAATACTCCGGCGCTATGGCGTGGGTGGGCGAGCCGATGGCCAAAAGGTAGAGCATCATCAGCTCGCAATAGGACTTCCAGCGCGAGTGGATGAATTCTGTCTCCGGCTTCCATCCCATAGAAAATGTCGTACCGCCATTCAGCATCCACGGCCAGTCCACGCGCTCGTAAATCTGCTGGGCCAGTGACTGGATTTGCGCGTCCTCAAAGTAGGCCCGCGCCGTGAGTACGCCGCACAACAGCAGTGAAGTATCGATGGAGGAAAGCTCCGCGCTCTGGTATCGATCCCCGGTCTCAATATCCGAGAAGTGATAAAAGAAGCCATGCAACTCCGGCAGGCTGTTCAGGTGCCACTCCAGAGTGGATTGAACGCGCTCCACGATTTGCGCATGAGGCAGGTAGCCGCGGCGATCCGCAATACAGAGCGCGGACAAACCAAAGCCCGTGGAGGCGATGCTGGCCTGGCGTCGCGGGTCTCGCGCGCCAGATAGATCGTTGCGCGCCCGGTCGAGAATCTGCCCGGTCTTCGCGCTGGCTTGCTCCCAGAAAAACAGGCATCCTTGCCGTTCCAGGTCGTCCAGGAAAGCCTCATCCTCTTTGGATAGTTTCCAGGATTCGCCCTCGAAAGCGATAACTCCGGGCGCAAGTGCGCATCCCGCCGCCGCGGCGACTGCTTTGATCATCTGACGCCGGTTTATTATCCATCTATCGCTTCGCTGAATCATCGAAAATTCTTGATCTCCTGCAAGCAAAGTCATAACTCAATGAAATCCTACCAACTGCATGGCGTTCGCGCACTCCGGGTTGCTCATGAAGGTGCTCCAGATGAGCCCGGTGCGCAGGTTCTCAGCCATCAGCACTGAAATGCCCAGATTAATTCCCAGACAAGCCGCGTTATACCAGCGAGGAGAAGAGATCGCATTGAAAGCATCGACAAAGCCATACCGCCCCCAGGCCTGCGCGCCCCAGTTAGTCCGCAAGGCTTCCAGAACCTCAAGGCATTCGTTGGGCAGGAAGGGAAGCGATCCGGCTGCGGCGCAGGGAACGACGGTTCCGTCGATTGGCCCCTGCGCGGGCGGTCCGCCCCATGCGGTATAGCCACCCGCATAGTCGGACGATGTTATGCCCCAGTAATTCTCCGTGTACCAATTCGGATAAGTCATAATGCAGAACGTCTCGTGGGCCTGCGTTGCGTAGATGGAATTCGTAAAGTAGTTGGCATAGGCATCGGTCTTGGAGCGAAAGTCGAACCACGCATGAGACCACTGATGGGTGAACAGCGGATCGGCATTGTTGCTGATATAGCTATAGCCCTGATAGGTGAGAATGGGGCGCGCAATGGCGGCCCAACTAGACACAGGAATGGGATAGGTGGGTGAGCCGATGGCCAGCAGGTAGAGCGCCATCAGCTCGCAATAGGTAGAGTAGCGCGAAGAGGAAAAACCGGGAGTTGAAGATGTGGCCGGATACCACGCCATGGAGAAGGTCTGTCCGCCATTCAGCATCCATGGCCAGTTCACGCGCTCATAGAGTTGCTTGGCCAGGGAGGTGATTGTCGCGTCGTTGAAGTAGGCGCGCGCCGCGAGAACGCCGCACATCAGCCATGCCGTGTCGATTGAGGAGACTTCCGAGCCTGCGAGGGGCAAACCGGTGTTCACGTCGTTGAAGTGGTAGAAAAAACCGTTTTCATTCGGCATGTTGTTCAGATGAAAATTCAGCGTAGTTTGCACCCGCGCAACGATCTGCGCATGGGTCACGCCAGCCAGGTAACCACGCTGGTCGGCGATGCACAGCGCGGTGAGTCCAAATCCGGTGGCGGCAATGCTGGCCTGCGTGGTGGTAGGGTCCATCTGTCCGCTCAAATTGTTGGCCGCATGGTCCAGTACCTGACCGGTCACGGGACTGGCCTGCTCCCAGAAGTAGAGGCATCCCTGCCGTTCCAAAGCGTCAAGGAAACTCAGATCTGCTGCGGATGGATTAAAGACACCCACAGGCAAAGAGGGAGCTGTGGGCGTGGTGGGGGGTGTAACCGATTGTCCACCTCCGCCGCATCCGGAGATCAGCACACAACCAGCCGCCGCCATCGACTTGAGCGCCTGCCTCCGGTTGATTTCCCATACTCTGGAAGTTGGATTCAATTGCCACCTGCTCCTTTGCATGTTCAACGTATCTCCTCCAACTCTCATTGCGCCCACTCGGGAACCCAACCGGCAGCTGCGGTGGCCGACGCTACGCATTTTGGGAAGAGGCAGTAGCGGCGGTGTGGCCCATCCAGGGCATCCTCCATGCGGCTTCCTGATGCACCCCCGGAGCAAGACACAAAAAACGGCCAAAAGGGGAGAAGCGGGTGAAAATGAAGCAAGCGCAACCGATTGCGCATTGGTAATCAGTATCATTCGCGGTTCTTACCTGTCAAGTGTATTCAGAGAGCGAATCGCAGTAGAAGTTTACGTGCAAAGCCTGCCCAGAGCGGGCCGAAATCGCATCCGCATCCGCTGGGGTTACCACAAGCCGTTCTATACAAATATCGGCTTGGGTCAAATCAAGATGAGCGGCATTGCTCCATCGGTTTTGGATTTGACTGCTATGATGAAAAATGATACAAATTCCCTGAGCGCAAACGATTGCGCTAGCAGATGAGAGCTGTCTTACCGTGACCTCTGAAAGGCTGTTTGTCAGGCGGGCATGCACGAGCGCCATCCTGGTTGTTTGGCATCCCGCGCCGGCTGGTCATTGGCGCGCTTTCCACAGACCTTGCCTGGGAGAAATCTTGTGCCGCGAATGAACTCGATGCATTGCAACGCTTTAGGCCTTGACCTGATGCCCGCCGCCGGTTTCTGGACGAACGCTCGCCGCCGCTCCATCCTGGCCAGCGCCACGCTTTGTCTGGCACTGGTTGGATTCGAGCCGTATACAGCGGCACAAGCAGCCACAGCAGGCTCTCCTCATCAATCCAACCAAGTCGCGCATCCATCCAACGCCCAGCTCGCTGATCCGAAGATCGAGGCCCACGTGGACGCTCTGATCGGCCAGATGACGCTCGAAGAAAAGATTGGGCAACTCGTTCAATACAACGATACGGTCGGAGATGCGCCGGCCATGCAGACGAGCGGGACACCGCCGGTTGCGGATAAGCAGGCAGGGATGGACGCCCTGAACCCTGCCTCCGCAAATCATGTGAATGCCATGCAACTGGCTGCCACAGGCCGGCTTGGTTCGATGCTCAACACCGTTGGCGCGGAGCGCACCAACACTTATCAGCATCTGGCTGTAGACCAGAGCCGCCTGCACATTCCTTTGCTCTTCGGCGCGGATGTCATTCACGGTTTTCGCACTATCTATCCAGTGCCCTTGGGCTTGGCAGCGAGCTTCGATCCGGAACTCGTCGTCGCCGTCTCCCGCATAGCTGCTGAAGAGGCTTCCACTTCGGGCGTACGCTGGTTTTACTCCCCCATGGTTGACATCAGCCGCGATCCCCGCTGGGGCCGATCCGTGGAAGGCGCCGGTGAAGACCCCTATCTCGGCTCTGCCATGGCGCGGGCCTATATTCGCGGCTATCAGGGCGATGACCTTTCCAAGCCGGGCAATGTCGCCGCTTCGGTCAAGCATTTCGCCGCCTATGGCGCTGCGGAGTCCGGCCGCGAATACAACACGACAGATATGTCGGAGATCACTCTCCGCCAGGTCTACCTGCCTCCCTACCATGCTGCAGTCGAAGCCGGCGCCGCCACCATCATGAGCGCCTTCAACTCCCTCAATGGCGTCCCCTCCAGCGCCAATCCATTTCTATTGAGTAAGATCCTGCGCGGGGAGTGGGGCTTCAACGGGTTTGTTGTCAGCGACTACACTGCCGTGATGGAGTTGACCCACCATGGCATTGCGCTTGATCCTGCGACTGCTACGCGCAAGGCCATCAACGCCGGCGTTGATGTCGATATGATGTCGCACTACTACGACACCCAGTTGCCTGCGCTCATCCGCTCCGGCCTGGTCCCCATGAATGTGGTCGATGAAGCTGTGCGGCGGGTGCTACGGGTCAAGTTCGCAACCGGGCTCTTTGAACATCCCTACGCGGAAGGCGTCGAGGTTACTGCTGCCGTTGCCGCGCACAGGCCGCTGGTCCGCAAAGCAGCCGAAGAGTCCTTCGTCCTGCTTCAGAACGACAAACTCGCGGACGGCGCACAGTTGCTCCCGCTTTCATCACTACGCAAGCGGGTCGCTCTCATCGGACCGCTCGCCGACAACGCCGAAGAGATGACCGGCGCCTGGGGTGGCACTCCCAATGATCGTGACATCATCACCCTCCGGCAGGCATTGGCAGAGCGCGCCCAGCAGTTGGGAGGCACTCTGCTCTACGCCAGGGGAACAACAATCGACGATGCATCGCAAGCTGGTTTCCCTGAGGCCATCCAGGCGGCTCAGGCGTCCGATGTGGTCATCCTCGCGCTGGGAGAATCGAGCCGCATGAGCGGCGAGGGAGGCTCACGCGCCAGCCTTGATCTTCCCGGCAACCAGCAGCAGCTTCTGGAAGCCGTCGTCGCTGCCGGCAAGCCGGTCGTGTTACTCATCTTTTCTGGTCGTCCCCTCGTCCTCGACTGGGCAGCCAGGCATATTCCCGCAATCATGGAAGTCTGGTTTCCCGGAACTGAGGCCGGTCATGCCCTGGTCAACGTACTTTACGGAGATGTGCCGCCCAGCGGCAAGTTGCCCATGAGCTTCCCTCGCGCCGTCGGCCAGGAGCCGCTCTACTACAACCAGTTCCCAACCGGACGCCCACCCACGGGGATTGACCTCTCTCAGCCGCCATCCGGCGAGGCGCGCTTCGTCTCCCGCTACATCGATGTGCCCAACAGCGCGCTCTTCCCCTTCGGCTATGGGCTCTCCTACTCCAGCTTCTCCTACCGCGAGGTCAAGGTGTCAAAGACCAGCATCCCGCTCTCCCAGGCCCTCGCGAACCGAAGCACACCTTTACTTGAAGCCTCGGCGACCGTGACCAACACCGGGGAGCGTACGGCCACCGAGGTAGTCCAGTGCTATATGCGCAATCTCGGCGCCAGCATCGAGCAGCCGGTACGAAGCCTCAAGGGATTCGAGCGAGTCACTCTAGCTCCAGGCGAATCGAGGCAAGTCAACTTCCATCTGGGCTTCAACGAACTCTCTTTCTTCAACCTGGAGAGTTCCCCAACGATCGAAGCCACCCAGTACACGGTCCGGATCGGAGGCAGTTCGCTGGCCAACCAGGAAGCCTCTTTCGTGGTGGTCTCTCCCACACCCGGTGGTGATTCGCGCTAATCCGTCCCACGTCATCGCTATGCTGAGGAAGTTCGAATTCCTCTACATCAAGCAGTTAACATTATATTTATCAATTACTTGCAGGCTGTTTCATAACCTGGTTTTGAAAGGGCACGGCTTTAG
>Ga0302319_10006979_pt1 | contig 22291 bp, 22 predicted proteins | sample Bog_T0_2_FD_203319 | JGI IMG/M metagenome (GOLD analysis project Ga0302319, IMG submission 203319) | Peat permafrost microbial communities from Stordalen Mire near Abisko, Sweden - Bog_T0_2 | ecosystem: Environmental > Terrestrial > Soil > Wetlands > Peat | place: Sweden: Abisko, Stordalen Mire... | reverse complement strand
CGGTGTGGGATAGCGCCGGTCGGAGTTGCGGTACCCGCCTGGTGCGCTCCCGTTTTGCGGCCAGCCGTTGTAGGCGCGTGGACCGCCGCGGGGCAGGCCCCAATCGCGCACCGATGCGCTATTGGTAAAGTACCCGTTGTGATTGAAGAGCACGTCGTGCGCGAACCAATCGAGGCCCCATGACAGCAAGCCGAAGGGCATGCGATCGAAGGCTCCGAGCGCGAAGCTTAGTCCGTACTGAATCGGAAGGTCACCGACGAAAGAACCCAGAGCGCCCACGAGCGAGAAGCCGGGATACGGAGCGATCGGCGGGCCGTATACGTCCCACGGGTTGTAAGTGGGGACATAGACGTCTTCGGGATTGGGCGGCGCAATGTCAACGTAACCCTGATTGTCGGTCACGCTTTCCTGCGGCGTGCTTTCGAGATTACCGGCCTGCTGGGCGCGATCGCGCAGAACCTGCACGGTCTGCATCACGTCCTGCGGCTGGTTGTAGTAAGCATTGCCGAGGGCCGTGGTCCAATCCAGGTTGTGATCCAACATGTCGAGCACATCGGGGAAGGCCGTGAGGGCCTTCATGCTCGGATCCCAGTCGCCATGCGCATTGGCACCGGCGGCAATCTGTTCGGGCGAGTTGTACCCTTGTGCGCGCATCTGTTGCAGCCATTGATCGGAGATAGCCACCTGCGCGGGATACGTGGCTGCCGTAAGAATCTGCGCGAGGAGCGCGTCAGGATAGAGCGCGATGGGAGCGAGAAGCTGCTCGAGCTGGTCGGCGCTGAGAGCTTGCGTGGGCGCGGCCTGTGGGGCCAATTGCTGATCGGGAGAAGGCGCTGCGTAGGGCTGTTGTTGGGGAGCGTATTGCGGCTGCGGCTGTGCGTATTGCGAAGCCGGATCGGCATACGGTTGATATTCCTGTTGCGCGCGGACGAGTGCCGGCGCACAGCCGATCACGATCAGAGTCAAAGCGAATGCGGCAATTGGGGCCCTCGAAAACAAAGTGCGCTGGTGCGATGCGGTTTTCATGTTCCCCCACTTTTCGTGCTCGGCTGCGCTCACTGATCCGCGCCCGGACCCGTTGAGCGGCCGTGCCTATCCATCGGTAGCGGGAATCCAGCACATCCGCGCCAGAGCTTCCCGGCAGTGCCGGAGGAGGGCTGTTGATTGTGACCCTGAATGAGGGGATTAGTTTCGCCTGTGGGGAGAATTGTTGCGGAGCCGCAGGGGCATTCTCGGGTCCGTGGCCGCGCCTGTCTTACGCCCGCTCAAGCGGGCTGGCGATGCGATTCTCGCTCTTTCCCCAGGCTCGCGCCTGGGGCTACCATCTTTCGCCCGCTACGCGGGCGGATTGGTGCCGTTACCCAGCCAACGCCTTCTTCACCAACTCGCTCACGGCTTTGCCGTCGGCACGGACGCCTGTGGCTTGCAGCTTGGCTTGCACGGCTTTCATGGCCGGGCCCATCTCTTTCTGGGTGGGCTTGTGGGCGAGGGTGGCCTCGAGTTCGGCGAGGGCTTCGGCGACGAGTTTCGCCAGTCCGGCTTCGTCGAGCGCCTTGGGCAGGAACTCTTCGATGACGACGATTTCCGCGGCTTCCTTTGTGGCGAGGTCGAGCCGGTTGCCGTTGGTGAACTGCTCGATGGAGTCGCGGCGCTGCTTGATCATGCTCGAGAGAACCTGCTCGGATTCGGGCTGGGTCAGGGGCTCGCGCTTCTCAATGGCCTTGTTCTTAAGGGAGTTTTTGATCAGGCGCAGGGTTCCGAGGCGCTCGGCGTCGTGGGCCTTCATGGCGGTGACAATCTGTTGACTGATCAGGACTTCGAGTGCGCCGAATTCGTTCATCGTCAGCTCCTGGCTTTTGCCGGACCGGTGGTGCAACAGAGCGGCCCAAGAGCAATTGTATCTATCTGAGGGATTTAGGAGCAAAGCGGGGCGACATTCCCGGATGGTGGCACGAGAATCGATTTCCACAGCAGGAAATAGTCACAAAAACCACATTATTGTGTATTCTGTGGATGTCAAGACACATATCTGCTTTGAAACGAGGGGAAAATGATCCGCAAGACGCGCCTTTTTACTCCCGGCCCGACGCCGCTGCTTCCGGCAGCCCAGTTTGCCATGGCTGCGGCCGACATGCACCATCGCACGGCTGAGTTTCGCGCCCTTTTCTCGAAGGTACTGGCGCAGCTGAAGGTTTTTGTGGGCACGAAGAACGATGTGCTGCTGCTGTCTTGCTCCGGCACGGGCGCTATGGAGGCGTCGGTGTCGAATCTGACTTCGCCGGGCGACAAGGTGCTGGTGCTGACGGCGGGCAAGTTTGGCGAGCGCTGGACGGGGCTGGCGAAGGCCTTCGGCTGCGTGCCCGATGTGGTGACTGCGCCCTACGGGCAGACCTTCGACATGGAGCAGGTGAGGGCGGCGCTGAAGTCCGAGCACAAGGTGATCTTTACGCAGGCCACCGAGACTTCGACGGCGGTGCGCAACGACATCGAGGCGATTGCGAAGTTGCGCGATGAGATTGCGCCGAACACGCTGCTTGTGGTCGATGGCATTACGGGACTGGGGACGACGCATTTCGATGTCGATGGCTGGGGCATCGACGTGATCATTGGCGGCTCGCAGAAGGCGGTGATGATTCCGCCGGGCCTGGCGTATCTCAGTGTCAGTGAGAAGGCGTGGGCGGCGATGGAGACGACGAAGAATCCGCGCTACTACTTTGACCTGCGCAAGGAGCGCAAGAACGCGGTGAAGGGCGAGAGCGCGTACACGCCGGCGGTGGCGCTGGTTGCGGGGCTGGGCGCGGCGCTCGACTACATTGCCGGGCAGGCGGGCGGCGATCTCGAGAAGGGCCGCATCGCGCTGATCGATAATGCGCAGGTGAACGCGGAAGCGACGCGCGCGGGGCTGGTGGCGCTGGGGTTCACGCTGTTTGCGCCGACTGCGCCGGCGGCCGCGGCGACCGCCGTTGCCGTGCCGGAGGGGATGGATTCGGGAACGGTGGTGAAGGCGCTGAAGGCGAAGTTTGCGCTGGTAACGGCCAACGGGCAGGGCGAGATGCAGGGCAAGATTTTTCGCGTGGCGCACCTCGGTTTTTTCGACTATCTCGACACCGTGGCTCTCTTGGGTGCGATGGAACACATTGCAAAAGACACGCTGGGGTTGCCGGTCGAGTGGGGGCAGGCTGTGGCTGCGGCGCAGGAAGTGTATGCGAAGGCAGTGATCAGTGGACAGTGATCACCGGTCCGCAGTCAGTTTGTGCGTGGCTTCCCACCCTGGCCGCAAAAATCCGCCGCGGCGGACGGCGAGGATGGGGCACCTGTAGAGCTGACGGAGTTAGCAGGGCTAGCCGCAGCCGCTCCGGCTAACCCCACTCAAAGGAGTCTCCTAATGCGATCTGATTTAGGGACCATCGGTGTCTTAGTCGCTCTTATTTTTTGTGTAACCTCTGCTCGTCCACAGACGTCTGGCATCCTGGCCGAAGGGACCTATGATGACCATGATAAAAGCGCCCCTAGTCCATCACCACTTGTGCCTGTTTGGCATTGGAAGATGACCACTATCCCAGGCGGCGGCTTCACGGTGGAAGATGCCGCGATGAAAATAAATGGAAATGATCTTAAGTACGTTGAAGTCTTCGGATTCAGCGAAGAATGGAAGCCTGCTTCGTTCACCTTTAAGACATTTTCGGGTAACCTGTCTCAACCTCTGGTGAGTCTAGCCTGTAAGTATCATCAGGATGCGATATCGTGCGATTGGTTTGAACACAGGATTACGCACAGAGGTTCACTGGATGTACAAGGACCGAAGGTCTTCTTTCCGCCGGGGGATGATGCTGACCCCTTCTGGTTGACGGCAGCTGAGTGCATCCAAGCTGAGCGTACACCAGGTAAAGTGACGAATATCTCCGCGGTAACAATCGATCTAAGTAAGCCTTCCTTCAAGCTTGAAGTCGCTGGATCTTTGGCAGTGACATACATTGGCCTGGAGGATTTGAAGATCGGGCTGGGAACTATTCGAGCGCACAAGTTTCGCACTCTAGATATGACTGTATGGACGGCGGACTCGGGTCTGGTTCTTGCTATAGAAGAAGGGGGGAGTTCAGGTGGCGAAGGGCGAACAGAGCTAGTTTCTTTGGACGACCCAACACACAGACTGCTGCCGGCCCAGGCCCAAAGATGAAGCAGGAATTGGAAGGTAGTGATGGTTGGAAGGAAAGCATGCCTGAACTGAGTTTTGCTGAAAAGCTGCTGATCGCACGCAAGCAGCTCGATCTCTTTCAATACGAGATGGCGGAGCGGCTGGGGGTGCATCCCAACTCGCTGACCAAGTACGAGCGCGGCGAGGGCAAGCCGCACGCGGCGGTGGTGCGCATGTTCGATCTGCTCTGCGAACAGCAGGGCATCAGCTTTGACGACTATGAGAAGGCGTCGAATTCCGGCGCGACGGAGAAGGGGACAACGATGAAGATCGTACTGGCGGAAAAGGTTTCTCCGGCGACGCTGGCCGTGTTTGCGGCAGAGCCGGGATGGGATGTAAAGACGCACGATCAGTTGCCCGAGGGCCTGCCCGCTGCGCTTGCCGATGCCGATGCGCTGGTGGTGCGCAGCGCCGTGCAGGTGGACGATGCGCTAATGGCGCATGCGCCCAAGTTGCGCGTGATTGGGCGCGCCGGTGTGGGCGTGGATAATATTGACGCCGAAGCCGCCACGCGCCGCGGCATTGTGGTGATGAACACGCCGGGCGCGAACGCCGTGGCCGTGGCCGAGTTGACCATTGCTCTGATGATCTCGCTGGCCCGCAAGCTTCCGATGGCGAACGCCACTATGCATGCCGGCAAATGGGATAAGAAAAATCTGCAGGGCTCGGAGCTGCGCGGCAAGACGCTGGGTATTCTCGGCCTGGGGCGGATTGGGTTGGATGTGGCGCGGCGCGCGCGCGGCTTTGGCATGGAGATTATTGGAACAGATCCCTTTGTTTCCGCTGCGGTGGCGCGCGAAAACGGGATTGCCGTGGTTGCGATTGAGGAGCTTATTGCGAGGGCTGACTTTCTGACGCTGCACGTGGGACTCACGCCGCAAACGAACGGCATCATCAACGCAAAGACGCTTGCCACGATGAAGAAGGGCGTGCGCATTGTGAATTGCGCGCGCGGCGAACTGGTGGTGGAAGCGGATCTTGTGGCTGCGCTCAAGAGCGGCCAGGTGGCCGGCGCGGCGCTCGACGTGTTTACGGTTGAACCGCCCAAGGATTCGCCTTACTTCGGACTCGACAATGTAATTCTCACGCCGCATATCGCGGGATCGACAGCCGAGGCGCAGGAGGCCGTGGGCATCCAGATTGCGCAACAGGTGCGCGAGTATCTGAAGCTCGGCGTGGTGCAGAACGCGGTGAATTTGCCGTCGCTGAGCCACGAGGAGTATGTGAAGCTGGCGCCGTTCATTGAGCTGGCAGGACGGCTGGGCTCGTTCCTTGCGCAGGCAGGCAAGGGAGGCATCGAGTCGATCGCGCTTATTTATGGAGGCGCGCTGATTGATGTGAAAACTGAACTGGTGCGCAACGCGGCCATTGCCGGATTGCTACAGGGATCGGAGAATGTGAATCGGATCAACGCGGCGGCCGTGGCTGCCGAGCGCGGCATTCGCGTGCACGAGGAAAAGGAAGAGAGTCATCGCGGCGGCGCGGCGACGGTGCTTACCGTTGTTCTGCACACGGCGCAGGGCGAGAGCCGCGCCTCGGCGACCGTGATTCACGGGGAGCAGCCGCGGCTGCTGGCGTTTGACGGCATCGATGTGGAAGCGCCGCTCGAGGGAACGCTGGTGGTGTGCCGCAACCTTGACGTGCCGGGCGTGATCGGGCGCATCGGCACCATTCTTGGCCAGCAGGGCGTGAACATTGCCAACTTTGCATTGGGCCGCGAGCGGGCGGGCAAGAGCCCCGTGAAGGCGCTGGCTGTGGTGCAGGTTGATGAGCCGGTTTCGGAGTCGGCGCTTGAAGCGTTGAAGGTGATTGATGCGCTGCTTGAGGCGAGGCTGGTGAAGCTGACCAACGGAAAGTGAAAGCAGCTTTCAGTCATAGGCTAGCGGGGGTCTGGAGACCCCCGCTACAGCCGGTCAGGAGACCGGCGCTACATTTTCTTGCGGCGCTACATTTTCTTGCGGCACGTGAGAGAAGTCACTAGTCGACGCGAATGCTTCCTGAGCCGGTTTGAACGCGGACTTCGGGTCCGCCGCCATTCAATTGCGCTTGCAAGTGATGCTTGTCCGCGGGGTTTTGCGTCGTCGCAGCATGAGTGGAGATGCTGCCCGAACGGGTGGTTGCATCTAGATTCATTGGCGCGTTTCCCGTCGAGAGTTCGATGGAGCCGGTCCCGGTCTGGAGCGTCCAGGGCGAAGAAGGAGTTCCTGAGGCCTTGATCGTGCCGGAGCCCGTCTGTGCCTTGAGCGATCCATGCACGCCTTTCAGATCGATATTGCCAGAACCTGTCTGGGCTTTGGCATCGCCCTGGCCTGTGCCGTCGATTGCGATATTGCCGGAACCAGTCTGGATCTTGAAGCCGCCCTAAATTCCGGTGGCCATGATGTTGCCGGAGCCGGTGGTCAACTTTGCGTCCTGGCCGACGCCGGTGTCGGTGATGTTGCCCGATCCGGTGGCGGCATTGAGGGCCGTGTCGGCGGGGCCTCAATTACGTAGCTGATGCTGATGTTGCGCAGCTTCTCCTGGTGACCGCCAATGCGGATGGTGTTTCCTTGCTGCTCGATGGGAGGATTGGCGGCAATCTGTTGCGCCCGCGCTGGGTCGCCGTCGTGATTCACTTTGACGATGCCGTGGATATGAATCTGGTTGGCGGAGCCGCGCGTGAAGGTGATGGATCCCGCGCCGGTTGAGACCGAGAGATCCAGCTTGCCGTTGAACGTCAAGTTGCGATCGAAGGTGGCCTCGGCCGCGGACGGCTCGGGAGCCGCGCGCAAGAATAGCGCGTGTCCGACGTTATCGAGCATGGCAAGCAGCTCACCGCCCGGGCCGGAAGCGGCGTGGTCATTGAAGCTGCTGGGCGCGCCCGATGACGGCACATCGATATGGATTGCGGGGATGTCGATGTGCTGTGCCGGCACGTCCACATGGATTGCGGGCACGTCGATGACTTTGGCCGGCACATCGACATGCACAGCGGGCACGTCAATATGTTGGCCCTGGACATCGAAATGCCTGGCGGGCATATCGACGTGAACGGCCTTGACTTCGATGTGCCTGGCGGGCACGTCTACGTGAACGGCCTTGACTTCGATGTGTTTGGCCGGCACGTTTACATGAATGGGAGGCACCTGGATGCGCGCGGGCGATGTGGGCGCGGAGGGAGTTGCAGGCGCTGCAACAGAGCTGGACGCCGGCGCTTGCGGCGGAGCCGGCGCGGCGTCGGGCGCGACGACTGAGGCGGGCGCGGCTTCAGAAGGCGCTGGGGGCTGCGCGAGTTCAGGATTTGATTGGCCCGTGACTGGCGACTGGCTTGGCGCGGGCTCGGTTTGCGGCGTCTGCGCCGCGGCGGTTACGCGCACAAATGTGGCGGCAGCAAACAGGACCACGGGAACAAGCAGGGCGGTGGCAAGCGTGCGACGGCTTGCGGTGAAAGCCTGACGGAATGCGCCTTCGTTGAACAGGCGCTCGATGCGGTGCGAGAGATTCGATGAACGGGCCATGGCAACTCCAATTTCGGTTAGGTGCGGCGCGGCCGCGAATTCGAGGAGGATTTGGGCGTAGGAGGCGCGGCTGGCCGCTTCCTCAAGGCCGGAACGGTCGCTGATGGCCTCGGCCAGATCGGAAAGTTGGCGTTTGAGCCACCATCCCAATGGACTGAACCAGACGATGGCGGCGTAGAGGCCGGCAAGGGCCTGCAAATAGAAATCGCCCTGGCGGATGTGGGAGCGCTCGTGGGCGAGAACGATGCGCAGCTTCTCACTGTCCCATGACCTGTAATCGGCGGGCAGGATGACAGAGAATCCAATGGTGACGGGTGAGGAGACAGCGGCACTTGCGCGCAGGCGGAGGCCGTGGGCAGCGGCCAGCTCGGCTGAAACCGGCCGAGCCGAGCGCCAGACAAAGTAGGCGAGGATCAGTCCGTACCCGAGCCGAACCAGCAGCAGGCCGGAGATGGCGAGATAGAGAATCGCAACTGCTTCCAGGGCGGTGACGGCTTGAAACGCGGGCAGCGGAGGAGCGGATGTTTCAGGAGCAGGGAGAACACTGTAGTCGCCGGGCGTGGTTGCCGGGGGATCGGTGAGCAGCGGACTGGTTGCCGCGGGTGCAGTGAATTTCGTGGAGTGTTGCGGCGCGGGCGGTGCGGTGGGCCGCGAAGTTGGCGCGGCTACGACCTGTTCGGGTTTCGGCGCGGGAGTTGCCGGCGCGCCGAAACGCATGAAGGCGGGCAGGACCAAAGTAGCGCGAGGCAGACGCGATGCCATGGGCAAGAGCAGCGGCATTAAAATGGCCGCGGCGAGCACAAGTGTCCACGCGCACTTGAGGGCGAGCACGTTGCGGACGCGGAAGAGGCGCAGGATTACCCAGACGCCGATGGCGAGCGCCAGTGAGCGCAGGGCGGCGTCGGGTATCGCGGAGACTATTGAGGCAACGATCATTTGCGGGCCTCCTTGGTTTTGCTGTGGGCGGGATGGGGATGGCGGGAGCGGTCTTCGTGCTGCCGCACTTCGGCGATGCGCGCGGCCAGGCGTTGCAACTCGGCGCGGTCCAGGACTTTGGAATCCACCATGCCGACCAGCAGTTCTTCGACCGAGCCCTCGCAGAACCAGTCGACAATGCGTTTGACGGCGCGGCCGGCCACGCGCTGGCGCGATTCTGCCGGGCTGTACAGAAAAGTGCGATTGTCAACGGAGTGCGCGAGGTAACCTTTTTCTTCAAGGCGGCGCAGCACGGTGCGTACAGTCGAATCCTTGAGAGGGCGGTCGAGCTCTTCGCGTACCTGTTCTGCGGTGACTGCGCCCAGCCGCCAGACGATGGAGAGGATGTCTCTCTCTAACTCTCCCAGCTCCGCCGGATCGTGCCCGGATTGAGTGTTACTTGCCATAGTGTTACTTACCGTAACACACAAAGCGTTCTACCTGTCAAGAGGGATTTTGGAAACCACTGAAGATACTGAGGCGGGAGCGGGTTGCGGGTTGCGCCGTGCGGCGCGAGAATGGTTGCACGATTTGGAGCTGCCCATGAAAAACCCCGAGTCCGCGGAATCCGCATCTGCGTTCATCGACGCGAAGATCAACCAACTCGCCGACTGGCGCGGCAAAACGCTTGCCAGGGTGCGCGAGCTCATCCTCAAGGCGGACCCGGAGATCGTTGAAGAGGTGAAGTGGAGGGGCACTCCCGTCTGGTCGCACGGCGGCATTGTTTGCACGGGAGAGACCTACAAGAGCGTTGTCAAGTTGACGTTTGCCAAAGGCGCTTCGCTGCCGGACCCAGCGGGTCTCTTCAACTCAAGCCTCGAAGGAAATGTGCGGCGCGCCATCGATATCCACGAAGGCGAGAAGATCAATGAGGCGGCTTTAAAGGATCTGATTCGCGCCGCGGTGGCGCTGAATCTCCAGGCCAAGAGCAAGCCGAAGGGCCATTGAGCGGATTCTTGCGATTCCACATCTTGTCCGCCGCGGCGAACGAGATGTGGAGCACTCATTATTTGTGCTGGACCAAGACGGGATTATTGGGGCTCGTGCTTTCCCACCCTTTCGCAAAGAACGCGAAAGGATGGGGCACGGGGCTCTGTGCTGAGTTGCCGGGATTTCTCGGTTGTCACTGCGACGGGTCGTTGACGCGGCCCATGAAGAGGATTGCGCCGCTCGCGTTGTCGCGGATGAGGAAGAGGAACGGATGGTCGGCGTTGAAAACGATAGGCGGCGGTGGAGGGTATCGGGGCGCCATGGCCGTGGCCGTCATCACAACCGCCGTGGCCGCCGCGGCTTCGGTGCCGCTCTCGTCCACATCGATGTACGCCTTGTGAATGGCGGCGGAGATGGAGAAGCTTTTGTCGCCCGTGATGGCGGAAAAGTCTGCTACGCCGGCGTCGAAAGCCGATTGCAAGCCGAGCTTTTCGAGTGCGGAGTTCAGTTCGAACTGCTGGGTGATTTTGAAGCGCGGCAGGTAGACGAATACCTGGTCCGCGTAATTGAGCGCTGCCGTCCACTTTTCAAGATTCGCGGCGGTGAGTGAGCGCTCCAGTGCGGGCAAGCCGTCCGTGTTGTCGGGAAGCAGGACCAGCATCGAAACTTCGTTTTTTGCGTAAGGCAGCAGGAGAGCCTGGAAGGATGGTCCTTTGAAGTAGTCGTAACTTCCCGAGTTGTACATCATGGGCGCTTGCATGGTTTTGCTCGCGGACAGATGAAAATCCTTGTTCTCAGTTGCGTTCTTGCTGAACGGATCGGCCCACCCACCTTTGAAATAGATGGCGTTGGTGAGGATGAGGCGGGCGGACGGCGTGACAGTGCCGGGGCCGAGGAGGTTCTGAATCTTGTTGTTGGTTTGCTTTTCGACCCATGCGTTGATGGTGGCGCGTACGCCTTCGGGGTCGGTCTTGAAATCGACGGGATGAAAGCCTGCGCCGTAATTACTTTGGACGAGTTTAAGGTAGGTGGGAAGAAAGTTCGCGTCCTTCTCGGCCCAGAGCGCGTCGGCCACGCTCAGCGCGTAACCCTGGTGCGGCGCATTCATGCCGGCGAGCAGCGCACCCATGGCCGGGTGCAGGCGGTCAGGCGGCAGCGTGAAGTGGAAGACGCGCGCCATCTCGGTGGCCGTCTGGCCGTGCGCACCGGCGTAGGTCATGGCGAAAGCCGTGGAGATGCTTTCTGGCGAGAAGAAGAGATTGCCGGGTTGCGCGCTGAGTTGGCGATAGAGATCGACGGCGAAGGCATTGCTGCCTTTGACGGCCTCGGTCTGATCGGCAGCTGGGGCGGAGGGCGGTGCAGCAGCGAGAACTGTTTGGCCAACGAACGGCAGCAGGAGAAGAGTAAACAGAAGCTTCATGGGAGCATCCTCAATTGCGGTGCAACGAGCACACCGTTGAGCGTGGAACGCGGCGGCCAGTTTTTCTTGCAGCGAAAAATCGTGGCCGGTCGATGCGGCGGACTGCGCGGCCCGCACGGGATTTCGCGGCGGGTTTGCGGTTAACCCATCAAGCCTTTATGTCCCAGCCAGCCACGTAGATAAGACGCTTGTCCGATGTGGTAAGTTTCGTGAATCGCAAGGAAGCTGACGATGCCGCTCACTTTGCCATCGGCGCTGGGAGGTCCGCTCGTGGCAGGTTGCGCCAGTGCTTCCTCCGTTACCGTATCGAGTGCGCCGGCCAGCTCGCGGGAGACCTCGCGCCACGCGTCGAGCAGCGCTTCGGACGAGGGATAGGCGGCGTCCTCCTCGCACTTGGCGCCGCGGGCGAACATGCCCAGCCAGGGCTGCGACCACTCCGTGCCTACCCTTCCGAGTAGCATCTTGCGCGTCCACACCACGTGACCCACGATCCACGCGATGTGATTGCATTTTCCGTCGGGGCGGCGGAGCCACTCTTCCGGCGACAGGCCGCTTACCATCTTGACGAGGAAGTCGGAGTTGAAGCGATAGTTTTCAGCAGCGGTTGCAATGACTGCGGGGACGGGCATGGGACCTCCGGGGATGGAATATGCGATTACGCGCGACTCAACGGATGCGGTAGACGAAGGCGTCTTCCAGGAACTTGTCGCCAAACGTCTGACCGCCGAGGCGCATTCCATAGGTGTCCGCAGCTGATGAAAAGGTGCGACGTAAGGCCTGGATGAACGGCTTGTCCATCGGTCTCCAGAAGATCGACGGCGTTCTATTGACGGGTATACCGGCGTTCCGCAGTGTCGCATTGATTTCGGTGTAGGCGGAAAGCGAAGACGATTGGTCAAGGCGGTCGGATGCAATGACCAGTCTCCAATCATCGTATTCCGGGAGCTGAGCCCACAGAGCGACATTGGGAGTCTTGCCGGCTTTATCGAGCGCATCGATCACTTTTTGCCCGTTCTCGATATCGAAATTTACCAGCGTTGCATTATCCACGGCAGCAATCCTCCTTTCTTGTCTTCAATGGCCTTGAGAAGTATCTCAGCTTCCTGCAAGGTTCTCTTCTGGTATCGGCTCTCTTCGGACCAGTCCTTTACGATGGTCCAGTTGGCCTGCACGATCGGATCTGCTTGCAGGGTCGCATCCAGCTCGGTTTTAAGTTCAGCCACAACCAACAAATCCTGCAATTTGTGCGTATAGCTTCGTGTGGCCAGCGCTTTTTCCGGAAAGTCATGTTCCCGGGTCCGCTTGGCAATGCATGCCTTCAGCGCGCACTCGACTGCATACCCTGCAAGATAGTCTGCACCATCCGGAAATCCCGCAGCTAGCAAGGCGCTGGATTCTTGGATACGTGTTTCAGCAATTCCCTGCAAATCAATTCGGTTCATTAGCTTACTTGGCTGACAACTTTACATCCCGAGGTCTACGCGCGACTCATGTACGCGCCTTCGCTGGTGTCGACGCGAATCTTTTCGCCTTCGTTGATGAAAGAAGGAACCTGGACCACAAGGCCGGTCTCGGTCTTGGCGGGTTTGGTGACGCTCGACGCGGTCGCCGACTTCAATCCGGGCTCGGTTTCGATGACTTCGAGATCGACGGTTCCCGGCAGTTCGATGCCTACCGGCTGGCCATCGAAGTAGCTGACGTGAATTTGAAGATTCGGCGTGAGGTACTCGACCGTATCGCCGAGGGTTGCGCTCTTGAGCACGGTCTGCTCGAAGTCCTGCGGGTTCATGAAGTAGTAATCGTCGCCGTCGGCGTAGAGGAACTCCATGAGGATTTCGTCGACGATGACCTTCTCGATGGCGTCGGCGGAGCGGAAGCGGTGCTCGAACATGGCGCCGGATTTCAGGTTGCGCAGCTTGGCCTGAATGAAGGCGCGAAGGTTGCCGGGCGTGCGGTGCTCGACCTTGAAGACCGTGTGCAGCTGGTCGTTGTGTTTGATGATCATGCCCGGACGAAGTTGAGTGGCGGGAATCGCCATAAGGGTTGCAGCTCCTTGCTGGAATTGCGCGCAGCGCGCAATGATTTATGCCGTTTGGCCTGTATCTATTGTAGCCCAGCGGAGGATGCAGGGGACCGAGGGATCAAGGGACCGAGGGATCAAGGGATAAAGGACCGGAGGCATAACAGGCGCGATATAGAATAGCGATGAGCCAGCGGGAAACCGCGGGGAGAGAGCACGAGCGCATGAGCAAGCCAGTTTCTATCTGTGTGATCGGGTCCGGTTATGTGGGACTCGTTGCGGCTGCCTGTTTTGCCGAGATCGGCCACCGCGTGATCTGCGTGGACAACGATGAAGCCAAGGTGAAACATCTCCGCGATGGCGGTGTGCCGATTTTTGAGCAGCACCTGCCGGAGTTACTGGCCAAGCATCGCGGCCACGCGATCGTATTCACTTCGGATCTGGCCGACGCCGTGGAAAAGAGCGAGGCGGTGTTTATCGCCGTGGGCACGCCGCAGGGCGACAGCGGCGCCGCGGACTTGTCGTACGTGGAAGCGGTGGTGGCGGAGATTGCGCGCAGCATTACGAGCTACAAGGTGATTGTGGAGAAGAGCACGGTTCCGGTTTACACGAACGACTGGATCCGGCGCGTATTGCACCGGCATGGCATCGCGGCGGAAAGCTTCGACGTGGTTTCGAACCCGGAGTTTCTGCGCGAAGGCACGGCGGTGAAGGATTTTCTGCATCCCGACCGCATTGTGGTGGGGGCAAACAACGAGCGTTCCGCCGAGGTGCTGAAGCGCGTCTATGAGCCGCTGACCGACGGCAGTTATTACACTCAACCGGGCGCGCTCTCTGGAGTTTGTAGCGCTTCGCATCCGGCGAAACTGATTGTGACGTCGACGCAGAGCGCGGAGATTATCAAGCACGCGTCCAACGCGTTTCTGGCGATGAAGATCTCGTTCATCAACGCGGTTGCGAATCTGGCGGAAGCAGTGGATGCGGACATCGAAGATATTGCCGCGGGCATGGGACTCGACAGCCGGATCGGTCCCAGGTTTTTGCGCGCAGGCCTGGGATATGGAGGCTCCTGTTTCCCGAAGGACGTGGCGGCGTTTCACTGGGTGGCGCAGGAGCGAGGCGTCGATTTGCAACTGCTGGAAGAAGTGCGCAAGATCAACGAGATGCAGAGGAAGGTGTTCTTCAACAAGGTGCGCTCGGCATTGTGGACGCTGCGCGGCAAAAGGCTGGCAGCGCTGGGCCTGGCCTTCAAGGGTGAAACGGACGACATCCGCGAGTCACCGGCCGTCGGCATGATCGAAATGCTGCTCGAGGCCGGCGTCATTGTGACTGCCTACGATCCCGCGGCAATGGAACGCGCCAAGGAGTTGTTGCCGCCAGCGAAGAACATGCTCTATGCGAGCGACCTGTATGAAGCGGCGAAGGACGCAGATGCGGTGCTGATTCTGACCGACTGGAAAGAGTTTGCCACGATCGACCTGGCGCGGCTGAATCGGGCCATGCGTTTCCCGATCATGATCGACGGCAGAAACCTGTACAAGCCGCTCGAGATGCAATGCCAAGGATTCACCTATGTGAGCGTGGGGCGGCCGACGGCGTATCATGCGCAGGAAGGCAAGCCGCGCAAGGCGTAAATGCAGGCGCGAGTGTGAGTGTGAGTGTGGTGAGATTGCACTCACACTCATCACTGAGCACTGTTTTGGAGCACTGAACTTTGACTATGCATGTTCTCGTCACCGGCGCTGCCGGCTTCCTCGGCTCTCACCTTGCCGACCGCTTGTTGAAGGATGGACACACCGTTCTGGGCGTGGACAATCTGTCCACGGGGGATCTGGGGAACCTTGCTCATCTCGCCGGTCATCCGCGTTTCCGGTTCGAAGAGCGAGACATCTGCACCAGTTTCGATCCGGGGCGGGTGGATTACGTCTTCAATCTGGCTTCCCCGGCGAGCCCGCCAGAGTATCTGCGCCTGGGCATCCAGACACTGCGCGTCGGCTCTGTCGGCGTGGAGCTTATGCTGGAGATAGCCGCGCGGTACAACGCAGCCTTCCTTCATGCGTCCACGTCGGAGTGTTACGGCGACCCGCTCGAGCATCCGCAAAGCGAGAGCTATTGGGGCAATGTGAACCCGGTGGGCCCGCGCTCGGTGTATGACGAGGCCAAGCGTTTTGCCGAGGCGATGGTGATGGCCTACCACCGCTCCCGCGGGGTGAATACGCACCTGGTGCGCATCTTCAACACCTACGGCCCGCGCCTGCATCCCGGAGACGGCAGGGTGATTTCGAATTTCATGATGCAGGCGTTGCGTGGCGAGCCGCTGACGATTTACGGCGACGGCCAGCAGACGCGCAGCTTCTGCTATGTCGACGATTTGATCGATGGCATCATGCGCCTGGCGCACAGCGACGAACACCTGCCGGTGAACATCGGCAATCCCGTGGAGTTCACGATTCTGGAGTGCGCGCAAACCGTGCTGGAGATTACGGGATCGAAGAGCAAACTGTGCTTTGTCGATCTGCCAGTGGACGATCCGGCGCGCCGCCGCCCCGATATCACCAAGGCGCGCACGTTGCTGGGATGGGAGCCGCAGGTCCAGCTCAAGGACGGGCTGAGAAAATCGCTCGAGTTTTTCAGGAGCAAGGCGGCGCACGGCGCGGACGCGGGGCCGCGGAACTAACGCGGCGGTTGATAGGGCTCGGCACGCAACAGGCTCGAGAGGATATTGCGCTCATCGGGCGTGAATGTGTTCTGATAGCGCGCGGAGTTCAGCACAGTGTTGCGCTGATCGAGCGGCACGGAACGCAGATCCTGAAATGCGCGCTTCATCTGCATCTGGCGGCCCGGCGGGAGCGCCATAAAGCGGCTGCCGGCCTCGCGTACCTGCATCTGCCCCTGCGGCGACATGCGTTCCAGCATCTCGCTGCGCGCCAGGCGGCGCTCGCGCTCCGGGTCTGACATTTGATTCAACTGATGCAACTGCTGGACGAGCCGCTGCTGGTTCGCCAGAGGCAGCCGGTTGAAGCTGGGATCGCTGCGCAGCAACCGTTCCTGCTGATCGGCGGTGAGGCCGCGGTGCTGATTCATCCAGTCGCCGAGGTGTCCCGGAGGGGCAGAACCGGGATAGGCAGTGCCGGGGCGGCTAACGCTGGGATAGGTCGGGTGACCGAATGAAGGAACCTGCCCGCCAGGATTGGTGGTGTAGCCCGGAGCCGGACGCATGCCAGTGTTGGGCTGCCGATAAGACGGCTGCTGGTTCTGGTTTTGATATTGCGGCTGCTGATTTTGGTACTGGCGCGGTGGATTCTGATACTGGCGTGGCTGATTCTGGTTGCGCTGCGGTTGGTTCTGGTACTGCCGCGGAGGGCTTTGCTGCTGCACGGGGCGCGGCTGGCTCTGCGCGAAACCGGGACGCATGCCGGGGGCGGGACGAAACTCACTTCTACGTTGAGAATGCAGCGGGAGCGCGGGCAGACAGAGAAGCAGGACCGCGGCGACGACGGACGCCGCCGGACGCATTGTTTTCGCGTTCCAGGCCCAGTTCACAAGTCTTTCTCCCGGCAAGTTGCCAAAACCCTAAAAGTTCAATTTTCGCCCTGGTTGGCAGAGAGAGTTTCCATCTGGTCCAACACTTGAGCGTTGCTATCGAGAATCTGCAGATCGTTCACGGTGGCAGCAAGCGGAGTAGGCTGCGTGGGCTGCATCCAGTCCGTAACGCCAAGATAGGCGCCGCCGCCCACGAGCAGCACGGCAGTCAAAGCCATCGCGGCCAGAGGACGCACGTGCAGACCCGGACCATACGCGATGCTGGCGCGGATGCGCGCGATGCCGCGGGCCAGCCAACCGGCCGGCGCAGCCTGGCGCTCTTGCCGCATCCTGGCGCCAAGCCGCGTGAGAAAGTAAGGGCTCGGTTCGGGAGCTTCCCATGTATCGAGCAACTGCATGGCGGCTTGCAGTTTCGCAAGCTCGGCCTGGCAGTCGCCGCACTCGGCAACATGCGCTTGAACCCTGGCAGGCACAGCATGCGGATCGAGCAGCAGATCGGCCAGTTGCTCGTCCACCATTTTGCAATTCGTGTTTGTCTGTTTCATAGCTTGCCACCCCACTCTCTGCCGGTTGGTTCCGGCTTTTTTACCCATTTGCATTAGACAAAGTCCTTCAACTTTTCCCGGAGCGTCTGGTAGGCGCGGAAGAGCAGCGACTTGGTTGCCGACTCGCTCAACTTGAGCACCTCACCGATCTGCCGGTAATCCATCCCCTGGTACTTGTGCATCAGCACGGCCATGCGTTGCCGCTCGGGCAGCGCCATCACATGCAGGCGAATCGCGGCCATGCGCTCATCGCGCAGCAGTCGCTCTTCCGCAGATGGCTCGCCGCTGGCCAGATCCGGAGACGTACCGGTCTCCTCGTCGGGCTGGTCAAGATACACCGTTTGCGCGGTCCGCTCGTGTTTGGTGTCGCGCGCGTAGTTTACCGCCAGGTTGGTGGCGATGCGGTAGAGCCAGGTGGTAAATCTGGCTTCGGCCCGATAACTCCCCCTGGCACGATAGACGCGTAAAAACACTTCCTGGGCTAGTTCCTCGGCAATGGCCTGGTTGTTCACCATCCGGAAGAGGAAATGAATCATCGGCCGGTGGTATTTCTGCGCCAGGTAGGTAAACCCGGCCTCGTCCCCCTCGGCCACGCGGAGCATAATGGCTGCGTCGCTTTTGGGGTCCAGTCCCTCCCGAACGCCCATGTTCGGGTCAGGAGCCGTGCCCGGCCGAAGGGCCGAACCGGCACCCAAGGCAGGACCGTTAAGGACCATGGTTGCCATATCTTCTGGAACCCCATCCGCGCCCGAAGGTTGCGGCCCGGAACCGGTTTCTTCCCCGGAATCTGGGTTTTTCGGGTCGTCGGCGCCGGGGCTCGGTACCGCGCTCCTGGAGAAGGCGAATATGTGGTTTATTCGGCCCGAAACCAGGGAGGACAATCCGGAAACTGCCAGGCCGGGAACGGGGCCGAGCGCGGCTTCCCTGGCAAAAGGCAGCTCACTTTGCTGTCGGATTGAACGCGCTTTCCTGAACATACCCGGTTTCCCGTCCAACTCCGGCTTCGGTAGAGGCAAGCCGCAACCCCAATGGGGCGCCGGACTTGGACGTAAAGCCCTGCTGGTGTTACTCTACCCTACGGGATGGCTTCTCGGGCGGCCCACCTGTGGCAGCGGTTTATGGCCAGCCTCAGGAATGGAAACGCCGGTAGGCCGCACCTCCAGGGGACGGGGAGTTTTCCGGGCCGGGACGGTGATCGCAACCCCTCCAAAGCCTGTTCTGGGCGCTTAACTCAGCGGTAGAGTGTCACCTTCACACGGTGGAAGTCGTAGGTTCGAATCCTACAGCGCCCACCACGATTGCATGAAGCAGTCGCTCGCGCGGGCATTGCTGGCGTTTATGTCATTCGCGGATTAATCATGGCGGGCTCCGGACTTCGGGACGCACCGGCTCTTGTCGGCCGCAAGGTTACACTGAATCCGATCGCATTCCAGCCATTCCAAGCGACCAGATCCGCCTCATTGACCAGCGAACAGGAATTACGCCAAAAGCTGCGCAAGATCGCAGCATTATTCGAGGGAGCGACGACCGCCGGCGAGCGCGATGCGGCCGCAGCGGCTCTAGATCGTATTCGTGTGGCCCTCAGCGCTGCTGAAAAAACGGAACGGACGGTCGAGATGAATTTCCGCCTGCCCGATCGCTGGAACCGCCGTCTTTTCCTGGCGCTTTGCCGCCGTTATGGACTCAAGCCCTACAGGTACCCGCGGCAGCGACACTCGACCGTCGTCCTGCGCGCTCCGGAGAGCTTCATACACAAAACCCTTTGGCCGGAGTATATCGAGATCGCCCGCGCGCTCGACGAGTATCTGAACGAAGCCACCGAGCGAATCATTCGCGACGAAGTGTTCGGCGATGCCGGCGAAGCCGAGGAGCGCGCGGAGCCGCCAGCAAAACCGTCGTCTGCAATCGGATTCTCGCTGGAAGAGGAGAGCTGATGAAAGCAGCTTTCATTTTTGGCTGTGTTGCTGTGGCTGCGCTTGGCGCGGTTGCGGGTTGCCATCGCGGGCAGTTGGCGGTGACAGATCACCCGCGCAGCTTCGCGGGAGTGACGAGCAAGGACGCGACTTTCTATTCGCCGGCCCTCGAGCGCAACATGCAGTACCGCGTGTATCTGCCCAGTGATTTGCCGGCGGGCACGCGATTGCCCGCGGTGTACCTGCTGCATGGGTGCGGCACGAGCTTTCGCGACTGGTCGAATTACTCGGACGTTGGCGCCTACGCGGCCAGGGGGCTGGTGCTGGTGATGGTCGATGGCGCCTGCTCGTATTACATGAATGCCGCCCTCGACGCCAAAGACAAGTACGAAGATTACTTTGTTCACGACTTGATTGCCGACGCTGAGTCGCGCTTTGCGATCCTGCCCGGCCGGGAGAATCGCGCCGTGGTGGGCGTTTCCATGGGCGGATTTGCGGCTGTGAAGCTGGCCCTCACGCGCCCCGATCTGTTTGCTTTTGCAGGCGCGATCAGTCCTGCCATCGATGTGCCCAGCCGCAGCTTCAGCATGAGAAGGTGGTCGCAGAGCTTGCGCTTTCGAAACATCTTCGGCCCCGCGGGAAGCGATACACGCGTTCACAGCGACCCGTTTGTCCTGGTCAAAACGGCCGATCCTGACAAGACGCCGTATCTCTACATCACGGCGGGAGATCAGGAAGCGCTTCTGGATCCGATTCGCCGCTTCGTCACGCTTCTCAAGCAGCGCAACTACGCCTACGAGTTTGACAGCAAGCCGGGCGGCCACGACTGGACCGAATGGGACACGCAGATTCCCGGATGCTATGAAAGCCTGCTCGCTCACAGAGCGAATGGGATTCACTCAACGCTGCGGTAGGTTGGATTGCCACGGGTCATTGCTGCAAGACCACCTGGTCGCCTTCTTTCAGGCCGGAAGTGATTTCGGTGACTGATCCGTTGGAGAGGCCGACGGTGACGGGAACTTTGCGGAAGCCTTCCTTCTGATGTTTGTCGGGAACCTGGACCGAAGCGTTCTTCTGGTTGTCGTAGAGCACGGCGTTTTCCGGGATGGTGAGGACGCCCTTGTGCTCATCGAGGAGAATCTCGGCGTTGGCGGTCATGTTGGCCTTGAGCTCGCCGCCGGGGTTGTTGATGGAGACGCGGACCTCGAAGGTGGTGACATTATCTTTTTGCACGCCCATCGGGGCGATCTTGGTCACCTTGCCGTTAAAGAAGCGATCGCGGAAGCTTTCCACTTTGATGCGCGCGGGCTGGCCCATGTAGACGTGGGCGATATCGGCCTCGTCCACCTTGCCCTGCACATAAACTTCCGAGGTATCGCCCTCGGTCATGACCAGCGTGGCGGTTGAGCCAAGAACCAGGATGGAGCTGACGGCATCGCCCATTTCCACGTCGCGCGAGAGGATGACGCCGTCCATGGGCGCGACGATCGTGGTGTAGCCGAGCTGCTCTTCGAGTTGCTTGAGGCTGGCCTGGCTCTGCATCACTTGCGCGCGCGCCTGCTTCAGCTTGGCGGTGTCCACGCCGACCTGCGCTTGAGAGGAGTTGCGCCGGGTGAGTGCCGCGAGATAATCGCGATTCGCGTCGTCGAGCGCCTGGTGGCTGACGATGCCTTCCTTGTTCATTTCGATATTGCGGTCGAGCGTGGCCTTGTACATGGGCAGGTCGGGAGCGGCGGCGTTCACCTTGTCCTGCTCGATGTTGGCCTGGTAGGTGGTGACGTTCGCTTCCGCGCTGGCGAGCTGCGCGCGTTGCGCGTCGACCTGTGCCTGGATTTCCTGCTGATCGAGCTGCGCCAACTGCTGGCCTTTGCTTACGCGGTCGTTGATGTCGACGTAGAGCTTTTGCACGATGCCGGAGGCTTTGGATTTGACTTCGACCTTGACGATGGGTTGAATTTGGCCGGTGGCGACCACGGAGCGGGCCACGTCGCCGCGCGTGACTTTGGCGATCTTGTTGGGGTCGATGGGGTCGCCTTTGGCGAGATGGATGAGCGCGACCACCGCTACGATGAGAAGGATGGCGAGTATGCTACCAAGAATGATCCAAAGCTTTTTGCTTTTACGCGATGCGGCCATGCGGGCCTCCCAGGATTTCGATGAGAAAGCCGATCTTTATCCCCACGAGCGAGAATCGCTCGCACAGGGACCTGCGGCTCTCCCGGCGGATGCTAATGGAAGTAGAAGCAATCAAAGGTTCAGACGGTGCGCTGGCACCGTTGTAAACCAACAAGCTTCAATACGCAAATGGCGGGGAGTTGGTTCCGGGTTTCTGTTATGGGATGAGGCACAGTCTGCTGGAACCGCGAGGGCAGTTGCGGCGTATTATCTTCGCGGGGACTGTAGTAGGAAATCCGGATCGTCAAAGACTTATGACCAGTTTCTACGACACGCTCGGGCAGGTATTCCGCGCCATCATGGCGAATAAGCTGCGGAGCTTTCTCACTATGTTCGGGATCGCCTGGGGCGTGGGATCGCTGCTGGTGTTGGTGGGCCTGGGCGAAGGGTTCCGGAGCGGGCAGCGCAAGCAGCTGGCCACGTTCGGCAACGACCTGGTGATGATGTGGAACGGAACCATCCCCGCGCTGCCCAATCAGCACACAGACATGCGGCCTTATCAGCTCACCCTGGGCGATGAGGCTGCCCTGCGCCAGTTGACCGAGCTGCGGGCGGTGACAGGCTACTTGAATCGCAACGATCTCTACCAGGTGAGCGGCTACGCCAATACCTCAGGGCAGGTGCTGGGCGTGGAGCCAAATTACTCTGAGGTTCGCTTTCTGCCTCTCGCCGAAGGACGCTTTATCGACGCAACCGATCTGATCGAGCGGCGGCGCGTGGTGGTTCTGGGGTCGAAGAATTCTCTGCTCCTGTTTCTCGGCCACCCCATATTGGGCGAAACGATCACCATCAACGACATCGCCTTTACTGTGATTGGCCGCGCCGCGCCGGTAAGCCACGGCAACAACGACAGCGAAAATCAGAAGATCTATATCCCGCAGAGCACGATGCTGGAGTTGTTCGCCATGAAGGGCGACAATGTGGCGCAAGACGCACTGAGTTCCATTCAATATCAGCCCGCGAAGGTAGGCGACGTAACCGCTGCCGTGGCGGCGGTGCATCGCGTGATTGCCGAGCGTCATGGATTCGATCCATCGCTCACGGATGCTTTTGAGGAGTGGAACACCATCCATTCCCA
>Ga0302319_10006978_pt1 | contig 22292 bp, 12 predicted proteins | sample Bog_T0_2_FD_203319 | JGI IMG/M metagenome (GOLD analysis project Ga0302319, IMG submission 203319) | Peat permafrost microbial communities from Stordalen Mire near Abisko, Sweden - Bog_T0_2 | ecosystem: Environmental > Terrestrial > Soil > Wetlands > Peat | place: Sweden: Abisko, Stordalen Mire... | reverse complement strand
TTAGCGAAGCAAGCGCCCCCCGCACCGCGATCACTTCGGGTACGGTCGATTTGGTGAGCGCGCCCAGCAACTTGCGCCCGCGCTCCGCCGCCTGATCGACGACAACACGCCGGTCCACCACCATCGCGATGCGGCGCGGGCACCAGCGCTCTGCCGGCGAAGTGGAGGCGTCCAGCGCTAAGGCGAACAGGGCTATGTCGATGCAGGTGGTCTTGCCGGAACCGGTGGGAAGGTCAAGAACGCGCGGCCAAATGCGCTCGCTGACGACCCTCCGCAGGAGTCGACCCTGCCAATCGAACGGGGACCGGTCGCCGTGAACCGCCCGATGAAAGGCCTCGAAGTCGTCTACCGAGAGGCTCATGAAGTTCTCCTCTCGCCGCTCGCGTTGGAATCGGAGACTGGCAGGCAGAGTCCGAGTCCGAAGTAACGTCCTGCACCAATCAGGACCGGCCCGCACACTTTCCCGGAGAATTCGATCTCGGCGTGGACACGCGCGCGTCGCGCCCGGCCAGGCTGCGGAGGCCACGGAGCGAACTGCCGAACGTGCTGCGCGCCGAACAGGAGCGGCGCAAGTGAGATGGAGACGTTCAACGGGCGTGGCAGACCAATCCGCTCGCACGCGTCCGCAATGCCAGCCTCTGCCTCGGCGGCTGCCCTCTCCGCGGTGCGCTCGACGTTGCTGCGTAGGTTGCCTGGGTGGCGGTCGAGCGCGATGGGCGTAGCAGTGACGAATCGCCGCGATGGCTTGCACCAGCGCGCCGCGTTCAGCCCTGCCTTGTCTGGTATCTCGACGCGCCGGATCCGAATCCGGATCGGCCGTCCGAGATCTGAAGACGTGCCCAATTCGATTGAGTAGTCGTCGTCCTTATCGCCACGCTCGCTCTCCCACTTCCCAAGCAGGCGCATCAACGTCATTCGCTCGTTTGGAGCGATCGGACGGGGCACAACCAACGCGAAGCCCTGCACCGAGCCGTCTGCGTTCTCGTGACCAACCCATGGTAGCGGTACGAACGCCAGATGCGGCTGGCTCGTCTGGTCCCCCTTTGCGTCATGACCTGATAGTACTGTCGGCAGGTTCTCCTTGCCGTGTGTCTCGATCAATGCACGCCGCAGCGAGATAGCGAGATCGATGCCGCGCGAGGCGAGCGGTCTCTGCCCATCGATGCGCTCAAAGACGATCCATTCGTCCGAGAAGAGGCTGTGGGGCGGCCGCGAATTGTCTTGCGCGACTGGCTCGCGGTACCGTTGAGGGCGAGCCGGCAGAACGCGCGGGTCGATCGCCTGATGTCGCTTATAGGCTTCTTCGAGCCGCTCCAGTTGCCCCGGTCCGACGACACGCAGCACATATTCGCCGGTCTTGTGCGGCTCCAGCGTGGGCCTGATCGGGCGATCGACGATGACGCAGTGAACGAGCGACGACGAATGCCCGAGCCGGGTCACGCGATCGCAAAGCCGGCGGAGGGCTTCCAAGTGCTTTCCCGGTTCAGCCTCTGGCCAATGAAAAACGAACGAAGATCGCTCTGGAACGACGACCGGGAACGTGCGTTCCTGGCGGTTGCGGCGTTCGGGAAGGAGTGCGACGCCACGTTTGAGGTCTTCTTTACTTGGGTTTCTCGGAGCTACCTGCTGGGATTCGAGAAACGTCGCAAGCTTCTGTTCCTCTTTCGCCAGGGTTCTTCGGGCATTCTTTACCTTTACCTTGACGTCATTGGTTTGCTCCGATCCCTCCAGTTCAGTGAGGTTCTCACGCGCTTTGCGAACCTCGGCCTCGGGATCTCCGACCAGCGTCACGTCGTTTACGGGGACGAAAACCGAATGCACCTCCCGTCGCCCGAGCCTTTCATCCACGTCGATATCGACATCGAGGTCTGGAGCGGCCTCCACGCCTTCGAGCCAATGCAGTCCTTCAAGCTCGTCGGGATCGACAGGCTCGCGATCATGAAGTGCCGCCACGAGTGCTGAGAAGAAGCGCGCTGGATGCGGCGGCCACTCGGCGCGCGAGCGATCATTGTACTGAGTCGCAGCATAGCGTCCAGTGAGCAGATGAACCTCGATCGCCAGCATCACTCGTCACCGACATCGGCTCCCGAGGCTGCGAGTTCCCGGCTCTTCGTAATGAGGCTCGCCAGCTTCGGAGATGGGGTAAGCCTGGCGAGCGGTTCGCCCTTCAGTTTTTCGTCGAACTTCAGCGAAGCGGGCAGGTTTCGAACGGCTTCTTCGTAGAGCGAAATAGCTCCGTCGAGGTCGAGAGTGAGTGGAGTGGGCGAGCCGTCTCGGGCCAGGATTTCGAGCATCAACGCTTCGCTTTTCTTGTCTTGTTCGTTCCATCGGGGAACGAGCAGACATCGCGAACGAAGGTCATGACCTTGGCTTTCCGCAGCGAGCACGGCGACCAGTCCCAGGACGGCGAGTACGACCCGCGGCTTCGCCCCATCCTCGGTGAATCCGAGCCTTCGCAACCCTGCAAGGGATAAGACAACCGTGTGTTCCGCATGGTCGATAGTTACGCCACCCGCGAGCGTATCGATCTTCGGAGGGATATTACTGTGATTGGCAGTCGTGAGCTTCCCCTCTCCCTGTACCCACTTCCCATCCTTCTTTTTTGCACCCCACTTCAACTGCTCATTCTTCTCACTCAGTTCCGCCTCACTTGGATCGAGTGTCCATGTCAGGAGCTCGCCTGGGGCTGGTTTCTTCCGGTAAATAGTGGCTGCCGCGTTCACCATCTGAGCGGGATCAATTCGGCTCGCCGTCTTAACGCCCGACTGTGCCCCGATGCCGACAATCTCGGACACGAGCGCCCGGGCGAACTTCGCGCCCAGCCCTCCCTTTGGCCCGGTGCTGTCCCAGATGCCGAAGACGAGCGCCGTCGGGCACACCCTGAACAGTGGCCCTGCGTTGCGCGGACTGGCGTCGGTGAACGACTTCCCGAACGTGGATGATCGAAACAGCTTTTCTTTGCCATCCTCGGCAATGAAGCTGTCGCGCAAAAGCGCGTCGGCCACGCGATGTGGGGCGGTGAGGGAGGTTACTTTGCCGACGTCCGGCGCAACCAACGACAAATCGACCTCTATTACCGGCAGCGTGAGCTTCTTCTCGACCCACAGCGATTGCAGCGCCTCCTCCATCCGGTTCGCCTGACTCTGCACCGAATCGATGAGCACGCAAGCAACGTCCTTCCCCCCGCTGCGCCGGGTCTCGAAGGCATACTTTGCGCCTGCACGCTTCTCGTTGTCGCCCACCGAATGCGACGGCGGGAACACTTTGTCGCCAGGGCCTCCTGCCGGCCCCAGCATGGAGCGGCCTCGGATCGCGACAGCGTCTCCTTCTACGAATTTACTGAGCCCATCGAGCGTGATGTTCTGACTTATATTTTCTCCACAAAAAAACCCACTTCCACCGGCGACCCGGCGTAGCAAACGTCCGTTCTCCCCTTGCCAGAGAATTGTTACACAGATCAGTGTCGTTTCATACCGTCTCCCCCCGGCTTCTCCGCGACCTTAGCCACTGCTTCGAAAGCAGGTGCTCGGAAAAGTCTACGGGATCAGGCGGATCAGTAGATTACGGCCGCTCTCAACAGACCAACTGGGTTTGAGTTTGGAACTGAACCAATTTACTGCCATGCGTCGACGGCTTAACCTATTGAAAATACACCCGCCCTATTTTGGCACGGTCTACGTTTGCGACAGAGTTTTGGCACGGTTTTGACACGGTGAAGACCGACTGGTTGTTGCGCGATTTGGAGAAGTATTTTAAAATCAAAGAGCTAGCAAAATGTCGGGGCGTAGCGCAGCCTGGTAGCGCACCTGCCTTGGGCGCAGGGGGTCGGGCGTTCAAATCGCCCCGCCCCGACCAATAGAATCAATCGGACGATAGCCTTGGCCGCATGTTAATCGATGGGGAGATATACACGCCATCGGACGCGACGAAGAAATTCCTCCGAGCTTCAGACAAGCCATAGTCTGAAATGAGGAATGATTTCCAATCGCCGGAACGCCGGTATCGGCTGGAAATCACCATCGAGGACGCCGGATAATCAGAACTCCACTGAGCCGGGGATATCATGAAGAAGAGGCATTCACGATTGCGCGGCTGGAACTTCCAACCTCCACACCGCGTCCGACTTTTAAGCGATACTCATGCGTCGTCGCAACTGGTTGTTTTTACTCGCGGCGGGTTTCACCCTCATCGGTCTGATCTACGCGCAGAAGCCCTTCCGGGAATACCCGGCCATTGAATACTACAAATTTCCCCTGCCGCCCGATTACCAGGAGAAAACCGAGTGGGCCTTCGGACGCCTGATCTATCCAGCCGTCGTCAGTTATGCGCGTTGGACCATGGATTATCCCCGTTCGGACCGCCACTTGTCCGCCGCTTTACGCAGATTGACCCGCATTCATGTCCGATCCGTCGAACAGCCCATCAGCCTGGACGATGGCGATGACGTCTATAACTGGCCGTTTCTCTATGGAGTGGAAGTCGGCTACTGGGACCTAACGGACGACGAGTGCAGGAAGATGCGCGATTACCTTCTGCGCGGCGGTTTTTTCATGTGCGACGACTTTCACGGCACACGGGAGTGGGAGCAGTTCATGAAAAGTATCCGGCGCGTATTTCCCGATCGCTCCGTCGTTGAGATCGACAACAAAGACCCGATTTTCCACATCGTCTACGACCTCGACAACCGCTACCAGGTGCCTGGAGCGCAGTTCTTAGAGACCGGCCGTATTTACGAGCACGATGGTTTTGAGCCACGCTGGCGCGGTATTTACGACGATAGTGGCCGCTTGATGGTCGCCATTTGCCACAACATGGATCTGGGCGACTCCTGGGAACACGCGGATAATCCGAAGTATCCAGAAAAGTTTTCGGCGCTGGGCTTCCGCATCGGCGTAAACTACGTTGTTTACTCGATGACTCACTAGAGCGAAATTCTAAAAATGTTCGAGTTCCTTTTTAAATACCCGTCGTCTTTATTCTCAAAGGGCAACTTCGTGCTCCTGGGGGCGTGGCCGGTGTGGCTTCTAATTGCCGCGATTGTCGCCGCGGCGGCGCTGCTGGCATGGTCCATCTGGCAGCAGCGGGACGCGGTTTCGACCAGCCTGCGCGGTGGTAGAACCGTCGCCGTATGGCTGCTGCAGAGCAGCCTGGTCGCGCTGATTCTGCTGCTGCTATGGCAGCCGGCGCTCAGCGTGGCAACCCTGAAGCCGCAGCAAAACATCGTGGCCGTGGTGGTGGACGATAGCCGCAGCATGGCAACAAAAGACGATGCCGTCAGCCGCCGCGACCAGGTGGTTCGCGTTCTGAATGACGGGCTGCTGAAGACCCTGAAGCAGAAGTTTCAAGTGCGCCTATACAAGCTGGGCGACCATCTGGAACGCTTCGACAATCCCGATCAATTGAATGCCTCGCAACCCGCAACGCACATCGCGCCCAACCTGAAGGAAGTTGTGGCGGAATCGGCCACGTTGCCGATCGGGGCCGTGATTCTGCTCAGCGATGGCTCCGACAACTCAGGCGGTATCGATCTTGAAACCATCTCCGAAATTCGCCGTCAGCGCATTCCTATTCACACCGTCGGGTTCGGACGCGAGCAGTTCTCGCGAGATGTCGAAATCGAGGACGTGCAGATGCCCACCAAAGCCTTGCCGAGTTCGCGCCTGGAAGCGCAGGTCAGCTTCAAACAGCATGGCTATTCCGGGCGCAAGCTGCGCGTCGACATCAAGGAAGGCGGAAAGGTTCTCGGCTCTGGAGAGATCACAGCGAAGGCCGACGGCGTTCAACAAACCGAGCCGATTCTGTTTAATGCCGGTCCCGCCGGCGTAAAGAACCTGGACGTCGTTATTCAGCCCTTCGCCGACGAGGAAAATCAGAACAATAACAAGGTAACCCGCGTCATCGCCGTGAACAACGCCAAGCCGCGCATCCTTTATATGGAAGGCGAGCCCCGCTGGGATTACAAGTTTCTGCGCCGCGCCGTGGAGGACGACAAGAACATTGAAGTAGTCTCCATTCTGCGCACCACACAGAACAAGATCTACCGCCAGGGTATCGCGAATGAAGACGAGCTGAAAGACGGTTTCCCCACTAAAGTAGAAGATCTTTTCGGCTATCAGGGCATCATTCTGGGAAGCGTGGAAGCGGGTTACTTTACACCGGTGCAGCAGGAGTTGATCCAACAATTCGTGGACCGCCGCGGCGGAGGACTGCTCTTCCTGGGCGGGCGCGCGTCGCTGTCCGACGGCGGTTATACTAAGGCGCCTTTTGCGGATCTGCTGCCGGTGAATCTGCCGGATCGCAAGAACACGTTCCATCGCGATCCGGCGTATCCCGAACTGACGGCGGCAGGGCGCGATAGCCTGATCTGCCGGTTGGAGGAGAATCCCGATCGTAATGTAGAGCGATGGAAGAAGCTTCCGTATCTGATGAACTTCCAGGAGGTCGGCGCGCCGAAGCCGGGAGCGGTGGTGCTGGCCGACATGACTGCATCGGGCCACAAGATGCCGCTATTGATCACCCAGACCTATGGGCGCGGACGCACTGCGGTCTTCGCCACTGGCGGCGATTGGCGCTGGCAAATGCTGCAGCCCGTCGAAGACATGACTCACGAAATGTTCTGGCGCCAACTGCTGCGCTGGATGGTCAGCGACACGCCAACTCGGGTGGTGGCTTCGACTCCGAAGCAGGTGCTGATGGACGAAGGCGACGCACATCTGCGCGCCGAGGTCCGCGATACAACGTACTTGCCCACCAGCGATGCACAAGTGGAAGCGCACATCGTGGGCCCCGACGGAACTTCGCAGACCGTCGAAATGCATCCCGATCCGCTGGAGCAGGGCGTCTATACTGCCGATTGGAGCGCGGAAAAGCCAGGCTCCTACATCACCGAGGTGGTGGCGAAGCGCGGCAAGGACGAACTGGGCCGGGATGCCATCGCCATGCGGCGGGAGAATGGAGTCGCTGAGAACTTCCATCTGGAACAGAATCGCGATCTGCTGGAAAAGCTGGCATCGCAGACCGGCGGCCGCTATTACCGGTCCACTGAGACCAAAGAACTGGGTCAGGACATTTCATATTCGGAAGCGGGCATCACCGTGCGAGAAACCAAGGACCTGTGGGACATGCCGATCGTATTCTTTCTGGCTTTGCTGCTGCCGTCGTCGGAGTGGTTGCTGAGGCGCAAATGGGGAGTCGTATGAAGACGCTGGCGTTGATTCTGTGTGGCGGCGCGATGCTCCATGCGACCACGTTCTACGTCACCGTGGCGGGCTTGGGAGGCGAGCCGGAATACGAGCAGCGTTTCTCCGGCTGGGCCAAGGATGTCGACAAGTTGCTGAAAAGCGCCGGGCCGGATGCCAAGGCGCAGACTCTATTCGGCGTCGACGCCACGCGGGCCAAAGTCGAAAGTGTCCTCGGCGAGATCGCGCATCAGGCCCAGCCAGGCGATGCTCTGGTGGTGATGCTGATCGGCCATGGGACCTTCGACGGCATTGACTACAAATTCAATTTGCCTGGACCGGATCTATCGGCGGTGGAACTGGCTACGCTGCTCGACAAGATTCCGGCGCAACGCCAATTGGTCGTGAATATGACCAGCGCCAGCGGAGCGTGCCGCGCAGTACTCGAACGGCCCACGCGTGCTGTAATCACCGCTACGAAAACTGGCACCGAAAAGAACGCCACGATTTTCGCGCGCTACTGGGTAGAGGCGCTGCGAGACTCGTCCGCCGACACCGACAAGAACGGCGTCATCTCCGCGCTCGAAGCGTTCCGCTACGCTGAAGCGAAAACAGCCAATTTCTACGAGACCCAAAAGCGCCTGTCGACCGAGCATGCCATGCTCGAAGATACCGGTAAGGGCGACGGCGTGAAGAATCCTGGACCGGAGAACGGCGAGGGCCTGCTGGCATCGCGCATTCCTGTGCTGCGGATCGGGAGCTCCCAGGAGAGCGCGAATACCCCCGAAAAGCAAAAGTTGCTGGCGCATAAAGAAGATCTGGAGCAGCAGATCGATGCTCTGAAGTATCAGAAAGCGGCGATGCCCGTCGATCAATACAAGAAACAACTGGGGGCGCTGTTGTTGGACTTGTCGAAGACCCAGGCCGAGTTGGATAAATGAAACGCGCTCTGCTGGCGGGGCTGACCCTTACGCTGACTGTATGCGCGCAGCCATCGCGGCGCAGCGCGGACCATTGCGCGGCGCTGGTGAAACACGGTCATTTGCCGGAAGCGGCTGCCTGTTACACGGCGCTAACCGAAAGTCGCGACACATACCTGCGAGCCGAAGGTTTCTGGGGAATCCACAATTACCCCGAGGCCAACAATCAGTTCAAAGTCGCGATCGCCGAGAATCCCAAGAATGCCGAATACCGGGTTCGTTGGGGACGGCTCTTTCTGGAGCGCTTCAACAAAAACGAGGCCGCCAATCTTTTTCAGGAAGCATTAGAGATCCAAAAAGATTACGCACCGGCATATGTCGGCTTGGCGCTGGTAGCGTCGGAGGGGTTCAGCACCAAAGCGGAGGAGTTCGCCCAGAAAGCGATTGAATCAGACCCGAAACTGATGGAAGCTCAGGAACTGCTTGCCTACCTGGCGCTGGAAGATAACGACACCGACAAGGCCATCAAGGAAGCCGACAAGGCCATTGCGATGTCGCCGGAAGCTCTCGATGCGCTGGCCATCCGCGCCACCATCGACTTCCTGAACGATAAGACTTCCTCGGAGTGGATGGATCGCATTCTGAAGGTGAATCCGGTTTACGGCGAAGCGTATTCCACCGCCGGGCACTTCTTCGTCATCAACCGCCGTTATGCGGAAGGCATCGCTTACTACCGCAAAGCCATCGATCTGAATCCGGAACTGTGGGAAGCTCACGCGCAACTGGGCGTCAACCTGATGCGGCTCGGCGAAGAAGCGGAGCCTCGCCAGGAACTGGAACTCTGTTACAACAATCACTACACCAGCCTCGAAGTAATCAATTCATTGCGGCTGATGGACAGCTATAAGAATTTCAAGACCTACAAAACCGCCACCACCATCCTGCGCCTCCACAAGAAGGAAGCGGACCTCCTATATCCCTACTTCCAAAGCGAGCTCGATCGCGCCATCCAGACCTACGAGAAGAAGTATCAACTCAAGCTCACCGTTCCGGTGCAAGTGGAAGTCTATCCCGACCACGAGGATTTCGCCGTTCGCACCACGGGCGTACCAGGCCTGGGAGCTTTAGGCGTAACCTTCGGCACCGTCGTAGCCATGGACAGCCCGTCCGGCCGCACGCCGGGGAGCTTTCACTGGGCCAGCACCATGTGGCACGAATTGAGTCACGTCTACGTGCTAACTGCAACCAGGCACCGCGTTCCACGCTGGTTCACCGAAGGTCTGGCGGTTTATGAAGAAACCGCCACCGCGACAGACTGGGGCGACCGGCTGGACCCCGAATCCATCAACGCGATTGCAACCAACAAGCTGCTCCCCGTGGCGGAACTGGATCGTGGTTTCGTCCGCCCCAGCTACCCGTCGCAAGTGATCGTTTCCTATTTCCAGGCCGGCCAGATCTGCAGCTACATTGCGCAGAAATGGGGTTATGCAAAGTTATTGGAGATGATGCATGCCTTCGGAGACCTAAAAACCACGCCGCAAGTGATTCAGGAAGATTTGAAAATGTCGCCCGAGGATTTCGACAAGCAGTTTCTGGTGTGGCTGAAAGTGCAGACGGAAGGACCGGTGGCTCATCTCGCCGAGTGGAAAAAATCGATGAAGGAACTCAGCGCTAATCTGAAGGCTCAAAAATACGACGAGGTTATCGAACTGGGTCTGAAGGTGCGCGACTGGTACCCGGATTACGTCGAATCGGGTAGCGTCTACCAGATGTTGGCCGACGCCTATCAAGCCAAGGGCGACAAGAAAAACGCCATGCTGCAACTGGAAAAGTACAGCGCCACCGGCGGACGCAGCTCGTCCTTGATTAAGCGGCTAGCTTCGCTTCAGCAGGAAGCCGGCGAGAACAGGCAAGCCGCCGCCAGCCTGGAACGTCTAAACTATATTTATCCCGAGGATGAAGATCTGCATCGAAGACTGGGCGATCTGTTGCTCGCCCAGAATCAGGTGCCGGGAGCCATTCGCGAATACCAGGCCGTACTCGCCATGAAGCCGCTGGACCAAGCGTCCGCGCATTATGAATTGGCCAAGGCTTTGCGTGTAGCCCAGCGGACCGAAGACGCGCGAGAACAAGTATTAGAGGCGCTGGAAGCGGCGCCGGGCTATAAACCGGCCCAACAGTTACTTTTAGAGTTATCCAAATAAAATGCCCATTGCCACGCCACTCTCAACCGAATCCGCGGAACTACAGGCGCGGGTCGACCGGTTTCATGCAGTCCATGCGGCGATTGTCCGCGAAGTCAGAAAAGTGATCGTCGGTCAGGAGGAGGTGCTCGATCAGGTTCTGATCTCGCTGTTTGTGGGCGGCCATTGCCTCATCACCGGCTTGCCTGGAACGGCAAAAACACTCCTGGTTCGCACCATCGCCCAGACGCTGGGGCTGGTGTTCAAGCGCATCCAGTTCACGCCCGACCTGATGCCGTCCGATATCACCGGTACCGATATTATTGAGGAAGACCAAGCCACCGGCCGCCGCAACTGGACGTTTGTCCCTGGTCCGATCTTCTCAAACATCCTGCTGGCGGATGAAATCAACCGTACCCCGCCGAAGACGCAGTCGGCGCTGCTAGAGGCCATGCAGGAGCTATCGTGTACCGTGCGCGGGCACCAATATAAAATCGCTCCACCCTTCTTTGTACTGGCCACGCAGAACCCGATTGAACTCGAAGGCACTTATCCGTTGCCTGAAGCCCAGCTCGACCGCTTCTTATTCAACACAGTTCTGGATTATCTCTCAGTTGACGATGAGATGAAGGTGGTGGACTTAACCACCACAACCCATGTCGCCACCGCCGATACCGTGACCAACGGCGAGGAAATCCTCAATTTTCAGCAATTGGTGCGCATGGTTCCCGTCGCGGAACCGGTGGCCCGTTATGCGATCGCTCTGGTCCGCGCCACCCGTCCGACCGATCCAAGTGCCCCCGATTTCGTAAAGAAGTATGTGAATTTCGGAGCCAGCGTCCGCGCCGCCCAGTTCCTGGTGCTGGCGTCCAAAGCGAGAGCCTTAACGCACAACCGCTATCACGTCACGTATGACGATATCCGCACCCTGGCCCCGCCGATTTTGCGGCATCGCGTGCTGGTGAATTTCCACGCCGAGTCGGACCGGCTGGATTCCGACGCGATCCTAAAGCGGCTAATCGAGGCCAAACCGGAGCCCCGAGGATAAAGATGCAGGCCAAAGGCCTACTCTACAGATGCAGACCTACCTAGATCCCCGCGTCCTGGCCGGACTCTCAGGCCTCGACTTGGTCGCCAAAACCGTGGTCGACGGCTTCGTCGCCGGCCTCCATCGTTCGCCCGATTTCGGATTCAGCCAGGAGTTCGCCGAATACCGTGCCTATACGCCCGGAGACGATCTGCGTCACGTAGACTGGAACGTCTTCGCCCGCACGGAGCGTGCTTACCTAAAGCGTTACCGCGGTGAAACGAATTCCCAGCTAACCATGGTGCTGGACGCCAGCGCTTCCATGGGCTATACCTCAACGCAGGTTTCGAAGCTCGATTACGCGCGCTTCGCGGCCTCGTCCATCGCTTACCTCGCCAATCAGCAGCGCGATGCCGCCGGAGTGATCGTTTTCGACGACGACATCCGCAACTACGTCCGGCCATCTACCCGTCAAGGTCAGTTTCACCGCCTGGTGCATGCCATCGAACATGCCGAACTCGGCAAGCGCACGGACTTCGCCAAGCCGTTTCTCCACTTCCAGGAATTCCTGAAACGCCGCGGGATCGTACTGGTTCTCTCCGATTTTTGGGAGCAGCCAGAGACAGTCATCCGCACCGTTCAACCGCTGCGCTTCAAAGGGAACGAGTTGATCCTGTTTCACGTCCTCGATCCTCAGGAGATTCAACCCGTACTGCGCGAACCATCGCTGCTGGTCGACATGGAAACGCAAGAAGCCATCGAAGTCTCGCCCGACTACGCCAAGCACGAATACCGCACCCGCGTGGAAGCGCACATCGACGCGCTGCGAACGAAAGCGAAGGCGGCCGGCATCGATTATTTCCTCCTTCGCACCGACAGGCCGTTGGACGACGCGCTGCGGGAATACTTAACGATACGGCAGGGAAGAATGTAAATGGGATTTCTTGCACCTTGGTTTTTAGCAGGATTGGCAGCAGTCAGCCTGCCGGTTTGGATTCATCTGCTGCGGAAGTATCGCAGCACGCCGGTACCTTTCAGCTCGCTGATGTTCTTCGAGCGGCGCACGCAAAGCTCTATTAAGCACAAACGCCTGCGCTATCTTACTCTGCTGGCTTTACGAATCTTGCTGCTGATACTAATGGCGCTGGCGTTTGCGAATCCCTACGTGAACCGCACGCTGGCGGCTTCGGGTGGCCGTCACAATACCATCCTGGCGGTCGACAACAGCTTCAGCATGCGCTATGGAAATCATCTGGATCGCGCCAGGCAGGAAGCGCTGGACACACTTTCAAAATTGCACTCCGGGGAAAAGGCGCAGGTGCTGGAGCTCGACTCGCAAGTCCACTTCTTAACCCAATTAACGGACGACCCGGCGCAGCTCCGCGCCGCTGTCCAGTCGATCCAGGCCGGCGACGAGCGCAGTTCCTACGGCGAACTAGCCCGCACTCTACGCACGCTTTCGCAATCGATGAAGACGCCGCTCGAAGTGCATTTGTTCAGCGATATGCAGCGATCTTCCATGCCTCCCGCGTTCGCCGATTTGCGGCTCGCGCCGTCCACCGATCTGGTCTTGCATCCCGTAAACGAAACCCGCGAACCCAATTGGATGGTGGAAAGCGTAACCGCCCCGGGACGAGTCTACGATCCCAAGAAGGTGCGCGTGCAAGCTGTCATCGCGTCCTCAGGCGCGGACGCCGCCACTCGCCAGGTAGCTTTGGTGCTGGACGGCAAAGTGCTCGAAACCAAGTCCGTCGACGTCCCCGCCAACGGCCGCGCCAAGGTCGAGTTTCTATCGCTCGAAACGCCCTATGGATTCCATCGCGGCCAAGTGCGCATCGAGCCGCACGACAATCTAAGCGCCGACGACCGTTTTCCCTTCGCCGTGGAACGCACCGATCCACGCCGCGTGCTCTTCTTGCACCCCGAAGGCCAGAATCGCGGCGAACTCTACTATCGGTCCGCTCTCGACGCCGCGTCGAATTCCGGCTTCGTGCTGGAACCCGTTGCCGCGGACCAAGCCGCCAACCTGTCGCTATCGAAATACGCGTTCGTCATCCTCTCGGACGTAGGCTCCTTCCCTCCAACCCTCGAAGATAGCCTCAAAAAGTACGTCGCAGGTGGCGGATCACTGCTGGTCGCGCTCGGTCCATCCTCCGTAGTTCTGCGCCATGTCCCCGTGCTCAACCTGAGTATTCAGGAATCGCGCTATTCCGGCCGGGACGGCGATCGTTACCAAAGCGTCGCATCGGTCGATCCAGCCCATCCCGCTCTCTCCAAAACCAACCAGATGGAAGGCGTCGAGTTTTTCCAGACCATTAAAGTGGACCAAGGCAAGGCTCGTGTGATCGCCCGGCTGACCGACCAGACTCCGCTACTGCTGGAGCAACAAGTGGGCGAAGGCCGCGTGTTGGTCTTCGCTTCAACCCTCGACAATATCTCCAACGATTTTCCGCTGCATCCTTCCTTCCTCCCATTCGTCGAAGAATCCGCCCGTTATCTGGGCGGCCAGCAGGATCGTCTGACCAACACGGCCGTCGATTCCTTCATCGATCTGCGCACCGCCAAAGAGCAAGGCGCGACTGTGGATGTAATCGATCCCGACGGAAAGCGGCCACTGAGTCTGAAAGAAGCGACGACGGCGCAATCGTTCCAGGTGACTCGCGAAGGCTTCTACGAAATTCATCGCGCCAACGGGCGGCAGGAACTGGTGGCCGTGCATACGGACCGCCGCGAATCGGACCTGTTCCCCATTGCGCCTGAAACTCTGCAACTCTGGAAGAATACGGGGCGCCCGGACGAAGCCCCGGCGAATACGGTGGGCGAGACGGAGCAGAACCACCCTTGGAGTCTGTGGCGCTATGCTCTGCTGCTAGTGCTGATGCTCGCTATTGTGGAATCGTTGTTTGCCAGCCGATATCTGACGGTAGATAAGGACACTCAATGAACGCGATCGATCAACTGAATGCATATCTTCGTGGCATTGAACGCCGCCTGCGCCTGATGGCCATCTCGCGCGGCGCGGCAATTACAGCCATCTGCGCCCTGGCGATGACGGTGATCCTGGTCCTGATCACCAATAGCTTCGCCTTCTCGCCCGCCAGCCTGCTGTGGGCGCGCATGCTGCTATTCCTATCGCTCGCCATCGCGCTCGGCTTCGGCTTGGTGATTCCGATGCTGCGCATGAACCGCCGTAGCGCCGCGTCAGCGGCGGAGGCGAAGTTCAGCGACTTCAAGGAGCGCCTGCTTACCGTTACCGAGAAGTCCGATCAGGCCAATCCATTCGTCCAACTGTTGGCCGCCGACACGATGAACATCGCCCGCCAGAGTCAGCCCGAGAAACTGGCGCCAACCGCCTGGATCGCCGGACTGATCGGATCGGCTGGAGCGGCCGCGGCGATCCTGCTATGGCTCGGCTTAGCGGGTCCGGGATTCCTCGGCTACGGCACTTCCCTGCTCTGGGCCGGTACTCCGAAGACCGGAGCCGCGGCGTTCTATGACATCCAGGTCCAGCCCGGAAATAAGACCGTGCGCCGTAAATCGGACCAGATGATTACCGCCCACCTGGTTGGTTTCAATATCGATAAAGTGCGGCTGTTCGCCCAGTACAAGGGCGCATCGAAATGGGAGCAGGTCAACATGACCGCGCAACCCGAGGGCAACGGCTATGAGTTTCTTTTTGGCGGCTTGGCGGAATCGGTCGAATACTTTGTCGAAGCCGGACCGGTTCAATCGAAACACTACACCCTGAAGGCCATCGATCTACCCGGCGTGAAGAAAATTCGTGTCACCTATCATTACCCGAAATGGTCCGGCATGCCCGACGTCACGGAAGATCCCGGCGGCGATCTGCGGGCGGTGGAGGGTACCGAAGCCGAGGTATCGGTGGAAACGGACCGTCCGCTGACCAAGGGTGTGCTGGTGTTAGGTGACGAGAGCCAGATTGCCCTCACGGGTTCCGGCAACACGCTGACCGCTCGCGTACCCATTTTGAAAGACGGTATGTATCACGTCGCCGCCCTCGAAAGCGGCGAGGCCGTTCGTTTGAGTGAAGACTACTTTATTGAAGCCCGCAAGGACGAGCCGCCTTCGGTGAAGATCACCAAACCGGGTCACGATGCTAAAGTCAGCCCCATCGAAGAAGTAACGGTCGGCGTGGAAGGCGCCGACGACTTCGGGTTGCAGGAACTGACGCTGCGTTACGCAGTGAACGGCGGTCCTGAAAAGTCGGTTTCGTTCCTGAGCCAGAAGGGCGCCAAGTCGTCCAACGGCACCCATGTAGTTGCGCTGGAAGATTACAAGCTTTCCCCCGGAGACTTGGTGAGCATGTACGCGGTCGCCCGCGACGCGCAACACACCACCAAGACCGATATCTTCTTTTTAGAAGCCCAGCCCTACGAGCGCGACTATTCGCAGTCTCAACAAGGCGGCGGCGGGGGTGGCGATCAACAGGAGGATCGGATCTCCGAGCGCCAGAAGGAAATCATCGCGGCCACTTGGAATGAGCAGAAGGGGGCTCAAAAGGATCCCACGCAATCTCGCGAAGACGCCCGCTTCCTCGGTGAAACGCAAGGCAAACTCGGCGAACAGGCCAAGACTCTTGCCGAGCGCATGCGGACGCGCCAGCTGACCGGGGCCAACCAGGAATTTCAAACTTTCGCACAGGAAATGGAGCAGGCATCCGCTGAGATGACCGGCGCCACCGATAAGCTGAAAGGTCAGAAATGGACCGACGCGATGCCCCATGAACAGAAAGCTTTGCAACATTTGCTGCGCGCTGAAGCGGTGTTTAAAGATATTCAAGTGGCCTTCGGTTCTAAGGGTGGCGGCGGTGGAGGCGGGGGAATGGGCCGCGACCTGGAAAATCTCTTCGATCTCGAACTCGATACCGAAAAGAACCAATACGAGACCGGCCAGCAATCGGCGCAAGATAAGAAGCAGCAGGACATCGACAAAGCACTGGAGAAGCTGAAGCAACTCTCTCAGCGTCAGCAGGAGCTGGCGGCTCAGGCCCAGAAAGAGCAGACTTTCAAACAACGCTGGGAACAGGAGATGCTGCGCCGAGAAGCGGAGGAACTGAAGCGCCAGATGGAACAGCTCCAGCGCGGCGATTCGCAATCGCAACAGCAAGGCCAGCAGGGCCAACAAGGTCAACAGGGGCAACAGGGGCAGCAGGGTCAACAGGGCCAACAGGGCCAACAGGGACAGTCGCAATCCTCGAGCGCCAGCGGCAGCCAATCGAGCGGCGGGCAGCAGAGTTCCCAAGACCGGATGTCGACCCGTCGTCAGCAGTCCTCTAACGATCCGCGCCTGGAGCAAGCGATCCAGCGCCTGGCTGAGGCCACCGACGACATGCGCAAAGCGCAATCCGGTCAGCAAGGCGGCAATCCTGAACAAAACGCCGCAGGCCAGCGCCGCGCAGCCGAGCGCTTAAACGAAGCCAAGGATCTGCTAGGCGGCATGCAGCAGCAGAACGCTTCACAGGCCGTGGACGGCATGCTTCATCAAGCCGAGCAACTCGCCGCGCATCAACAGGATTTCCAAAATCGGCTGCGCCAACAGGGCGGGACAGGCGCATCGCGGGAGCAGCGCCAAAGCCTGGCCGGCGAGAAGGACAAAATGGCCGACGACCTGAAACAGTTAGAGCATCAGATGTCGGACACTGCCCGCCAAATGCGCGAGGAGGCGCCTGGCATCTCGACCAAGCTTCGCGAGGCGTTGGCCCAAAGCCAGCAAAACGAGATCGGGCTGAAGATGAAGAACGACGCCAACTTCATCCGCCAGGGTCAGGGTGACGCCGCCTGGATGCGTGAACAGCCGGTGACACAGGGACTCGAAAAACTGAAAGAGCAACTGAAAGACGTTCAGTCCGCCATGCAAGCCAAAGGCCCGGGCAAGGGCGGCGGCCAGGATAAAGGGGAAGCCGAACGTGCGCTCGCCCAAGTGGAAGCCGCGCGAGATAGGCTCGAACAAGCCACCCAAGGGCATGGGCAGAAGCCGGGTCAAGGAAAGCAGGGAAACCAACCGGGACAGCCAGGTCAGCCGGGACAAGGACAGGGACAAGGTCAGCAGTCGAGCCAGGGACAACCCGGTCAACAGCCCAGCGGCCAGCAACCTGGTGGACAACAGCCAGGCCAGCAAAGCGGACAAACCGGTAACTTCGGAGCCGGTCCATTTGGCGGCTACGGGCCCGCGGCAGGCATGAACGATGCCATCCGCGATCTCAGCCAAGCCCGCCAACGACTCCAAGGCACCGATCCGGACGCCAGCAAGGAAGCTCTGCGCCTAATGCAGCAGTTGCAAGGACTCAACATGGCCAACGCCAACGACAAGGAACTGGCCGACCGAATCGCGCGCGAAATTCTGCCAGAACTGGAACGCCTGGAACTTCAACTTCGCCGCGAACTCGACGACAAAAATGCCGGTCAAGTACGCACTGGAGGCTCCGATCAAGTGCCCACCGGCTACGCCGACGCAGTAGCGGAATATTTTCGAAAGCTTAGCAGGGGCAAGTAAACTGGCGAGTCTGTGCCGCGATAGAGACTTGCGGCACAGGCATCAGAATCGAGGCAAAGACTCCTCGCGAGCGCCAACTCCTACCGGGGCAATTCCGTTCTCCACCGGCTCCAAGCCTCCCGATTTCTTCGCGGCGGGCTTATTCAGCGTAAAGTTCTCACCCAGGTAGACCCGCCTGACTTCCGGGTCGCTCTCTAGCGCCTCCGGGCTCCCCGCCCGAAAGATCTTCCCATTGTTAATGATGTAGGCGCGGTCGGTAACGGCCAGTGTCTCCCGAACATTATGGTCGGTCACCAAAATGCCGATGCCGGAATTGCGCAGATCGGAGATGATGCGTTGCAGCTCCAAAACCTGAATCGGATCGATGCCGGAAAATGGTTCGTCCAACAGTAAGAAACTGGGTTCAATCACCAGGGACCGCGCAATTTCCACGCGCCTTCGTTCTCCCCCGGATAGCGCATAGCCCTTATTGTGCCGGACAGTTTCCAGACCCAGTTGCTCGATCAGCTGATTCATGCGCTCCCGACGCTCGCGCCCGCTCATGCGTAGCGTCTGCAGGATAGCCATCAAATTGTCTTCCACCGATAGCTTGCGGAACACCGACGCTTCCTGCGGCAAATAGCTGATCCCATGCCGGGCCCGCTGGTACATCGCCATGTTGGTGATGTCCTCCGAACCGTTGTCGTCACTCAGTGTGACTTTGCCGGAATCGGGGTTAATCAGGCCAACAATCATATAAAACGATGTCGTCTTGCCCGCGCCGTTCGGACCCAACAATCCCACCACTTCGCCTTGCTGCACCCACAGCGAGACGTTATCCACTACCTTGCGCCCACGATAGGCTTTCGAGATTTCCGCGGTCTGAAGAGTGCGCATGGCTATATTAGGATTTGTTGCTGGCGTGCTTGCGGCGCAGCTTGCTCTTGGCCGGCTCGCCCTCGGCGCCATCCACCAGCAGACGATCGTCGTCGGAAAACCAGGTTAGCTTCCTCCCCTTCGTGGAACCCTTGATAGTGTCCAGAAGTTGTGGCTGCCCTTTTTCCAGGATAACCTTCGCTTCATCCACATAATACTCGGCATGTTCAGCGGTGCCGGTACGCGTGCGGCCTAAAGAGGTTTGGACGATGTCCACCTTTCCATCCGCGAAAGCGTGATCGAGCGACGATGAATCGTCGTCCGTATCGCGCAGGAAAGCTCGAAGCTGGTCCGACTTAACCTTCATATTGGGACGATCGAGCGAAACGCCGCCACTGTAAATCGCCAATTTATCGTCGTCCTGGTAGACCATCTCCGGCGCTTTGACGATAGTAAAAATCGGCGCGGCGCCCGCTTTCTTCGGCTTCTTCGACGGAGCGTCCGAATCCTTGTCCTTGCCGCTATCGCTATCCGCTTTATCCAGCAACTGGCTAACAACGTGGCCATGCGCCTTCACAATATTGTTGTCGCGGTCGATCTCAATCACGTCCGCTTCCAGCCGGTCGTTGCCCTGCCAGGCGATGGCGTTGCCCTCGTACCGCACTTGCAGATTGTTGTCTGTGGACGACATCTTCTTCGCCTTGGCATGCATCGGCTCGTCTTCCGACAGCAAGCCGCCAGACGAATTTTCGTCCTTCTTCTTGTCCGGCATGCGTGTGGAGTGGACGTTCCCTTCCGCCGAAAAATCGCCGTTCTTTTCGTCGAGTACGATGGTGTCACCGTCGGTGGATCCAGTGGGATCCCACACTCGTGACGATCCCGTTAAGTGAATAATATTCTGCGCCTGCTCCAGTTGCGCCCGATTCGCCTTGGCTTTGCGGGTCCCTTCTTCATACCGGAAATCGTTCCACTGCTCCAGTTTCGAGATTTGATTTGTTTTGGGATCGAATTCCGCCCGCATCTCCTTGCTCCATGTAAGCGCGGGTGGCGGATCTTCCTTGGCATCTTTCGCTCGCGGCTTCAACGTGCGGGTATTGACGTTCACCGATTTCAACGATTCAATTTGATTCTTTAAGGCGTACCGGATATAGATCTGGTCGCCATTCATCCAGCGATGCGGCTTGCCCGGAGCGTTGGGGATAAACTCCAAAGCACCCGCGCCCGGTGTATCGACAGTGTCGATATCCTTGCCGTCCGGCTTCATGATGGTGCGTATCACGTCGCTGCGCAGAATGCGAGTATCCGCGGGATCGGCGCCCGGCTTCGTAACTGGCTTCGACTCCGAGACGCTATGACCGGTCGCCAACGCGCTCTTCAGAACGCTGTCGCCGCTGCCGGTATCGAAATCCAGGTCGATCCGGTCGGTGTTGATCGTGGTGTCGGTGGTTTCGGCGTGGGACACCAGGTGCGCATGCTGTTCGCCTGTGATGTTTTGAATGGTGCCGTTCTCATCGAACTTCATGAAGAGTTTGTCGGCGGCGTACTCGATTTTGCGGTCCGGCCGGATGTCGGTGCCTTGGGCGCGCTCCGTATCCACTTCGCGAATCGTGCCGTCTTCTTTGTTGATGGTGACGATCGCCGGCCCCGCGTTCAATGTCAGAGTGTCGCGCGTCAGCTTCGACCAACCATCCAGGTACACTCGCGATTCCTGTTCCTTGTAGGTGAGTTCTCCCGCCTCTACTTTCATCGGAATGGCGGTCTTGTCGGTGCCACGCCAAATGAGTTCAATCTCTTTTTGCAGATGCAGTTCATGCGTCTGCGGATCGTAGGCCGCGCCCACCGCCTTCCCTTCCCCGCGATCGAATTCAAAGCTGACTGCTCGATCCGTAGTCGCCTTGCCCGTCTTCGTCTCGAAGGTGATCCCCGAAGATTTGATCTTCATCAAGCGGCCCGAAGGAGCTTCGTCCTTCGGGACATTCAGCGTAATCTCCACGTTGCCGTCGGAATAAAGAAGCTTGTGATCGACGTCGAAAGAAGCTTTCTCGCTCTTGACCAGATCGTACTCGCTTCCCTCCTTCTGGAAGATGTGCAGTTCCACGCCCTCCAGTTCGGTCTTATTGTTGACTTCCCGGATGTCCTTGGCGCGCACGAAGACGACCGGCTTATTGCCGTTCTTTTCCGTGTAAGTCCAATCCTGCGACGTGGACACGATGCCGTCGGCCAGCGCCTTGGGCTTGGGCGGCGCGGATGCATTCTGCTCTTTCAAACGGGAGAATATAGTTGTGCCCACACTCCCGACGATAATCAGGATGGCTATTAAGAGGAGCGGCCGTGTCCATCGAATCGCTATGCTTCCAGGATATCGTATGCTCCGGCGAAGTATCGGCCAAATGATCGAGCCCTTGCCTACGATGCGCTAAACCCCAGTCGCAAACGCAGACCGCAACGTAACCGAAGCCGCGACCATAGATTCGCAACGCAACGTAACCGCGCCGCTACCATAGACCTGTCCGTAACCGCAACGCAACCGCAACCGAGCCGCGTCTGTAAAGGAGCGGCAACCGGCTCGTCCCCCTCCAATCCAAAGCACGGCTTTGAAGCCGTCCGCTATCCGCCGGATTCCGTAGGCCCACCACTTGCATGCCGCGCACCCGTCTTGTTACGGGTTCAAATATTTGCCCATAAATTTCGCGCTCGCCTCGTACGCCTCCACCCACCGCCGATGCGTCAAGAACCCATGAATTTCGTCTGGAAATATGAGCTGCTCAAACGGCACGCCCTGCTTTCGCAACGCTTCCACCAACAACACCGTCTCATGGAACGGCACATTGCGATCGTCGTCGCCATGGATCAACAGGACCGGCGAGCGCCACGTATCTACCGACGCCAGCGGGGACGATTCAAACGCAATCCGCGCCGCGTTCGGGTCCTTGTTCGGATCGTAACTACTCACAAAATTGCGGATCACGTTGTTCCAGTCGTGCACGCCATGGAAATCGACGCCCACGGCGAACAGGTCCGACGCGCGAGCCAGTCCGAGTGCAGTGAGGTATCCGCCATACGAACCGCCCCACAACCCGATGCGTTTGCCGTCCACATCGCCACGATTCTTCAGATAGAGTCCTGCGCCCATGACGTCGTTGAACTCGCTGGCGCCGGTCGCTCCATAATTCAATGCCTCGCGGAAGTTCAACCCGTAGCCGATTCCACTGCGATAGTTGACCGCCAGCACAATATACCCAAGGTTCGCCAGATACTGATTCATCGCGTAGGCATTGTGATAGTAGTTCATATAGTGGAAGCCGAGCAGCATCTGGCGGCGCGACCCTCCATGAAAGAAGATCATCGCTGGGCGGTGCTCGCCGGGCTTCAAATCGGGCGGTAGAAATAGTTGACCATGCAACGACAATCCGTCAGCGGCTGTCAGAATCACCTGCTGCGGTTGAACCAGAGACGTGCTGGGAAACTCGGCGGGCAGCGTTTGCGGCGCTAAATCGACTGGCGTGTTACTGGACGGCAGCAGCGCGCTGGCGTGCGCCGGGGTCTTCCAATCGGAGCGCAGCATCGCGTAGCCGTGGCCATCGCTTAGTTCCACCGGCGACCATTCGATCCCATT
>Ga0302319_10006977_pt1 | contig 22293 bp, 14 predicted proteins | sample Bog_T0_2_FD_203319 | JGI IMG/M metagenome (GOLD analysis project Ga0302319, IMG submission 203319) | Peat permafrost microbial communities from Stordalen Mire near Abisko, Sweden - Bog_T0_2 | ecosystem: Environmental > Terrestrial > Soil > Wetlands > Peat | place: Sweden: Abisko, Stordalen Mire... | reverse complement strand
GAGCCAGCCGAGAGCGTCGATGAGACCAAGCTTCTCCATGCGGGTGATGAAGAAGTCTGGAAAGATAAGGCCGCGTTCGGGATGTAGCCAGCGGGCCAGAGCCTCGACACCGGTGGCCTTGCCAGTAGCGATATCGATCTGGGGCTGATAGTGAAGGACGAATTCGTTGCGGGCGATAGCGTCGTGGAGATGTTCATCGGGGACGGGAAGGACAGAAGTGGGAACGACGGGCATCGTGGAGCCGGGAACGTGGTGGTTCTGGAGGAGTTCCTCGAGTTGAGCGAGAGAGAAGGGCTTTGCCAGATGTCCGACGACAAAGAGACCGAGCGTGTTGGCGAGCCTTTCGGCGGTTTCAAGCACGCGACTGCTGATGCCGCTCATGAGAACGATACCTGCTCGGCATTTAAGCTCGCTGAGCAGGCGCAGAGCCTCAACACCATCCATTTCAGGCATCATCAGGTCGAGGAGGATGAGGTTGACATCCGGAGTGAGCAACTCCGGAAGAGAGGCAGCATCGGTGGTGGTGCAGCAGGTCAGACCAAGGCCTTCCGCAGTGGCAGCGACAAAGTCTCCGACATCGGCCTCATCGTCGATGACCAGAATCTTGCCCTTGTTCGTCATAGACTTTCTTTGCCTTGCCCTTTCTTCGTTGGACGCCGATGGCTCGACGCCGAAGTGGTTAGGATTCAAGAAACTGGGTGCTCCTCGTGGGTTGACTGGTCTTGCCTGGGTTGGTCGGTTGGAAGGGGTTCCGGGATTTGCGGGGCTGGGATTCGCAGGTCGAGGGTTCGCTGAATGATTGCCGCGAATTCGCTGCGCTGATAAGGCTTGCGCAGCATGGGTCCGTCGACCATTGTGCCGCTACGTTCCACCAGGGCGTCGGCGGGGAACCCGGAGCAATAGATCACCATCAGGTTGGGGTTGAGTTTGCGCGCTTTTTCGGCAAGTTCGACGCCGTTCATTCCACCTGGCATGATGATGTCGGTGATCATGAGGTCGATGCCCTTGTGCTGTACGAGGGCGTTCAGAGCGCTGGCCGGATTGTCGGCGCGCAACACAGAATATCCAAGGGAAGCGAGGTATGCCTGGGCGATCTCGAGGAGATCGGTTTCATCGTCGACCACGAGCACGGTGCCACCGGTCTCCGTACGCTGGCGCGGGATGGGCAATTCTGGAGCTTTTGGGGCGGTTTCGCCCGCCAGTGGCAGATAGAGGGAAACGGTGGTGCCGTAGCCTTGTTCGCTGTAGATGCGGGCTGTGCCGCCGGATTGGCGAGCGAAGCCGTAGACCATTGCAAGGCCCAGGCCGGTGCCTTTGTTGCGAGCTTTGGTGGTGAAAAAGGGCTCCATGGCGCGCTCCACTGTTTGCTTTGACATGCCGTGGCCGGTATCGGAGACGGAGATGTGGGCGTAGGTACCTGGTTGCAATTCACCGGTCTGGACGGGGGGGAAGGACTCGTCGAGGTTGGTCAGCTTGGCGCTGAAGGCAAGCGTTCCACCCTTTGGCATAGCGTCTCTGGCGTTTACAGCGAGGTTGAGCAGGGCGCTTTCAAGGCCGGCAGCATCGACAAATACAGGGGGAACGGTGTCGGCGAAGCTGGTCTGGATTTTGATTTCGGGGCCGAGAGCGCGGCCGGCCAGTTCGATGACCTCGCGGACGGCGTCTTCAATGCGGACGCTGGCAGGGTTGAGATCTTCCTTGCTGGCAAGGGCAAGGAGGCGGCGAGTGATGTCGGCGCCGCGCGCGGCTGCCTTTTGAGCGGGCTTGAGGCGCTTCATTGCTTCCGGGTTACCTTCAAGCATGCGCTCAAGCAGGCTGAGGTTGCCAATGAGGATGGCGAGGAGATTGTTGAAGTCGTGGGCGATGCCCCCAGTCAGCTGGCCGATTGCTTCCATCTTCTGGCTTTGGCGGAGCTGCCGTTCGAGGAGCTTTCTTTCGGTGATGTCGCGGGCGATTTTGGAGCATCCGATGATTCGGTTGTTGACGCCGCGGATGGGGGAGATCATGAGAGAGACTTGGATTTGTTGCCCATCCTTGCGGATCCGCGTTGTCTCCATTTGCTCGACGGACTCTCCGCGATGAATCCGCTCTATGATGACCGTTTCCTCATCTTCGAAGCCCGGAGGCAGCAGGCGGATGATGGAATGGCCGATCATTTCGCTGGCAGCGTAACCGAACATCAGTTCGGCTCCCCGATTCCAACTGGTGACAATGCTGCTTAAATCTTTGCCGATGATGGCGTCCTGAGAGGACTGGACGATGGCAACCAGGTGAGCGGCGGCCCTCTCCGCTCGTTTGCGTTCGGTGATGTCCCGGCTGGTCATGATGGTCTGGATGACTTCACCCTCGGAGTTGAGGAGGGGGGAGGTGGTGATTTCGACGACGGAATCTTTCCCGGTGTGGCTTGAGTGGAGCTCCAATTCAAGATTCTTGACGAATTCGCCGCGCATTGCGCGTGCGCCAGGCCACTGCTCCGGCGTCAACAGGACTCCGTCGATGGTGCAGACATCAAGCGCCGCGGCGGCTGAGGTGAGGGAGTTGGCCTCATCTGGCAGGCCGAGGATTCGGTTGGCCGCGGCGTTGACCTCGACAACCTTGCCCGTGCTGTCGAGCACGACGATGCCTTCCATCAGGCTGTCGAAGATGGCCTTGAGCTGCACGCCTCTCTCGACGAGTTGACCCTCCTGGTGGGCAAAGCGGCGGTCAATGGTGGAGATCCAGTAGACGTGGCTGAGAATGATGACGGTTGCGACAACAATGACCGAGAGCCCGAAGGCAGTAATGGTAATGGCGTGGGCAACGCCGGCGCTAAAGCCGGGTTGCGGAACAAAATTCTCGGCGGCCATGCCGACGTAGTGCATGGTGGGAATGGCCGCGCCCATCAGGAGTCCGCTGACGATTTTGCGTTGACTCCAGTTGCTGCGGTCGCTGCGGCGGGCGAATGCCAGTTGGAGAGCTACGAATGAAATGGCAACTGCCAGAACGATGGAAAGCAGCACCAGTCCGGTGCCAAGCATGCACATGGCCCTCAAGCGCATGGCGGCCATTCCGACGTAATGCATGGTGGCGATGCCGCCGCCCATGAAGAGGCTGCCGAGGACCGTGCGCCCGATTCCCATGCTGGGACGGCTGACCACATAGAGCGCAACAGCGGAGGCGGCAACGGCTATGAGAAGCGAAAGCAGTACCGTTGGCCAGTCATAAAGAACCGGGATGGGCAGATGGAATGCGACCATTCCGACGTAGTGCATGGCCCAAATGCCTATACCCATGGCAACCGCGCCACCGTAGAGCCATGCCACCCGGCTTCCGCCCTGTGCGGTTGTCACTCGTTCGGCCAAATCAAGCGCCGCAAAGGCTGCGAGGATGGAAATGAATATGGATAGAGCTACGAGACGATAGTCATAGTAACCGGCGAGAAAGAAAACATGGCCCATAAGTCTCCTGACCGCTCTGATTGCGCCCAATCAGTTCCAGAATTCGGAATCGGTCTTAAGACAAAACAAATCAACGGAAACTTTGACCTTGAGCATAACTGCCACTTGGCTCATTGGGGAAGGCGGTAATTCGCAAGGAGTAAAGTTGTTACTATTTAGCGCCACATTTAAGAAAGTGTCAAGATTCTTTGATAGTGTGAAAAATCGGCCCAGTGGCTGTGATGCTGGAACAGCTTTGAATGAGTTTGGTTACACCGGATGCCGGGAATGGCTGACCGGCTTTCTCATTTCGGGAGTGCTTCAATGCACTCAGGGTGTCCCCGGAAAGGAAATCCTTTCCCGGACGGGGTTCCCAGGATGGTACGGGACTGGGTCTCCTGCCTGGTGGAAGGGCTTGACGGGGCTTGCGGGCCAAGCCTAGACTCACTGGGGTTTGGGCTTGCGTGGAACGATCCTCAAGCTCAACCGGCCTGGACGGGTAAGTTGCACTGACGGCCGGCAGCGCAGGACTCCGTAAAGATGCGGAGAAACCTAGCCGTTTGAAAGACTTCCGGGTGGATGGTTTGGCTGGTCCACGGTCGGGCGGCGGGCAATGACGAATGGAGAAGTGTATGGCGATTGCAGTACCGACAATGACGTTAGACCAGGAGATCAATCCCTGGGAGGCACAAAGCGCACGATTTGAGTTTGCAGCACGGAAGCTGAATCTGGAGGAAAATCTTTGGCGGGTGTTGAGCACGCCGTCGCGCGAAATCATCGTGCATTTTCCAGTCACGATGGATAACGGGAAGATCGAGATGTTTACCGGATTTCGGGTGCAGCATAACATCGCGCGCGGTCCGGGCAAGGGCGGCATTCGCTATTCACCGGATGTGACTCTGGACGAAGTAAGGGCGCTGGCCAGCTGGATGACGTGGAAGTGCGCGGTGGTGAACATTCCCTTTGGCGGGGCGAAGGGCGGCGTCATCTGCGATCCGAAGAATATGAGCCAGGGCGAACTGGAGCGGATGACGCGGCGGTATACGTCGGAGATCATCGACTTCATCGGGCCGGAGAAGGATGTTCCTGCGCCGGATGTGAACACCAATGAGCAGACCATGGCATGGATCATGGATACCTACTCGATGCACATGGGGCACACGGTCACCAGCGTAGTAACGGGAAAGCCGCTGAATATTGGCGGATCGCGCGGACGCGTACAGGCAACAGGGCGTGGCGTGATGGTGGTGTGCGATGAGAGCCTGCGCTACTTGAACATGCCGATAGACGGCTGCCGGGTGATCATTCAGGGCTTTGGCAATGTGGGATCGAATGCGGCTCGGCTGATGCTTGAGCATGGATACAAGATTGTCGGGATTGCGGAGATGGAGGGCGGTTTGTGCAATCCAAACGGCATAGACATTCACCAACTGCTCGAGTACAAGATCCGCAACGGCACCACACTTGGGTTCCGGGGCGCGGAGGCGATGCCGAGCGAAGAGCTTCTGGTTTCCGACTGCGAGATTCTGATTCCGGCGGCAACGGAGAACGTGATCACCAGCCGCAATGCCGACAGGATCAAGGCGCGCATCGTGGTGGAGGGCGCCAACGGGCCCACCACCGCGGTGGCGGACGAGATTCTGGCCGACAAGCGCATTTTCATTGTGCCGGACATTCTGGCCAATGCGGGCGGGGTTACGGCGAGTTACTTTGAATGGGTTCAGGACCGGCAGGGTTACTTCTGGAAGGAAGCAATCGTGAACGAACAACTGGAAACCATTCTGCGCGACAGCTTTGACGACGTGGTGCGATATGCGGAGGCGCACAACGTGAACAACCGGATTGCCGCGTACATGCTGGCTATCGATCGGGTGGCGTTCACGATCAAGCAGCGCGGCATCTACGCATAGGTCTTAAGTTCCTCCCCTAAATACGCAAGAGACTCAGGAACGGGATGGGCGAAATGCTCATCCCGGTTTTTTATTTGCGGGTCCATAACCGGAAGCGGTGCGTTGCGCTCTAAGGGGTGAAGTTTGGAAAGGAACGACGATGAAGAGTTTAACTCGCACGCTTTCACGGGGCATGGCCTTGTTACTCATTGTTGCAGTAGCAGCTATGTCACCGGCTTATGCCTGGGCCAAGCAACAAACTCCGCAGGTAGTTCACGCGCGGATTTTGAAACGGGGAGTGGGTAACTGGGTGGGGGTGGAGTTACTCAATGGGACGGCGTTCATGGGCAGGATTGTAAGTGTCGACGACGAGGCGTTCGGAATGCAGCTGCACAACGATCCCGGAGTTACGACGGTGAAGTATGCGGATGTTTTGGATCTCCACACGGGGATCTCGACGGGGGCTTTCTGGGGGCTAACGATTGGCGGATTTGCGGGGGTTGCGGCATTTGCGGCGGTCGGAATCCACATGGTTCACGAGCATGAGCAGCCGTTGCCGGCGCAACCCACGACGCCGGGGTTTCCGTATTAGCAGGATTGAAGGGAATGGAGGCGTCTGCTTTATCCGGTTGCCAGGTAGTCGCAGACCAGTACGGTGAGGTCGTCGTCCTGTGATTTCGCCCATTGCTGTGCATCGGCGATGAGGCGATCTGCGGCTTCCTTCGGGGCCAGGCTTGCCGTGGCGCGAAGTGCGGCCATCAATGCTTCCTCGCCCAACAGTTTACCTTCGGCGTTGCGAGCTTCAACGAGGCCATCCGTGTAAAGCAGCAGGCGGTCGCCGTGTTCAAGGGGTACAGTGACCTCGGAGTACGTTGCACCGGCCCATGCGGCCAGAATCAAGCCGTTTTCCGCTATTTCGGTGATAGCTCCGCGGCGCAGCAGAAGCATGGCGGGATGGCCCGCGGCGGCGTAGCGAAGTTGCCGCGCTTCCGCGTCAAGATATGCATAGGCGGCAGTGACGAACTGTCCCTGGGTGTTCCCGCAAAGGGCGGCATTCATTCCGGCAAGCAACTGGGCAGGATGCGCCGCGCTGGGCAGTTGTGAGGCGGCCGCCATCTTGACCATGGAGGCGATGAGTGCCGCGGGAATGCCGTGGCCTGAGACATCCGCAATGAAGAGGCCAGCCCGGCGATTGGTCACTGCGAGGTAGTCATAGAGGTCGCCGGCGACACTACTCATGGGGACATAGCGCGCGGCGACGCGGAAGTCAGCCGACTGTGGAAATGCCCTGGGGAGAATGGAAAGCTGAATGCGGCGCGCAAGGTCGAGTTCCTTTTGAATTTCGCCAAGTTCAACATCGCGCTCGAGAGTGCGGCGCGCGGCGACATAACCGAAGCAGCCGAGCATGAGCGCAAACCCGTAAGGCTCGATCTTCACGGGAAGATATCTGTCGAGCATGTTGTCCAGGAGCGCTAATGCGACGAAGGAGAGCACACCGATGCGGACGACGGCAAAGTCTTTCCCCTTTGACTCGGCACGAAAGGAGCGGACGAGCAGGATCCACAGCGCGATGATCACAACGACGGTGTCGATGTCGTAGAGATACGAATTTCTGCCGATGGCTAACGTGGAAGCCGCGAGAACAAGAAAGATTCCGGCGAGGGACCGGATGCGGAACTTGCGGTCTTTGCGGCCAAACCCGGCTGCCTGAAGAAAAAACAGGGCAGGGAGTGGAAGCACGAAGTCGATTGCGGAACGTATGCGGCGGAACACCTCGCTGGTGTCAGCCTCGAGGTCCAGCATATTCGACTGCATCCACAGCCGGATGCCATAGAGGCCGGCGAAGACGGCAAGCCATACCAGCAATGCGTCGTAACGCTTGCGTAGAGCACAGATGGCGATCGAGACTAGGCCAACGGTTATGAACGCCGCCCCCATGAAGAGGTACGGCGCGTCGTGCAGAAAGGCGTGCAGGACTCTTCCGGAGGTGAACTGGGGTTCGATCAGGACCATCGGAGTGAATGGTAAATGATTGCATGGCGTGGCTGTGAGCTATTGCGGCCTGCGCACGCTAACCGACTTCGATCCGCCATAAGTCCATTCCGGAGACCTTCAGCAATCGGGCCTTGGATTCAAAGATGTGAGCAAACTCAACTGTTTCGGGCGACCACTCGTCGTCTCCGACGCGAAATAACGAGCCGCCGATGGGGTTGAGGGAATCGCCGGACATCACCAGCTTGCCTTTGAGCACATAGATCTGCAAGTCCGCGCCCCAGGCGCTGTCGCTGCGGTACCTGCCCAGATATGCGGAATAGTCCTGCGCGGTTGTAAATGTGCGTGGCCCGGAGTAATTGGCGCTGAGATACCATTCGGGTCCATAACTCACTTCGACGACCGGCGGTTGTCGCTTGTTCGCCTGGTCGGGTGCGGACGGCGAAGCGTTGGCTGCCTTCGCGCTCGCGTCGGCTTCCTTCCTGCCAAAGTTGAAGGAGTGATCGGCAAAGCGTCCCGCAACAGTGGAGATAAAAACATCTCCGCCTCGATGCTGCAGGGGGATGTGCTGGCCGCTATCGACGAGGGAAAGTCGTTTGCCGCTTGCGGCGAAGACCAGCTTGCTGCCGTCCGCTGCTGTGAATGGGCCGGCGTAATCGGCGGCGTTGTCGACATTTCTTGGGTCGGCGATTTCGGGCTCGGCTGGCAGTGATTTGCCTTCATGTTGGCCGCGGAGGAGGAGCACCGCAAATTCAGTGACAGCGGTGGGACGATAGCCCTGCATGGCGTTGATGGAGGCGAAGGCGGCGACGCCACCGTCCAGGTCGACGTGCATGGAAGACGCGAAAGCGACCATTCCGCCCGTGTGACGGAGAATCTTGTGACCTTCGAGGGTGTCGACAGCGACCCCATAGCCGTAACTTGCGGTAGGGCTGAAGTCGTCGGCCTTGATGTAGGGGGATGAGAAAAGCGCAAAACTCTCTTCCGAAACGATGCGTCCGTGCGGGCCCCGGCCGCAATTGAGCAGCATGCGTAGGTAGCGGGCCATGTCGGCGGGAGTGGAAGCGATGCAGCCGGCGGTGTCATCCAGGACGAGGTTGGGCGCGGGAGCGAGCTTGCCCTGGCGCGGATATTCCTGGTCGTCCCAGAAGGCTTCGTAGCCGGTGGCAGCGCGGGCTCGGGAACTGGTGGTGATGACGGGGGTGGTAGCGGCCATTTCAAGGGGTGTGAGGATGCGCGCCTGAACGCACAGGCGCCAGGGACGGCCGTCGAGCTTGGCAGCGAGCAAGCCGAGGATGTCAAAGCCGGCGTTGCAATAGTGGAAATGCTCACCGGGTTTAAAGCCTTGGACGAGGCGCGAGGTGGGGTCGGTGGCGAAGACGCCGAGATTGTCTGGAAGTCCTGAGGAGTGGGTGAGCAGGTGGTGTATGGTGATGGAGCCGAATTCGGATGTGATGGGCAGGCCGGGCAGAAAGTCGAGGATGGGCTCTTGCAGATCGAGCTTACCTTCGTCCCGGAGTTGGAGCAGTACGAGGGCGACAAAGGACTTGGTGATCGATCCAATTTGAAACAGGTGGTCAGTGTTGACTGGGAGCTTCTGGTCGATGTTGGCAAAGCCATAGCCGGCGGTACGCAGCGTGGACTCCGTATTGGCGAGGGCAAGCGTGAGTCCGGGGGCGTTCATTGCGGCCATATAGGCGACCATGTAGCGGTCTAGCTTTTCTTCGAGCGGGCCAGATGGCGTGGGCACGGGAGAGGCGGCTTGCAATTCGGCTGCGGAAAGCAGAGAACCACTCCCGGCGGCGGCGGTGGCAAAGGCGCCTCGAACTAGGAAGTTGCGGCGTGTGAATGGGTGCGTCGGCATCGGTGTTAGAAAGTCTACCATCGCGAGGTTTTCGGTGGAATTCTGCATTGACGGTGATGTGTGTTGCGCTGTTTGCGTGGCGGGGGGCGGAAAGGTAGACTTGGCCCGCGGTTCCTTTACGGAGAAATCATGAGACCTATTGCGCTGGTGTTGGTGGTTGCCTGTTCTGCGTCCTATGCACAGCAATATACGCGTGGGATTGGTGTTTATCCGGGTGATCCGAAGGAGTATGTGGGGCCGACGCTGCGGACTGATGCGAGCTATCGAAATCTGGCATTGCATCGGCCGGCGTATCAGTCGAGCGCATACGACTATAACCTGACGGCGCAGCTGGTAACGGATGGGATCAAGGAGACGGCGCTGCCGGGGTGGATTGCAACCTCCACTAGCGACGCGGGATTGCTGAAGAAGACGCAGCGCGAGGTGTTTCTGGATGGGAACGTAACTTCGTCGGTGGATGTTACGGCGGATGCGACTGGCAATGCGCCCTGGGTGGAGTTTGACCTTGAGGGCGGCGGGGCGGCTCCGGAACCCGCTTTCGAGATCGACCGGCTCGATCTCTATCTGCGCAAGCTCAATGGGCCGCTGCCTGCGGGTGGGTGGAAGTATGTAGTGCTGGGGTCGGATGATAAGACAACTTGGACCGAGGTCGGGAGGTCAGAGGGGACAGCCTGGCCGAGTATGCGCACGGAGGGGCCGAGTTTTTCGCAGTCGATTTCATTTGCGGCGCCGGCGCATTATCGGGACTATCGAGTACAGCTGTCCTCGGAGGGCATCAAGAAGTGGGGAGTGGCGGAGCTGGTGCTGTTCGACAATGGGCAGGAGATGCGGGTGGCAGGGCCGGAGCACTTTTCGAGCGCGTGGATGAGCGCGGGGAGCGGGGAAGAGTGGGTGTATGTGGACCTGGGGGCTGTTTGCTCGTTTGATCGCGTTGTGCTGAGCTGGATTCGTCGCGCAGCGGCGGGGGCTGTGCAGGTGTCGGACGATGCGGTGAACTGGAAGACGCTGGTGGCGCTTTCCGGGGCTGATGACATTCACCTGGCGCAGATGGCGCGGGGACGGTATGTGCGGGTGCTGCTGACGAAGCCTGCTGAGCCTGGTGAACGATACATTCTTAGCGAGTTGGAAGTTTATGGGCGGGGCGGGCCGGTTGCTGTTCAGAAGGCGGCTTCGGTGGCCAAGGCGGATGGGACGCTGAGGCTCGAGGGTGGTGCCTGGCGAGTGCAGCGGGCGTCGTTGGTTGGGGGAGATGGCGAGAAGGTTTCTACGCCGGGATTTGCGGCGAAGGACTGGATGATTGCCACGGTGCCGGCAACGGTGCTGACCAGTTATTTGAACGACGGAGCGATTGCGAATCCGGATTTTGGGGATAACCAGTATGCGATCTCGGATTCATTTTTCTGTGCGGACTTCTGGTATCGGAATGAGTTTCTTGCGCCGGCCGTGAGCCGGGGCAAGCATGTCTGGCTGGATTTCGATGGGATCAACTGGAAGGCGGTGATCTATCTGAACGGGCATAAACTGGGGCGCATCGATGGCGGATATATGCGCGGGAAGTTCGATGTGACTTCGTTTGTGCGTGCGGGTGCGAAAAACTCGCTGGCTGTTCTGGTCGAGCGCAATGCTAATCCAGGAAGTACGAAGGACAAGGCTGATCCGACGGTGAATGGCGGGGCGCTGGGACGGGACAATCCTACATATCATGCGTCGGCGGGATGGGATTGGATGTCGACGATTCGTGGACGGAATACAGGGATATGGAGCAATGTAACGCTGCGGCTGACTGGCGGTGTGACTGTCGAGGATCCGCTGGTGACTACGACGCTGCCGCTGCCAGACACGACACATCCAGACACGACGCATGCGGATGTGAAGATCGCGGCGACCGTGCGCAACCTTGAGGACCATGCGGTCACGGGGACGCTGCGGGCGCGGTTTGGGACGATTACGGTTGAGACGGCGGTGACGGTGGACGCTGGATCGACAAAGATGGTGGAGTTCACGCCGGAGACGCAGGCGGCGCTGCACGTGACAAATCCGAAGCTTTGGTGGCCAGTGGGGTATGGAGAGCCGAATCTTTACCCAGTGACGATTTCGTTTGTGTCGGGCGGGAAAGTTACGGATTCGACTTCGTTCAAGGCGGGCATTCGGCAGTTCACTTACTCCGAAGACGGCAGCGTGTTGAGGATGTGGATCAACGGGCGGAGGTTCATTGCGAAAGGCGGGAACTGGGGGTTTCCGGAGTCGATGCTGCGGTATCGGGCGCGCGAGTATGACACGGCGATGAAGTATCACCGCGACGAGCATTTCAACATGGTTCGCAACTGGGTGGGGCAGACGGGGGACGAGGCCTTCTACGATGCGGCGGATCGCTTCGGTGTGGTGGTGTGGCAGGATTTCTGGTTGGCGAATCCGTGGGATGGGCCGAATCCGGACGACAATGATTTGTTCTTGAAGAATGCGCGGGATTATTTGCTCCGGATTCGGAACCATGCGTCGCTGGGGCTGTTCTGCGGGCGGAATGAGGGGTTTCCGCCGCGGCCGATTGACGATGGGTTGCGGGGGATGGTGGCCGAGCTGGAGCCGGGGTCGCATTACATTTCAAGCTCGGCGGATGGGCCGGTGAGCGGGCATGGGCCGTATCGCGTGGAGCCGCTGCGCTATTACTTCGAACATGCGCCGGTGAAGTTCCACAGCGAGATGGGGGCGCCGAATGTTCCGGAGATGGAGATACTTCGTCGGACGATGCCGGAGCAAGCGCTTTGGCCGCAGGGGAGCCAGTGGCCGCTGCACGACTTCCACGGGCACAATCCGTTCAAGGATGCAGTAGAGAAGAATTATGGCGATGGAACGAACATTGCGGACTGGGATGGGCTGGCGCAGTTTGTGGATTACGATGCGTATCGCGGGATGTATGAGGGACAGAGCAAGAATCGGCTGGGGCTGCTGATATGGATGAGCCATCCGGCGTGGCCTTCGTTGCTCTGGCAGACGTATGACTACTTCTTTGACACGGACGCGGGATATTACGGGGCGAAGAAGGGCGCGGAGCCGCTGCACATTCAATGGAATGCGGCGACGGATGCGGTGGAGGTGGGGAATTACAGTGCCGGCGCGCAGAAGGGGTTGACGGTGCATGCGGAGGTGCTGGGGCTGGATGGAGCGGTGAAGTGGGAGAAGCGGGTGGTGGTGGACTCCAGCGAAGACAGCACGGTTTCGCCGTTCACGATGGTGTTTCCTGTGGGGCTTTCGGGGACGCATTTCATCCGGCTGACGTTGCAGCGAGGGGATGCGGTTCTTTCGTCGAACTTCTATCTGCACGGGGTGCCGCATGGGGATAGAGAGCAGGACTATACAGGGATTCGCACGCTGCCGAAGGTGAAAGTGAGCGCGGTGACGCATGTGGAGCGGCGGGGCGCGGAGTGGGTCCTGACGGCGGAGTTGCACAATGCCGGGACGGCTCCGGCGCTGATGGTGCGGGTGAAGGCAGTGCGGGGGAAGACGGGCGATCCGATTGTGCCGGCGCTCTTCGACGATAACTATGTGGCGCTGATGCCGGGGGAACGGCGGACGATCCATGTGCGGCTTTTGGATGCGGACACGCGGGGGGAGACGCCGCGGATTGTGGTTGGCGGATTCAATGTTGCGCAGTGACGCGGGGCTTTTTTCGCAGCTTTTGCGGGGGCAAATGCTTTCGAACCGGGGCGCGCTTTTTGGCCAGGTGGGGCTTGGGAGATTTGGGCGGGAGCGGGGGGGCGTTGGCGAGGGCGGCTAACAGGTCGTTGGTTTCGTGGAAAAGATCGATGCGCCAGTCTTTCTCGCCTTCCGTTACCGCGACGAAGATGCCGGTCTGGCGGGTCGGGCTGATGGCGATGTAGGTGGAGAAACCTGCACCGCCGCCGGTCTTTTCGATGATGGCGGAGAGGGTTGCCGGATCGCCGAGCTGAATCCAGGCGAGGCCGATTCCAGTGGGATCTCCTGCGTGGCTGAGGCCGTCCATGGATTTTAGCTGGGATGGCGTGAGGTGGATGGCCAGATCGTCTGCGGGCGGGGCTGGGTAGCCGGGGGCGTGGAGCAGGTATCCGAGGAAGCGGGCCATGTCTGATGGGGTGGAATAGAGCCCGCCGCTCGGGCCTGAGGGCTGGGTGTCGGTACAGGGGCCTTCGTCTCGGGAGCCACGGAGCAGGCGCGCGCATTGCTGTTGGCTGGGAACGAGGGTGGTGTTGTAGAGGGCAAGAGGTTGAATGGTCTGCTCAGAGAGGAGCTGGGCATAGGTCTTGTGAGTTGCGGAGGCGAGGGCGTCGCCGAGCAGGTCAAAACCCACGTTGGAATAAAACGCCGCAGTGCCCGGAGGGGTTTTCAAGGTTTGGTTTGGCAGCCAGGTCCAGCGGAATGTTCGGTCGGGGAAGGTGAAGTGCGGGGTGTTTCTGGGATAGGAACTGACCTCGCGGGGAAGGCCGCTGGTGTGGGTGGCTAGGTCTCCAAGCGTGATGCGCTGGCCGGCGGGGCCTTTGGGAACGACCTTGCCGTGAGGGGCGAAGCGCTGGAGCGGATCGCTGAGGTTGACGGTGCCTTGGGCCACCTGCTTGAGAAGCAGGTCGGTGGTGAAGACTTTGGAGAGGGAACAGAGGCGCAGGAGCGAGTTCGCATCGGGGTGGATGCCGCTGCCGGGGTAGGTTTCTCCGTAGCCCTTGATGGAGATTTCGCTGTTGCGCACGATGACGACGACCATACCGGTGAAGCCGGATTGCTGAAACAGGGCGTTGGCGCGCTGATCGGCTTCAGTAAGCGGAAGGGGCTGCTGGGCAAGCAGGCAAGCGGCGAGAGAGATGGCTGGCAGGCAGCCCAAAACAACGGAGCGGATGGGAAGGCGTCTTGGAACGCGGTTTTCCCGGTTTGGTCTGGATTGAATCAAAAGCGTGGATGCTCCCGTGGGGATAACTACCGTGGCCGCAAAGTTCTTGAGCGTCGAGTGTTAGTCTAACCGAGCGGTGCGATAATTGAGCTGCACAGACCACGCTTCCCAAGGGCACACCAAAGCGAATGAACCTGCCTAACTCCATCACGTTGAGCCGGATTGCGATGATCCCGCTGCTGCTCTGGATTCTGTCCGCGCACTTTCCATGGAGGTCGCCCGGCGAGCAGGAGATTCTGGCGTCTGTCTTGTTTGTGCTGGCTTCGATCACGGACGGGCTGGACGGCTATCTGGCGCGCAAGCGGGCGCAGATTACCACCATGGGCATGCTGCTGGACCCGATCGCCGATAAGATCATGGTGACGGCGGCGCTGGTGGCCCTGGTGGCCTACAACCCACAGGTGGTGAAGGTGTGGATTGTAGTGGTAATTATCGGGCGGGAGTTTCTGATCTCCGGGCTGCGGTCGATTGCGTCTTCGGAGGGGTTCACGATCCAGGCCAGCGATCTGGGTAAGCTGAAGACCGTGACGCAGATTGTTGCCGTGGTTGCGGCGATTCTGGCCCACCAGTGGGCGCAGTGGCAACTCGGTGTGGTGGTGATTCCCGTGAACTGGATCGCGGTTGCGGCTATCTATTTCACGGTGCTGGTGAGCGTGATCTCGGCCATCGACTATTTTGTGGGGTTCTGGAAGCAGATCGACCACGCATCCAAAGACCGCCGCAAGGCGTATGTGCTGGGACGGCGTAAGAGCCCGAGCATCTCCTGAAAAACAGGGATCAGGGGTCAGGGAATACGACTAGTCGTTCAGGACCACGTTGACTAGCGAGCTCTTGATGCACATTCCGGCAGAGTCATATTCAATGTAGCCCAGATCGCGGAACCGGTTGAGGAAGAAGCTGACGCGGGACCGTGTGGTGCCGATCATTTCCGCAAGGGTCTCCTGGCTGATTTTGTCAATCACTGGAATGGGCGGCGTTTTCTGGCCGAAGTTGGCCATGAGCATCAGCAGGCGGGCCAGGCGCTTCTCGCTTGAATTGAACAGGTGGTCGACCAGGTCGGCTTCCATGCGAATGTTGCGGCCAAGCAGGTGGGCGAGGAACTGTTCGGCGAACAGTGGTTCGCGATGAAGCAGGTCCTGCATGACTCCGCGATCGATGCGAAGGATGGAACTGGGTTCGAGAGCGCTGGCAGAAGAGATGCGTGCAGTCTGGCCGGCGAGGGCAGCTTCACCGAAAAAGCTCGCTGCGGGCAAGTGGGCGATGACGGCTTCTTTGCCGCTCATGGATACCACGGTGAGCTTGACTCTGCCGCTCTGAATATAGAAGACGGCATTGGCTGGATCGCCTTGAGTGAAGACGGATTCACCGGCTATATATTCGCTGCGCGATTTCCCGGCGATCAGCCTGTTGAGGGGGACTTGCAAGTCGAACTGCTGCGCATGGACCCGCGCAGCGGGAACCTGATTGGCGACGATCTTCAGTCCGTGTTGAGACGCCGAAGGCAGGGGAAATAAGCGGCCAAGTGGAAGTCTTGATGTCGAGGTCTTCGCATTTGCAAATTGAGTAGCCATGATCGGTACCTTTCAGTCTTGTCAGTCTTGTGGTGCAAGGCGATGAATTACTGTCATTCCGTGCACTGTCGATAGAACAAACATACGGGTTTGGAAAGTCAGTGAATATCGGCGAAGACTGTAATTCTTGTAGGTTTTTCGGGTTGGTTGTGTAGGGTTTCACTTACCTCGGAAAGGCTCAAGACGACGGGACACCTGAGCCGGTAAGTGAGGCGATGGGCCAGGTTTTGTTGGGTGCTTATGTTCTTTGGAGTTATAGTGTTTGCTTCATTAGTTATTATTAGTCCTATGCGGAAAAACGCCTGAAAAATACTTCCACGGTGCATTCAAATAGGAGAATCCAGCTCTGGGACTTTTCCATTAATTTGCGAGCTGGAGCCGCGCAGCCATTTGGCCGCCTTCCATGATCTTCCTGATTGCGGGAACCAGATCTTCCGAGGCATTGTTCTTATTGATATATTCGCTCGCGCCCGCTCGGAAGCAGCGGAGCGCATACTGGCTCTCGGCCTGCACACTCACCATGATTACGGGGAGTTTTGCGTAAATTACCTTGACATCTTTCAGCACTTCAAAACCACTGCGGCCAGGCATGTTGATGTCGAGCAACAGCACATCCGTCTGCGAATCGGCCAACTGGGCAAGCACCTCATCGCCGTTGGATGCTTCCGCAAAATGTGCACCCGCAAAGGCATCCAGCAAGATTTCTCTCAGTCCGCGCCGCACGTTCGCGTGATCGTCTGCAATCAGAATGTTCATCGTTTTATCCGCATTTCGGGCTGTTGCTTCGACCTGAAGCAACAGTACCTGAGGTGGCGACAAATAGATATCAGCGTAGTCCGTGATTTTTGTAAGAATATTCCTACAGATGCACAATGGGCGGCACGCTTTGCCTATTCGACCAGTCCCTTCGTCATTGCATATCGGGCAAGTTCGGCATTGCTCTTCATCTTCATCTTCTCCATGATCCGTGCTCGATAAGTACTGACAGTTTTAACACTGACGTGGAGCGCATCGCCGATCTCAGTGAGAGGAACGCCAGCGGCAATCATCCTCATCACCTCGTGTTCGCGATCTGAGAGAAGTTCGTGCAATGGGTTGTCGCCAGGTTGATCGAGGTTGGCAATCAGCTTCTCCGCGAGACTCGCACTGATGTAGCGGCCGCCGCTCAATATCTTTCTGGTTGCTGCGGCCAATTCTTCGGGTGCGCTGTCCTTGTTGATGTAGGCGGCTGCGCCGGCCCTCAGACAACGCACCGCGTACTGGTCCTCTGGATGGCCGCTCAGAATGATTACAGGCACCTTGGGGTGTGTGCTCTTTACATCTCGCAGCACGTCAATGCCGCTTCGCCCAGGCATGTTGATATCCAGCACCAGCAAGCCAACCCTGGTTTTCCCCAGGTGACGAAGGACTTCGTCACCGTTCCCGGCCTCTGAGAATTCAGTCCCGGGGATTGCGTCGGCGAGGATGTCTTTGAGGCCGCGGCGCACCACACTGTGGTCATCGGCAATCAGGATGTGCATACAGCCTCCTTCTCTTCGCAGGGAATGTCCACCGGAACGCGGACAGTAACGGTCGTCCCACGTCCGGGGGAACTGGAGATCTGCAGATCGCCTCCGCAGAATTGGGCCCTTTCTTTCATGCCCAACAGTCCCAGCGATCCGAGGGTATTCGACAAGTCCGATTCGCGAAACCCAACGCCGTCATCTTCCACGATCAGCAGGATGTAGCCCTCTTCCTGGCAGAGGTCAACGCGGACTGACGTGGCCTGCGCGTGCCGGATCACGTTGGTCAGGCACTCCTGGAAGATCCGGAAGGTTGCCGTGGCCCGGTCGCCGTCCAGGTGCAAATCGACCGGCGGAACGGTGACAAGGCACGCAATGTCGTTGCGGGAGGCGAATTCGCTCGCCTGCCACTCAATGGCTGCCGCCAGGCCCAAGTCATCGAGGACTCCCGGGCGAAGCCCGCTGCAAATCTTGCGAACCGTCTTGACGCCATCGTTGATGGACAAGATCGATTCTGCAAGGCGAGCGAGGACTTTCTCTTCCGTTGCGGGCAAATGGCGGGCCATCCAGGTCATATCCATCTTGACTGCGGTGAGAATTTGCCCGATTTGATCGTGGAGTTCGCGCGCCACCAGCTTGCGATCTTCTTCGCGCACCCATTGCAGGCGCTCGGCCAGTGCCCGCAGTTGTTCTTTCTGCAAGATGAGAGACTCTTCCGCCTTCTTGCGTTCCGTAATGTCGCTATTGACCACCAACATCCGCGGCGCCTGTCCGCGCTTACCTGGCTGCAAGGCCCAACGGCCGGCAACGATCACGCGCCTGCCATCCCTGGCAATCTTGATGAGGTCTCCCTCCCAGTGACCCAGTTCGAACAATTGAGTCCTAATCTCAGCGAATGGCTTGGGAAACTCGGTGCACAGCAGCTCGTGCGCGATCTTGCCGGCGGCCTCCGCCTTGGAGTACCCCATCATGCTCTCTGCGCCGCGGCTCCAAAACAGGACTCTTCCCTCCATGTCGACCACAAACACTGAGTCCTGCGTCAGTTCAAGCAGTGCGGCCTGCTCGGCGGTGGCAATTTGCTCCCGACGCCTCTCCGCAACATCCCGGAGGATCAGCACCACCCCAATGACTTGCCCTCCACCGGCGAAGATAGGCGCGGCGCTGTGCTCCACAGCGATCTCGCGGCCATCGCGTGTTACCAGATCGACATGGTTCGCCACTGCCAACACCTGCTTCTCGTGTAGCACGCGCAGGACTTCATTGTCCGCTGTCATGCCTGATACTTCATTGATGAGCTTGAGAACATTGCCGATAGGCTGGTTGAGAGCTTCCTTTGCCTGCCATCCAGTCAACGCCGCGGCAACAGGATTGAGGAAGGTTACCCGTGCCTCCCGGTCGGTTGCAATGACAGCTTCGCCAATGCTGCCTAGCGTAGCTGTCCATAGCTCTTCGCTCTGCAGCAGTTTGGTGCCAAGTCGTTGCATGTGATATCGCGTGAACAGGGCGAGGAACAGCCCGGAACCCAGACAGAGGATCAGGCAACTGGCGATTAGCAGAATCGATCGATGATGCGCCTCTTCAATGCGCTTGTTACGCAGCGCCTCTTCTACCGTCTGAAACTCGACGATCTGGTCCCGAAGCGTATCGATTTTGCCTTTTCTCATCCAGTTGTCGATCAGATTTGAATCAGCCTTCCCGGCGCGGCGAAGCTCGATAATCCGGTTGTCGTAACTTTCAGCGTCTTGATAACTCGCATAGACGCCCTGCAGTCTTTTCTGCTGTGCGGGGTTATCCACCACCAACTTATCCAATGCCTGGAATTCCGAGTTGAGGCGCTTTGTGCCTTCGAGATACGGATACAGGAAGGCTTCATCGCCGGTAGCGATATATCCGCGCTTTGCAGATTCCATATTGAGCAGCAACCTGAGTAGTTGCCCTGATTGGTCGAGAATGGGATCGGTTTGATCGACCCACGCAAGCGATCGACTCAGATCGAATGTCTCCCACAGCAGAAATGCTGCGAGAGATATCGTCACCAATAGAGGAATCGCGATGACCCGACGGACCAGTTTGTTGAATTTCGAATACTCCATTGTGACCAATCACTCGTTTCTGAAGTACGAACCCATCAGGGTGGCAAGGCAGAGCGTCCCTCTTCAACTATCCGGAATGCACCGGCTTTGACTTCGAGTCTCTTCGAAGTTCAGAGCTTCAGTGATTCCCGCGTGTACCTTGCCTTCGCCGGTAATCCAGAAAGGAACAAGGCACGGCGCAACTGGCTCGAATGGAGCTTCTGAGATAACGACTGAAAGCGCCTGCGAGGATAACTCCTAAGCATGGCACCGCCGGAAAGAACCGGCAGTCCTCTATTGCTCACTTTTGTAGGATAGTTTTGAGCGTTGCGCAGGTGTAAATCTCTCTTGAGTTGGCGCAGGGGACCGGGCAAAGAAAAGCCTCGGTGATTACCGAGGCTTCTTTGACTGCCGAACGAATTTGGCTAGGCCATTGCGGGAACCGCATCTGCGATGCCGGTCATTGGCGGCGCCACAGGAACGGGCGTCTGCGTTTGAGCTGCGGCAGGCTGTGCAGCCACATGAGCGCCACGAGTGAGGCGGTGGACGAAGTGGTAGGGCGGCCAGGGGCCGGAGAGCTGCATCTGGCATTCCCGCATCATCGTGCTCGTAGAAGCGAACTTGTTCTGATAGCGCTCCACATACTTGCGGTCGATCAGGTGAGCGATGTCCAGTACCATCTTGCCGCTTTCGGTGAGGCGGCAGCTAACCTCTTCGTCCAGTGGCATGAACAGGCGGTGCATCTGGAAGCTGACGGCGCGGGCGCGTGTCTGGCGCTCCCGGGTACGGGCCGCATTTTCGCGCAGATCGCTGAGGTATTTCTGGCCTACTCCCTGTGCGGGGGGGTGCTTTTCCAAAGAGTGGGCACAGCAGTCGTCAACAAAGATCTTCAGGTGCATCTCCGTCTTTCCACGGAGTTTATCAATGTTGGTTTGGAACTGGCGCTGATTGGAGCGGATGGACTTGCGCAGGCTTTCGTCATCCTGGAAGACAGTACCGAAGCGGAAGGGCAGGACGGTGGAGTGTTGGAAACAATCGGCGATTACACGAGCGTGGTCGACGCCGGCTTTCTGGTTGAGGGATTCTGCCGGATTGTGTTCGCTCACGATGACGGCAAGGTCGCTGGCGGGGTAAAGGAATACCTGGTTGCCGCTTACGCCGACAACCGATTCCATGGGTACAGGCTTGCGATGACGGGCCAATTCAGGAAAAGCTGGTTTTTCACCGATGCAGTAGGCATACCACGCCATGACGAGACACTCCGTGTGCGTGCGCTGGTAAGCGCCGCTCGTTGGTGAAGCTGGTGTGAATTTGGGAGAAACTGCATAGTGGGCAAGAGACCGGACCGTTGAGTGCCTGATCCGGGTGAACTATGCGAATACTAGCCCCCGCGAAAGACGACTGGCAACATCGCAGATCACTGAGAGCGGGAAAGGAAGCAGGATTGGAGAAAATCGGTTTTATGTGACCAATAATGTGGTTGATAACAGCAAATTTGGTTCGGTTTTGGTTCAGGAGGTCGTTTTGGATACGGGGAATTTTCTCAAGCGTCACTACTTCTGCGGAAAACTCTTCCTGATTTACTGGTCAAAAGTTCGTTGGTACTAAGATGCACGGAGCGGCCCTGCGGAGGTGATAGCCTTTCTTCTTGAGCTGGGATCGTGGGAAGCGAGACGGATGAAGGCCCTCTAAGACGCGAGTGACAATGAGCCGTGCGATTGCGAACGATATGTCTTTGTTGCGGGTTCATCTGGTCCATCCGACCGGGAATGACAACGTGCGACAAGCTCTGCTGGCGCTGAGCGGGGCGGGTGCCCTCGACGGTTTCCACACGACAATTGCGTGGAATGCAGGGTCGGCTCTGACGCGGGTGCTGCCAGCGGGGGTGCGCGAGGAGTTGGAGCGGCGTGGTTACCCTGGGATTCCGGCCGAGATGATCCACACACACCCGTGGCGGGAGGGATTTCGGCTGCTTGCCGGGCGGATGGGGTGGCGCGAACTGGCTCGGCATGAGAAGGGGCCGCTACGGCTTGACGCGGTATGCGCGGCACTGGACCGGGCGGCGGGGAGGGCAATTGACCGGGAGACGACGCGGTTGGACGCTGTGTACGCCTACGAGGATTGTGCCCTGGAGAGCTTGCAGGCGGGGAGGATGCGGGGGGCCCGGCGCTTTTACGAGCTTCCAATTGGCTATGCGCGAGCCTGGGTGAAACTGCGGGCGCTGGAACTGGAACGGGAACCGCTTTGGGGACAGACGATCGATGCAGGAGCCTTTACCGAGGCTCGCATGGCGCGGAAAGATCTGGAAATCGCTGCCGCGGACCGGGTGATTGTGCCTAGTCGGTTTGTGGCTGGGACGCTTGTCGGCTGTCCGGCGCGCGATGTGGTGGTTGTGCCGTATGGCTGCCCTGAGCCGGCGCCGCTGACCTCAAAGCCACGCGCTGGCGGCCCACTGCGGGTGTTGTTCGTAGGCCATATCAGTCAGCGGAAGGGCATCTCTTACCTGCTGCGCGCGATGGAGTTGTTGGGCGGCGCGGCTTACCTGACGATTGTGGGGCAGTTTACGCACCATTCAGCGGAACTTGCCGCTCAGCTCAAGCGGCACAACTGCCTCGGGACGATGCCGCGCGATCGCGTTTTGGATCAAATGCGGAGCCACGATGTGCTGGTGCTTCCGACGTTGTTTGAGGGCCGGGCGCTGGTGGTGCTGGAAGCTTTGGCGCAAGGCCTTCCGGTAGTGACAACTGCAAACTCCGGCTGCACGGATGTTGTGGTGGATGGGGCTTCGGGGTTTATTGTGCCGGTGAGTTCGGCGGAGGCGATTGCGGGGGCGCTTATGCGGCTGGGGGAAGATCGGGGACTGTTGGAGACGATGCGGGAAGGGGCATTGCGGATGGCGGTCGAGTGCAGCTGGGAGAAGTATCGCGAGCGGCTGCTGGAGGCGGTTTTGGGCGGCTTAGATACGGCGTAGGCGCTAGAAGCTTGCTGGAAAAAGGTTCCAGACTCGGCCTGATTGTGATTCAGTTTCGCCTATTGAATATGGGTGGAGACGAGCGGGTTCAGGATGAGATG
>Ga0302319_10006975_pt1 | contig 22297 bp, 22 predicted proteins | sample Bog_T0_2_FD_203319 | JGI IMG/M metagenome (GOLD analysis project Ga0302319, IMG submission 203319) | Peat permafrost microbial communities from Stordalen Mire near Abisko, Sweden - Bog_T0_2 | ecosystem: Environmental > Terrestrial > Soil > Wetlands > Peat | place: Sweden: Abisko, Stordalen Mire... | reverse complement strand
GCTGTGGCCGCGCTGGCTTACGGAACCGTGAGCATTGCGCGCGTCGACAAGATTGTTGGGCCGGGTAATCTCTACGTGACCGCGGCCAAGCGAACGGTTTCGTTCGACTGCGCCATTGACATGCTCGCCGGTCCAACGGAGATTGTCGTCACCAGCGATCACGGCACCGCTGCCGGCATTGCTTCCGATCTGGTTGCGCAGGCCGAGCACGATCCTGAAGCGCTTGCGATCTTTGTCACCACTCGCGAAGACCTTGCAAGAGAAGTGATGGAAGAAGCGAAACAGCGTAGCCGCGAAAATCCTGTTGCGCGCGAGGCGCTCGATCGCAATGGTCTTGTGATTCTTGCGTCGAATGTGGATGAGGCGCAGCGAATCACCAATCGGCTAGCGCCCGAGCACCTTACTGTTGACTCTGCAAGCGACTTGAAGTGGGTTGAGAATGCGGGATCGGTATTCGTGGGCCGCTGGTCGGCGCAGCCCATGGGCGACTACATCTCCGGGCCTAACCACACACTGCCCACTGGTGGCATGGCGCGCGTGCGCGGTGGATTGAGCGTATACGACTTCGTAAAGTTGATCACGGTGCAAGAGTACACAGGCGAAGGATTGCGCGCACTTGGACCAAAGGCTGCCTTGCTGGCCGAGGCGGAAGGCCTGATCGGCCACGCCGCAGCAATCCGCACTCGTCTGGGCAAGCGCGCTCAAACAAATCCACGTGCGAAATCAAGCACAAGGAGGTCTCGTGGCTGAAAGCGTCTCCACGCTTACACCTGCTGCGCGCGCTCGCGTGCAGGCAATGATGGAGTACCATCCACCGCTCGGCAGCCGCGATGCACTGCGGCTTGACTTCAACGAGAATACGCTGGAGTGCTCACCAAAGGTGCGCGAGGTACTGGACGGCATCTCTGCAGGCTCGCTTACGCGGTATCCCGAGCGTGAGCCGGTGGAGGCGATTGTGGCCGCGCATCTGGGCCTTCACGCCGGACAGGTGGCGCTGACGAATGGAGTCGACGAAGCGATTCACGTGCTCTTCGAGACATTTCTCGAAGCCGGCGATGAGCTGCTGCTCCCCGTCCCCACATACACCATGTACGAGGTGTACGCGTCGGCAACCGATGCGCGCGTAGTTCACGTGCAAGCGGCGGATGACTTGCAGTTTCCTTTCGAGCGGCTTCTTGCGGCCATCACGCCGAAGACGAAGATCGTCGCCATCGCCAATCCCAACAGCCCGTCGGGCACAGTGGCCACGCGCGCGCAGCTTCTGGAGATCGCCCAGCGAGCGCCGCAGGCTGTTGTGCTCGTCGATGAAGCCTACTTCCATTTTTATGGCGAAACGGTGATGGACATGGTTGGCGCGGTGCCCAACCTTATTGTCGCTCGCACGTTTTCAAAAGCATACGGGCTGGCGGGTTTGCGCATAGGGCTGCTGGCCGCTCCGGCGGAATTGATGCGCTGGATGCGCCGCGTGCTTTCTCCTTACAGCGTGAACTCAATTGCGCTCGCGTGCCTGCCTGCAGCGCTTGCGGACACAGCGTATCTGGATTGGTATGTGAGCGAGGTGCGGGCTGCACGCAGCGATTTCGAAGTGGCGCTTGATAAGGCGGGCGTTCGCCGCTGGCCGAGCTATGCAAACTTTGTTCTGGTTGAGATTGGGCCCAAACACGCGGAGTTTGTGCGGCTGATGCGTAACGCTGGCGTGCTTGTGCGCGACCGTTCGAGCGATCCAGGCTGCGACGGACGCGTGCGCATCACGATTGGAACCCGCGAGCAAATCACGCAGGCCATCAAGGCACTGAACGAAGCGCTGGATGTTTTGAAAATGGGAAGAGAGACTCGATGACAACGAAGAAAAGCAAGCCTGCCTCAACGAAGACCGGGCTACGTACAGCGACGGTTGTACGCAACACGACTGAAACGCGCATTGCGCTTGAGTTGACCATCGAAGGCAAAGGACAATACAAAGTATCGACCGGAATCCGATTCTTCGATCACATGCTTGAGCTGTTTACACGGCATGGCGCATTCAACCTCGATCTGAAATGCGACGGTGATCTCGACGTGGATCAGCACCACACGGTTGAAGACGTCGGCATCGCGCTGGGCGAGGCATTTGACCGCGCGCTGGGCGACAAGCGCGGCATTCTGCGCGCAGGCTACTTTCTTATGCCGATGGACGAGACGCTTGCGATTGCGGCGGTAGACATGAGCGGCCGCGCTGCATTCGCCGTTGACACCAAGGTGAGGACGCGGCTGGTGGGCGACCTGCAAACGGAACTCGTGACGGATTTCTTTGAGGGATTTGCCCGTGGCGCGCGCGCGAATGTGCACGTGAAAACTATGTACGGGCGCTCGAATCACCACAAGATTGAGGCGATCTTCAAGGCATTTGCGCGAGCATTGCGTGTTGCCTGCTCGCGCGACAAGCAGTTGGCCGAAATGCTGCCCTCGACTAAAGGATTGCTCTGATGCGCGTGACGGTTATCGATTACAAGGCGGGCAATCTAACTTCAGTGCTGAAGGCGCTGCGCCACCTGGGCGCGGAGACGGTTGTCACCGACGGCGATCTTTCGCTGATCGAATCCGCCGAGCGCATCGTGTTGCCCGGCGTAGGCCACTTTGCCGCGACCGAGCGGCTGGACTCGACTGGAATCACCGGCGCGATTCGCGCGGCAATTGCGCACGGCGTGCCTTTCCTCGGGATCTGCGTGGGAATGCAGTGGCTCTACGCGGGTTCGAGCGAAGCTCCGGGGCAGCCGGGGCTGGGGCACTTCAGCGAGTTGTGTACGCACTTTGCCGAGAGCACTGAGAAGGTTCCGCACGTTGGCTGGAACTCGCTTGAAGTGAAGAGCGGCTCGCGATTGCTGGCTGGAGTTGCGCCGGGAGAGTTTGTGTACTTCACGCACTCATTTAAAGGTCCCGTTACTGCCGATACCGCAGCGACCAGTTTCTACATTGAGCCTTTCGCGGCGGCTGTTGAGCGCGGCAACGTGATGGGTACGCAGTTCCATCCGGAGAAATCGGGAGAGACGGGCTTGAAGATTCTGCGTAATTTTCTTGCGTGGAAGGCGAGGGAAGACTGAATGCTGACCAAACGCATTATTGCCTGTCTTGATGTTCATGCCGGTCGCGTCGTCAAAGGCGTGCAGTTTGTCGATCTGGTGGACGCCGGTGATCCGGCCACACAGGCGGCGCGCCATGCACGCGAAGGCGCAGACGAGATTGTTCTGCTCGACATAACAGCGACGCACGAGGCGCGGCAAACGCTGCTCGATACTGTGCGGCGAACGGCGCGCGAGTTGTTTGTTCCTTTTTGCGTTGGCGGCGGCATTCGCGCGCTGAGCGATGCGGAGGCGGTCTTTGAAGCTGGCGCAGATAAGGTGAGTGTGAACTCCGCAGCGCTGAAGGACCCCACATTGATTGAAGCCATTGGCCGCAGCTTTGGCGCACAGGCCGTGGTGGTTGCCATCGATGCAAAGCGCGATCCATCGGCTGCCGATCCGGTGCATGATGCGCAGGTCTACCTGCAGGGCGGGCGCAAGCTGGCTGGCCGACGCGTGGTGGAGTGGGCGCGCGAGGCCGAGCAGCGCGGGGCGGGAGAGATTCTGCTCACCTCAATGGACTCCGATGGCACGCGAGCGGGCTTCGATTGCGAGTTAACCGCGGCGGTCAGCGAGGCCGTGGGCATTCCCGTAATCGCCTCGGGCGGCGCGGGCACTGTGGATCACTTTACCGATGTGTTTGGCCGTGGCAAAGCCGATGCAGCGCTGGCGGCGAGCATCTTTCACTTCGGAATTTCGAGCGCGCGTTCGCTCAAACAAGAGCTGGCCCAAGCCGGCGTTTCTGTGAGGTTGCCATGCTGATTCCTTCAATCGATCTGCTGGGCGGGCGCATTGTTCAGCTTGTGCAGGGCGAAAAACTTCGTCTTGCGTTCGACGATTTTGAATACTGGATCGAGAAGTTCGCGAAGTATCCGCTCGTGCAGTTGATCGATCTGGATGCAGCCATGCGGCAGGGAGACAACTCCGCGCTCGTGGCGCAGATTGCCAAGCGGCTGCCTTGCCAGGCTGGCGGCGGCATTCACTCAATTGAGCGCGCGCAGCAGGTGCTGGATGCAGGCGCAAAGCGCGTCATCATTGGTTCCGCGCTCTTCAGCGAGCAGGGCACGGTGAACACGGAGTTTGCCGCGGCGCTTGCAGCAGCCGTTGGGACGGACCGCGTGGTGGCCGGCATTGACACCAAGAATGGCCGCATTGCCGTGAAGGGATGGAAGGCGAACGTCGAGCTTACGCCGGATGAAGCGATTCCTCAGCTCGATCCTTACGCGGCGGCCTTCCTCTATACGCACGTTGACGGCGAAGGAATGATGAAGGGCTTTCCCATTGAGACCGCGGCGCGTTTGCGCATGCTTACACAGCGGCAGTTGATTGTGGCCGGCGGCATTCGCAGCCGGGAAGAGGTGGATGCGCTGGATGCGCTTGGCGCGGATGCCGTGGTGGGGATGGCGGTTTATACCGAGGCGCTCGCCGTTTGATCCCGCATCTGCCGCTTGTGCGGTGAAAAGTTCGGGTGCGGTGTACGCGCTTACTCGTGCGTCTCGCCGACAGCGAGGCTTGTTTCAACGCGCGAGGCGCGCAACATGCGCGCGATCTGCTTCAAGTGGAGTTGCACGGCATAAGCGCGCAGTACCTCGGCCTGCGAAAAGTTGACGCCGGTGTGGCGCACATTGTCCATGCGCGCTTCCAGATCTGTGATGTCCTGCTCAAGATTCAAGCGCGGCGGCGGGATGTGGAAGCGCCATTTGTGGATGCACGAAGCGACGTATTCGAAGCCGGTGCGAATATCCACGGCCAGGCGACCTAACTCGGGTTCCAACTGCTGCGCGTAGCCGTCCTCATTGCTGTCCTCGACGGCGAACTGCAGCGCGAGCAGGGCGCTGTGGATGGACCGGCCGAATTGCGACACCATCTCCAGGCCCTCGCGCCAGCCGGGGCCGCCCGAGGGTTCGCTGCGCGCGGCTTCAAGCAACTGGTTGTTTGCGCGGAGAAGGGATTGCGCGTCGCTGCGGAGTTCAGGCAGATTCTGAACAGGAGTGCCGCGAAAGCCCCGCAGGATTGCTTCAAAGAGGCTGCCAAGGAGCAGGAACTCGTGCGCCAGACCGTCGCGCAGACGCAGGCGGGCGCGATCGGGCAAAACGAGTGTGGAAACAGCGAGAGCCACCACAATTCCGATCATCACTTCAGCTACGCGATCGAAGGGCAGGCTCCAGCGCGGGCCGTCTTTGTGCACCAGCATAATGATCGCGATGGTGACTCCGGCCAGCCGTGAACTGCTGCGCAGGCCGAGCAGTCCGCACACAATAACGGCTGCAAGAATGGCGAGGATGAAGTTCCACGGCAATGCGCCGAACAGGGAAAATGAAAACCCGAGCACCGCTCCAATGAACGTTCCAATCAGGCGGTCACGCGAGGCGGTTACGGTTGCTCCCACGTTGGATTGCAGGACAATGATGGCGCTGATCGAGCCCCAATATCCGTCATGCAGGCCAAAGCGCAGAGCCAACCACCAGCAGAGAGCCGCGGCCAGCGCGGTCTTTGAGGCGTGAACCAGCAGCCTGCGGCGCTCAAATGTCAGCCATCCGCTGTCCGGTTCCGGCTGAACGCGCAGCTTTACCGCGAGTTGCTGCTGCGAAAAAGTCTTCTTGAATCCCAACCTCATTGAATCAACCCGTTCTTCCGTATTCCCACATCTCGATGATGAAGGCCTGTGCCAGCCAGCGCAAGTGATGGCGTCCACAGCCGATTCCCTGTATACTGTAGATTCGGCGTGGCCGCAGGGAGTCGTGTGTGTTGCACTCCGGCAATTTCCGGCAGCCGTACAGCACTCAAGGATTTGGAGTTGGACGATGGCACAGGTATGCGACATCTGCGGCAAAGGGCCGCAGTTCGGTAACAACATCTCTCACGCGCACAATGTAACCAGGCGGCGCTGGAACGTGAATTTGCAGGCTGTCAAGGCTCTGATCAACGGCGCTCCCAAGCGCATCAGGGTTTGCACCAGCTGCATCAAGACCGGCAAGATTGTAAAAGCCGGACCGGCTGCTGCCGCCAAAACTGCGTAAAGCGGCGCATAAAAGCCCACAACTGCTTGAAATCGACACGGAACCCCGTCCGACGAGGATGGGGTTTTGTTGTGCCTGAAATCACCGTGGCTCCTGCTGCCGGGGATGGATCACTCAGCCTTGGTGAAGGTGAGCGACGCCGAATTGATGCAGTAGCGCAGGCCGGTGGGCTTGGGGCCGTCAGGGAAGACATGGCCAAGATGGCCTCCGCAGCGCGCGCAGGTTACCTCGATGCGACGCATCCCGAAGCTCCGGTCCTCGTGCTCGTGAATTGCCTTGGAATCGGCGGGCAGCATAAAGCTGGGCCAGCCGCAGCCTGAATCGAACTTTGCGCCGCTCATAAACAGCAGGTCTCCGCAGCCGGCACAGTGATAGTTGCCGGTTTCGTGGTTCTGCGTGAGCGCGCCGGTGAACGGCCGCTCCGTGCCCTTTTCGCGAAGGACGCGGTATTGCTCCGGAGTGAGAATCTTCCGCCACTCGGCGTCGCTGCGTTCCACCTTGTCGGGCGTCTCGCTCATGGTTGACCTCCTTGAAACTCGGTAAATGGAAGCGGGGAATTGGGAATTCAATACGCGGGCGGCTGCGCAAGCTGCGCCTAAGCCGCGGCCAACTAACTGATGCTCTAAGCAGGGGAAAGGTTTCGCTCAGACTTCAGCCACGAGCTCGATCTCTACCAGCACATTCTTGGGCAGCCGCGAAACCTCAACCGTGGTGCGGGCCGGGGGAGCGCCCGCGTTGCCGAGATATGCTGTGTAGACCTCGTTCATGGCAGCAAAATCGTCCATGCTCTTGAGGAAGACGGTTGCTTTTACCGCGCGCTCCAGGCCGCTTCCGGCAGCTTCAAGAATTGCCTTCAGGTTTTCGAGCACGCGTGTAGTCTGCTCGGTGATTCCGCCCTCCACAAGCTGCTGAGTGGCGGGATCGAGCGAGATTTGCCCGGCTGTGAAGATGAGGTTTCCTGCGCGAATTCCCTGGGAATAGGGGCCGATGGCCGCAGGCGCTCCACCAGTGTTAATCACCGTCTTTTGCATGCCTAAATTGTATAGCCGATGTGTGCGCAAAAAGCGCCAGAGCGCACCCACTATCGCGCCACCGTAATTGACAGGTGGGGCCTTCGTTGAGAAAACCCCTCCTGTCACGGTAAGCAGAAGATCTCTATGTTTCTTAAAAATGCTTGAATGGCGATGATTGAACGGAAGACCCTAGCGCCAAACTGCGAGCAGCCCGCCGCTGAGCAGCATGGCAAACAGCCAGTAAAGCGCATTGATGCCGAACAGCTTAAACGGCCTGCGTTCCGAGATATGCTGCGCCAACAGAGGCCCTGCCACAAAGCCGAGTCCACAAACCGTTCCAGCGAATGTGCCCTTTGAGATGGTGGTCCAGCCGGTGAGGAAAACCACTTGTGCCAGCGCAAACGACACGATGAAATTCACGACAAAAATGATCGCCATCACCGAACCGGCGTTGGCGGGCTTTGCGTCCGTACTCTGGCCTACAAGAGCTTTCCAGGACTTGTTAAACAACACACCGTACCAGAGCCACCCCAGCACCCACTGAAGCACTGCCGCAGTCAGCACGGCCAGCACATTGGCATTTAGAAAATACATCGAGAACCCTCCGCGTTGCGTTGATGTCCGACTTCCAAGTGCCTTGCAAACCATAGATTTGGCTGGCGTCAAGGAACAGGCTTCAAGGAGTCGCGACACCACTCTGCGGCAGCCGGAGAGCAAAGTCAAGAGAATCCACAAGATATGTAGTTACCTGGTCATACAACTAATGTTAGTAATCACACGAAAGGGGGAGTCAAAAGTTGATTCCGAGAGCGATTCGGTCCTGCGGATTCAACGCCTGTGCAGCGACTCCAGTTCCTCCAAGGTTCTTGGCCAGTCGGAGCCGAGCAGACGCGATAGGCTTCGGTCCGCAAGCACCTTTCCGCCTGTCTGGCAGCGGGCACAGTAGTTGGTCTCGTTGTCGGCGTAGCGAATCCGCTGCACCTTTTCTCCGCAGCGCGGGCACGGCTGGTTGAATTTGCCATGTACCGCCATCTCCGGGCGAAACGCAGTTACCTTCTCGGGGAATGAGCTTCGCGCCTCAGACGAGAGCCGGTCGATCCATGTTGCGAGCGTGGAGCGCGTCGCGGCAAACAGGCGCTCCCACTCCTGCGGCTTGAGTTTGTGTGTCAGGGCAATGGGCGAGAGCTCGGCGGCGTGAAGAATCTCGTCGGAGTAGGCGTTGCCAATGCCGCCGATCAGCCGTGGATCGGTGAGTGCGCGTTTGAGTGTGCGGTTTTCGAGCGTCAGCGCGGTGCGAAATCCATCTGCGTCTGTCGAGAACACCTCAATGCCGCCCGGGTTCATCGCTACAAGGGCATCGTCACCGCGAACGATGTGGAGCGAGGCACGCCGTTTGCTGCCGGCCTCGGTGAGAACCAGCGAGCCGGCAGGGAAGTCGAATGCCGCGAGATTCTGCCGCCCTGAGAGCTTTGCCTGCGGCGGCTTCCAATGCAGGCGTCCGGCGATCATGAGATGAATGACCAGCCAAATGCCGCCTTCAAGGCCAATGGCGATGCGCTTGCCAATACGGCGAATGCCTTGAACCGTGCGGCCTTCCGCGCTCGATATCGGAGGATCGACCGTGCGGAGAAGAAACACGCTTGCCAGGCGGACGCAATCGAGAGGCTGTCCGACGATTCTCGATTCGAGTGCAGCGATATAGGCCGTGATGTCCGGCAGTTCGGGCATACCAACAGCTTGCCGCGAAGGTGCGCTTGCTGGCAATCGGTTTTGCGGGGGATTAGGGGAGAATCGTGTTGTCGATGAGGCGCGTCGATCCAACAAATGCAGCAACGGCGAACAGCGTGCCGGGTGCGGCGGCGGCGATAGGCTCGAGTGTGGACCAGTCGACAAGTTCGACGTAATCGATGCGGATTTCCGGCTCGGCGGCGAAGAGGTCGCGCGTGGATTGGATGAGCGCCTCTGCCCGCCGCTCACCCTGCGCGGCCAACTCCTCAACCTTGCGAACAGCGCGGCTCAAGACCAGCGCCTGCGCGCGTTCGGCGGCGCTCAGGTAAGCGTTGCGCGAGCTGAGCGCAAGTCCGTCGGCATCGCGAACAATGGGGCAGACAACGATCTCCGTGGCGAAACGCAGGTCGGCAGCCATGCGCCGGAGGACCGCAACCTGGGCCGCATCTTTTTGGCCGAAGAAGGCGCGATCCGGCTCAGCGGCAATCAGCAGCTTTGAAACCACCGTGGCCACGCCGCGAAAGTGAATGGGCCGGGAACCGCCATCAAGGCGGCCGCTGAGGCCCTCGACAGTGACGAATGTTGCCGCACCCGCTGGATAAAGCTCATCGACGCTGGGAGCGAAGACCATGCTTGCACCGTTGGCTTCGGCAAGCGCGCAATCGGCTTCGAATGCGCGGGGATAGACGGCATAATCCTCATTGGGGCCGAACTGCGTTGGGTTTACGAAGATGCTGACGGCTGAGTGCGAGCACGATGCGCTGGCCGCGCGGATCAGCGATGCGTGGCCGGCATGTAAGGCGCCCATGGTCGGCACCAAGCCGACAGTATTGCCCGTTTGTGCGCGAACCATGCGGGACCAGCGGCGGAGTTCTGCTACGGTGTGAACGATTTCCATTAGAAGGGCTTTGGCTCCGTGCTGAACTCTTCCCACGCATCGCGATTTACAATCGCGTCCTCTGCGCCGAAGCCGTTGTCGAGTTCCTTGCGGGCGGATTCAGGAAGATGATAGCTCTCCGCGTCAGAAGGAAACGCATGTTGCTCCACATCCACGCGGTAGCTCTCGATTGCCGAGCGAATCAGCGATCCCACGTCCGCGTAGCGGCGTACAAACTTGGCGGCGGGCGCAAAGGTAAGGTTGAGCAGATCATGGAAGACGAGAATCTGGCCGTCGCAGCCGGGCCCTGCGCCAATGCCGATGGTGGGGATGGGCAACTCCGCGGTAATCTCTTCAGCCACCTCGCGGGGAACGCCTTCAAGCACGAGTGCGCCGGCCCCGGCGCGTGCCAGAGCGCGTGCATCGGCGCGGAGCCGCTGCACCGTCTCAACCGTGCGCGCCTGGACGCGATAGCCGCCCATGCGATGGATGCTTTGCGGAGTGAGTCCGAGATGGCCAACAACGGGAATCTCTGCGTCAACAAGGGCGCGGACAAGCTCGACGCGTGGGCCTTCAATCTTGACCGCTTCCGCGCCGGATTCCTTTACAAAGCGGACCGCGTTGGCAACGCCCTCGGCCACAGACGAGTGATAGCTGCCGAAGGGCATGTCAACCACCACCAGAGCGCGGCGCACAGCCCGGCGAACGGCGCGCGCGTGGTGCAGCATCTCATCCACAGTGACGGCGAGCGTGTTGTCGAGGCCAAGAACCACCATGGCAAGCGAGTCGCCTACCAGAAGCAGATCGATTCCAGCCTCATCCACCAGCCGGGCGCTTGAGTAGTCGTAAGCCGTGAGCGCGGAGATAGGCTTGCCCTGGCGCTTCATCTCACTGAGCGCGGGCATTGTCACCTTGGTGTGGGCGGGAGCGAGGGGAGCAGGCATTGCTCCATTAGACGGATTCGTGAGAGACATTTTGACTCCAGTGCCGCTCCGGAAGCTCAGGATGCGGCCCGAACAAGCTGAGTATACGCCCGCTGCCGGGGACCAAGGCAAGACTGCAGGAAGGGACGCATAGTATTGCAGACGATGGGTGTGCCGCCGCACACTGATAAGTAAGATGCTTTCTCCTCTGGCAACTGGAGTTTGTGCAGGTCTTGGCGCGGCGGGCGCGGCGGGCCTGACGGCGGGCGGCTGCGCGTATGCGGCGCTGTGGCCGGGATCGCGCATCTTCGGCGCGGCGATGATCGCGCCAAGGCGGCCGCAGGAGTTCGCGCTCACCTTTGACGATGGACCGAACCCGGACTGGACGCCCAAGCTGTTGGATGCTCTGGCGGATTTTGAGCTGAAGGCGACGTTTTTTATGCTCGGCAGCCGCGCCGAGGCTCAGCCCGAGCTTGTGAGGCGCGTGGTGGCCGAAGGACACCTGATTGGGAATCATTCATGGAGTCATCCCAATCTGGCGCTGACCGCGGCGGTGGTGGTGCGCGAGGAGTTGACAAAGACCAAAGACGCGATCGAGCAGATTTCAGGGAGTCCGGTGCTGCTTTTTCGTCCGCCCTTTGGCGCGCGCCGTCCTGTGGTTTTTCGTATCGCCCGCTCTTTGGGAATGACCCCGGTACTGTGGAACGCAATGACCAGCGACTGGAGCGACCCGTCGGCGGAACGGATTGCGGCAAAGCTGGCAGCCAAGGCTGAGAGGCTTTGGCGGCGGGGAACCGCCGTGAACATGGTTCTGCACGATGGCGGACACCTGGAACCGACTGCGGATCGAGGGCCGTCAGTGGCCGCAGTCCGATTGCTGGCAGAGCGGTTTTCAGGTGCGCGCCGTTTTGTGACTCTAGATGCGTGGCTCGATGCGAGGGAAGCGCAGCAGGCCGGCACTCCGGCTTGATCCCCAAAAAGCCTTGTAAGACAAAAAGTGGACCGTAGTACTTGTGCCTCACAGTGTCTGACGAAGGATGTAACTTTGGCTTACTGGCGTCTTACGCGGGTAAGACGTGTAAGACAGAGCTGCGGAACCGCTCCAAACTGCCCTACGGCCTTTGCACACTGTACGGCCCCGGTGTCGCCGGAGCTGATACCTGGTCTGCATCGCCGGGCACTCCCGTGACCCCCGTCCGCTTGGAGTAGATTCGGAATTGCACCACCAGATCGAGCATCACCGGCACTGGTTTGCCATCCTTCTTGGCAGGCTCAAAGGTTGCGGACCGAATGGCATCGACGGCGTTTTCGTCCAGGCCGAATCCGATGGGGCGCGCAACGGCGATCTCGCCCGGTTTGCCGTCTGCTCCAACCACAACGTGATAAAGGCACATGCCCGCCACGCCGTTATCTTGCGCGTACTGGTTTGAGGCTGGCTCGAACTTGGTCAGCAGCCTGGCCTTCCGATCGACCGTAGTCTGGCGCATGACAGCCGAATCGGCGGGCCGGTAGTCTGTCTTGGCCGCGGCGGCCTGGTAATACAACTTCCAAAAGTCCGGCATTGCCGCGATCATGCGATCGTCCAGACGTTCTGCAAAGATGTTGTCCAGCGCCTGTTTGAGCACCTTGGTTGCATGCGCGGGCGAGAGGGTGGTGGTTACGCTGTTGGGATCGGCGGGGCGCTCGGCCTCGGGCGCGGCGGCCATCTCCTGCTTGGCTGCCTCCGCATCGGCGGCCTCGGGAGCCGCCTCAGGAGCGCTTGCAGCGGGAACTGGCTGCGCGGCGGCCTGTACGTTTGGAGCTAGAGGCGCGGCGGGAGTAGAGTTCTTGCCAGCGGTCGATTTCTGTTTCGATTTGTCCTTGGGCTCTTTGACTTTTTTGGGCTTCACCACGAGCTCACGGTCGATCGTGATCCGTAGTTCTTTTTTCTTCGCAGTAATCTTCACTCGATCGACGGCATTGGTGGGGTCTTCGTACGGCAGCGAGCCCAAAAAGTGCAATCCATAGCGCGAACCGATCAGCTCCACCTTGTGCTTCGACAGTTGCACCTTCTCCACCTGCACTCCGCACAGCGTGTAAGACGCATGCGGGGAGTGACCAATCAGCACTCCGTGCTCGTTGTAACTCAATGAGTCAAACAAGTAGCCGCCGCGCAGGAAGAGCGGCTTACCAATCAGCATCTTCTTAAGCTCGTCCTCGGTAATTCCGCCTGCAGGCTCTGACTTGTCCGCCGCCTCGCTACTGTCGCTTTTTTGCGATGTTTGTTGCTCCGTCGCTGCGGGTTCCTGTACAGGTGCGGGCTGAGGAGGTGTGGCCTGGGGGCTTGCCGCTTGCTGCGGCACGGCTGGCTGAGCGGATGAATTCGTTGCACCGCTTGCCGCCGGCGTGGCTGCCGCCTCCGGCTGTTGCGCGGATGCTTCCAAAGGCCATACCAATGTGCTAGCCAAGGCCATGGCCAGGCAGCAGAGAACTCTTATGCGCTTGCCTCGAAAAAACATGTTTGCGAGCACCTATGAGCGCCACTTTAACAGGAAACTCTTTGCAGATTTGAAAAGAATTGGGCCGTTTGACGCATAAGTACTACCTTCATAACGCTTGTGTGGCAGGGGATAGGTGCCTCCCCCGCAACTCTGCGTGCGTTGGTTGCGCGGGGCTTGAAACTTAGGGTGTATCGACATATAGCAGCGGGCAGCGACGGGAGCCATTTTTTCACAGTTCAAGGAGTGAGGAGTGACGCATACCGGGGTCCCCACGGACAGGTCTTCGTCCGTGGGGTGGAATACCGGGTGTCTGCTAGCGACGAGTGACGACGAAATGGGGAAAAATGGCCCCGTCCCTTCGGGTTGCGGTGAAAATCCGGCCATACTTCATTCTCGCCCTCGACGGTGGACCCGCCACAGCCTTCAGGCTCGGCTTCATCTCCACCCCACAAATGGAGACCTATTCGTGGGGACCCCGGGTCTGGCCGGATTTTCACTAGCAACGCTGCCCACTGCTATAGGTCGATACACCCTAGCGTTGCAGACGCCAGAGAATCCGCCGGAAAAGGCCCAGAATCCGCCGCGCGTCTTTCCTTCCCGGAGCGAGCCTGCGCAACATCAGCCGTAGATCGTGCCGGTTAGCTTCCCGCATGGTTGCAGGGGAGTAATGCGCCGCTTCCATCACCTGTTCCACCACGCCCGCCACAAGCTCCAGAGTCTCTGCGTCTGCGGCTGCACCGTCGGCAAGGTTCCCGTGCTGCAGTGGGCCAATGTCTGTTGCGGGTTGAGCGTCGGGCTGCACGCGCGAGGCTAGCTCATAGAGGCAAACTGCTACTGCCTGCCCAAGGTTCATCGAGGGTTGGCGCACGTCGGTCGGAATCTCCACCAACAGGCGGCAATACGACAGGTCGTCGCGCGTGAGGCCGTGTTTCTCCGGTCCAAAAACGAGCGCTACCGATCCGCCGCGCTCAAGTTCGGCGGCCACCAGGGGAGCCAGATCGGGTAGCCGCACGACGCGCTGCTCTGGCTTGCGGTGGGTGAGCGTTCCGGTTCCCAGCACGAGCGTGCAGCCGGCGATTGCCTCAGACAGCCCTTGGGTCTGTTTGGCTTCAGCGAGAAGCTCTGGCGCGCCCACCGCCGAACGCGCCTCGCGCCAGTGTGGCTCATAGGGCGCAACCACGGCCAGGCGCGAGAAGCCGAAGTTGGCCATGGCCCTTGCAGCCGCGCCAATATTCAGCGGGTTACGCGGCGAAACGAGCACCACGCCCACACGGTCGCACTGGTCCCAAGCTAGCAAGAGTTCATTTTAGATGTTTGGTAGGATGCGCGGAGTCAAGAGGGGTGCCTGCCGCTTTCGTACGGGTCAATTTGGCCGTACGAAAGCAGAGGGAAGTTGGATGCGGCCTCACCATGAGGCATTGGAAAGAACGAGAGCTAATTGCCGGGCGAGAAAACCACGTTGATGGTCGTGTTTGCCTCGGTCGGCTGGTTGTCGTACGTGTAAGGACGGTAACGCCATGTCTTCACTGCGTCCACGGCCGACTGGCGCAGCACTGTCGGTCCGTTCAAAACGCGCAGATTGGTTACCGCCCCCGTCTTGGTAATCGTAGCCTGGAGGGTAACCGTGCCGCCGATGTGAGCCGACTTGGCAATCTGAGGGTAAACGGGCGCGGTTTTTTGGACTAACATGGCAACCGCGACGTCTGCCGAAACGTTTACGACTTTCGGTGCCGCCGCTTTCACGGTGGGCTGGGCTTGCCCTTTGAACATGGTGCCGGGCATAGAGCTTCCATTCAGTGCGTCGATCCCTGCCAACCCTGACGGGGGCGGAGCATCGCCTGACTGTGAGCCTCTGGAGCCCTCGGGAATGCGTGTGGGCGCAAGCAGCTGATCGTGCATCATCTGTGCCTGCTCGGGAGCGGGAGTCGTCTGCTTCTGATTTGTTGGTAAAGAACCGTTATCAGCCGTATCTCCAGGCACTCCCGCCGCCGGCTTGTTTGCGGCGGATTGGTTGGCCGCCTGACCTGCCGCGGTGTTCGATCCCTGCAGCCCCAAGTTGGCATTGGCCAAGGCGGCGTTCCTGTCCAAATCCATCTTTACCTTGGTCGCAACAGGTTGTTTGGAAGCCATTCCGGTTAACTTCCCGATCGCGCCGGAGTGGAAGAGCTGGAAGGCCACCAGCAAAAGGGTGCAGGCAGAGACCGCAATGATTGCCGTCCGCTTCTTATTGCTGCTCGGTTCCTCTGCGACCACGTCGCTGTGTCTGAAGATCGCCCGGAGATGAGGTACGATCTCGTCCGAGGACAGCACTTCCTCGGGTGCCGAGGCGTCCAGCACCAGAGTGCGCGCGCCAGTTGTGTCTTCGGAATTGGAGCGCGTAGCCGATCGTCTTTCCACGGCCGGCTTGGAGGAGACTTGACGCTGAGGAACGTCGACCTTGTCCCCGTATCCAACCGTGCTCTTTGGAGCAGGAAAGTTGTGAGAAGGCTTAGCAGCGGATGCGGCAAATGCGCGCGGATGTTCTGTGAGCGGCACACCCGCTCGGCGAGCTGCGTTCAGGCTGCGCTCGTCTTGCGCTTTCCCTCTGGAGTCGCTTCCGGTGGGTTCCAGAGGTGTTGCCTCCTCAGAATCTGCGCCATCCCACTCGATAAAATCGGCGGGTAGCGTATCGGGCACGTTTTTCGTTACTTCTGTTGGCGATGCCATTGTCCATCCTCTCCCTTCTCGTAGATCAGACCCTTATATGTACGGGTCTCGCGCGGCGTCCGTGCTGATGGAGCGGCGCTAGACCCAACGGCGTTGCCTCCCGCAGGGGTGGCGGCGGCAGGTTCGGTCGTTGTCGTCATGGGCGATTGAGAACTCTTTCGTGCGCCGGGTCCGGGCGCGGCGGCTCGGGCTGCGGCGGCGTTCATTGCAAAGGCTTCCCGCTCTGCGGGGATGCTGCGCGGCCGTACGAACTCGCGTTCTGCACTCGCTGGGTCAGGCTGGTCAATCTCCAGGTCCTGCTCCATCGGCGAAAGGACCGCGCCCGACAGAAGCGGTGCGATATCGGGCAGCGCTTCGACCTGCAGCGTAACGGTTGCTTGCACGGTTGCGAACTTCCAGCTCTCTGCCGGCGTAAACAGCGCCCACAGAGTGTGCTTGCCCGGCGGAAGCACATTGCCCGCGCACGGACCGTAAGCAAAGGTTCCAGGAACCGTCGCCGATGCGTTCAGTTGATTGTCACCGAGCGCGATGCCGTATTGAATGGGCCGCGGTGCTGGCCAGGTGATTTCGACGCGCTCCAGCTCCTTGACTGTCAGTGTCACCGTCGCCTTGGCTGGTTCGAAATTCATCGTGTCAACCGGCGTAAATGTCACCGAAAGCTTGTGAGTTCCAGGCGGCGGCAACTCGCCCGCCGCGGGTCTGTACACAAACGTTCCAGGAACAGTGGAGGTTGCGTTCAATTGCGTTGCGCTCAACGCTGTGCCGTAGGGAATGGCTTCCGGCTCATTCCACGTGAGCGCAGGTCTGGCCATCACCACCGTCAGCGGCACGGCTGCCGGTATATTGCTGTAATCCGAGTCGTCGTTCGGATTGAAGGTTACCGACGGTGTGTGCATGCCCACTGCAAGCACTGCGCCCATGCCTGGGGTGTAGTCGAACCTTCCATCTACGGACGCGGCCGCATTTAATTGCGCTGTGCTCAAGGGCGTTCCGTAAACAATTGGATCGGGAGCTGCCCAGGTAACTCTCGGCGGCGGCTTCATCACGGTGACGTTGATCGTTCCCTGCGCGGATACATAGTGCATCCCGTCGGCGGGAGTGAAATAAACCGTCAGAGTGTGTTGCCCCGGCTCCAGAACCTCGCCCGCAGCGGGCTTGTACACAAAGGTTCCGGGAACAGATGCCTTGGCGTTGAGTTGCTTCGTGCTTAGTGCGCTGCCGCAGGGGATTTTTTCCGGCGCGCGCCAATCAATTGAGGGCACTATCCGCTCAACGGTGAGGGGCGCGGTGGCAGTTACTGCCAGATAGTTCTTCTGGTCCACCGGCGCGAATTTTACTGTGAGCGTATGTTGGCCGGGTTCCAGGCGAACACCGGCTGCAGGTGAGTATTCAAGTTTTCCCGGCACCGATGCGCCGGCATTTAATTGAGCCTCGCCGAGCGTGGTGTAGCAGGAGATTGGAGCCGGCGCAGGCCAGGTGATGACCGGCGCAGCTTTGGCCACCGTGATGGACACGGCAGACTGAACCATGGGTCCGTTGGATGGTGTGAACGTGACCCAAAGCGTATGCGTTCCCGCCGGCAGCATGTATCCGGCCCCCGGCGTGTAAGCAAACTCTCCCGGCACCGATGCCGTGGCGTTGAGCTGTTTTTGGCTCAGCGGGGTTCCGTAATTTATCGTTTCAGGGGTTTGCCAATTGACATTGGGAACCCCGTCGGAATCGAACGATGCGGGACTCGTCGATGCCTGCTCAAGGTCCCCACCGTCTGAGCTCGGAGTGAAGTTGCCTGTACTCGAGCCGTCAGTGTTATGCGGCAACTGGTTGTCCAATGTCGCTGAAGCATTCTCTATCGTTTCCATATTGAAGGCTTTTTTGAACTCCTCCGGGATGGGATAGCGAGCGACCGAACTGGCCATTTCCACGATGGATCGGGCAAATGGCGAGTCGGTGTTCGATTGTGCGGCGTCTGCATTCTGCAATTGCCGCGTAGCGTCGTAGTCATCGCTGATCTTCCATTGCACGGGCCGGCCCAGGGCCTTCGTCATCTGGTCTTCAGAGATGCGGGTGTTTTCGGAGTCGAATCGATTGACGACGATCTCCAGTTTCTTTTGTTCCTCTTTAAAGTAGAGTTCGATCAGCCGGTCGGCGTTGCGCAGCTCAGTGATTCCCGCCTGCGTCACCATGTAAACGGTGGAGGCCGCATGGAACAGGGCTGTTTCCATCAAATCCACGCGTGAGCCTGCGTCCACCACCACATAATCGAACGCCGCGCGCGCAGCAGCCAGAAGCAAGTCAATATCGCCGGCTGAGGGAGACCTGCTGGGGATTTTGCCGGGAGCGGCCAGTACAAACACACCCGATGCGTGCCGCGCCGTGAACGACTCCAGCCGCGAAGCGTCAAGATGCGCGACCTCGGCAAACGCCTCCTCGGTTGAGTGCTCAGGGGCAATACCCAGATTCAATGCCGCATCTCCCAGCGGGAATCCCAGGTCAATCAATATTGTTCGCTGCTTCGATGTTTTTGCCAGCGCAACCGCGTAGCTGCATGCAATTGTGGTTGTTCCAGATCCGCCTTTTGCGCCAAAGAACACCAGTTGGCTGCCGCCGCTCGTCCGAGAGGCATTTCTAGCGGGATGACCGGCGGCCTGCGCCAACACGCCCGCAACAGCGGCATCGTCAAAGGGAACTGCGAGGCACTCGCGGGCACCCGCGCGCCGGCAGCGGTCTTTGAGTTCCGGGTCGTTCGAGGAGGAGAACGCAATCACCATAGCCGAGGCGTGTGTGCAAATGTTCTCGACAACCTGAAGGGCATACTCGGGATTGCAGTCGACGTCGATCGCGACCACGTCAAACGCCAGTTGCAGAAGCCGCGCTACGTCGTCGAGCGCAGGCGGATAGGAAGGGAACTCGCGAATCGTCGCGCCGCGGTATTTCGAGAGCGCAGCAGCGACGGCGCTGCGCCGCTCCTGGTTCGGACCGATGAGCGCTATCGACAAAGTCATCGTACCGCTTGGGTCGGAATCAATCATCTTGACAAAGGTCGAGAGACTCGAGCTCATTGCATGACTCCCGCCTCCCGCTCCAGCACCACTGTCGTTGAATAGCAGCGAATGGGCCGATCGGGAGCCGCTCTAGAAAAACCTATTCCACCCCATAAAGGGCGGGGTACCGCAGTCCTGCACATTTCGGGGAGAATAGATACCCGGGAAATGTGTCCATTTCCCGCCACCTTTTCCTGCCTGGCCCGGTGAAAACCGTATCAGTTCCATACGCGGATACCCAGTTGAGAAACTGATGATAGCCGAACTGTTACTGAGTTGGGGCAATTATGAAACTTTCGTAATCAATTTACGATGGCACTTAAGTTGTAATGGGCATTCCTACTAATGGAGCTATCCAGAAGGAGCTTACCTGCGGTTCAGCGCGGGACCTGGAATGTCGCGAAACCCAGCAAATATGCCGGTTTGGCGAAATCGAGACCACGATGAATTCGCGGGCATGGCTGCGGAGCGAACGAGCCGGAGGTAGCTTTCAAACAGCGCTGAAGCGCATGGTCTCCGCGGTCATGCCCGGCCCAAACGCCATTGCGCAGCCGCGCTGACCGCTCTCGGCCTGTCTCATCAGGCGCTCAAGAACAAACATCACGCTGGCCGACGACATGTTTCCAAACGAAGACAGCACTTGGCGTGAGGCTTCCAGAGCTTGCGGCGGCAACTCGAGTCCGTTCTCAACCGCATCCAGAATGGCGCGTCCACCGGGATGAACGGCCCAAAGATCGCAGGGCTCGTCGCCGGCGATTGCAGCCTTCTTCCCCCTGAACTCCTTTGCAATCTCTTTGGGAACTTGTCCGGATAGAAACATATCGAAGCCCAGATCGCCCACCCGCCAGGTAATCATGTCGCTTGAGTTCTCGATGCGCAGCGCATGAAAGCTCTCCAGGGCCAATCCGCGCGGCTCCGCGCCCACCAGGCAGGCCGCGCATCCGTCACCGAACAGTAGCGATGCAATTGCCTCATTCAGTTCCTGTGCTTCGTGAAAATGCAGCGTGGTCAGCTCCAGATTCACGATCAGCACCAGCGATTCACGATCGGAGCGGACGATATGCCGCGCCACCTTAAGCGCATTGATGGCCGCATAGCAGCCCATAAAGCCCAGCAGGATGCGCTCCGTTGAGCCGGGCAGCTTGAGGTGATCGACGATGTCGAAGTCCAGTCCTGGCGCATAAAAACCTGTGCAGCAGGTCACCAGCACATGGCGGATTCTGCTCCGCTCTTCAGCGCTGGTATCGAGCGCGTCGAGCGCCTTCCGCGCCAGCAGCGGCGCGCACTGCTCAAACAGCTTCATCCGATGGCCCGTCGAGTGAAACAGACCCGACTCGTTGTCCTGGAACTGCGTCTTGCCTCCGCTCAGCAAATACTCCTGCACCGGCAGGCAGCAGTAGCGGTGGTGTATGCCGGACTTTGCGGATATGCGCTGAAACAGCACGCGGGTGCGCCGGTCGGTCAGCGACTCCTGCACAAACGCCACAAACGGCTCATGCACGTCGTACTCGGGAACGGCTGTTGCAATGCGGTGCAGATAGGCCTGTGCCATCGAACTCCCCGATCTTGACTGGGCTGCCTTTCGTGCGCTGCCGCCGTATCCTTGATACGCCGCTCGGTCCATGCACGCGTTGCGTACTCATGGATAGGATAGCCGGTGCACGCACTCTTGTTCAGTTGCAACAGTTGCGCCCGAATGCTTCAGGCCCTGGGGCACATCATTATCGAATCTCAAGGATATTCGCTCTAGGTGTCAAGTTTCGTGAGGCGAAACGGCCAGCGGGTGTGCGCCCAAATGCGATAGCCTCAATACGTGCTCTGGACCAACCCGGCAGAAACCGCATTCAACGCCATCAGCAGCGCGCCGATCGTGCGCTTTTCGCTGCTGGCGCTCAGTTCCATCTTCTTTCTTGTCGATCCCTTCGCGGCCATCCCGTCCTTTCTGGCCATCACGCAGAATGCCGACCCGGCTCGCCGCCGACGCATGGCCCGCAAGGGCGCGCTCACCTGTTTCATCGTGCTCACCAGCTTCGCGATTGCAGGCCAGTTCATCTTCAGGCTCTTCGGCATCACGCTTCCCGCGTTTGAGATCGCCGGCGGGCTCATTTTGCTTCTCATCGGCCTGGATATGCTCGAGGCGCGCCGCTCGCCGACGCAGGAGACACTCGGCGATGCCGAGGAAGCCGCCGCCAAGGAGGACGCCGGCATCGTTCCGCTCGGCGTGCCCATGCTGGCCGGCCCCGGCGCAATCTCCTCGGTAATGGTGCTGGTAGGCCAGGCACCCTCTATATGGCATTGGGAGATGGGCGCAATCCTGGCCTCCATCGCAATTACCGCAGTGGTCACCTACTTTGTTCTGGCCGGGGCCGATGGCGTGCGCCGCGTGATGGGCGAAACCGGCATTCGTATTCTCGTCAGAGTCATGGGGTTGTTGCTCGTTGCCCTCGCCATGCAGTTCTTTGTGAACGGCCTTACAGACCTGGGCATAATTCCTCGCCAATAAAGACGGGCATAATTGCTGTTTCCCACAGATAAGAGGCACTTTCCACAACTCCGAGCTTGCATTCCATCCCGTTCGTTGCTATTCTCAGAGAGTTGCAGCCGGGCAAGCAAGTTCGCAGTACGAACCGCTTGCAAGTGAGAGTGGTCTGTGTTACTCTCGAAAAGTTGCAATAAGCAGTAAAGCCTCCCGGTGGCCTTTGGGCCTGCCCTGAGTGTGGGAAGTGGGAAGCTAAGGTAATGGAACACGTTCGTTGGGTCAGGCGAGGCTAGTGCCCCTGAACCCCTGTAGGGAATCCCGCAGAGAACAATCCATTGCATGACCCAGGAGTTAATCTCCTGTGCGCCCTAGTGGCATGAGCGCTTTGCGCTGGTCGTTGTTTGATATTTTGCGCTGTGCGAATGAGCCTCTACGGGCGGGATTATTCCCAAACGAGAGGCAGGACCGAAGAGAAGAAAAGCGGGCCGGAATCAAGAAAAACACTTGACCGGAATGCGCAACTCAGATAGTCTTGAAAAGTTCGCGCCAAAACGCCCCAGCCTTCGAAGGGAGGCAGAAACAAGGGCGAGCGCATCAAGTTCGAGGACACCCAGGCGCAAGTTTGGGCCTCGATCCAAAAGGGTCCGCTCAGGCGGTAACCTTTAAGGATCTTTGACAAATTGGTTGAACATGCCAGTCGTGAGAACGGATCAAGTTTGGTTTGATCATTCTCACAAGGTAAGGCGCCTGCAGGCTAATAGCGCAGGCGCGGTCAGTCCAGCAATCGACCTCCGTCGATCTGGATTGACATCAGGTTTCAAACGAGAGTTTGATCCTGGCTCAGAATCAACGCTGGCGGCGTGCCTAACACATGCAAGTCGAACGAGAAAGTGGAGCAATCCATGAGTAAAGTGGCGCACGGGTGAGTAACA
>Ga0302319_10006974_pt1 | contig 22300 bp, 18 predicted proteins | sample Bog_T0_2_FD_203319 | JGI IMG/M metagenome (GOLD analysis project Ga0302319, IMG submission 203319) | Peat permafrost microbial communities from Stordalen Mire near Abisko, Sweden - Bog_T0_2 | ecosystem: Environmental > Terrestrial > Soil > Wetlands > Peat | place: Sweden: Abisko, Stordalen Mire... | reverse complement strand
CCGCGTTCGCAGGAAAGAACCATGCGAATGTCTTCGATGTCCACGATGTCAATACAAGGGCTACGGCTCCGGCGACGATGGAAAGGACAGCGCCCTCCAGCATCATCTGCCGCACCAGTTGCATGCGATTGGCCCCGAGCGACTGCCGGATGGCAAGTTCACGCCGCCGGGAGACAAACCGCACCAGCGTGAGCGTCGCCACGTTCGCGCTGGTCAGCAACAGCACCAGGCCGGAGAAGGCCAGCAGAATGGGCAGCGTCGACGCTATGTATCCGTTGGCGCCGAATGGCGAACGCCACATGGGATCGAGTGTGATGTGGTTATCGCCGAGATGCTGGTCCGGATACGCCACCACGAGCTGGTGCATCACGGTATCGAGATCCTGGGCTGCCTGACCACGGTTCACGCCGGGACGCAATCTTCCTATTACGATTAGCCAGTCCGAATCGCGATGGGTCATTCGCCACGCATCGTTTCCGAGAGGATCGAGCGTTACCCACAGATCGTCACGCAGTCCGGGCGCTGCGCCGACAAACCCTTCCGGCGCCACACCAATCACCGTTAAAGGATGCCGGGCGACCTCGATCGACTTGCCCACAATTGCCGGGTCTTTGGCATAACGCGTCTTCCAGAGCGAGTAACCCAGGATCACGTTGGGAACAGCACGGGCCTCTTCGTCCGGCAGAAAGAAGCGCCCCAGCACGGGCTTGATGCCGAGCACGTCGAAAAAGTTCGCCGACACGTTCGCAATATAGGCGCGCTCCGGCTGCGCACCGCCAGTCAGCGCGATCCAATCGTTGTGATAGGCAAGCACTCCGGCGAAGGTGTGGTTGTGCTCGCGCAGATCGAGATAGTCGAGATACGAGAAGGGGGGAGTGGGAGAGAAGTTTCGCTCCCCGCGCTGCAGGCTGACAAGATCGCCCGTGTCGCGCGCGCCAGGAATCGGATGCAACATGGTGCCGTCGATCCAACTGAATATCGTGCTGTTGGCGCAGATCGCTACGGCAAGCATTGCCGTCGCGGTGATCGTAAAGCCGGGGCTCTTGCGCAGTTGGCGCAAGGCATAACGGAGATCCCGGCCCAATTGTTCAAGCCACGCGCCAAGCCAGCCTTGGCCCCACATCTGGCGCGTCACATCCTGCACCAAAGGAATGTTTCCGAACTCCCGCATTGCTGCTTGTCGCGCTGTCTCCGGCGTCTCGCCTCGCGCCACTCGATCTGCAATCGCCATCTGCAGGTGCGCGTCAATCTCTTCCTGCAATTCGCGCTTGCGCCGCTGCAAACCAAAGTCCGGGAACCACTTCATGACTCACTCTCCTCCGGCTTGACGTACATCACCGACCCAATTGCTTCGACAATCCGCTCCCACCGGCCCAGATCCGAGACCAACTGCTTTTTCCCCTCAGCCGTGATTCGGTAATAGCGGGCTTTTTGCCTGCTCTCGGACTGTTTCCACTCAGATTGCACCCAACCCTGGCGCTCCAATCGATGGAGAGCCGGATACAGTGATCCGGTCTCCACCTGAAGCACGTCTCCGGATCGCAAACGTAAAGCCTGGACAATGCCGTAGCCATGCTGCGGTCCCCATTGCAGGGTCTGAAGAATCAGCATGTCGAGTGTTCCCTGCAGCAGCTCGATCCGGTTCTTATATTCGCTTCTTTCGTTCATAGGTGTAGACACTCTACTCCCTGAGGAAGTAGACCGTCTACATCGTTTTTTATCGTGGAGCGATCAGCCTTGCCCACTCGGCAGGTTTAAGAGTGGGTCAGTTCTGAGGAGGAAAATTGGTGATTCCGCATTGGCGCTGCATCGCCAATGCACTTGTTCAATGCGGATTCGCATCTTGAGGTCGCATGGTCTTTATGTATAACCGTCCCGGTTTCCCCCGTTCGGATTCCAATCGGCGATCAAGGGGCAGCGCTCTTATAGGGTCGGCAAAAGACGCACGCTTGAACTGGATTCGTTAGTTCATCTGGCTGGACTTGGTCTTGAGGTATTTGTTGAAGGGGATTTCGAAGTAGAAGAGTTCTTTGCCGTCGGCGTCCTTGATGGTGTGCAGGTTGAGGAGCGCGTCCTGCAGGGGGCGGGTGAGGCCGCTGACGTCGTAGAAGAGGAAGCCGGCGCGGGTGGTGTGGGGCTCGACGACGAGGGCCTGGAATTCGAAGGTGTCGAAGTCCTGCTCGATTTCCTTGTCGCTGGCTTTGGGTTTGAGTTTGATGGCCGGGATGGGGCCGGGCATGGGGATCTTTGCGCCTTCGCGTTCTTTGCGGGTCATGAGGCGCTCGACGTCTTCGGGGTCGGCGGCCTGGATGCGGTCTCCGGTGGATGTGACGAAGAGGATGCGGGCGTCGCGGAGTGAGATGGGGCGGTCGCTGTTGTTGGTGACGATGAGGCGGATGGGCATGACTCCGTGGGCGATGTAATCGACGCGGAAGAGGGCCATCTTGTCGCGGGTGTCGTATGGTTCGGCGGCGATGGCGAGTTTCTCATCGGCGTGGACTTCAAAGGCGGCGAAGTCGGTGGCTGGCTGGACGGCGGGCGGGGTGTGGTCGGCGGCGCGGGAGGGCAATGGAAAAAGTGACAATATCGCGGCGGCCAGAAGGAGTCGGCGCGTCGCCAGGCCTCGAAGATTCCCGAGCGGAGATTCCATCGAAGAAGACTGTATCAGGATTGACCGCATGGAAGGTAAACGGTCGGGGCCGGGGGCTGAGGCAGCGCGAGCCGGAAGAGACCCGGTCTGTATGATTTGAGGGTTGCCGGTTGCGGAAATGGCGGTTGGGTTGCAGTTTATCCCCGTAGACTGGCGCGCTGAGTGCATGATTCTTTTCCTCTACAACGTGGGCTTGTTTCTGGCGCTGGTGCTGGGTGCGCCCTGGTGGCTGTGGCAAATGGCGACCACGCGGAAATATCGCGAGGGTTTGCGCGAGCGTCTGGGCGGGGTTCCAGAGCGCATTTGCGGACGGCAATTGGACGCGGCAACAGGCCAGTCTGTAAGCAAGCCGGTGATCTGGCTGCATGCGGTTTCGGTGGGTGAGGTGCTTGCGGTGAGCCGGCTGGTGGGTGAGCTTGACCGGAGCCTGCCGGGGTACCGGGTGCTGATCTCGACCACCACGCGAACCGGGCAGGCGCTGGCAAGGGATCGATTTAGAGCTGAGCGAGTTTTCTATTGTCCGCTGGATCTGCCGTGGGCGGTTGCTGGGTATCTGGATGCTTTGCAGCCGAGAATGCTGGTGCTGGCGGAGACGGAGTTCTGGCCGAATCTGCTGAGCGGTTGCTTCAGGCGCGGAGTTCCGGTGGTGGTGGTGAATGCGCGGATTTCGGATCGATCCTGGCCGAGGTACTGGCGGCTGCGGCGGTTGTGGAGTCCGTTTCTGCGCCGGCTGGCTGCTGTGCTTGCGCAGTCGGATCTGGATGCCGAGCGGCTGCGGGCTCTGGGTTGTGTGCCCGATCGGGTATCTGTGAGCGGAAACCTGAAATTCGATGTGCGGGCTGTTGAGGAGACCGATGCTACACGGAGGATCGGGGAATTGTCCCGTGGACTGCGACTGGTGGTTGCGGGGAGCACGCTGGAGGGCGAAGAGGCGATGCTTCTGGAGGCGTGGCCGGAGTTGCTGAAAGCCGAGCCGGAACTTGCGATGGTGCTTGCGCCGCGGCATCCGGAGCGCTTTGGGGCGGTAGCTGAATTGCTGGAAGGCACGAGGTATCCGTGGCGGAGGCGATCGAAATTAGGGAGCAAGGGACTGGTTTCGGGCGAGGTTGTGCTGCTGGATTCGATTGGAGAACTGGCGTCGGTGTATTCGCTGGCTGCGGTGGCGTTTGTAGGCGGAAGCCTGGTTGCGGCAGGTGGGCACAATCCGCTGGAGCCGGCGCAGTTTGGGGTGCCGGTGGTGATGGGCGAGCACTATGCAAATTTCCGCGGGATAGTGGAGACCATGCGGGTGAATGATGCTATCTGCATTACGCAGGTTGACGGATTGACCCAGGAGCTTACAGGCGTGCTCTGTGACACTGCGGCTGCGCGGGAAACGGGCGAATGTGGACGGAGGGTTTTTGAGGAGCAGGCTGGCGCTACGCAACGCGCCGTTGCGGCGATCGTGGCGCTGCTTGGGGATGGAAGGCAGGATTGAACGGGATGAAACGACCCTGGCTGGTGCCTCTGATTCCGGTGTACGCGGCTGGACTGGCGTTGCGTTCGGCCGGGCTTCTGCTTGGAGTGCAGCCGATCCGGCGGCTGCGCTGGCAGGTCATCAGCGTTGGAAATCTCTCGGTGGGAGGGACAGGCAAGACGCCATTCACGATTGCACTGGCCAGACTGCTGATGCGGGAGGGCGTCCATGTCGATGTGCTTTCGCGAGGGTATGGAAGGCAAAGCACCGAGGTGGAGCGGGTCGATGAGGATGGGGGTCCGGAAAGATACGGAGATGAACCGTTATTGATCGCCCGTGAGACGCATGCCCCGGTGTACGTGGGGCCGAAGCGTTGGCAGGCTGGGAAAATGGCGGAGGAGCAGGCTGCCGCCCAGTCCAGGTCACTGTATGGTGTGCATTTGCTCGATGATGGCTTTCAGCACCGCCAGTTGGCCCGGACCGTCGACATCGTGATCGTGAATTCGGAGGATCTCGGCGATGCGCTTTTGCCTGCCGGGAATCTGCGGGAGCGGGTTGGCGCGCTGAAGCGGGCGCGGGTTCTGGCGGTTCCGGCGGAGGATGAGGCGGCGGTCGAGGAGCTGAGAAGGCTGGGGTTCGAGTCGAGGGCGGAACGTCCGATCTGGCGGTTTCGGCGCGATATGGTGGTTCCGATGATGCCTGCGACGCTGGCGAAGCGGAGGGTCGTCGCTTTCTGCGGAATCGCCCGGCCGGATCAGTTTTTCTCCGGGCTGACGCAGAAGGGGCTCGATTTGGCGGCGACTCGGACATTCCCGGATCATCATTCCTTTAGCCGAGGGGAGATGGAGATGCTGCGGAGGCTGGCAGAGTCGACCGGGTCTGGCGCGCTGTTTACGACCGCGAAGGATATTTTCCGGTTGGGAGGCCTGGGAACGGAGCTGGACGAGGCCCTGCCAATTTTTGCGGTGGATCTGCAGGTCACTTTTGAGGATGAGGCCGGTGTGATGACATGGCTCAGGGACGCCATGGGGCTGAAGACGGGTTGATTTTCGCTGAATCCGGCTGTGAGAAAATTGGACTTTGCGGAGTCAGGTTCAATTTCGGCTGCTGGTGGTTCGCCTGGGGGCGATGGGCGATATTCTGCATGCTCTGCCCGCAATTACCGCGCTGCGCAGGGCGCACCCGGCATGGAAGATTGACTGGGCGGTGGAACCGCGCTGGCGACCTTTGCTGACGGCGGAGCCTGAAAATGCTGTTCCGGGTGAGAACCGCAATTTGGCTCGACCCCTGGTGGATCAGATCCATCTGGTACCCAGCAAGGAATGGGGCCGGAAGCCATTTCGTAGACAGACCCTAGACGAAATTCGCGCGCTGCGGAGGGATTTGCGCGCCGGGGATTATGAGGCGGTGCTGGATTTGCAAGGGGCAATCCGGTCAGCGGTGGTTTCTCGATTCTCCGGGTGCGGCAGGGTGATAGGCGAAGCCGAGCCCCGCGAGACAGCGGCGAAATGGCTGTTTAGAGAACGTATCGAGACAGTGGGCAATCACGTGATCGAGCAGGATGTGGAACTGGCGAGCGCCGTGGCTGGAGACTTGTTAATGCCCGCGGCTCCTTTGCTGCCGATTGACGATGGGGCGGAAGAGTGGTGCGACGGATTGCGGGACCTGAATATTGCGCTTGAACGGGGAAAACCCGTACTTCTGATTCACCCCGGCGCGGGGTGGGGCGCGAAGCGGTGGCCTGCGGATCGTTATGGCGCTGTTGCCGAGGAGTTCTCGCGGCGTGGTGGTGTCGTGCTGGTAAATGCTGGACCGGGAGAAGAGGCTTTAGCCACATCGGTATTGGCGGCAGCTTCGGGACAGGCTTCGGTGGTGACCTGTTCGCTTCCCCAGCTCATCTCGCTGACGCGAAGAGTTTCCGTCGTGGTTGGAGGAGATACGGGACCTTTGCATTTGGCCTGTGCGCTGGGCAAGCCGGTGGTGGGAATTTACGGGCCGACCGATCCGAAGCGGAACGGTCCATTTGGCAGCCGGTTTCGCGTGCTGCGCAATCCGGAGAGCAGGCAGGATCATACGCGCCGGGAACAGCCCGAGGCCGGATTGCTGACGATTTATCCAAGGGCGGTGATGGCTGCGGTCATTGAACTTATGATCGAGGAGCGACGGGTCAGGCAAGATGAGCGGGAGAATTCAGGGCAGGATGGCGAGTATGAGGCGGAGCCAGGTTTGCGCGATGGGCCGGATATCAGCTCAGTGATGGATGAGAGGCGTTCTTAATGGAGCAGACTGAGCAAAGTCGGCTGACTTTTATGCAAAGTTGGCAAAAGATCGCACGCCGTATCCGCGTGCCTCTGGGCTTTGTGGCCGCGATCGTCTACCTATGGCAATTGGTCGAGCACCGGCCTCAGCTGACCTACCTGGCGTGGAGCCTGTTGCTGGTGCTGCCGGGGCTGTGGTTGCGCGCCTACGCTTCTGGATATGTGAAGAAAAATAGTGAATTGACGATGACCGGACCGTATGCGCATGTTCGGAATCCGTTGTACCTGGGGTCAATTCTGATCGCAGCGGGGTTCGCGGTAGCTTTGATGAGTTTGTCCTTTGCGATTGCGCTGGTTGTTTTCTTCCTGTTGATCTATGTGCCGGTGATTGCCTCAGAGGAGGCATTTCTGCGGGATACGTTTCTCGAGTTTGAATGGTATTGCGCCCGGGTTCCGAGGCTGGTTCCGAGATTGACTCCGGCGCGAACTCCGGATGGGCCGCGTGGACAAAGCGGGAGCTTTTCTTTCGCACTGTATCGGAAGCATCGCGAGTACAATTCAGCCATAGGGGCCGCATTACTGTATTTGAGCCTGTTGCTGGGGATGCTGCTGCACTCGATGCATGGGAAATAGGAGTTTGATTGCGTCGCAGTTGCGTTTCTGCCTTGGGCGTCCGTTTGAAACGGGACTCGTCTAAATGAATCAGGCCGGATGTTTTTGCCGCGTCAGCGACGGCGGGTGAGAACTGTGAGTCTGAAAACAAGACCGGCGCTAACGCCGGAACAAACGACTCGAAATCTATCGAGATCATGGGAGCGGACCCTTTACGGTGAAGCAGCGAAATTCTTTTTTGTCTTTTTGTTCCACATTGGCTTTGGCCGCGTTGCTGATGGCGATGTCGACTGGCTTGAAGCTTGTGGCTCAGCAGGTTCCTGTGCAGCAGATTCCACCTCTTCCAGGGCCCAGGGCGGGATACAGTTTCCCGGTCAAGCAGACTTTCACCTACGCGGTAGACTGGCGGGTGTTTCCTGCCGCAACCGCTGTTCTGCACCTGGAGGCCGATGGCGCGAAGGAGCATTTGACAGCGACCGCGGATACGATAGGCGCGATCAACCTGCTGTTTCATGTAAGCGACAAATTTCAATCGACTTTTGATCGGGAAAAGGGCTGCACTGCGGAGTTGGATAAGCAGACGGTGGAGGGAAGGCGGCAGATCACTTCAACGCTGAAGCTGGATTACACCGATGGCAAGTCGATTCTGGATGAAAGAAACCTGACGACGGGGCAGACGAAGCGACTGGAGGCGGGAATTCCGTCCTGCCTGACGGACCTGTTGACCGGTGTCTTCTACGCTTCTTCGCAGCCAATGGTGGTGGGCAAGAGCTTTGACATGCCAGTGTCGGATCCGCTGAAGACGGTTGTCGTGACCATGAAGGTGGAGGGTCGCGAGGAGCTGAAGCTGCCGGCCGGGACCTTCAAGACGGTGCGTGTGGAGCCGACGGCTGAAGCCGGGGTGGTGAAGAATCGCGGACAGATCTGGATCTGGTACACGGACGATGACCGGCATCTGCCGGTGCAGATGCGGGCAAGATCGTTCTGGGGAACGATCACGTTCCGGCTTTCGTCGCTGGAAAACAAATAAAGCCAAGAAATAGAAAAGATTAAGTGCGGCGCTACTGCATGCGGTAGCGTTCGCGCATCAGTCGCTGCAGGCGCGGCCAGAAGATCAGGTCGAAGGCCAGAGCCTTGTCCGGGAACATGGACAGGGCGGCGCGGCGAGCGTCGGCGACCATTTCTGATGCCTGCTCGACGGGCAGCGAACTGTCCTGCTGGATGACCTGCATGACCATGTTGATCATGAGCTGAAGGCGGCGGATGCGACGGGATTCTTCGGCTTTTTCTTCAGGAGTCTGGGGCTCCTGGGGCTGAATCGCATGGACTTGCGGGGCGTGGACCGGCGGAGTTTGATTTTGAGCGTCAGATGGATAGGCGGGCTGGCTCATGCGCTTAAGGGGCCTCCGGGGCGCTGCGTATGCTTACCTGCTGGCTGAATGTTACACCGCATTGAATTCGGAAACCACTGGGGTTTGTTGCGCGAGATCTGAAAACGGATCAGGTTATGCATCAGGGGTCGCGATTGCACAATGGCTCCGGTATGACGGATTTTCCGTCGAGCAGGAAGCATGTCGCTCCGTTGAGATCGGTGCGGAAGGTCCGGGTATGGGATGCCTGGAGTTCGGCGAGGATCTCGGGGCGGGGATGGCCGAAACGGTTGTGGCGGCCGCAGGAGATGACGGCCCAGGCGGGGTGGACGGCGGAGAGAAACGAGGGGCGCGTTGAAGTGATGCTGCCGTGATGGCCGACTTTCAGGACGGTGCTCTGGAGATCGGGTAGAAGGGTGGGCTGGTTGAGCATGGATTGCTCCTCCGGCGCTTCTGCGTCGCCGGCCAGCAGGATGGATGTCGCCTTGTAAGAGGCTCGCAGGACGAGGGAGTCGTTGTTGGTTGGATCAGGGCCGGGGCGGTAAGTTCGCTGGGGTGCGAGAACACTCAGATTGGCATTGCCGAACTGGATTGATTCCCCGGCATGGAAAGACCGAACCCGAATGTTCAGGGTGGCGGCTTCTTCGAGGAGAGACTTGTAGGCCGGGGCGGGAGGGTTGTTGCCGACCCATATCTCGGCCGGGTGGAAGTTGCGCAGGATGGCAGGCAGGCCACCCATGTGGTCGTGATGGGCGTGGGTGAGAGCGACTGCGTCGAGATGGCGGATTCCGCGGGACCAGAGAACGGAGGAGACGACCTCTTCACCAACGTCGAAATCGGAGCCGCTGCCGTGCGCTTTGGGGGTGATGAAGCCGAGTCCGCCGCCGTCGATGAGGAGGGTCTTGCCGTCGGGGGTGATGAGCAGCAGGGAGTCGCCCTGGCCGACGTCGATGGCTTCGAAGAGCATCGCGCTGGAAGGATGGTCGACGTTGCGCGGCCAAAGAGCGGCTGCGGTGGTGAGGAGGATCGCGACAGAGGCCAGGCGGCGCTGGAGGGTGCTTCCGCGGGCGAGTTGGATCGCGAGGACGAAGCTCAGGATGGAGAGTGTGATCTGGATGGGTGCCGGGTCGGGGGTGCGGATGTCTCCGAGGGCGAGCGCGCCGAGTTGGTGGACGACGAAGACGCTCAGGTGGAGCAGGCCGAGGGAGAGTGAGGCTGGCAGGATGGCCGCGGCGGGCCAGATCGTGAGCGTGAGGAGCAGGATCATCGCCGATGGGACGAGAATCCCGAGAATGGGAAGGATGAGCAGGTTTACGGGCAGGGCGTAGACGGTGATGCGGTGGAAGTAGATGGCCATCGGGAGGGCCAGGGCCAGTTCGACGATGAGGGTTACGAAGAGGATTTCGCCGAGGCGGAGAATGGAACGGATGGCGACGGGGAAGAGTTTTCGGGCGAAAGCGGGGTTGGTGGCGCCTTCGAGGTGTTGTGCGATCAGACGGAGCGTGACGCGGAACTGGGCGATTTCCGGCGGGAGTTTGGGGTCGATTGCGATCAGGTTTAGGTCGTGAGTGGCCTTGATGCGGGCGTGCAGGGTGCGTTCTAGGAGCGGAAGGGCGATTCCCGCGATGGCGGCGACGGCGAGGATCGTCATCTGGAGGCTGGCGTCGAAGATGCTGCGGGGGCTGGCTGCGGCGAGGCAGATGGTGGCGAATCCGATGACGTTGAGCGGGCTGCGATTGCGGTAGAGGAGGCGGCCGAGCAGGTAGAGGGTGATCATCCAGAAGCCGCGCTGGGCGGGGATGGCGAAGCCGGTGAAAAGCGCGTAGGCGAGGGAGACCGCGATGGTGAGAGCTGTGGTGGGGAGGCGCGGTATACGCAGGCGGCGCGCGAGGGCGAAGACGAGGCCGGTGAGGATTGCGAGATGGAGGCCGGAGACGACGATGAGGTGGAAGGAGCCGGTACGTTCGAAACCTGCGCGGAGGTTGCGGGTGAGATAGGTGCGGTCGCCGGTTAGGAGGGCGGTCAGCATGGCTGCGTCTTCGGGAGTGGCGAGTAAGGGGCGGGGCAGGTTGCCTGTGAGTGACGGCAGGGATTGAAGCCGGGAAATGGCGGAGTTGCGGGCCTGGTTGAGGAGGCATCCAAGGGTGGTGCGGGTCGGGGTGCTGAGGAGTTTCAGACGCGGTTCGCCGCTGTCGCGTTTGGTGGCCGGGACGGATGCGGAGGCGGTGATTTCCTGGGATTCGAGGTATTGGGAGCGGCTCCAGACGCCGGGGTCGTGGAAGGTGTCCGGTGGCAGGATGCGGACGACGGCCCGGAGGTGTTGACCGCATTGGACCGCTTCTTTTGCGTTGCCGGGAGAGATGACGGATAGCCGGAGCTTAGTGTTTTCTGCTACTGGCAGGGGTCGCATTTCGTCGGATGAGTCGTTGACGAATTCGGCGCTGTCGAGCTGGAGGTCTATTTGTTGCAGCCGTTCACCTGCGGGTTCGGGAGCGGCTTCAAATTCCTGATCCTGCGGGGCTTCCTGCGCGATGTTCCGATCGCGGATTGGACCGGCGTTGGTTACGGTTCCTTCGACGGTGCGCAGGAGTCCATCGGAGATCTGTGCAATGGTCGGATTGGGGGCTGGGGTGGGTTCGGTTTCGGCGGACCAGATGCCGAGGATCAGCCAGATGGCGGCGATTGGGAGCCAGCGCAGGCGCGGGGCTTTCCAGATTGTGATGGCGGCGATGGCTGCGAGTGGGGTGAGGCCGGCGAGGAGCCAACTGGGGCGCAGATATCGGTAATGGGCGATGACGATTCCGGCGAGATAGAGGAGTGCTGTGTAAAAGAGTGGGATCAGGGCGGCCGGAGCGATGAGGGCGTTGTTTTTTGGGGGCCTGCCGGGCTTGCGAATTCGTTGAAGTGCGGGATTGGCAACTGGAACTGGAAGTGGCGTGAGCTTGATTGGCGCGGGATTTTGCGTTTCGGACACAGCTTCCACTCCGAGCCTTGCGCATCGGGCCGATAAGGCGCGACCGGGCCATTGCTACGCGATTGCTTTTCGGAGATCTGAGGAAGAGGTGAAACGCGATTTGGATTCCCTGCCCCGCTCTGGTCGAATTCTGGGGAGGCTTGGGAGTCGTACGAAATCTATGGACCTAATTTAACAGGTCGAACTTCCCAATTCAGGTTCGGCTGAGGCGGACTACGGTTTCGATGTGGAAGGTCTGCGGGAACATATCGACGAGGGTGATGCTGTCGATTTTGTAGCGTTCGCTGGAGAGGGCGTGGAGGTCGCGGGCGAGAGTGGCGGGGTCGCAGGAGACATAGGCCATGGCGGGCGCGTGGATCGCGTTGAGGAGGCTGGTCGTTTCTTCGCCGAGGCCGGTGCGGGGTGGGTCGAGGACGAGGAAATCGGGCCGGGGTTCGCGTTCTTCGCGGTTGCGTCGGAGGAAGTCGAGGGTTGTCAGGCTGGAGGAGCGGCTGTTGGTGCCCATGAGGTTATGTTCGAGCGCGGCCTGCGATGCGGGGGCGGATTCGACGGCGAGAACTTCTTCGAAGGAGCGGGTGAGCTGGCGGGCGAAGAGTCCGACTCCGGCGAAAAGATCCCAGGCGAGTTTGCCAGAATGGCCGGCGGTCACGTGACGAACAAACTCGTCGATGAGCCAGCGGTTGACCTGGAAGAAGGCGCCGTGGTCAACCCGGTAGCTGAAGCCTGCGGCGCGGTATTCGAGCGAATTGTGGCCGGAAGTGGCGAGTATCTGGGGATTCAGAGATCCGTCGGAGTATTGGAGGCGCAGGCCTGTTGGTGGGAGCATCAGGGCTTCTGAGAGGGATTGAAGCCAGATGCCTGCTTCCTTTGCAGGAATTTTGGGGCTGAAGAGGGTGATGAGAAGCTGGGATTCGTCGTGGTTTGTGAATAGCTCGAATTCGGAGATGGGCGATGGGCTTGGGTGAATTGACAGAAATGCGGTGATCTGGCGGGCTGCTTCGATCAGGATTGGGGCGGAGATGGGGCATTCGCGGATGGGGATGATGGTGTGCGAGCGGCGGCCCCGGTAGCCGAATTCTCCTGTTTCGTTGAGTGCGAGACGGATGCGGTTTCGGTAGGCCCAGGGATTGCCGGACAGGGTGCCGATTTCGGCGGGAATGGAGACTCCGGCGCGGGTGAGGGTTTCACGGAGGGTCTGCTGCTTGAGCGCGATCTGCGCCGAGTAGTTGGCGTGCTGGTAGTGGCAGCCTCCGCAGATGCCGAAATGAGGGCAGGCGGGGGAGATGCGGTCAGGCGAAGCGTTCAGGATCTGGTCGAGCTCGGCTTTGGCGAAGCTGCGCCTTTCCTCGGTGATGTGAGCGGTGACGGTTTCGCCGGGCAGGGTGAGCGGGACGAAGATGGCTTTACCTTTTTTCGAATCCGATTCGGCGCGGGCGAGGCATTCACCGCCGTAAACGGGCTTTTCCAGATTCAGCTGCATGGTCGAACTCATGATTGGCTCATGTAGAAGAGGCTGAGGCGCGGGAGATGGTAGTGCTCCAGTAGGCGCTTGTGGACGAATTGCTGCTCGATCTGGCGGAGTTGCACGGCGTTCATGCGGCTGCGGTAGGCGGCGAGGTCGCGGGCGGCTTCGGTTTTGAAGCGCAGGAGGATCTCTTCGGGGACGTGGGTGGTGAGGATGGCGAAGAGTTTCTCTTCGAGTGTTGTCAGGTGGCGCTCGAGATCTTCAAGATTCAGGTCTGGGTGCGTATCAGGACCGGTCTGCGGGCTAGTGAGCGAGTTTGCCTGGTTACGAAGGCTGAGCGCCAGGACGGCCAGGGCGGTGGACCAGCTTTCGAGGGTTGCGCCGTGCTCGGACTCATGGGCGATCGATGCTGCGTCGAGGGCTTGTGCGGCGGTTTCGAGGTGATTTGCGATGCGCTGGGCTTCGAATCCGGCGTCGGCCTGAGTGGTGGTTTCCGGGGCCATGCCGATGGCGGCGTCCTTTTGCTGCTCGGCGGCTTCCATAACGGCCTGGGCGCACCAGGCGAGGCCGTTGACCTGGCGCAGGCGGCGGGTGCTCTTTTGCTGACGGGCGTTGTATTTGTCGAAGGCTTCGTCGATGCCGCGCAGGACGACTTCAAGAGGGATTCCGGCTTCGCGCCAGGTTTCGATGAGTGCCCAGTCGAGGGTGGAGAGCAGGAGCAGGGAGCCGCGCCGGCGCTGGAAATGCTCTTCGATTTCGGTGAAGTAGTTGAAATAGTTTTGCACGGCGGGCTTAGTGGCTCCGCTTGCGAGGGCGGGTAGGTTTGCTTTTCGCAGGATTGTCTTGGATTCCGGTGGGTCGGTTGCGGGCGAAGACGAGGCGGAGTCCTTCAAGGGTGAGCATGTCATCGATGGTGGAGATGTAGCGCGAATCTCCGGCGATGAGGGTGGCGAGACCGCCGGTTGCGAGGATCTTTGGCGCGGTATTTCCGCAGCGCGGGTCTTCGGCCATTTCGGCGATCATGCGCTCGAGGATGCCGTCGACGAGGCCGATGTATCCGTAGTAGAGGCCGCTCTGGATGTGGGTGACGGTGGTGGTGCCGATGACTTTAGGCGGCCGCTTGATGTCGACGCGGCCGAGGCGGGCGGCGCGGCTGAAGAGCGCGTCGGCGCTGATGCCGAGGCCGGGTGAGATGATGCCGCCGAGGTATTCGCCTTTGGCGGAGACGACATCGAAGGTGGTTGCGGTGCCGAAGTCGACGACGATGGCCGGGCCCCCGTAGATCTCGTAGGCGGCGATGGCGTTGACTAGGCGGTCTGCGCCGAGCTCGGCAGGGTTGTCGACGAGGACGGGCATTCCGGTCTTGATGCCGGGCTCGACGAAGAGCGGCTTGATCTTGAAGTAGCTTTCGCAAACCTCGAGCAGGGTGCTTTCGACGGGTGGGACGACGGACGAGATGATGATGTGGTGGACCTGGGAGGTGGAGAGGCCGTTGAGGTTGAAGAGGTTGGTGAAGAGGACGCCGTATTCGTCGACGGTCTGGGTGTGGTGAGTGGTGACGCGCCACTGGGCGACGAGCGTTGAGGGGGTTTTACTGGAAAGCTCCAGGGCGCTGGCGAGGCTGTAGAGTCCGAGGACGGTGTTGGTGTTGCCTACGTCGAGAGCCAGGAGCATGATCGTTAAACCTCGGAAACTTCAGTCTTGTGTCAGTCCTGCAAATCGCGTATGCCGCCGGTGGTGACGGTGACGAGGCCGGTTGCGGTGCGGACGCGCAGGAAGCCTCGGCTGTCGAGTCCGTCGGTGATGCCGGTGCATGGTTGCGGGCCGTGGACTTCGACGCGGCGGCCCTGAACCCAGCTCGAGATAGCGGCGATTCGGGAGGGAATTGCGGACCTTGCGGCTTCCGACCCGAGGGCAGCTACCTCGATATGCAGCGATTGTAGCAGTGCGATGAGTAGCTGCTGACGGCTGGTATGGCGGCCGGTTTCGAGGTCGAGTGAGGTGGGTTCGGTGGCGAGCCCGGGTGGGAATCGCTGCTGGTGGAGATTGATGCCGATGCCGATGACCGCGGCGGAGGCGTGGCCGGCTTCGGCATGTGCTTCGACGAGGATGCCGCCGGTTTTGCGATTGCCGATTAGCAGGTCGTTGGGCCAGCGGAGGTCGATGTTGAGGGCGGTGACTTCGTGGATGGCGCGGTGGGCGGCTAGCCCGGCAATAAGCGGCAGCCAGATGAGGTCGGCGACGGGGATTTCGGGACGAAGGACGACGCTGAGGTAGAGGCCTTCGCCGGCGGTGGAGTGCCAGGCGTGATCGCTGCGGCCGCGGCCTGCGGTTTGTTCGTCGGCGAAATAGAAGCTGCCGTGCGGGGCGGCGTCACGGTCAATCCGGCGGGCTTGTTCGAGGGCGTAGGTGTTGGTCGAGTCGATGGTGCGGAAGTGGTGCAGGCGGCCCTGAAAGGGAGTGCCGGCGAGGGCGGCATCGATCTCGCTGATATTCAGATCTTCCGGGTCTTGTGGGGGCATGGTCAGAGCTTGGCTAGATTCTGGGTCAGAGCTTTTCCGGTTTGATGCGCATGCTGATGTCGGCGGCCCTGGCGGATTGCGTGAGCGCTCCGACGGAGATGAAGTCGACGCCGGTGGGCGCGTAGTCGCGGATGTTTTCAAGGGTGATGCCGCCGGAGGCTTCGGTGGGTATCCACGGGCCTTTTTCGCCGGGGACGGTGGGGTCGGCTTCTTCCTGCTTGGCCACGTGTTGCTTGATTCGGTTGACGGAGGCTGCAACCTGCTCGGGGGTCATGTGGTCGAGCAGGATGGCTTCGGCGCCGTATTTGAGGGCGTCTTCGAGCTCCTGCGGGTTGCGGACTTCGATCTGGACGCGCTGGCCGGGTTTGCGGCCGGAGAGCGCAGAGGCAAGGACGTTGCGGACTCCGCCGCCGAGGGCGATGTGGTTGTTTTTGATGAGGATGCCGTCGGAGAGGTCGAGGCGGTGATTGGTGCCTCCGCCGCAGAGGACGGCGTATTTGTCGAGCGCGCGGAGGCCGGGAACGGTCTTTCGTGTGTCCAAGACCCGAGTTGGAACGTGCGCCCTGGTGCCGGAGATGGCGTCGACGTACTGGCGGGTGAGGGTGGCGATTCCACTCATGTGCTGCATGAGGTTGAGGATGACGCGTTCGCAGCTGAGGAGGGCGCGTGCGTTGTGGCGGATGACGGCGAGGGCCTGTCCGTCATGGACGCGGACGCCGTCGAAGATTTCGGGATGGCTGATGACTTCGTAGCGGGTCTGGGCTGGAGAGCGCTTGTCGAGGTGGCTGAAGATTTCAAAGATGCGGGGAACGCAGCCGAGGCCGGCGACGACCATCTCCTGGCGGGCGACGATGGTGGCTGTGGCGCGCAGATCGGGGTCTATGGTGAGGTTGGTGGTGGTGTCGCTAGCGGCTTTGTCTTCGATCAGCGCCTGCTCGAGCAAGGCGTCGATGCGGCGATTTTTCCATTCCATAGGGCAGTTATCAGAGATCAGGGTTCAGAGATCAGTTGTTAGTGCGCGGCCGGGAGTGAAGAGATGTTGCGGGCCTCCGCAGCACCGGCTCTAGTCTACTCCGGTGGCAAGGCGGCGAGGGCTGCTCTTGCTTTTTCGAGTAATTGACGGGTTTCGGATTCCTGTTTTTTGAGGCCTTCGACGATGTTGGCTGGGGCTTTGGCCAGGAAGCTTTCGTTGCCCAGCTGCTTCTCGGCGGAGGCTAGGCCTTTTTCGTATTTGGCGATGTCTTTGGTCAGGCGTTCGCGCTCGGCGGGGATGTCGATTTGCTTTTCGAAGTCGATTGCCACGTCTATGGCACCGAAGGCCTGCCAAGGCAAGTGTGCATATTTCCCACCAGGATCGCGGTCCGTAAAACTGACCGCTTCAAAGTCCCGTATTTTGGCTAACTTTTCGATGATGTCACGGTGCCTTTGGAACAAGAATGTCTTACCTGACGCCACCTTTGCGTGGACAAAGAGTTTGTCCTCAATGCCCAAATTCTTGCGGGAAGAAAGCAAAGCGGTTTTAGCCTCTTGAAGATGACGCATGGCGTCTTCCGACGCATCGAAGTAGATTTGGAGCCGTTGGTCAGGCGATTCAAACTGAGGGAAAGATGTGAGCGCGATAGACGTCCGAGGAGGTTTTCCATCATAAAGCGCATGCCATATCTCTTCTGAGAGGAAGGGCATTATAGGAGAGAGTAGGCGCAGGGAAGACTGGAACACGAACAATAGTGTCTTAAGTGATGATTGCGCGGTCTGAGCGTTGCCCGTTTCGCCGAAATCCAAGCGGATCTTAACTATTTCAAGATAAACATCGCAAAACTCCGCCCAAAAAAACTGATAGATGAAATTCGCTGCGTTATCGTAGCGATAGCTTTCTAGAGCCTCGTTCACAGAAGCTGCGGTCTTTCGGAATCTCGATAAAATCCAGACCTCTTCAGTCGTGGAACTAGACAAAAGATCTGGTTCGCTAAAAGAGAAAACTGGTTCGGTAACAAAATCCTCTCGAAAAATCCGTACCCCAGCCTCCTCTGCGCGATTCATGTTCATAAAGATGAAGCGGGCGGCGTTCCAGATCTTGTTGGCGAAGGCGCGGTAGCCTTCGGTTCTGGCTACGTTGAAGGCGATGTCGGTGCCCGGGGAAGCCATTGAAGCGAGTGTGAAACGAACAGCATCCGTCCCGTATTGCTTCACGATTTCGATGGGGTCGATGACGTTGCCCTTGGTCTTGGACATCTTTTCGCGGTTGGCGTCGCGGACGAGGGCGTGAATGTAGACGTCTTTGAATGGGACGGAGCGCGCCAGGGTGCGGGCGCTGCCGTCGGCTTCGGGTACGTCGAGCGCGAACCAGCAGCCGAGCATGATCATGCGCGCGACCCAGAAGAAGAGGATGTCGAAGCCGGTGACGAGCAGGCTGGTGGGGTAGAAGGTTTGGAAGTCGATGGTTGGGGCATCTGCTATCCCACCCTTCGCAAAAGGCGCGAAGGATGGGGCACCCGCATCTTCTCCGCTCTTGAGAAAAGGCCAGCCGAAGACTGAGATGGGCAGCAGCCCTGAAGAGAACCAAGTGTCGAGGACGTCGGTTTCCTGCGTGAGCGCGGGGCTGTGGCAGTATCGGCAGGTGGCGGGGTCGCCGGTCTCGCCGGGCCTGGGAACGGTGATTTCGTGGCAATGGTTGCAGTGCCACGCCGGAATTCGATGGCCCCACCAGAGTTGGCGGCTGATGCACCAGTCGTGGATGTTGGTCATCCAGTTCAAGTAGGTCTTTTTGTACTGCTCGGGGGTGAACTGGATGTGGCCTTCTTCGACGGCCTGAATGGCGCGTTCGGCGAGGGGCTGGATCTTGATGAACCACTGGGTCGAGAGGCGCGGCTCGACGACGTCTTTGCTGCGGTCGCAGCGGCCGACGGAAAGCTTGTGGTCGTGGACCTTGCCGAGGAGGCCCTGCGCTTCGAGGTCTTCGAGGACGCGTTTGCGGGCTTCGAAGCGGCTCAGTCCGGCATAGACGCCGCCGGCTTCGTTGATGTGCGCGGTGTCGTCCATGATGTTGATGGACGGGAGGTTATGACGCTGGCCGATGGCGAAGTCGTTGGGGTCGTGCGCGGGGGTGACCTTGACGGCTCCGGTGCCGAAGTCGCGGCTGACCCAGTCGTCGAGGACGATGGGGATTTCGCGATTCATCAGCGGGAGGAGCAGCTTTTTGCCGTGCTGGTGCAGGTAGCGCTCGTCTTCGGGATGAATGGCTACGGCGACGTCGCCGAGGAGGGTCTCGGGGCGCGTGGTGGCGATGGTGAGGAATTCGTTGGTCGCCAACCCATCTGGGCCGACGACGGGGTAGCGGATCTCCCAGAGCGAGCCGAGGACTTCTTCGTGGACGACTTCGAGGTCGCTGATGGCGGTCTGGCAACTGGGGCACCAGTTGACGACGTATGCACCGCGATAGATGAGGCCCTGCTCGTGGAGGCGGATGAAGGCTTCGCGGACGGCGACGGAGAGGTTGGCGTCCATGGTGAAGTATTCGCGCTGCCAGTCGACGGAGGCGCCGAGGCGCTTCATCTGCTCGAGGATGGCACCGCCGTACTGCTTGCGCCAGCACCAGACGCGCTCGAGGAACTTTTCGCGGCCGAGGGCTTGGCGGGATGTTCCTTCGGCGGTGACTTGGCGCTCGACCATCATCTGGGTGGCGATGCCGGCGTGGTCGGTGCCGGGGAGCCAGAGGGTTGGGTCGCCTTTCATGCGGTGCCAGCGGGAGAGGATGTCCATCTCCGTCTGGTTGAGCATGTGGCCCATGTGGAGGCGGCCGGTGACGTTGGGCGGCGGCAGCAGGATCGTGAAGGGGGATCTCCCGTCCAGGGAGTAGCCTTCGGCAGGCTTCGAGCTGGCTTCCGCGGGAGTTGGCTGGGTAAAGAGGTTTTCGCGGACCCAGTATTCGGCCCATTTATCTTCAATGGCGGTGGGATCGTAGGCTTTGGGGAGATCGTGGGGCATGGGATTTGATTTTCGATTCGGGTGGGCCATTGGGCTTGCAAAGGCCGGTTCTACAGGGCTTTCTGCAATTGAGGCCAACCCCTCACGATAGCACAGGGGTGGGGTGGGATTCGTACCTTCGCCGTTCGTAGATCAGAGAGCGGTCGCGAGCGCCGGTGGAAATTTCACACATTGTCATACAATGAGACAGCGGACGAGAGGGGTGGTGCGCCGATGGCTGAACTGAACCCACGGATTACGGTGGATGCCGGGAAGATGGGCGGCAAGCCCTGCATTCGCGGTCTGCGTTTTACGGTTTATGATCTTGCCTCCTACCTTGCCTCGGGTATGACGGAGGACGAGATCCTGATGGAGTTCCCGTACCTGGAAAAAGAAGACTTTCAAGCTGTTTATCAGTTCTTCGCCAGCATTCCGGAGAGGATAGCTGTTCTTGAAACTGCTCGTTGACGAGAACTTGCCACCGCGACTGGCGCGAGACCTTGCAGACTTGTTTCCCGGCTCAATTCATGTGAGCCAGATCGGACTGGGCAGCACGCCCGATGGGGTGATTTGGGACTATGCGAAGGAGCATGGTTTCGCCTTCCTGACGAAGGATAAGGACTTTGCGAACCTAAGTCTGGCCCGGGGAGCCCCACCGAAGGTGATTTTGCTTCTGCTTGGAAATTGCTCAGCGACGGAACTTGCAAGGGTGATTCGTAACAACGCGGTCCGGTTTTCGGATTTTGAGAGTGATGCTCGGCGCGGCCTGCTCATTTTGAGGTGATGAACGCTCCCTTGAGCTTCCGAATCGCGGCCCGGGGGCATGCGGCAAAAACCAGTTGTACAGGGCTTTCTGCAATTGATGCAAACCGCTCACGTTAGTACAGGGGGCTAGCGTTCCGATAGGCATAGGCCCGGCGTTATTCCTCTGGCGGTGGCAATTCCTCGTACGGGCCGCGAAGGAATTCCATGAAAGCGTCTGTGCCTCCGGGCCACGGGTATCGCTACCGGTCACCTGTCGGAATCGCTCGTCGCTGATTGGCTGGGCTGTACCTTCCGGGCCGAGGATAAGTTCGCCGTTCTCGTCTGCGTCGAAAACGAACTTTGTACCCGGTTTCCAGCTAAGTCTTTTGCGGATGTTTTCGGGGATCGTGATTTGGCCTTGTTCGTTGAGAGCGACGATCATGGCGAGGCTCCGGTTTGGTAGATCAATTGACTAATACCTCGATTGTACGGTTCATTCAAAAATCCACAATGATTCTTAATGCTTCTCTCGGGGCCCGGTTCCACTTGCGCTGCGGCCAATGAGCACGACGAGCAGAATCAGCGCGCTAAGCTCTGAGATTGCTGCGTACAGAAAGAATGCAGGGAAGGAGAATCCATGCACATTGGGATCTCGATGGATGAGAGTGAGGATCACGACCAGCACAAATGGAAGCGCCGCTATGACGAAAAGGTTGGCCCAGTTTGTTGAGACAGCTTCATGGCGAAGGTTGCGAAATGCGAGGATAACGGTGGCAATAGTGCCCAGCACTCCCGCGAGAGCTACGTAGCCGGAGAAGTATGCAAAGCTCAAGCTGAGGGACTCAAGGGGAGAGACAGAGGTTATGAGCAAAGTGGTGATCCCAAGTACTAGATATAACTGTTCCTGGCGATTCATTGAAGAGAAGTCTATATCAAGTTTGTGCGTGTCAACTGTAAGTTGAGTGACTTGGAACGCCGCAGGCTTGCCCCAACCAGAGGGCGTATCTGCGGCGCTCCTTGCGAGTGTATGGACGGGATTAATTTGCCGCTAACTGTCGCAAGACGTATTGCAGGATGCCGCCGTGTTCGAAGTAGGCGATTTCTTGGGGGGTATCGATGCGGACCTTGCAGGCGATCAGCTTGGTGACGCCGTCGGCTGAGGTGATTTGGACGTGGAGGGTTTTGCCGTCGGCGAATTTGCTGTCGAGCATGGCTTTGAGGCCGGGGAAGCTGTACAGCTCTTCTCCGGTCAGGCGGTGGGATTCGACGGATTCGCCAGCAGAGAACTGGAGCGGCAGGATGCCCATTCCGACGAGGTTCGAGCGGTGGATTCGCTCGAAGCTCTCGGCGATGACGGCGCGGACGCCAAGGAGTTTTGGTCCTTTGGCGGCCCAGTCGCGGCTGCTGCCGGAGCCGTATTCCTTGCCGGCGAGTATGACGAGGGGAATGCCTCGCTCGGCGTAGGTGACGCTGGCGTCGTAGATCGAGGTTGGCGTGCCTTCGGGGAGCAGGCGGGTGACGCCGCCTTCGGTGCCGGGAGCGAGCTTGTTCTTGAGGCGGACGTTGGCGAAGGTGCCGCGGACCATGACTTCGTGATTGCCGCGGCGGGAGCCGTAGCTGTTGAAGTCGGCGGGACGGACGCCGTGGTCGGTGAGGTACTTGCCTGCTGGTCCGTTGGCTTTGATGGAGCCTGCGGGTGAGATGTGATCGGTCGTGACGCTGTCGCCGAGGATGGCGAGGACGCGGGCTCCGGTGATGTCGGCGATGGGCGCGGGGGTGGGGGTGATGCCGTCGAAGTAGGGGGCTTTACGGATGTAGGTCGAGTCCGGCTCCCATTCGTAGGTGTCGCCGAGGGGGAATTTGAGGCCCTGCCAGTTGGCGTCGCCAAGGGTGACGGTGGAGTATTCGCGGGTGAAACCTTCGCTGGTGACGCCGAGGGAGATCGCTTCGCTGACTTCCTGCTGGGTGGGCCAGATGTCTTTCAGGTAGACTGGCGCGCCGTTTTCGTCGGTGCCGAGCGGCTGCGAGGCAAAGTCGTGGTCGATGCGTCCGGCGATGGCGTAGGCGACGACGAGCGGCGGGGACATAAGGTAGTTGGCGCGCACATCGACGTTGACGCGGCCCTCGAAGTTGCGGTTGCCGCTGAGGACGGAGACGGCGACGAGGCCGTGTTCGTTGATCGAGCTGGAGACGTCTTCTGGGAGCGGGCCGGAGTTGCCGATGCAGGTGGTGCAGCAGTAGCCGACGACGTTGAAGCGCAGCTTTTCGAGGTACGGGAGCAGGCCG
>Ga0302319_10006973_pt1 | contig 22300 bp, 19 predicted proteins | sample Bog_T0_2_FD_203319 | JGI IMG/M metagenome (GOLD analysis project Ga0302319, IMG submission 203319) | Peat permafrost microbial communities from Stordalen Mire near Abisko, Sweden - Bog_T0_2 | ecosystem: Environmental > Terrestrial > Soil > Wetlands > Peat | place: Sweden: Abisko, Stordalen Mire... | reverse complement strand
CGAACGGCCGAGATCCTCGTCGATCACATCGATCTCGGTAAAGCCCAGCGTCGTCAATCTATCCCGCATCGCGTATTGCAGAGCTCCGCTCTCGCGGTTGTCGGCGCGGTCAATGGCATCCTGATCAGGTTCGCGAATTTCACCACGATCGCCGCGACGCTGGCGATGTATATCGGCCTTCAGGGGTTGAGCTTTCTGCTTCGGGATGGCCCGGGCGGATATATCAGCGCCCATGTCGTCGACATCATCAACTGGCAAGTCGGCCCGATTCCCGTCGCTTTCATGGTTCTTGTCGCCTTCGCGCTGGCGGGGGAATACGCCCTTCGGAATTCACGCCCTGGATGGCAGCTTCGGGCGATGGAATGCGATCAGGAATCCGCTCGGCGAATTGGCGTACGGATCGATCGAACTTTCATCGCCGCCTACATTATGTCGTCGCTGTTCACGGCTTTTGGCGCGGTGATGCTGATGGCGCAAATTGGCGTCGTCGATCCGCGCCAGGGCGCGAACTATACGCTGTCGAGCATTACCGCGGTCGTGCTCGGGGGGACGAGCCTGCGCGGCGGTCGGGGAACCTTCGTCGGCACGGTGCTCGGCGCGCTGCTGTTGACGGAAGCCGAACTTCGCGGTCCGCAGCCTCATCATCACGCTCGCGATCGACCTGGCGACCGTGCAAGGCTTGCTCTGGTGGTTCGGGCCGCAGCAGAGGAGCCTGCCTCACGTATTCGGTTCGGGTCGACTGGAAGTCCTCGGGCTCTCCTTTCGCACCGATCAAGTCGTCAACATCGTCGCTACGACCTTGCTGCTCGGCTCCGTCTTGCTTTGGCTGCGGCATAGCCGGAAAGGCCTGGAAATACGGGCCGTGATGCAGAATTCGGAAGGCGCGGCGCTGGTCGGCATTTCCACCCGCAAAACGGCGCTGCCGATCATGATGCTGACCGGCGCGCTCGCCGGACTGGCGGCGGTCCTGCTCTCGCAAACCGTGTTCGTCAGTCCGAACGCGGGCGTGACGCCACTGATCAAGGGACTGACCATAGCTTTGTTGGGAGGCCTCGGCTCGGTGCCCGGCGCGGTCGCCGGAGCGGTGCTGATCGGCTTCGTCGAAGCGGCGACGGGCGCGATTCCCTTTCTCGGTCAACGCTACGTTTTGTTTGTTCAGTTCGCCTTCATCGTCACGGTTCTCGTGGTGCGTCCACGCGGAATTGGCGGCCTGCTCGCCGAGACCCGGGAATAATCATGACCACGCCCGAACAACGGCCCGCGAAGATCTTCCACGAGGTCGGCAGGCGGCCTCACGAAATCACCTTGAAACCCGACGGGAGCGAGTTCTGGCGCCCGGGGCGCGTGCCTTTCACCAAACGCCACTGGCTCGCTTGGCGCGGCGTCAGCAACCCCAAGACGCTGCGGCGGGAACGCCGCCTCGCCGACAAGCGGCCGCTATGGTGGACGATCGGTCTCGGCCTGCTCTTGGTGACGACGCCGTATCTTTCCGATCAATTCATCAACATCGCCTCCATCTTCTGCATTTTCGCCGCGATCAACGTGATCTGGACGCTGACAATCGGCACTGCGGGCATTTTCTCGCTCGCGACGATGGCGGTCGTGGGCATGTGCGGCTACGCGGCGGCGGCGGCGAATGTCTATCTGGGCGCGCCCTGGCCGTTCATGATGCCGATAGGCTTGGCGGTCGGTCTTCTGATCGGCGGCGTGTTGGCGCTGCCATCGACGCGGTTGGACGGGCTCTATTACGCCCTGCTGACACTGGGCGTCGCCGAGATTTGCCGAGTCTTCGTCTCGCAGATCAAGGCGCTCACGCAAAACAACGGCGCCATCAACCAGGTCAGTTCATTCATTCCCGCCGACTGGATGCTGCAACGGCCCGGACTGCTGCTCGGCTTTTTCGCCGCCTTCGCGCTGTTGCTCTCGGCGCTGCTCGTTTTTCGGCTGATCAACAGCGAGCGGCTGGGCCTGCTGTTGCAATCGGCGCGGGAAGACGAAGCGTTTTCGGAGGCGGTCGGCATCGACTATCGCATGGCCCGCCTTCTGGTCTTTGTATTGTCGTCCGGGGCGCTGGGCGCGATCGGCGCCTTTTATGCGATGTTTTATCGCTCGATCTCGCTGGCGGTCTTCTCGCTCGACCAACTGCTGTTGATGTTCGCGATGATCGTCATCGGCGGCCTCGGTCGATCCGAGGGCGCGGTGATAGGAACCGCGCTCGTCGTTCTCATCGACAGGGGTATGATCGGCCTGGGGCCGCTTCGCATCGTCCTCGTCGCGGCGGTGATGATCGTCGTCGCCTTGACCTCGCATCACGGGTTGACCGGCGTCCGGGAGCAATTCCGCAATTTTCGCAACCGAAAGAAGAGCGAACGTCGCGCTCTTCGCACAGAAAAAGGGGGCGAAGTCTTGCCCGAGGAAGCCACCGAAATTCCCGACAAGCAGGCTGTCTATTATCGTCGCTTCGACAAGCGCATCCGCGACCAACTGAAGCTTCTCATCACGCCGGAACTGATCGCGGAGCATGGAGCAAAGCCGCTCGGGCAGCATTCCGACGCGCTCGACCGCGTGCTCAACTATTTTCGGCGAGGCGAGATGCCGGACAAATATGCGATCCTGCGGGTCGGCTCGATGAATGACTGCACGTATAAGGTTTTGGCCTTCTCCGGCCGGCCCGGTCACCCTCCGCGCGTCGTCGACGACAAGCTCTACGCGACCACCAACGAGGCCTATCACGCGGTGTTTCTGCTGCGCGTCAACGATCTCCTCGGCAGCTAGACCTCCCCAAGGATAATGATATGCCTACCAAACGCATATACGGCTACAGTGATCCCTTGTCGGTAAAGTCTGGCCAATCGGTCTCGTTCATGGTTTCGGCGGAGGGCCTGGAATCCGTGGATGCGCAACTCGTGCGTCTCATCCATGGCGACGAAAATCCCGAGGGTCCTGGATTCATCGAAGCGGAGGTCGCCAGCGATATTCCGGCGCAACTCGCCGTACAAAGGCAGTTCACGCAGATCGGCGGCCATGCGGTCGTCGCCGACCCCGATCAGAAGCTGGGCTTGAAAGGCGATTTCACGCTCTACGCCTTCATCTGCCCAACGAAACCCGGCGTCGCGCGCCAGGCGATCCTGTCGAAATGGGATGTGATGTCCGGCACGGGATATGCCCTCGGAATCAGCCCCGAAGGGCGGCTGGAATTCTGGGTCGGCGACGGCCGGGTCGTCGATCATGTCGCCGCCGAAATCGCGCTCGTCCGCGCGGCGTGGTATTTCGTCGCCGTCAGCTACAACGCGTCCACTCGCGAGGCGCGCCTCTATCAGATCGGCGTGGTCAACCGCTACAACTCGCTGCACGGCCCTGTCGTGCCCGCCGATTACGGATCGCGCGTGGTCGGGGCGCTGCGGGTCGGCCCGGGAGATCCTGGCCCGCGAACGCCGTTTCTTTGGGCTGGGGCCAGCGAAGAGAACGATCGGCGCGGCCGCTTCGTCGGCATGCACTATTGCGGCAAGATCGACCGGAGCGGAATTATCGGCGAGGTTCTGTCCGTCGAGGCGATCGAGACGCTGAGCCGCGGCGTGGCCTCCCTTTCTCCGGCGACGATCGCACGTTGGGACACGACGGCGGGCTATACCGACACCGGCATCGACGACACGATCCTCGATACGGGGCCGCACCGCCTGCACGCGGAAGGCGTCAATCGTCCCGTGCGAGGGATGACCGGTTGGAACTGGCGCGGACGCTCGGACAGCTTCCGATTGGACCCGTCGCAATATGGCGGCATCGTCTTCCATGAGGATGCGCTCACGGATTGTCGCTGGCGGCCGACCGTGACGTTCGCCGTGCCGGAGGATCTCAAGAGCGGCGTGTACGCGTTGCGGCTTCGCTCGGGCGGCGCGGAAGAACACATCCCGTTCTTCGTGCGCGCGAAAAACCCAAAGGCGAAACTCGCCGTTCTGATGGCGACCTTCACTTATCTCGCCTACGCCAACGAGCACTTGGCTTACGATGCATTGATCGCGCAATCCATCACGGCGCATACCCCGATCCTCAGCGAGGCGGATATCGAGTTCAACAAACTCGACGAATTCGGTTTGGCGACCTACGACCATCATACCGACGGCGCGGGCTGCTGCTATTCGACGTGGCGCCGCCCGATCCTCAACATGCGGCCCAAGCACCGCATGAGCAGCATGGGCTTCCCGTGGGGGCTTCCGGCGGATCTATCATTGCTGTGGTGGCTGGAAAAGGCCGGCTTCGATTTCGAAGTGCTGACCGATCACGATCTGCACGCCGACGGCGCCGCAGCGCTCGCTCCCTACCGGACCGTGATCAACACCACGCACCCCGAATATTACTCGGAGCGCATGCTCGACGCGACCGAGGACTATCTCTGCGACGGCGGCCGCCTGATCTATGCCGGGGGCAACGGCTATTACTGGGTCACGGGCTTGCGGGAGGGCGAGCCCCATTGCATGGAAGTGCGCAAGCTCGACGCGGGATCGAGGGCCTGGCAGGCCTATCCGGGCGAGGGCTATCTGGTCAGCACCGGCGAAAGGTCGGGCCTCTGGCGTTCGCGCGGACGGCCGCCGCAGAAGATCGTCGGCGTCGGATTCACCTCCGAGGGCATGGACGAAAGCCAACCGTTCGAACGTATGCCCGATTCGTTTCACAAGCGTGTCGCCTGGATGTTCGAAGGGATCGGCGCCGAGGAAAGAATCGGCGATTTCGGCCTCGGCCTCGGCGGCGCCGCCGGCATCGAGATCGACCGCTACGATCTCGCCTTGGGCACCCCGCCGCATGCGCTGTTGCTGGCGTCCTCGCACGGCCATTCCGACAATTATCCGCTCGTTTCGGAAGAGGTGACCTACGCGTTTCCCGGACGCGGCGGCACGCAGGACCCGCAGGTTCGCGCGGACATCACGTTCTTCACGACCGCCAAGGACGGCGCCTGCCTTTCCATAGGCTCCATCGCCTGGAGTCAGGCGCTGCCGAGCAGGAATGGCGACAACAATGTCGGTCTGTTCATGCGCAACGTATTGACGGCTCTTCTTCGAAAGGGGCCGCTGCCAGGGAGTGAATACGTCGGCGACGAGAAACTGTGGCGGTAACCGTCGGACCAAACTGATCCCGGCAATCTCGTCGGTTGGGCAATTCCCAATGGCGCGCGAGACTTCATTCTCTCTTCGCATTGATTGGGGTCGAAAACTTGAGGACGTAAACCGGGTATTTCAGCGCGAGCAAAGTGGAGGCGTGCGTGGCGAGTGGAGCCTCGCGACCATGGCTGGGAAATTGAAGCGAATGTTCGCCCTCGCACCGGGGTATTGCAGGCTGGGCGTCCGCGGCGCGGAGAGCATCCAGGGGCTGAAGGCCCATCCGTGTAAAAGCGCACGTTAAGGAAGCCCGTTTTCGGGATTCTGGGGCTGATTTGGCTCATTTTGGCTTGTCAGAGCCTCGTCGGACCCGGTTATTGCGTGCAATAATGGCGTGCAATCAGCATTGTGCGCCTTATCACGGCTCAGAGCGGCATATTGCACGCAATAAACTCAGGGTCTAACGTGGGGGATGACGGGACCGGCTCAAGATTGGGGGTCAGGCGGCGATTGCCATCGACGGGGATGACTCGTTAGTTGGTTGGAACGTCTGCCCGTAGGCCGTACCGAATGTACCATTGTAGACAGCGCAGCGAACCTGCAACAAGAGATCGGCGCCGCGCCGCGACCACCGCATCTGCTGCGATTTATTCATTCGGCGGTTCACCAAGAAATTCGCTGTGCCTTCGGTAATCGCGGTTCCAACTCGCAATCCAGCCCGATGGAGGTCGGCGTAGTTGACCAGCCAATGACTCTGGCCACGGAGGTAACCGTCCAGCGCCTGCAACGCGGTCCACAACTTTCGGGACGGCGCCATGGACCTTTTGCTGCCCGGCTCGCCCCGGAATTGATGCATAACCGTGCGGATGCGGTCGATGCTCTTCTGCGCATTCTGGGCTTTTCCATTCCAGATGCGCCAGTGTAATCGCTCGGCCTCCGCAACGATCACGACCTTCGCCGCCATCCGCTGCGCGCTATCTGTCGACAGGGCGCTTGCGGTTTGCTTCAGATGCTGAAGTCTCATGCCGATATGGAACCAGTCGAGCATCGGCGGTTCGGCAACGCCGGCATCAGCCAGAATGTGTCGAAGGCCAGCACAGCCATCGGTGAAGGCCGTCAACGCGGTGTCTTTCGTTTGGCCGACGGCCTCAAGGTTTCGGCGGATCAACATTTTGATGTCCGTGTCGGACCCAGCGACTGCGCCAAAAACTTGGCGGCCGCCAGACGCTGTCTCGACATTGCCGACCCGCACCTCCAGATGCCGCTGCCCATCCTCACAACTCCGGATGAAGGTGGAATCCAGGGTGATCGTGATGCCAGATGCCGCTGTTTCCGGCCGAACTGCGGCGCGATCGCGAATAGCCGCGCCGGCTTTCAAGGTGTGGCGCCGCAGGGTCTCCTTGTCTTTTCCGCCGCTGACCGGGAACATCTGCTCCAGAATAGCCGCGGCGGTTCTGTAGGGCATCAGAGCGGAAAGCTGGGCCCGAAGCTGATCCAGCTCAGGTGTCGATCGGCAATGGGATGGCCAGCCGACGCCAACCTCGATGGCTCCGCACTCGGCACAGCGAAATCGGGGAAGCCGTACCGTGACTTGGCCGAAAAGCGTCGCTACCGCGCGATCTCGGTAGTCCTTCACGCGACAATCGCCGCCGCAGCGTAGGCAATCCGGCCGCCGTACGGCGTGGTCCCTGGCTTGCGCCGCAACAATTTCCTTTTGAATGCCGGCTAGCAGCAGCTTTCCCTCGGCAAGGGTCAAACCCAAATTGGCGATATCGCCGAGATCTTCACGCCTGCCGATCTCCATGACGTCCGTGCTCCGCCCGTCGCCCTCAGCCCCGAGCTCTACCAACCTCAAAATCCACACCACGCGTCCACCCCAGTCGAAGAACAGACGCAAAAATACCCCTTTGGCGCCTGCACCCCCAATCTTGAGCCCGTCCCGGCTAGGCCGACCCAACGCTATGAAATAACTTAATTTCTGGCCCTTGGTTCCGATTTGGACTGCGCTTCCGACGAAAAATGAAAAAAAAGCTTTCAAGCGCGTCAGTATTGCGCTATAAGTTGACCGGCCGGTCGGTGAATTTAAAAGCCGCCGAACGGAACAATATATCTCGGGGAGGAGAAGCGCATGTCGGAAGCCTTCATCTGCGACGCGGTGCGTACGCCGGTCGGTCGCTATGGCGGCGCCCTTTCGGGAGTTCGCGCGGATGATCTCGCCGCGGTGCCGCTGAAAGCGCTGATGGCGCGCAATCCGCAAGTCGATTGGAGCAAGGTCGACGACCTCATTTTTGGTTGCGCCAATCAGGCGGGCGAAGACAACCGAAACGTCGGCCGCATGGCGGTGCTGCTCTCGGGCATGCCGGTCGGCGTGCCGGGAACGACGGTGAATCGGCTCTGCGGGTCAGGCATGGACGCGATCGGCATGGCCGCGCGCGCGATCAAGGCCGGTGACTGCGACATGATGATCGCGGGCGGCGTCGAGAGCATGAGCCGCGCCCCCTTCGTGATGCCAAAGGCCGAAAGCGCCTTCTCGCGCTCGAACGCAATTTACGACACCACCATCGGCTGGCGCTTTACGAACCCGCGGATCAAGCAGGTCCATGGTGCTCATTCCATGCCCGAGACGGCCGACAACGTCGCCGCCGATTATCATATCAACCGCGCCGACCAGGACGCGTTCGCGGCGCGCAGCCAATCGCGCTGGGGCGCGGCGCAAGACGCCGGCTTGTTCCGCGACGAGATCGTTCCGGTGACGATCTCCCAGAAGAAGGGCGATCCCTTCGTCGTCGATACCGACGAACATCCGCGTCCCGGCACGACGGTCGCGCAATTGGCGAAATTGCGCGGCGTGAACGCGCCGGATCTGACGGTGACCGCGGGAAATGCCTCGGGCGTGAACGATGGCGCCGCGGGGCTGGTGCTCGCCTCGGAGGCGATGGCGAAAGCGCAGGGCCTCGTTCCCAAGGCGCGGGTGGTCGCGATGGCCGCCGCCGGGGTCGAGCCGCGCATCATGGGCGTGGGACCGGCGCCAGCTGTCCGCAAGGTGCTGGCGCGCGCCGGCATGACATTGGACCAAATGGATGTGATCGAGTTGAACGAAGCCTTCGCCGCCCAGGCGCTGGCCGTGCTGCGCGATCTTGGGCTGGCGGACGACGCCGCGCACGTGAACCCCAACGGCGGCGCCATCGCGATCGGCCACCCGTTAGGGATGAGCGGCTCGCGCCTAGTGACCACCGCGATGTACCACCTGCGCCGAACCGGCGGTCGCTACGGACTTTGCACGATGTGCATCGGCGTGGGGCAGGGCATCGCAATTATTATCGAACGCGTCTGAACAGGGAGGAACGCCCCATGTATGCGCAGATGGTCAAGACCGACGACGACCGGGTGAAGTCGCTACATGAAATGTCGCCCGCGGAACGCGCGTTTCAGGATCGGATCGATCGCGGCGAAAAGATCGAGCCGAAAGAATGGATGCCGGAGAGTTATCGCAAGACGCTGGTTCGCCAGATCGGCCAGCACGCCCATTCGGAAATCGTCGGCCAGCTGCCCGAGGGCAATTGGATCACCCGCGCGCCCACGCTGGAGCGCAAGGCGATCTTGCTGGCCAAGGTTCAGGACGAGGCGGGCCACGGCCTGTATCTCTATTCCGCGGCGGAGACGCTGGGCGTCAGCCGCGACGAGCTACTGGGGAAGCTGCACAGCGGCAATATGAAATATTCGTCGATCTTCAATTATCCGACCCTGAACTGGGCCGACATCGGCGCGGTGGGTTGGTTGGTCGACGGCGCCGCGATCATGAATCAGGTGCAATTGCAGAAGACGTCCTATGGCCCGTACAGCCGGGCGATGGTGCGCATCTGCAAGGAAGAGAGTTTTCACCAGCGCCAGGGCTTCGACATCATGATGAAGATGTCGTTCGGCACGAAGGAGCAGAAGGCGATGGCGCAGGATGCGTTGAACCGCTTCTGGTATCCGTCGCTGATGATGTTCGGCCCGTCGGACAAGGACTCCGTCCACTCCGCGCAGTCGATGGCTTGGAAGATCAAGATTAACACCAATGACGAATTGCGCCAGAAATTTGTCGATCAGACGGCGCCGCAGGCGAAATATCTGGGTCTTTCCGTCCCGGATGAGAACCTGAAGTGGAACGAGGATAAGGGCTGCCACGACTTTTCGGAGCCGGACTGGAACGAGTTCTATGACGTGATCGCCGGAAACGGGCCCTGCAACAACGAGCGTCTGGGCGCCCGCGTGAAGGCCTGGGAAGATGGCGCGTGGTTCCGTGACGGCCTGTCGGCCCACGCCGAGAAGGCCGCCGCACGCCGAGCGAGCGCGAAGGCCGCCGCCGAATAAGCCTGATCCGACGGCGTCGCTGACAAAAGCCGATGTCTTATCCGCAATCCTGTTTGGGAGGTTTACCCTATGTCCAACGAATGGCCCCTCTGGGAAGTCTTCATACGTGGCCAGCATGGCCTCAATCACCGTCATGTCGGCAGCCTGCACGCTCCAGACGCGGAAATGGCGATCTGCCATGCCCGCGACGTCTACACGCGTCGCAACGAAGGCGTGTCGATCTGGGTCGTGCCGTCGAACAACATCACCGCGTCGGCTCCGTCGGACAAGGGGCCGTTGTTCGAGCCGTCGAACTCGAAGGTCTATCGTCACCCGACGTTCTTCGACATTCCCGAAGAAGTGGGGCATATGTGATGGCCCGCGCTACCCCCACGGTCGATCAAGCGGCCTTGTTCGAATGGTTGTTACGCATGGGCGACAACACGCTCGTGCTCGGCCATCGCGTCTCCGAATGGTGCGGGCATTCCCCCGTGCTGGAGGAAGACATCGCGTTGGCCAACACCGCGCTGGATTTGATCGGCCAGACGCAACTCTGGCTCGGCCTCGCCGGTCAAGTCGAGGGCCAGGGTCGCACGGCCGACAATCTCGCCTATCTCCGCGACGCCGCCGCGTTCCGCAACGTCTTGTTGGTGGAACGTCCCAACGGCGACTTCGGCGCGACGCTGATGCGCCAGTTCCTGTTCGACGCCTGGCATCTCGAAATGCTGCGTGAGCTGGAGGCGTCGAAAGACCACCGCGTCGCCGAGATCGCCGCGAAGGCGGTGAAGGAAGCGTCCTATCACTTCGAGCGTTCCGCCGACCTGGTGATCCGCCTGGGCGATGGAACGCCGGAAAGCCAAGCCCGCATGCGGAAGGCTCTCGACGATCTGTTCCCGTACACGGGTGAACTGTTCGTGTCCGACGCCGTCGATCAGGCCCTGGCGGCCGCGGGCATCGCGCCTTTGCCGGAGAGCGTGAAGGCGAAATGGGACGCGTCCGTCGCGGCAGTTCTCGAGGAAGCCACGCTGGCGCTTCCCAAGGGCATCTATCAGCATAAAGGCGGCAAGCGCGGCGTGCACACCGAGCATCTCGGCTTCATACTCGCCGACATGCAGTTCCTGCAACGCGCTTATCCGAACTCGGTCTGGTAAGGAGCGCCGGCGGTGAGCACCTCGACCCTGCCTTCGATCGATGAAGTCTGGCGCTGGTTGGCCGAGGTGCCCGACCCAGAAATCCCGGTGATCAGCCTCGTCGACCTCGGTATCGTGCGCGATGTCGCGTGGGAAGAGGAGACCTTGGTTGTGATGGTCACGCCGACCTATTCCGGCTGCCCCGCCACTTCGGTGATCAATCTCGACATCGAAAGGGCCCTACGCGAGCACGGGATAGGGAAGCTTCGGCTCGAGCGACGCCTCTCGCCGCCATGGACGACCGACTGGATCACCGCCGAGGGCCGCGAGAAATTGCGCGCCTACGGCATCGCTCCGCCGATCGACGGCACGGCGGCGGACGGGCGTCTGATGGCGCGGGTGGGCCGACTGACAGGCGCCTCCAACCTGGCGGTAGCGTGCCCGCGCTGCGGATCGACCCATACCGAAAGAGTCAGCCAGTTCGGCTCGACGCCCTGCAAGGCGTCATATCGTTGCAAGGACTGTCTGGAGCCCTTCGACTATTTCAAATGCATCTGAAGATTCCGAGGTAACGCCAAATGGCCCGCTTTCATCCGCTCGAGGTTACCGACGTCCGCCGAGAAACGCGTGACGCGGTGGTCGTCACCCTGAAACCGCGCGCGGAAGACGCCGCCGCGTTCGACTTCACGCAAGGCCAGTATCTGACGTTCCGCCGCGAGTTCGATGGCGAGGAACTGCGCCGCTCCTACTCGATCTGCGCGGGCAAGGACGAAAACGTCCTGAAGGTCGGCATCAAGCGCGTCGAGGGCGGCGCATTCAGCACCTGGGCGACCGAGAGCCTCTCGCCGGGCGACGTCATCGACGCGATGCCGCCGATGGGCAAGTTCCACACCCCGATCGAGCCGACCGCCTCGAAACATTATCTGGGCTTCGCGGGCGGGTCGGGAATCACACCGGTGCTGTCGATCATCAAGACGGTGCTGGCGCGTGAACCGAGGTCTCGCTTCACGCTGGTTTATGCGAACCAGCGGATCAGCTCGATCATGTTCCGCGAGGAGCTGGAGGACCTAAAAAACATTCATCTGGGCCGGTTCACGGTGCTGCATGTGCTGGAATCGGAATCGCAAGAGATCGACTTGTTCACGGGCCGCGTCGATGCCGAGAAAATGAAGGCGCTGTTCACGCATTGGATCGACGCGAAGTCGGTTGACGCCGCCTTCATCTGCGGCCCCGAGCCGATGATGCTGGCCATCGCCGCGGCGCTTCGCGACCACGGCTTGAGCGACGCTCAGATCAAGTTCGAGCTGTTCGCTTCCGGCCAGCCCGGTCGGAGCAAGGCCAAGTTGGTCTCGAAGGCGGCGCGGGGCGGGGGCAACGCGACCGAGGCGATCGTCACTCTCGACGGCGCCACCCGCGCTTTCAAGATGCCGCGCGAAGGCCAGAGCCTTCTCGACGCCGCCCTGGAAAACGCGATGGACGCGCCGTATTCCTGTAAGGCCGGCGTTTGCTCGACCTGCCGCGCCAAGGTTTTGGAAGGCGAGGTCGAGATGGTGACCAACCACGCGCTCGAGGACTACGAAGTGCGCGCCGGCTATGTCCTGACCTGCCAGTGCTACCCGCTGACCGAAAAGGTCGTGATCAGCTACGATCAATGAAGGGACAGAGGGAGAAAACCATGTCCGACACGATGAACATCGAGGAATATCTCGCGCGCGGCGGCGTTCTGTCGTCGCCGGCGAACGTCCCGGCGCGCTACCGGGGTGAACTGATGCGGCTGATGTCGTCCTTCGTGGATAGCGAACTCGCGGGATCCGCCGGATTCGCCGATACGATCAACGCCGCGCCGGGTATCAAGGAACGTATCGCCGCGAGTCGGATCACGCTCGAGAAAGCCGACCACGCCGAGCGGGTGCTCGACGTGATGGGCACTTTCGGCGCCGACACCGTGCGCTATCAGGCCCAGCACGACTGGGCCGCGCGGGTCGAGCGCGACGCCGATCTCGGCGCTGCCCGAAAGCAGGGCGACATGCGGCTTTCGGTGTTCCACTACCCGCTTCGAGGGTGGACCGACGCTGTGGCGATGAACGTGCTGATGGGGCTCGCGACGGGCGTCCAGTTGGCCGAACTGGCCCGCGTTTCCTATGCGCCGCTGGCTGAAGTGTTCCGCGAGATCGCGCCTCGCGAAGCTCGACATGCCGAGCTCGGTCTCGAGGGCTTGGAGCGGATCGCGGCCTCCGCCGACGGCCAAGCTGATGCGCGCGCCGCCGTCGCCTATTGGCGGCCTCGCGTCGCGGCGACGTTCGGCGTCGCGGGCTCGGCCCGTTACGAGACGCTAGCCCGCTTCGGCCTGCGGCGCACGCCGAACGAAACGTTGTTGGCTCAGTGGGAGTCGCTGGTCGCCGACAAGCTCGCCGCGCTGAAATTGAACTAAACGCGGCGGCGCGCGCTCTGGTTCGCGCCTTCGCCTCGACTCTGTCCTGCCGTTTACCCGAAGGAAAACCACCGTGACTGCTTCGCCCTTAGCGCCTCGCCGTCTTGAAAGCTACGTCCGCGGAATCTGGACCCGCGGCGCGAAGGAGGGAGTCCCGCTTCATGACGCCGCCACCGGCGAGACCGTCGCGCTGATCGACTCGAGCGGCGTCGATTTCGCCGCGACTCTCGCGTACGGCCGCGAGGTCGCGGGGCCGAAGCTGCGCGCGATGTCGTTTCATGGGCGCGCCGACATGCTCAAGTCGCTGGGCGTCGCGCTGATGGGCATGAAGGAACAATTCTACGCGGAAAGTCTGCACACCGGGGCCACTCGTTCCGACGGATGGGTCGATATCGAGGGCGGCATCGGCACAATGCTTTCCTTCGCCTCCAAGGCGCGTCGCGAATTGCCAAACACGCGGGTTTTGGTCGACGGCGAAGGGGAAGGCCTATCGAAGGACAATACCTTCTCGGCTCAGCACATCCTGACGCCGCTTCAGGGCGTCGCCGTTCATATCAACGCCTTCAATTTTCCGATCTGGGGGATGCTGGAAAAGATCGCGCCGACGCTGCTCGCCGGCGTGCCCTGCATCGTGAAACCGGCGAGCCAGACCGCCTATCTCACCGAGTTGATGGTGCGCCGAATCGCCGAATTGAACATCCTTCCCGAAGGCGCGCTGCAATTGATCTCGGGCTCCGTCGGCGATCTTCTGGACCATGTCACCGGGCAGGACGCCGTGACCTTCACCGGATCGGCCTGGACGGGGCGCAAATTGAAGGCGCATCCTGCGGTAATCGCGAATTCGGTGCGATTCACGATGGAGGCGGACAGCCTCAACGCCTCCGTTCTCGGTCCCGACGCGGCGCCGGGCACGCCCGAATTCGATCTGTTCGTCAAGGAAGTCGCGCGCGAGATGACGGTGAAGGCGGGGCAGAAATGCACCGCTATCCGCCGTGTCATCGCACCGCGCGCCCATGTGGATGCGCTGGTCGCGGCCGTGGGAGACCGTCTGGGCAAGACCGCGCTCGGCGCCCCAGCCGACGAAGCCGCGCGCATGGGCCCGTTGGCTAGCCGCGAACAGCGGGAGGAGGTTCGAGCCCGCATTCGGGATCTTCAGGCCGACGCCGAGATCGTGGCGGGCAACCCCGACGAAGCCCGAATCGTCTCCGGTGACGCGGCGCGCGGCGCCTTCCTGAATCCGGTGCTGCTCTATTGCGCCAAGCCGTTCGCGGCCAAGGCTGTGCACGATGTCGAGGCGTTCGGACCGGTTTCGACCGTCATGCCCTACGACACGCTCGAAGAAGCCATAGCGCTGACGCAAAAGGGCAAGGGCTCGCTGGTGTCGTCGGTTTTCACCAACGATCCGAAAGTGGCCGAGGAGGTCGTGATCGGCGCTGCGCCGTTCCACGGCCGCATTCTTATTGGTAACCGTCTCTCCGCCAAAAGCTCGACCGGACATGGTACGCCGCTGGCGGGGCTGGTGCATGGAGGTCCGGGCCGCGCCGGCGGCGGCGAAGAGATGGGCGGCATGCGCGGCGTGAAGCATTACATGCAGCGTACCGCCGTTCAGGGCGCGCCGCGTCTGTTGTCGTTCGTGACCGGCCGCTGGATGGAAGGCGCCGACGTCCAACACGACGCGCATCCGTTCCGCAAGTCGCTCGCCGACTTGAGGATCGGGGATCAACTGATCACCGCCAAGCGGACGATCACTCAGGAGGACGTCGAGCATTTCGCCCATTTCACCGGCGACACCTTCTATGCCCACATGGACAGCGCGGCGGCGAAGGCGAATCCGTTCTTCGACGATCGCGTGGCGCACGGCTATCTCATCGCCTCGTTCGCGGCCGGGCTCTTTGTCGATCCGGCGCCGGGTCCGGTGCTCGCCAACTACGGCGTCGACAACATGCGCTTCCTGACGCCGGTCTATTTCGGCGACACGCTTCAGGTCCGTCTGACGTGCAAGGAGATCAATCCGCGTCTCAACGTCGACCACGGCGAAGTGCGTTGGGATTGCCAGGTCACCAACCAGAACGGCGCGGTCGTGGCGCAATACGATGTGCTGACGATGGTGGCCAAGACGTGGCCGGCGGCTTAAGCCCAATCACCCGCGCCGGGCGGTTTCCCGGTGCGGTCGCTTCCTCGCGAATCCAGGTTCAGCGAAAGGCCTTGAGGCCTTCCAGCACGAGGGTCGTCGCGACATCCGCGTAATCCTCGCGCGTGATGCGTCCGCCTTCCTTGAACCACATGTAGACCCAATTCATCATGCCGAAGAGCGACATGGTGATCGGCGTCAACAAAGAGCGCTCGGGAGTCTCGAGCGCGGGGTTGATCTCGCGCAGGATGGTCGAAAATCTTCCGACGATGCGCCGTTCGACCGCGACGATTTCGGCCTTCTGTTCGTCCCTCAGGGCGGAGGCCGCGTTGAGCTGCACCTTGTGCTCGTTGTCGGCGCCCCGATAATTTTCGAGCACCGCGCCCACCAAGCGCCTGAGCCGGAGTTCAGGCGGCAGGGTCGCGTCGTTGGCTTCGTCGATGGCGGCTTCCAGCGATGTCAGATGCCCCATGATGATAGCGAGAATCAGGTCGTCTTTGCTTGGATAGTAATGATAGAGCAGAGCCTTCGAAACATTCGAATGTTGGGCGATCTGCGACATGGAGGCCTTCTCCATCCCGTTTTCCCCGAAGACCGCGGCGGCGCTGGCGAGTATGCCGCGCCGCTTTTCCTCGAAATCGAATGCTCGGGTGCGAGCCATGCGTCGCCGCTTTCCTGTTTGCAAGGTGGAGCGAAACAGGCTGCCGCCTTTCTCGATATCCCGCCGCGTTTTACGGGAGTCGCGCCGTGAATATCAACCTTTTGGACGAAGATCGACGACGCGCTTCGCCTTGCCTTCCGAACGGGCGACAGCGCGGGGATCGCGGACGTCGACCCAGGTCGTTATACCGATGACGCTCTTGATGTGATGCGCCAACTCCTTGGCCGATTGGACGCGGGCATTCGCGTCCGACGCCTCCGACGTGCATTCGACGACCACGGTCATGTTGTCCATGCGGCCGGCGCGGCTCAGTTCGATCTGGAAATGCGCGGTTAGGCCCCTGCATTTGAGGATCTGCTCCTCGATCTGAGTCGGGAATACGTTCACGCCGCGCAATATGATCATGTCGTCGCTGCGGCCGGTGATTTTCTCGATCCGACGCATGGCGCGCGCGGTCCCCGGCAACAGCCGAGTCAGGTCACGCGTGCGATAGCGCACCATCGGCAGGCCTTCCTTGGTCAGGGTGGTGAACACGAGTTCTCCCATCTGGCCGTCCGGCAACACTTCACAGGTCACGGGGTCGATGATTTCCGGATAGAAATGGTCTTCCCAGACATGCAGGCCGTCCTTGGTCTCGACGCATTCCTGCGCGACGCCGGGTCCCATGACCTCCGATAAGCCGTAGATGTCGACCGCGTGCATGTCGAAGGCCTGCTCGATCTCTTCGCGCATGGCGTTAGTCCAGGGCTCGGCCCCGAATATGCCGATGGCGAGCGAACTCTCGCGCGGATCGAGGCCCTGTCGGCGGAACTCGTCCAGGATCGCGAGCATGTAGGACGGCGTCACCATGATGATGCGGGGCTGGAAGTCGTTGATCAGGGTCACCTGCCGTTCCGTCATTCCGCCCGAGATCGGAACCACGGTGCAGCCCAGCCGTTCGGCGCCGTAATGTGCGCCAAGGCCGCCGGTGAACAGGCCGTACCCGTAAGCGTTGTGAAGCATGTCGCCCTGGCGGCCGCCGGCGGCGCGGATCGAGCGCGCGACCAAGTTCGCCCAGTGATCGATGTCCGCCGCTGTGTAACCCACGACGATCGGTTTGCCGGTGGTGCCAGAGGATCCGTGGATGCGCACGAGCTTCTGGCGCGGCACGGCGAACATGCCGAAGGGGTAGGTGTCGCGCAGATCGGTCTTTGTCGTGAAGGGGAACTTCGCGAGATCGGCGAGAGTCTTGAGATCTTCGGGATGAACGTCGTGCTCGATGAACCGCTTGCGATAAAAGGGCGAGTTCTCGTAGGCGTGCCTCAGCGACCGCTTCATGCGATGAAATTGTAGCGCGGCGATTTCGTCGCGGGACGCGGTCTCGATCGGGTCGAGATCGCCGCGACGTGGCGATAGGTCTTCCATGTGTTCCTCCCTTGGAGTTCGCGTTTGTTGGTTGCTTGGCTCTAGGCCGGATCCGCCGGACGCGCTGTTCTGACAATACGTGATTGGCTGCGGAATTCGGCGACTTGTTCGCGGCGCGGGTTACTGATCCGAATGTCGTGGAGGCCGGAGCGGCCCTCCCGCGCAACTTCAGTCGACATCGCCTCGGCACCCGTTATCGACAACATCAATTCGCCGGGAGCGAGATGATCCGGCGACATGCCGAGGCAACGGGCCGTGTGGTCGACGCGCCACGCCCTTTCCGCCGAAGCCTCGGCGATTCGCTGCGGCGTCATGCTCAACGTCCTGTGAAAGCAGGTTTGCGTTTGCCGATGAACGCCGCGACCCCCTCGCGGTAATCGGCTGACCGTCCGGCCTCGCGCTGAAGGTCGCGCTCCATGTTCAATTGCTCGTCGAGGCTGTTCACCGCGGAAGCCTGGATCAGTCGCTTCGTCAGTCCTAGCCCCAGGGTCGGCCCGATCGCCATTGACGCGGCGAGCGCCTGAGCTTCCGTCTGAAGCTGCGCGTCATCTACGGCCTTCCAGATCAGCCCCCAGTCGGCGGCCTTTTCGGCGGGAAGAGGCTCGGCGGTCAGGGCCAACGCCTTCGCGCGCGGCTCGCCGAGAATGCGCGCGAGGCTCCAACTGCCGCCGCAATCCGGGATGAGGCCGATCTTCGCGAAGGCTTGAATGAACTTGGCCGACCGCGCCGCGATGACAATGTCGCATGCAAGGGCGATATTGGCGCCCGCGCCCGCCGCCACGCCATTCACAGCCGCGATCACCGGTTTTTCGAGCGCGCGTATTAGCCGGAGCGTCGGATTGTAGAACGTCTCGATGGTGTAACCGAGGTCGGGGGCGGGTGCGTCCGGGCTCGGATTGCGATCTCCGAGATCCTGCCCCGCGCAGAATGCTCGGCCCGCCCCCGTGATCAGTACCGCCCTGACGCCGTCCTCGTCATGCGCGCGCTGAATTCCAGCTCGCAGCGCGATGAGCATTTCGTCATTGAAGGAGTTCAGCTTTTCAGGTCGGTTCAGGGTCAATCGCAGGACGCCGTCGGCCAATTCCACAAGAATAGTGCTGGATTTGGTCACTGATCACTCCCTTCAATCGCGATGCACAACCGCGTGGGAAATATCTTGCATAAACCGACCGGCCGGTCAATAATAAATCGAGATGATGAGGGAGGCACGCCAGGATTCTTTTTTCGATCGACGCTGCGTCCCCGACTGAAACCGACACTCGCCTTTGCCGGTGGCGCGTCACCGTCGCGGTTGTCGATGGCCGCCAGCGCGTGCGAGCCGCGCCGCCTACAGGATTCGTCTTGCCGGTCCAGGCGAGTGTTCGGCATCCGGCATGGCCGACCATTGAAGCGCACCTGCATACCGCCAGGCCAACCGGCCCCGATCGTCGAGGGCAAATAGATGCATCCAGCAATTTTCGAATAGCGCCCGCACGCCTTCATGCCGCGCCAGGATTTCGGCGATCGCTTCGCGCGGCGCCTCGACGCCAACTGACAGTCGGAGCGGTTCGTGAACATATCGCTCGCCGTCATGCACCGACTGCCAGGGATGCCCGCCGCCATGAGCGAGGTCGTCGCACGCGCGATTTCGCGCTTGTGTAACGTCGTGTCGTGATCCTTCGTGTAAAGCGTAACCTCGTCGTTCGTGGTGTCGTGCAGGGCGGCAAGAAACAAAGTGTCGCCGGGAATGGCGATGCCCCTGGGAAGAAGACCGTTCCGGACTTCGCGATCGTTCAACAGCGCCGCCAATAGCCTGGCGTTGACCTCGCCCGAATAACCGCCGCAGGCGCCGCACTGCAGAGCGCTGGCCTGTGGATTGTTGACGACATTCGCACCATGCCCCGCGATGAGCACGAGCCGCGCGAAACCTTCAGTCAGGGACATCGCGCGCAACACCGTCTCGGCGGTCTGGATGCGCGCGGCGAGGTCCTGCGCGGTCTCGAAATGCGGCGCGGTATCCTTGCGGCGTTTCGCGCCCGGCCAAGGCAGCAAAGCGTCGCACTTTCTCGCCGAAGGTCGGCGAGTTGATTCGCTTAAGCCTTGATCGCCGTCACTCCGGCCGCCAAGCTGCCTGTAAGCGAGCGTGGCGGCGGTGAGCACGGCGATCCGCCCCACGCCGCGAGATCAAAGGGGCGGGAATCGACATCGATTTGAACGGCGCATTCTGATTTCTGATCGCGGGTGTCTTAGATTTGATTTAGCTTCCGAGGTGTGTTCAAAGCGCGTCTCCTTGCACGTCTGGCCTCGACTATGAATGTTGAATCGGGACACCACCCTGGCGCCGAGTGGCACAAGGCGGACCTACAGTGCCACAGTCCCCGCGATGCGGGTTGGGATGGCGGTCCTAGATTGCCGGGCGGCTCCCCAGAGCTTGAGGCGGCGCGCGAGCTTTGGGCTGCTGAGTTTGTGGCGGCCTGCTTGCAGCGTAAATTGAAAGCTGTCGCTATTACCGACCACCATGACGCGTGCATGGTGGGATAACCATCGCGCAAACGAATCGATTCGACCGAAAAAAGCGATTGACTCGGTTCCCTTTTTGTTCTTTGATGTTTCGTATGAGCACACTTCGCACCATCGTGACGGTATCGGAACGGGAGCCTGAAACAGGCGCCTGGCCGGTCCGTTCGTCCTCCTGGATCTGACCAACCTCGACGGCCAGTGCCACCACGATCTCGTGGAGTTGCTGCTGGCCGCAGAATGTTTGCGGATTTGATTGCGGGGCGGCCCGCATCGCCTCTCGGGCGGGCGATGTCAAGTTAACTTGCGGGCGGCGCGACGGCGGTGATGGGGTCGATATTTAAGCCCAGTCGGTAAAATCCACGGACCAGCCTTCCACCGCCTCCCCCCCACCCAAACGCCAGACATCGCTGCATCCATGCAACAACGCCCTTATGAACAGCGTTACGCTTTTTTCGGTGTAAGATCGACGCCGCTCGCTCGGCCGACATGCGTCGGCAGCATTGGCACGTAGTCCTCATCTCCCCCGGCCGCATGCGCGATAGCGAACGAATTCTTGGCCGCGTTGCCCATTGGGTTTGGAATGCCCGCTGCGTCAGCCATCGCCTCCAGATATCTCAAATCCTTAAACGCGTTGGCGATGGTGAACTTATGCGCGTTACGATCGCCTTCCAGCGTCCATCGCATGAACGTTTGATAGAAGCCGCAATCCATTCGCCCCCCGCGAATGACGCTGTCGAAACGATCTGGCGCAATGCCCACCTTCTGTGAAAGGGCCAAGGCTTCGGAATAGAGCGCGGCATAGCCCAACGATAGAAAATTGTTCAGCAGTTTCATGCGATGCCCGTCACCGACGTCGCCAATATGAACTACGCGGCCAGCCCAGGTTTCCAGTACCGGCCTCAAGCGCGCAAAGATCGCGTCGCTGGCGCCGACCATCGTGTCGAGAGTGCCCTCCCAAGCCTCTTTCGGCGTTCGCCCGAGCGGAGCATCGACGAAATGGATGCCGCGGGCCGCAAGTTCCGCCGCGAGCGCCAGCGTGGAATTGGGATCCGCGGTCGAACAATCGACGATGATCCCGCCCGGTTTCAAACCGACCGCCAGGCCATGCTCGCCGCGAACAATCGCCTCGACGTCCTTCGATCCCGTAACGCAGAGAAAAACCACGGACGACCGCGCCGCGACCTCCGCGGCGGTCTTCACTTCCGTGGCTCCGCGTCCGATCAAATCGGTGATCGCCTCGCGCTTGGCGCGCCCCATGACGGTGAGCGGATAGCCCTTGTCGACGATATTCTTCGCCATGCCATGGCCCATGAACCCAAGACCGATAAACCCGATGGTTTCAGTGGGCGTCGTCGAAGTCGTCATGATCGTCTCCTCTTCGCTTCGTATTGTGCTGGGAAACCCGCCCTCAACGAAAAGGGCGCCATCGATTTGGCTGGGCACAGGGTTCTTTTGCGTCTGAATGACAGCGCTGTCAATGCGCTGTGCGCGGCCTTGTTGCTTGGCTTCGTCGCCACACATTGTCCTGCTTTCAATAGAGATTGTAACGTCGCCGCAATTCGTCCACTTGCTCGGGCGACAGGGGCCGAATCGGCTGAGAACGTAGCATCAGAAAGAGCTTCGCGGTTTCCTCGAGTTCCTCGGTCGCGAATTGCGCGTTAGCGAGCGACGAACCCGCGACCACGGGCCCATGGTTGGCGAGCAGAACCGCGTGGTGACGACCAGCGAGCTTTTCGACAGCTTTAGCAAGGGCCTCGTCGCCGGGGGGAAAATAGGGGACCAATGGCAGTCGACCGACCCGCATTACGAAATAGGCCGTGAGTGGCGGCAGAACGTCAGAGGGATCGACGTCGGCGAGAATGCTCACCGCCACCGAATGCGTGGAATGCAAATGCACGACGGCGCCCGCGTCGCGGCGCTGCCCATACATGCAAAAGTGGAGAAACGCCTCTTTTGTCGCGGGATCGCCGCTGATGAACCGTCCACTACCGTCAAAGCGCGATAGCTTCGCCGGATCGAGCGCGCCCAACGAGGCGTTGGTCGGCGTCATGAGATAGTCGCCGTCGGAGAGGCGCACGCTGATATTTCCAGTTGAGCCGAAGGTGAGGCCACGTTGGAAAATCGACGCGCCGACACGACAAATTTCGTCGCGAGCCTTGATATCTTCGCTCATGATTGTCCCCAAATCGAGCAGCGGTCAGCTTAAGCTCTTCCAAGCTTTCAGAAAGAAATCGGGCGCGCCGAAGTTGCCAGACTTTAAAGCCAACGCCACGTCGGGCGTTCCAATACTGCGCGTCCATGGAACGCCTGGGTCGATCTCGGGACCAATTCGCAAGGCGTTGACGCCAAGGGCCGCGACAACAGCGCCGGAGGTTTCTCCGCCCGCAACCAAAAACCGGGTGTAGTCCCTCGCCAGGAGGAGGCGACCGACATCGGCCAATACACCCTCCACGAGTTCGCCGGCACGCGCGACGCCCAACTTCTCTTGAACCGCGCGCACGGCAGACGGGTCAGCGCTGGAATAGACAAGGGGATGATGTGGACTGCCAGCCTCTACGACCCAATCCGCGACGCGCCGCGCCGTTGTCTCACCCGATGCGATTTCCAGAGCATCAAGGC
>Ga0302319_10006971_pt1 | contig 22303 bp, 22 predicted proteins | sample Bog_T0_2_FD_203319 | JGI IMG/M metagenome (GOLD analysis project Ga0302319, IMG submission 203319) | Peat permafrost microbial communities from Stordalen Mire near Abisko, Sweden - Bog_T0_2 | ecosystem: Environmental > Terrestrial > Soil > Wetlands > Peat | place: Sweden: Abisko, Stordalen Mire... | reverse complement strand
CATTCACCACGTTCCCCTTAGTTACGCCCAGTTTGCCGATGATTCCGTCGATCGGCGATGAAATGTTCGTGTAACTCAGGTTCAGTTCCGCGGTGTCGATGGAGGCTTGATCCCCTTCCATGGCGGCTTTCTGTTGAGCGGCACCGTACACCGCCGTATCCAAATCCGTCTGGGTGGCCGCGTGCTGAGCGGTCAGCGGTGCCAACCGAGCCACGTCCCGCTGGTACTTCAGCAATTGCGCGGCGTCTTCCGCCAGCTTCGACTGTGCCGATTCCACTGCGATTTTGTACGAAGCCTGCTCAATCTGGAAGAGCGGTTCGCCAGTGTGGACTTCGGCGCCCTCCTTGAAGTAGATCTGCTCCAGGAACCCGGTCACTCTCGGCTCAATGCTCACTGTTTCTTTGGCCGAACTTTGCCCGATGAAATCTCCCATAACCGGAACCGTCATTACCTTGACAATGGCGGTTGTCACGCTGGGCGGAGGCATTTTCGTGTCGGCTGTGCCCTTCGCCAAACCCTTGCTTGAACTGCACGATGAATCGACCAGACACAAAGTGACAAGCGCAATTGCGGCGTAATTGGCAATAAACAATTTCCGGTAAGAGGACATAAGTAATATCTGCTTTCGATCATGCGGGTTTCAGCTTCACTGAAGACATCGAGGTCTTCAGGACTTGCATCACCACTTAAGCCGTGGTCGCGTGTCCACTTAATTCAGATGTCACTGTGCAAATGAGTGGCCACCACGAATGGCGGGGTAACTTGGTATTCGAAGATCGGCAGGTTGTCGCATATTCAAGGTATGGCCAAATACGGTCACAAGCGCCACTTCCTTAAAGTCCGGGGGACAAAGCCAGAGAGCGCTTTCGACATTGGGCAGAGGGGCCGCTCACGCGGCGTCCTCCTCTCGGCCAAGCGAGGCCACCGTTTCGGCAGCCTCCGGATTCTGCTGATAGCCTTCGATTACGGCGATTAAGCGTTTCGCAGCGTCGCTTATGGTTTCCAGCGATTCGCGAAGCTGCTCTCCATCCACGTTGTAAGTGGCCAGGTAGTTGGACGCCACGTGCTCGATTTCGAAGTGGCGCATGACAACATAAGCTGTCGCTTCCGCTTCCAGTTCCCGCTGACGCTTCGATATTGTCTTTCGGTCTTCCCCTCTGTGGAGCAACTCATGGCTCAATTCATGAAGAATGACCGCCGCTTTGGCTGGTGTTTCGAGCGACTTCCGTATGACAATTCGTCCTCCTTCGGAATAACCCTGAACGCCTGCTTCCGCGAGTTCTTCATAGTCAAGCTGGATCGAGTTATATCCAGAACCGGGTTCCGACGCTGGTGGAGGAAGGGACGCCGATTTCTTCGATTTGCGTGGCGGCGAGAACGAAGAGGCTGGTGGAATTGTATGCGATGCATTTGCGCGGCGCGGGAATGGAAGTTTACGAGGTGAAGCGGGATACGGCAGAGCAGCGGGAGCGGGCGGGGTTGCGGGCGGCGACGATGCACCGGGTGAAGGGGTTGGAGTTCGAGCATGTGGTTGTGGCGGGAGTGAACAAGGGGGTGGTGCCGCTGGAAGCGGCAATGGCGGCGGCGGACGATGAGGTGACGCAGAGAAATGTGGAGACGGGGGAGCGGGCGTTGTTGTATGTGGCGTTTGACGCGGGCGAAGAGGTCGGCGGTGGTGACGGCGTATGGGGAGGGGAGTGAGTATGTGGGGTAGGGCGAGGTGAGGAAGCATGAAGGCAGCGCGGATTTTGTTGACGCGAATCGGGAATGCGAGGTTAGGTTTGTACCGGTTCAGCTGAAAGTTGAGTTGCTGGCTCAACTGCGGGCGCAAACGAAGGCGGCGGGCGAGTATCACGCCCAGGTCGATGCGCGACTGGCTGATTTACCGGCGCAAATCGCGGAAGGCGTCGATCCCAAAGCCATTGCCGAACAGATGAGCGAGGTTTTCCGGCAACGGATCACCGGCGCAGGCCTGCGCGACGTCACCGCACAGTTGAAGACAGCCTCGGCCGACATCAAAAGCCTTGCGAACGATGCCAGCGCAAGCCTCAAGCCCGCCGCCAGCGAAATCAGGGGAGTAACCGCCGCCATTGCGACGGAGATCCGCAAGCTCGTTTCTGCCGCGCGGGAAGTCGAACAGCATAATGCCCGGCTGATGGCTCGCGAGCGTTCGAACCGGTGGGGCCTGATGGCGCTTGCCGCCCTGCTCTTGTTCCTGGCGGGCGTTTGTGCGGAATGTTTTTAGAGACTCGGCAAACGGCAGGCATTCTGGCCAACATCGGCGCGCAAATCGAACGAGTTCAGACGCCGGCGCCGTTGCCAATTGCGGCCACTGCGGGGAAAAAGAGAAAGGGTGCATTATGAACCAGACCGTGGCGTGGATTGGAGCGTATTTCTTCGGATTTTTGGCGTTCCTGGCCATAGCTTTAGATCTCCTGAAAAAGGAGCCAAGAAAAGCCTTAGTGCTCATCGGCACTGGCAGTTTCTTCTTATTCGGCATTTGCGAAGTGTCGGCATCCGGGCGCATAGGTATGTCTTCGTACACCTTCTACGCGATTACGATATGCGGTTGTCTTCTGTTCTTCTGGGGCCTCGCCCAGTGGCGCGCACATCATCTAAAGCGGAAGGACAAAGGCCCGAAGCAATAAAACAAGTCGCCGCAATCCTGTTTTTTGCGCGATTCTGGAATTAATTAGAGAGTAGGAAGTATGACGAAAGATCTATGGCCGGATGACATGAGCGAACTGGAGATCGCCGCCGTTCAGTGGAAACCGTCTAGCAAGAGATATCTCGGCGATGGGGTCTATGCGGACAAAGACGAGCGGGGAATCGTACTCACCACGGAAGACGGCATCCGCGCGACGAACACTATTGTGCTGGAACCGGAAGTCGTCGCCGCTTTGGAGCAGTACATGAAGGAGTTGAGGGCCGGAAGATGACAGTAAGCATTGATCCAGTACGTGAGGCCGCGTGCGATTGGATAGCCGCGACAATCACCAAGCATCTGCACCCGGATTTACATCCCTGCGGTGGGCCGGATCGGGTGCGGCGAGTGGCCCAAGAAGTCGAAGCCACATCGTTCGAGAGCGGGGTAGCGGTAGAAGTTGCCATCCAGTTGGCTATCGAGTGGTGCGACCAACAGAACGAAAAAGCAGGGTTGACTGATGCAAGCCACAACTAGACCGCATTCTGTCTACGTTTTCGATTGCCTTTGCGGCCATGAAATCTCGAGCGAATCGACTCAGACCGAGTGCCCTTGGTGCCATCGGCAAATAACACTGGTGTGGCCGGCCGAGCAGACAAGTTTGAAAGAAAGAACAAAGGATAAATAGACTATGGCTTCAAGAAGCGTTAACAAAGTGATTCTGATTGGGCATCTGGGCAAAAATGCGGAAACCAAATTTACCCCGTCCGGTGCCGCTGCCACGCGGTTCTCGGTGGCCACCTCGGCGCCGGTGGAAAGACAAACAATCGGACGAGTGGAAGGAAGAGACCAACTGGTCGAATGTCGTAGTTTGGCAGTCGGAAAAGCTGGCGGATTTTTTGGTCAAAGGCAAGCAAGTGTACGTGGAAGGCCGCATCCAAACGCGCAGCTACGAAAAAGACGGGCAGAAGGTCTACGCCACCGAAGTGGTAGCCGACGAAGTTCTATTGTTGGGCGGCCAGGAAGGCCACAGCGCGGCGGGTGGAAACGGTCAGGCGCGGGCTGCTGCTGCGGCCAGTGGAGCGGCAAAGGCAGGGCTTCAGCCGCGACCGCTGTGGTCGAGGAGCAGTACGGCGGCATAGACGACAGCGATATCCCCTTTTAAGCAGTAGCCTTCTGAGCATGTTGAGTTTCCTTTACCTCAGTCGTCATAACGACCTTATCTTCCGATTCTGTGTCAAATTCCTCTTGAAGAAACAGTCTGGTAAGGAGATACCCCATTAGAAAACCTAACGTTGAAAAGTACAGCACCATCGAACCTGAAAACACATCATTTCCCGACTTCCCAAAGTCTTTCGAAATGTGTTTAGCAACTTCAGCAAGTGCGTGGGGTAGCTTTGCGATTTGGGTTAGCCCGACGCCGACTAGAATTTTGGTCAACCAGTCTGAAATCTGTTCTAAGTTTGTGTTGATGCGGGCAGACGCGGAATCAGCAGCACTAGGCGGGGTTGTTCCCACGCGCGGTACGCCAAACAAGAAGCCTGTAAGCCAGCCGATGGCCATACACGCGCTCGAGCAAAGCATGGATACGACCCAATAAGATGGTGCCCACGAGGCAGTAATTACAAGGCCGATCAAAAACAAAGCCAAACCGTAACCGGCTATTTTTCGGACACCCGGAGTATAGGTTTTTAGGCCGAACGCCCTGCTCAAAAGTCCTGTAGAATCGCTCGACGTTTCTGTAGAAGCTGTATCGGCTTTCGACTCTGGCGTTACTGGATCAAGTGTTGTTGCCATATTGGTGGGTTATGATATCACACGGTTGTGGCACTAGCGTTAGATCTTCGCCCGGCACTTCGAGCAAACGGCGTTCTCTGGACTCAGCCCGGCTGAAACCATTTCTTCGTGCCCGTCACTTCAGCCGCTTCAACGCCATCTCGACGGAGGCGTTCTTCCTTCCGGTTCGCCTTCTCCCGGATTTCGGCCACGACTTCAGCGGAGCGTTTGCGCGTGATTCGTTTCGGCATCGTTGCTTTTCGTTGAGTTAACGGCGGTCGGATCGTGTACGGCCGCCGGCCCGACACACCTCGCAGTTTCGAATGTGTAAATTCAGTTTGTACTCGGCTGCTTCTAAAGCTCGGCGAGCGTCCATCCGCCAGTTGATGCCCGGTATAGCCGCCGTCAATGCTCGAGTGTTTTCCTTTTGCGCGATCCGCCATTGCTGGTGAAACACGTCGTAAGCCGCACAAGGCATGTGAGGAAGGTATCACAAAATCGGGGGCGGCGTGGATACGCTCACATCAGGCGCTTGACCGCACCGAAAAACGCGCGTAGCATTCGAATACTAGGAGCCCATTGCGCTTTCGGCGTCAACGAAAACTAAAGAGCCGTACCTCTAAAGGCACCGCCGCCCCGTGAACAACCCTAAAACGGAAAGCCAAAAAGTCCGTCGTCCGCGCACCGGGCGGTCTCGGTCGACAGGGATTCGGGTCACCGACCCGGCAACCCTCGCTATTGCCCAGGCGAAACCTTCCGGTTGCCTGCCGCGGAAGCGATACCCTAGAATATGGAAGGCAGAAGAGGCCCGCCGCGATGACAATCGAAATCCGAAAGCCCGAACTCGAGCAACTGGTGCAGGAAGAGATCCGACGTGGACATTTTCAGAACGTCGATGACCTGATCGCCGAAGCATTGCAGGCGCTACGCGAGAAAAATACTGCCTCGGCAATGGCCCCGCCCCAGCCCCGTAAGAACCTTGCCCAATTTCTGTTGGAGTCTCCCTTTGCCGGGTCCGACCTGAACTTAGAACGGCGGCAGGACTACGGCAGGCCCGTTGAGCTGTGACCCGATTCTTGCTTGAGACCAACGTGCTCCCTGAATTCAGCCGGAGCGCGATACCGCCCGACCCCAAGGTCCAGAGGTGGGTGGAAGCGGTACCCGCGAAGCCTTTTATACCAGCGTTCTTAGCTTCGGCGAGATTCGCAAAGGAATTGAGCTTCTCCCGCCGAGCAAGAAACGCGCCGAGCCTGAACAATGGCTTGACGCCGGTCTTAACGGATGGTTCGGCAAGAATCTTCTGCCAGTGACGAAGGCGATCTCCCACCGCTGGGGAATGCTGGCGGCGAGGTCTCAGCAGCAAGGAAAGCCCTTAGGCAACATCGACGGCCTGCTGGCCGCGACCGCTTTTGAGCACGGCCTAACGGTGGCAACCCGAAATACAAGGCATTTCGAGGATTTGGGCGTAAATCTCTTCGACCCTTGGGATGCCCAAACAACAGGGTAGCTTTGGTTGTACCAAGTAACGATCACCCCATGCTTTCTAATGGCCTCGCGGCGTCCGTGCAAATAGCCCGGATGCGCCGCAAGGACAGCCACGCGTCGCGGGAGAGCCCTGTGAAGATCAACTCCTCGTTACAGAGGCGGCTGATAGGTAAAAGTAGCCAGACAGACAGCGGGGCGTGACGGATCGTGGCATAAGAACCGCCCCGCACCAGACATCTCTCGTCAAAAGGATTCCCGCAGCTATGCCACCGCTGTCGCCGACGAAAATTCACTTGGGGCGTGGATGGAAACATAGGAGAATTGATGCAGATCCAGTGAATCAAGGTCGATGAGGAGTGGAACCAATTCGTGCTCCCGCAGCAGGCGAAGAGATCGGCGGTGGTGACGGCGTATGGGGAGGCGAGTGGGTATGTGGGTAGGGTCGAAGGATCATTTGGTACGACAGAAGGAGCCAATGGCGGATATCATTTCGGATTCGAAAAGCTACCATGATCTTTTGGCTCGTCTGAAGAATCAGATTCGGACGGCGCAGGTGCGGGCTGCGGTTGCGGTGAACCAGGAACTCGTTCTGCTTTACTGGGGCATTGGAAAGAGATTTTGGACCGCCAGGCCAGCGAGGGTTGGGGAAGCAAGGTGGTTGATCGGTTGGCTCGGGATTTACGGGTTGAATTTCCAGAGATAGAAAGGGCTCTCTCGAACAAACCTGCTCTACATGCGCGCTTTTGCGGAGGCTTGGCCCGAGGCTTCAATTGTCCAACAGCTTGTTGGACAAATTCCCTGGGGGCATAACCTTCGGCTTTTGGATTTGGTCAAGAACCGCGACGAACGCCTTTGGTACGCCCAAGCGGCGACCGAAAACGGCTGGAGCCGAAACGTCCTCGTTCTCCAAATTGAGAGTAAGCTTTATCGGCGGCAAGGCAAGGCGACTACAAACTTCCAAGCGACGCTTCCGAAACGCAATCCGATCTTGCCCAGCAGATCATCAAAGATCCTTACAACTTCGATTTCCTAACACTCACAAACGAAGCGCAGGAGCGCGATCTTGAACGTGGATTGCTCGCGCATTTGCGCCAGTTCTTAATCGAACTTGGCGTTGGGTTTGCCTTTGTCGGCAACCAGGTTCCGCTTGAGGTCGGCGGCGAGGATTTCAAGATCGATCTGCTTTTCTACCATTTGAAACTGAGAGCCTACGTTGTCATTGATCTAAAGATGGGTGCGTTCAAACCTGAGTACGCCGGCAAGATGAATTTCTATTTGTCCGCGGTCGACGACATGCTTCGCCATCCGGACGACAAGCCGAGCATTGGACTGATTCTTTGCAAATCGAAGAACGGAATCGTGGCGGAATATGCGTTGCGCGATATCGCCAAACGGCTGGGTATCTCGGAATTCAAACATCTTGAAACGCTACCCGATCAACTGAAGGGCACTCTGCCGACGATTGAAGAGATTGAGGCTGAGTTGGGTGCGCCGGAGGAGCGGTCGCGGACTGATTAAGTCGCCGTGGCAACAAGAAACGGATCCATTCTCCGGCGTCTCGCACGAAACGGAAGCGCGTCGCCACGCAGGCCGATTGAAATTGCGTACGTATTTTGGAATTGACGGTCTCATTTCAAAACACTCCGTAGCTCTTAGTCAATTCGTCCATTCCGCTTCCGGCAACAAAGAAAGACTCGATGGTGTGCACGCCGTCACGGGTGCGGCCTTCGAAGCGATCACTGTCGAGCAGCGCCATGAAAAGCTGGAAGTCTTCCTGCTTGCCGTTGTGGGGTGTAGCCGTCATTAAAAGGAGATGCCGGGTGATCTGGCCGAGAAGCTGGCCGAGGCGGTAACTCTTGGTGTACTTCACTTCGTTGCCGAAGAAAGTGGCCGACATATTATGGGCTTCGTCGCAAACGACAAGGTCCCAATCCGTGTTGGCGAGCTTGGCTTGAACGTCCTCATTTCGGCTGAGCTTATCCAGGCGGCAAATGGCTCAGGGAGGCTCTGCAAACCAGTTGCCGGTGCGGGCGGATTCAAGCGCGTCGTTTGTGAGGATTTTGAAGTCGAGTTGGAAGCGCTGTAGAGTTCGTCCTGCCATTGTTCGCTCAGATTGCCAGGACAGACGATCATGCAGCCATGCAAGTCGCCACGGATGAGCAGCTCTTTGTGATGAGAAGGCCGGCCATGATAGTCTTGCCGGCGCCAGAAGGGCAAGCCCTTCGAAATAGACGCGCTCCGCCCATTCACAATCCGTTTTACCCGCCTCATTCTCGTCCCAACTGACCTACCAAAATTCCAGTTCCAAACTTGGAAAAAATTTTTCTGGAATAAAATCAACAGCTTACGGCCAAACTTCCATCACTTGCGAACGCCCGCATCGGAAAATATGGCCAGAAATGGATTTTATGTTTCAGCCTCCAAATCCCGCTAACCGACACTGCCCCGCCACACGTGTGACTAAACGCGCCACGCCTCCAATCCACCTCCCGAACCACCTCAAAAACCACCCCTTCCCCTCCTCCCAAAACCCGATTCATTCCCGCGTCCCAAATACTATTCTTTATAGGCGGGAACGAATCGCGCTCGAATCCTTACGCCCCAATCCTCATCTACATAGTAGCCATCGTGTTATCCTGCCCCTAATGACCCCCCGCAGTCACCTCCAGCAACTCGAAGCGGAAAGCATTCACATCATGCGCGAGGTCGTCGCCGAATGCCAGCGACCCGTGCTGCTCTATTCCATCGGCAAAGATTCCTCCGTCCTCCTGCGCCTCGCCCAAAAAGCCTTCTATCCCGGCCCCGTTCCCTTCCCCCTCCTGCACATCGATACTTCCTACAAGTTCAAGGAAATGATCGACTTCCGCGACCGCTACACCGCCGAACTCGGTCTCAATCTCATTGTCCATACCAACCGCGCCGCGCTCAACGAAGGTGCCAATCCTTTCGTCTGGGGCACCCAACGCTGCTGTGGCGGCCTTAAAACCACCGCCCTCCTCGATGGCCTGCGCAACGGCGGTTTCGACGCCGCCATCGGTGGCGCGCGCCGCGATGAAGAACGGTCCCGCGCTAAGGAACGCGTCTTCTCCTTCCGCGATCAGCGGGGCCAATGGGACCCGCGCAATCAGCGCCCGGAACTCTGGAATATTTTCAACACCCGCATCCATCCCGGCGAAAGCCTGCGCGTCTTCCCGCTCTCCAACTGGACGGAACTCGACGTTTGGCAGTACATCCACGCTGAAAACATCCCCATCGTCCCGCTCTACTTCGCCAAACCGCGCCTCATGCTCGAGCGCGGCGATTCCCTCCTGCCCGTCGAACAGCCGTTTGTTCCGCACCTTCCTGGCGAAGAGCCCAAGCTCGTCAAGTGCCGCATGCGTTCTCTCGGTTGCAGTCCTTGCACCGGCGCCATTCGCTCCGACGCCGACACCGTCCCTCTCATCATCGAGGAACTCGTCACGATGCGCCGCTCCGAACGCCAGAACCGCGTCATCGATCATGATCAGGATGGCTCCATGGAAATCAAGAAGCAGGAGGGCTATTTCTAATGGCCACCCTCCTCGCACCCAGTGAGTCGTTCTCTGCCTTCCTCGACCGCGAAAAAGGCAAAGATCTCCTCCGTTTCACCACCGCCGGCAGCGTGGACGACGGTAAGTCCACTCTCATCGGCCGTCTCTTGTACGACTCTCGCAGCGTCTATGACGATCAGCTCGAATCAGTCACCAAAGCCTCCGCCGGGCGGAACGCCGGAGCTATCGACTTTTCTCTGCTCACCGACGGCCTCCGCGCCGAGCGCGAGCAAGGCATCACCATCGATGTGGCGTATCGTTACTTCGCCACTCCGCGCCGCAAGTTCATCATTGCCGATACTCCCGGCCATGAGCAATACACCCGCAACATGGTCACCGGCGCGTCCACCGCCGAACTCGCCATCGTCCTGGTCGATGCCCGCAAAGGTGTCTTGGTTCAATCCCGCCGTCACTCCTACATCGCCGGTCTCCTGGGCATCGAACGCGTTGTCATCGCCGTCAACAAAATGGATCTCGTCGGTTATGACGAAACCGTCTTCACCGCGATTGAGAAGGATTTCCGCGCCATTCTCGCGCGTTTCCCGCATATCGAGCCCTACTTCGTCCCGGTCAGCGCGCTCGCCGGCGATAACATCGTCACTCGCAGCGCCAACATGCCCTGGTTCACCGGCCCCAGCCTGTTGGAACATCTCGAAACCGTTCCGGTCGGCAGCCGCGTTCTCTCCGCCGCCTTTCGCTTCCCCGTGCAACGCGTCGTCCGTCCCAACCAGGAGTTCCGAGGTTACGCGGGAACGATTGTCTCCGGCTCCGTCCGTCCCGGCGACCCAGTCACCATCCTCCCATCCGGCCGCGAAACCAGTGTCGCCTCCATTGTCACTTTCGACGGCAATCAGGAGTCGGCCTCCGCCGGCCAAGCCGTCACACTGACTCTTTCCCAGGAAATCGACCTAAGTCGCGGAGATTTCATCGTCTCTTCCCATCAACTCCCATTCAAGTCTCACGGAGTTACTGCCACTCTCGTCTGGCTCAATGAGAAACCGGCCGACCTCGGAAAGCGTTATCGCATCAAGCACGCTTCGCGTCTGGATTGGGCCACTCTCCGTCACATCGATTTCCGCCTCAACATTAACACCCTCGAGCAAGAGCCCATTCACACGCTGGAGATGAACGCCATCGGCCAAGTCACTCTCGAAACTGCCCGCGTCCTCTGTTTTGACCGCTACACGGAAAATCGCGTCACCGGCAGCTTCATCCTCATCGACCCCGCCACCAATGCCACTGTCGCAGCCGGCATGATTACCGGCGCAGCCGAAACCGGCGCGCTCGCGCCACTCGCCGGCATCTCTTGGCACGTGAAAGATGGCGCACTGGTTCTCACCTCCGAGCAAGGCTTCTCCACCAAGCCCAACTCAAACGGTGAACCCCTCGCCATGGAAGACCCCGAAGCTCTCGAAGCCCTGCGCCAAATGCTCCGCCGCCTGCGCATCGCTCCCTTTACTACTACTGCTGAATCGGATTTCGAAATATGATGAACGCCACACTCACCAAAACCGAAGCCGCTCGCGCCGCTGCCGAGCAGGCCATCGCAGGGCAAACCTCCGTCTGTCTCACCTGCAGCTTCCAAGCCGAAGACATGGTGGCCCTTCATCTCGTCCGTGAGCAGATTCCGAGTGTTCCCGTTCTCTTCCTCGAAACCGGCTATCACTTCTCCGAGGTCTACGCCTATCGTGACGCCATGACGTCTCGTTACGGTCTCAATCTTATCAATGTCCTGCCAGAGCACACTGTCGCCGAGCAGGAATCGCAATTCGGCATTCTCTATCAAACTCAGCCCGATCAGTGTTGCAAGCTCCGCAAGGTGGGTCCACTCTTCCAAGCTCTGCGACCCTACGACGTTTGGTTCACCGGTCTGCGCCGCGTGCAATCTCCCACTCGCGCCAATCTCCAGGTTTTCGACACATTCCCCCTCCCAACCGGCAAGAAGCTCTCCAAGGTGAGTCTCCTCGCTGACTGGACCGACAAAGACGTTTGGGATTTCGCCAAGGAAAACGACATCCCCCTACTGCCTCTCTATCAAGCCGGCTATACCAGCATTGGCTGCGAGCCCTGCACCGCTTTGCCCGCCGACCCCGGCAACGCGCGCTCGGGGCGTTGGGCCGGCCGCAAGCTCGAATGCGGCATCCACATCGCCGAGGGAAAATGATGGAAGTCGTACTCGGATTCATCATCGCCCTCGCCATCGCGCTCACCGGCGTCGGCGCGGGCACCATGACTACGCCATTGCTCGTGCTGCTCCTCGGCGTGTCTCCTCCCACTGCCGTCGGCACTGCCTTGGCCTTCGGGGCAATTGTAAAAACGGTCTCCGTCCCTTCCTATGCCTTTCGCCGTCAAGTGAATTTTCGTATCCTCGGCTTCCTCTTTGCCGGTGGCATTCCGGGAGTTCTCCTTGGCTCACTCGCGCTCGACCGTCTTAAACACGGCCCCTACACCAAAGTTCTCTATATCTTTCTCGGCGGTCTCATCGTAAGTACGGCCATCCTCCACCTTTATCGCGTCTTCCTCCCTTCTCCGCGCCGCACTGACAAAGACCACTCCCGCTGGCTCCCCTGGATCGCCGCTCCCATCGGCGCTGAAGTCGGGTTCTCTTCCGCCGGAGCCGGTGCCCTCGGTTCTCTCGTTCTCCTCGGACTTACTCCGCTCAGCGCCGCCGAAGTCATCGGCACCGATCTCTGTTTCGGTCTCGGCCTTTCCGCCATCGGCAGTTTGATCCAAGTCGGCGCAGGCAATTATGATGCCGCACTGCTCCTGAAGCTGGTTGTCGGTGGCGTCGCCGGCGCACTCACCGGCGCAACTCTCGCCGGCCGCGTCCCGCAAAAACCGCTGCGCGTCAGCCTCCTGCTCGTATTAATCGTCCTGGGCTGCCAGCTCGCGTTCCATACTTAAAGACATGCGTTTCATCACTCTCGTGTTACTCGCCCTGGTGCCGCAAGTGCCCAGTCGCATCGCCGTGGGCTACCAGACGATTCAAGAATCCGATTTGCGCGCCAATCTCGCTTTTCTTTCATCCGACGCACTGCAAGGCCGCTTATCATTGCAGCCCGGCGACGATGCAGCCGCCCAATGGATCGCCTCTGAATTCGCCAAAGCCGGCCTCAAGCCCGCTGCCGATGGCAGCTTTTTGCAGCCTGTCCCGCTCATCGAATACCGCAGTGACCGCTCCCAAAGCTACGTTGCACTCACGCGTGCCGGCGCTGAAAAACAGTGGAAGTTCCCCAATGCCTATGGCGTATTTCCAAAAGATATCGACGTCAAAGGCGATGTCGTTTTCGCGGGCTTCGGCATCACCGCTCCCGAACTCGGCTACGACGATTACAAGAACATTGATGCTGCCGGCAAAATCGTTTTGATCTTCGACCACGAACCGCAGGAGACTGACGCGAAATCCATCTTCAACGGCACCGGTAACACGCGCTATGCCACCACGCGCGTCAAAGTTCAGAATGCCCAGGCTCACGGCGCGATTGGCGTTCTGATTGTTGCCGAGCCGAACCGCAAGCATCCCTCCAACCAACAGCGCATGGCTCGTATCGGCGGCTCCATCACCCGCACCGTTCCCATCCCCTCGCAAGCCTTAGCCGATGACTCGCTGCACACCCCCGCTGCCGTGGTCTCCGACGCCATCGCCCAGGAACTCTTCGCCACTTCCGGTACAACTCCGGCTGACTTGCAAACCAAGATCGATCAGGATCTCACTCCGCAATCCCGCATTCTTCCCGCCACCAGCATTACTATTCACTTCCGCAATCTCTTCTCTCACACCGGCACCACCTACAACGTTGCCGGCCTGCTCGAAGGCTCCGACCCGACACTGAGTCAAGAGACGCTCATCATCAGCGCCCATCACGATCACGACGGCGCGAGTGAGAAAGATATCTGGCATGGCGCAGACGATAATGGCTCCGGCACTGTCGGCGTAGTGGAACTCGCTCACGCGTTTGCGGCCAACCCGCAGAGGCCCAAGCGCTCCATCCTGTTTGTTGTTTTCGCGGCGGAAGAGCGTGGCTTGCTCGGCGCGTTCTACATGACCGCCCATCCCTTGCGCCCGCTTGCAACTACTAAGGCGATGATCAACTTCGACATGATTGGCCGAAACGAAACGGAAAGCGACCAGACCAAAGGGCTGATCGATATCCCCGCCGACACCTCGAACCGCCTCAATCTAATTGGGGGAACCTACAGCCCCGAATACCATCGCATTGTTGAAGAAGAGAACGCCCATGTTGGGCTTGTCCTGGACGACCGCTTCGATCATGAATCGGCTTTGAATGTTTTCTTTCGCAGCGACCAATTTCCCTTCGTTCTGCACGATATTCCTGCCTTCTGGTGGTTCACCGGCTTTCATCCCGACTATCACCACACCACCGACACCTATGACCGCATTAACTATGTAAAGATGGCGAAGATTCTGCGTCTGGCCTATCTAACCGCCTTCCATATAGGGGATGAAAAAGAGACGCCAAAGTTTGTGGAAAATCCGAAGGGTTGAAGGAGGGGTGCGCGGCAGCAGGAATCAGGGGTGAGCGCTGCCGCGCAATTTCGTTGCTCTCAAGGTTGCCTCTACTTTAAGCGGTTTCTTGCTTCTTGTCTTGATCTAATAGATCGAATTATTTCTACAACTTTTGGCTGATCGGGCGATCATAGGAAGAAGGCGATGAATAAACCAAAACGCTCCGAATCTCTGAAAACTTTGCTGCCCGAAGTTTTCGCCCTCATGAAACCCCGGCGCGGTCTGCTGGTCGCGGGCGCGCTGCTCATGATTGTTAATCGCGTTTGTGGACTCGCCTTGCCCGTCAGCACTAAATATCTGATTGACAACGTAATGCGCCAAGGGCAATTCAGGCTGCTCTTGCCCATCGTGCTCGCGGTCGTCGCGGCCACCGTTATTCAGGGTCTGACATCGTATTCATTAACCCAACTCCTTTCGAAATCAGGCCAGCGTTTGATCTACGAAATGCGCATCCGCATTCAGGACCACATCGGCCGGCTCCCGGTGCGATTTTACGATTCGAACAAAACCGGCACGTTGGTCTCGCGCATCATGAGCGATGTGGAAGGCGTTCGCAACCTAGTCGGCACTGGTCTGGTGGAACTCGCGGGCGGCCTGTTGACAGCCGTCATCGCCACTGTCATCCTGTTTCGCACCAGTGTCACCATGACGTCGGTCGTTTTAGTCGTTCTATTGACGTTCGGACTCGTTCTGCAGAATGCCTTCAAAACGGTTCGTCCGATTTTTCGTGAGCGCGGCAAAATAACCGCCGAAGTCACCGGCCGCCTCACGGAAACGCTGGGCGGCGTGCGCGTCATCAAGGGTTACCATGCTGAAGAGCGCGAAGCCGGCGTCTTCGCCAAAGGCGCACACCGGTTGCTCGATAACGTATTTCAAAGTCTCTCGACCATCTCACTCATGACTCTGGCGTCCACTGTGCTGATGGGCTTGGTAGGCGCCGTCATTATGTTTCTGGGCGCACGGCAGATCGCCGCGCATCGCATGGATGTGGGCGATTTCGTGATGTACACTTCGCTGCTGGCCTTTATGATTGCGCCGGTGATTCAAGTGGTGAACATCGGCACTCAAATCTCCGAAGCGCTGGCCGGACTGGAACGCACCAGGCAGATTCTAAGCGAAAAGGTGGAAGACGACGATCCGCGCCGTACAACCCTGTTGCCACTGATCAACGGGCATGTGGAATTCCGCAACGTTTCATTCGCCTACGAAGAGAAAAAGCCGGTGCTGCATGGCATCTCCTTCGATTCTCATCCCGGGACTGTTACGGCGCTGGTGGGTTCTTCCGGTTCCGGTAAATCCACCATTATCGGGCTGATCGCGGCGTTTCATTCACCTGGCGACGGTCAGGTTTTGGTCGATGAATTTGATCTTTCTACAGTGCAACTCGCCAGTTACCGCTCACAACTCGGCGTTGTTTTGCAGGAATCGTTCTTGTTTGATGGCTCGATTCGCGAAAACGTGGCCTTTTCCCGCCCCGGCGCGACGGAAGAGCAGATTATGGAAGCGTGTCGCATCGCGCGGGTTGACGAGTTCGCTCTGAATTTTCCCGAGGGCTTCAACACGATCGTTGGCGAGCGTGGCGTCAAACTGAGCGGTGGTCAGAGACAGCGCGTTTCCATCGCCCGCGCGATCCTAGCGGATCCGAGAATTCTAATTCTCGACGAAGCTACCTCTAGTCTCGATTCTGAGTCTGAAGCGCTGATTCAAGAGGGCCTGTCCCATTTAATGCAGGGACGCACGACTTTCGTCATCGCGCATAGGCTCTCGACCATTCGGCGCGCCGATCAGATTCTGGTAGTCGAAGACGGGCGGATTCTGGAACGAGGAAACCACCAACAGCTCTATGCCGCCAAAGGCCGCTATTACGATCTCTACACGCGTCAGCATGCGGTCGAATCAAATTTGTTCCTTGCACCCGGCGAAGGCGACAAGATTGAGCAGGCCGTGGGATAACCTCAACCTACGTAGTTAATCAAGGAGCCGATGGGTGGAATCGTAATGCGGATTTCGTCGCCGGCCTGAAGCGTGAATGCATCGGGCGGAACGATGCCGGTGCCGGTGAGCAGGAAACAGCCGCTGGGAAAACTATTGTCACGATAAAGAAATTCAACAAGCGAGGCGGGGTCGCGCTTGAGAGACTCGAGAGTAGTTGCGCCGGAAAATTCGGTTTTTCCCGCGCGCAGGATGTCCAGTCTTATCTCCGTCGGCTTGGGCAGCGGCTCGGCGGACACCAAAATGCATGGGCCAAGAGCGCAACTACGGTCATAGACTTTGGCTTGTGGCAGGTAAAGCGGATTTTCTCCTTCGATATCGCGCGAACTCATGTCGTTGCCAATCGTGTAGCCGGTGATCTTGCCGTTGGGTGTAATGAGCAATGTCAGTTCGGGCTCGGGAACGGACCATTTGGCATCGCTCCGGATCGCTACTTTGTGGCCGGGGCCAACCACGCGATGCGGAGTGGCTTTCATAAAGAGTTCAGGTCGCTCGGCGGCGTACACGCGGTCGTAGAAATCTCCGCCGCCGGCCGACTTTGATTCTTCCATGCGGGCGTCGCGGCTGCGAAAGTAAGTCACGCCGGCAGCCCAGACTTCCTGACTGCCGATGGGCGCCAGGATCTCGTTGGGAGACAGGGCGGGAACCGGAGTGAAACGAGAGACTGACGACCGCAGAAACTCGCCCAAATCATCGCGGGAGATGAGGACGTCCCAAGCGGTATCGTCGCCACGAAAAAACTGCGAGGCATGTTCGACGAAATAGGCAATGGCTGTGCGATAGAGTTTCACTTATGCAATCCGTGGGAACGTAAATACTGTACCAGTTCCGCGGGATGATCGGTTTGAATACCGGCTGCGCCTCGATCAATGGCGTCCTGCCAACTCGCCGGATTGTCGGCTGCCCAAAGGCGGTCAACATAGATATCACTATTGGCGTGCTTGGCGACGGCGATCACGTCTTCCTTGAAGTCGCCCGCGTCGAACGCAACTACTTTGGGATGCAAGTCGGTCTCAATCTTTTCGAGAGTGGCCGCGTTCTCTGCCTCGGGCATGACCTTGAGTGACGCACGCAGATCCTGTACGTGCTTGAGAAACCCTCGGCCGCCATAGATCACAACCTTATCGGACATATCGGCCTTGTCCAAAGCGACGACGAGATCGGCCGGAGCGATGTCTTTACAATCGACGTAGACACCGATCTTGCCGTGAGCAAGATTTAGCGCGTCTTCAAAGGTCGGGACCTTGTTCCCGCCGGCATCGAGCGCACGAATCTGATCGAAGGTCAAGTCGTGAACCTTGCCTTTGCCGTTGGTGGTGCGATCCACCGTGTTGTCGTGCATGAGGACGAGATGGCCGTCGGAGGTGGTGCGGACATCGAGCTCGAAGTAGTCCGCGCCCGCGTCGATGGCGGCCTGGAACGCCGGGAGTGTGTTCTCGACGTGGGACAAGTGTTCTCCACGATGGGAGATCACGGTAACTTGGGCGAGCAAGAAGAGCAAGAGCATGACACTAGAAGAAAAGGCGAAGAACCACTTCCGTGACGCGGCCAGCTTGGGCGCTGCTGATGGCGCCGAAACTTGGGCTAGTTACGGTGCCGTTGGGATTACCGAAGTTTGCGTGATTCCAGGCGTTGAAGAATTGACCGCGGAATTGGAGTTTGAAGCGTTCGTGAATCATGAAATTACGCTGCAAAGCCATATCCCAATTCTCAAGACCGGGACCATGGAGGGGAAAGCGAGCGGAGGTACCGAGGGTGCCTTCGGGTGCAACGGAAAAATTAGCCGTATTGAACCACTGGGCCAGTGTCTGGGTGCCCGAAAAAATAGGCAGACCGTTCGAGTTGGGGCGCTGCGCCTCGGTGAATTCGGTTGAGGCGTTGAGATTGGATTGCGTGATAGGTAGGGGCTGGCCGATTTGGTATTCGGCGATGCCAGAGAGTTCCCAGCCGCCGACGATATCTTTGACGATAGGTGTGTTCGCGACGAATTTCTTGCCGGGACCGAAGGGCAGGCTGTAAACGAAGTTGGTGACGAAACGCTGAGGAATGTCATAGCCACCAATGCCCCACTCCGCTGCCAGATCATAGACGTTTTGAACACCTTGGTGATGCGCGCGGCTGTTGGAATCGGCTACTTCGTCGACATCGTCTTCGAGTTTACTGAAAGTATAGGCAGAAGAGATAACGAGACCGTTCTTCCAGCGGTGCTCCAGTTTAGCTTGGAGCGCATGATAGATGGAATTGCCGTCCATGGTCAAGTAGGACACACCGGCGTATTGCGGATACGGCCGCAGGGCCTGTCCGCCGATGGCGAATTCACTGACCGGGACTTGATCGTTTTGCAGAACGATGGGCAGCTTTACACCTTTGCTGCCTTGATATTCCACGTCAGCGAACCACGAGCCGAATTGACGTTGAACGCCAAACTGCCAAGAGAGGTTGTACGGCGTGCGGGCGCGGCTGTCGATCTGAGTGACGCTGGAGGTGGGATTGGTTAAGCTGGCGGGTACTTCGGGATTACCATTGGCGTCCACGTAAAAGGGAACCGCGGGCACTCCCTGGTCAAGCTGAAACGCGGGAGTGACGCCGCCATCCAGGCTTTGAAAATCGGCCTGTTGGACATATTTTGACAATGGACCAAACTGATAGAAGCCTATGTTGGGCAGACGGAAGATGCCGAAGCCGCCGCGCACGACCGTATCTTTAGCGGCATTCCAGGCGAAGCCCACGCGCGGCAGAAAATCATGATAGATGTTCGGCATGAAATGGGAAGGAGCGCCATTGACGCCGGCAAACTGCACGTCTCCTAGATTGCCAGTGGTGGAGTTGACGATGTTCGGATTGAAACTAGCGAACTGATTGTTGGCTTCCGAGTAAGGGCCGTCGTATTCCCAACGCAGGCCGAGATTGAGAGTGAGATCTTTGCGGATTTTGAAATCGTCTTGAAAGAAGATCGAAGCGCTGTTGATGTTTTCGCGATAGGTGTAGTCTTCAGTGTCGATTTGGGTAGAAGTGGGCAGGCCAAGCAACAGATCGGCCAGATCCCAACCGCTATTCGGGTTGGCGCTGATGGAAGTGAAAGTGGAGTCGAAGTTGTAGGTGCCAGCGACGGAGTCTCCGCTTTGCGAGCCGGGGTTGTAGTAGTTATACATCTGACGGCGGTAATCGCCGCCGATCTTCAGAGTGTGACGGCCGCGCTGCAGCTGCAGCACTTCGTTGAAGATATAGCTGCGATCACGGTCATGAAATGGAGCACTCGCGCCAAGGCTTTCGTAGTTACTCATTTCGATATCGGGAAAGGCACTCAGCGACACTCCTTGCAAGCCTAATTGGGGAACGGCGGGTCCGCCGGCGAAGGTATAGTTGATCTCCTGCACAAAACCGGCGCGGAAATCATTGTAGACTGTCGGGCTGAAGATATGGGTCCAACCGAGGCCGGCTTGATTGTCGTACCAGCCGTTAGTGTTGTTGGGATTGGCAGCGTTATTGAAGACGATCACAGCTGGGCTATTTGGGTTGTAGCGGCCGTAACGCGCGAAAATCTTGTCGTTGTCGCTAATGTTGTGGTCGACTCTGACGAGTCCCTGTAGCGTTTGGTTATAGCTGGAGGCGTTGACCTGATAGTTGTAAGCGCCGCCTTGAAACGAGCCGTTGGGAGTGGGGAAATAGCTGACGATTTTGGCGGCCACGGGATCGATGCGGTTGGTGGGAATCACGTTGCCGGGGAACTGGGTGCGGATGATGTCACCGTTGGCGTCGGTGGTGGTGCTTTTGGGATCGTAGATGACGACGCTGCCACCGTTGGTTTGGGAGAAATCGCCAGACCGTTCAGCAGCGGTGGGAGTGAGCAGAAGATTGCTGTTGGGGTTGGCGTTATCGGTGTAGTTGAGGTCGGCGAAGAAGAAGGTTTTGTTTTTGACGATGGGGCCGCCGAAGGTAAAGCCGGGATCATTCACGATGTAGCGCCGATTGTTTGCCGCCTGAAAGAAGCTGCGCGCATTCAGGATGCGGTTGCCGAAATATTCGTAAAGGCTGCCGTGAAATTCGTTGGTGCCCTGTTTGGAGGTGGCGAGCAGCACGCCGCCCCCCGTGTGACCGAACTCGGCGGAGAAAGCAAAAGTGATGATTTTGAATTCATCGATTGAATCTGGCGAGGGAGTGAAGGTGTAGGTATTGTCGGAGGGGTTGGTGGTGGGCAGGCCATCGATCAACAGCTCGTTGGTATCGGGACGGCCGCCGCCGAAGCTGAAATTGTTGATGTTGCTGTTGTTGGAGCTGGTGGAAACAACGCCCGGAAGGAGCTTGGCGAGCAGGAAAGGCGAGCGACCGCGGCCGGGATTTACGACTTCCGGAATGTTTTCGATCTGTTCCGCACCGACGACATTGGCGCCTTCGGGCGAATCGTAGTTGAGTTCGGACTGCGTGGCCGCAACCTCGACGCTTTCGGTAACAGAGCCGATCTGCAGGGTTTGATCCAGGCGGAAGCTTTGGTTTAGTTGAAGTTCCAGGCCATTCTGCACGAATTCTTTAAAGCCTTTGGCGGTGAAAGCGATTTTATAGATGCCCGGCTTGAGAAACGCCACGGAATAGTCGCCCGCACGATTGGTTACGGTACGGGAGGTTTCGTTGGTTTCAGTTTCAGTAACGACGACTTGAACGTCGGGCACAGCGAGACCTGCCGGGTCGCTTACGCGACCGCTGATATTGCCGGTAAAGGTCTGACCTTTCAATAATTGGCACAGGAGCAAAGCGCCAATGAATAGTGTGTTTGGGTAAAAGCGAAAAGATCGTGAAGCAAACATATGATCTTTAACAGGGTAGCGCGCCGGTGTTAAAGAAGTATGAAAATGGCGCATCGCTATTCTCCCAAAAGAAACTGGTGGTAACGTCCCAGCCAATAGGGCAGAAGGAAAGCTGTGCCATCGTCTTCGGAGCGCCCACCGGAATTGCTATCGATTTCGAAGGGATTGGCGTTCCACTTTATGACGGGCCTTTCGTCGGGCGGCAAGAAAGTCTTCGCCTGGGCATGCTGGAACCGATCGACGATTGTGTCCATGGTCACATCTTTGCGATGGGAATTATTGACGCTCCAGTCGATGGTATCGAGCGGAAGGCGATAAAGGGTTCGCGTGGCGCTTTCGAAATCAACCGGGAGATCGGGTTGGGCAGTCGCGTAGATGAAGGTCCAGAGAGGATTTTGCTCGCGCACTTCGTTCTCCCACCAGCCGTTGAGAGCGGGGCGGTAGTAGCGGCGCAACATATTCTCGTCTTTTTCGTAAAGGAAAAGACAATAAAAGGGGAGCATGGCGAGTTCTTCGTCGGAGTAATTCAGTTCCTCGCGCAGTTCCAGGATGCGAGTGGTGAGTTGGGCGTAACCCAAATCGAAGGCCACCTTCTTGTATTCGGTTTCGTATTTAGGATTGCCGGTGATGTGAGCTGCGCACTTGAGGAAGCTGAGAAGTTCGAGGCTGTTGAGAGGGCTGTCGCCTTTTTCGGTTTTGAAATATTCGGGCGACCAACGGCCCCAGGTGGTTGGTTTGCCGGTGACGTCGATCAAGTAATAGCCATGATCGACGATGTGATCCATGATGCGCGCGGCGGTTTCGGCGATGTGCTTCTTCAAAGCGGGGTCGGGGAGCAAATCGGTGGCGATGGAGTAAAGAAAGAAATGGCCAACGATTTCGTCGGAGCTAGTGTCGCCCTTCCAGTAGTATTCGCCGTCTGGAGTCCAATGCCATTGACCGTCGGTGGGCATAGGTTCGCCTTTGCAGATGTAGGAACGAGCGGGGAAACCGCGCTTGCCGGCGATTTCTTCGAGAAAGAGAACGGCCTCGGTGGCTTTTTTAGCATTGGCGAGAGCTTCGGGCGATTTAGTGACGGCATAACGGAAGCACTCGGCGGCGGCGTACATGGACGTCCAGAGGCCGTCATTGTCGTCATCGCGCAGTTGATTGGAGGATAGGTCGCCAGGAATGCGCAGGGTGGAAGGAGAGACGAAGCCGTGACGGTCATGACGCAGTCGAATACGAGTTTCGAACAGGTCACTTTTGGCGGCGAGGGTCATGGGGCGGAATTCGATGTGAGAGACGGCAGTTTTGGTGCGGACCCACATGCCGGCGAATTGGTCGGGATAGAGTTGTTGGACTTCGTCGTCGGGGAGATAGCGGAGGCCGGCGAAGTATTGGTTGCGGTCGCGAGGAGCGGATTTGGGATCGAAGCGGACGAGACCTTGCGAGGTGCCATACCAGATAGCGCCGTCGGAGGCGAGGGCAAGGGAGCTGATGCCATCGAGAGGGAGTGGGGCGGGAG
>Ga0302319_10006969_pt1 | contig 22305 bp, 15 predicted proteins | sample Bog_T0_2_FD_203319 | JGI IMG/M metagenome (GOLD analysis project Ga0302319, IMG submission 203319) | Peat permafrost microbial communities from Stordalen Mire near Abisko, Sweden - Bog_T0_2 | ecosystem: Environmental > Terrestrial > Soil > Wetlands > Peat | place: Sweden: Abisko, Stordalen Mire... | reverse complement strand
GCTCAAACCACCGCCGAGCGGCTTCCTCGTCGGGGAACATCGTGTTGAAAGCGGAAAGGGACAGGGCTTCGGCATTCATGCAGCGATACTACACCTGGTGGGTGCGTTATGCAACCAGATAGTTCCGGTATTCCTTACACGACAGCGGCCCGGCGCGCAAGGCGGTGCCGCGCAACTTATCCTTGTCAGGAATTTAAGGACAAGCTCCGGGCAACCCGGGAAACCGCCGGCGGAGGCCGCGCCGGTCGGCAAGCGGCGGGCGGCGGCGCAAACAATACCGGAACATGGGCAAGGAACTGGCACTTCAATCCCGCCTGCGGGTAGTGTATAGGACCATAACGTGAACGTTGTTCCGTCTGGCAATGGCCTTGACGCAAGAAATCCTTCATGATACCAGTGTCATATCAAGGATTTTTTCGATGGATTATTTTCCTTGGCTGGAGTGATTATGCATATTGACAGGACTGAAGCCCGCGGCATGGCCCGCAGGCTGGGCGACCGGTGGCGGTCCGCGGGCGCAGGCGTCCGGGCGGCCAACTTTCTGCTGGCGCAGGACCTCACCTGCCTCTCCGCGGGCCGCAAGAAGGTTGCCGCGTCCATACTCAACGTCCAGATGAGGGCAAAGGGCCGCCAGGCACTCGACCTGGCCGCATCCCTCCAGTTCGAAACGCAGCGCGCTGACAGCAAGCGTGCCGGCGGCGTGCTCGCGCGTTCACTGGTGCAGCGGGAGGTAAGCCATTTCCGCAGAGGCCCCGACAGTTTCGTTTCGCCCGAATGGACCGTCGCCTGCGATCTGGTGACGGTGGACCGGGGATGGCCGCGCTTCGAGCTGTTCACCCCGCCGGTGCTGGTCGAGCAGCACCTTGTCCAGCGGTGGATAGAACGCACCGGCGACGGGCGTGCCGCATCCCTCCCCGATGCGATCCACGGTGCACTGCCAATGGCGCTTGCTTACCTGGACGTCGCGGAACAGGATGACGGAGTCCTTGCGCTCGACGTGGCGATTCCGGCCCGGGGCGGCGCCCTGCTCGGCGGAATCGAGCTTGTCGTGGCGCAAGGTGTCAACAATGGCCTGCGCTATGACTGGGCACGCCGCATGGGCGGGATGGTTGGCGGACTGACTCTGATTGATCCGCCAAGGACGCTCGGCCGGCTGTTCCCGGCGGTGAGCCTCCGGACTTTCGTTCCGGAGGAGTCGCTGACCGCGGCACAGTCGTGGCATCTCGGCCGCGTGCGGGACTGGGCGGCCAGAAGCGGGCCGTCGCTCACGGCACTCTGCACGCCGCCAAGCCGCTGCAGGATGGACGACGTGGACAGGCTCACGGAATTCGCCATCCTGGCAGGCGACGCGCAGTGCGTGTTCACCAACTGGCGCAGGCGCCTGGCCGCCCAGGGGCATTGCGGGGACACCTTTTCCGCACTGCGCAAGGAGTGGCACCGCCAGCATCCGGCAGCGGTCACGCCGGAAGAGGCGCGGAGGCGCATCGCGTCCTGCTGCTGTGTCGGCGTGGAGAACGTGCGCCTGCTGGCGGGAATGAACTCTTCCGGCGATGCGTACCGGCTGGCCGAGCAGGCCGGGATCAGCGAGGCGGAGGTGCAGGCTGCCCTCAGGCTGCCGCCGCGGGCCGCCCCGCCCCCTGATGAGGTGATGGACATCATGCTGCCGCCAATTCCATCCCGCTGAGGCGCCCGTCCTCCCACCTTCTGACGGTCCGCGCACAGCGGACACCCGGAGGACGTCCCTCGCTCGTCCCCGGTGGAGCAGGCGGAGCATCTGCTGCGGCGGCGGACGATGCTCCGCCTGTCGCGTGGCCGGTCGAATGGGCAACCGGGCCAGCCGCCGGGCCGGATGCCAGGCCACCTTGCTTCATGAGGCCGGCGGCCCGCCCGGCGGCATCTCCGGCGGCGGGCGTGAAATGTCCCGGAACCATCCGGCATCCGCTGCTCGCGCCGGCGCTGGCGGGTCTGGTGCTGGCACGGCGCGCGCGAAGCTCCGTGGAAACCAGGCGCTCCGCTAGGTTCCCTCGCGCCGCCAGCCCGACACCAGCAGCCCGAGGGTCAGCGGCAGGGAAAGCCATGGCGGCAGCAGCGTCAGCGACGCAATGCCGGTGACCACATGGCCATGCCGCCGTTCAAGCCCCATCCAGGCACTCCCAGACGCATCCTGTCCAGGGTCGGTGCGGCGCAGGACGGGCACATCAGGAACGCCGCCCGAACCGAGCCAGTGCACCCCGCCGCCCGAAGCCCTGGCAAGCTTTCCCAGCAGAGCCGCGGTCGCCCGAAGGTCGGCGAGTTCCGGCGGATTCGCCGCTCCAGCGGCGGCGTAGGCGGTCCGCCCCCCGTCCGAGACCTGCCAGACCCCGGGCTCGGCCACAGGCAGCGTGGCAGACGCAAATCCTGGTGCGGCAGGCGACAGCGTCAGGGTTTGTGTCTTCCCGTCCGGACCGGTGACGGTCAGGCCGGGCGGCGGTGCCGGATCGGTCGAACGGCGCCCGACGGTCAGCTGGCCGCCGGCTGCGGAGGCGGTCAGCGCGTTTTCCTCCAGCTCCGGCTCCTTCATGAGCCAATGGGCGATGCGGCGGAGCAGCTCGGCCTGCGGGCCACCGCCGTCCCGGCTGCGCGACCACAGCCAGATCTGATCCGACAGCAGCAGCGCGGTGCGTCCCGCGCCGACGCGGTCCAGTATCAGGAGCGGCTCGCCGTTCCCGCCGGTCATGACAACGTCCCCGTGGACACTTGCGGGCTGGATGCGGCGGTACCAGGCGCCCCAGGACGGGGCGGCGGCCGGGGCGCCGCCCTGTCCTGGTGGCGGATTGGCGCCGGCAAGCCCCGCGGTCACAGGATGGCGCTGGCCAAGGCTGCTGACCTCGGGGCGGAACGCGCCTTCCGCCACCGCGCCGCCATCAGGGGGCACGCCAGGGATCACGTCACCAAGCGGCGTCGCAGCCAGACTGGACGGGCCGGAAAATTCGGGGCCGGCGGACAGCAGGAGCGCGCCGCCCGCGCGCACGTGGCCCGCGATGCTGGCGAGGTACGGAGGCGGCAGCAGCCCGCGGTTCTGGAAACGGTCGAGGATTATCAGGTCGAACTCGCCGATCTTGTCCACGAACAGTTCCTGGACCGGAAAGGCGATCAGGGCGAGCTCGTTCAGCGGCGTGGGATCGGGCCTCTCCGGCGGGCGCAGGATGGTGAAGTGCACCAGGTCCACGGACGGATCGGCTTTCAGCAGCCGCCGCCAGGTGCGCTCGCCCTGGTGCGGCTCACCGGAGATCAGCAACACGCGCAGCCGGTCGCGCACGCCGTTGATCCCGACGACGGCGCGGTTGTTCAGCGCGGAGACCTCGCCGGGCAGCTGGTCGGCCGACAGCTCCACCACCGTCGGGCCGGCGCGGGTGATCGGCAGCTCGATGCCGTGCTCACGGCCGATCGGCACGCTTTCCCGGCGGGGCGGCTCGCCGTCGCGCCGGATGGTCAGGGTGGCGGCGCCGGAGGGGTGCTCGACGCCGAGGTCCTCGATGGCGACGCGGAGCGTGACCGACTTTCCGACGATGCCGTAGCCGGGGGCTTCGATGACGCGCAGGCGGCGGTCGGTCTCCTCGCCCTTCGCGGGGATCAGCACATTGAGCGGCGCGCCGCCGGGGGGCGTGGCCGGGACGTCGTGCACCTGGCCGTCCGTGATGGCGATGGTGCCGGCGAGCCGGGAGCGCGGGATGTCCGCGAGCGCCCGGTCGATCGCGCCGAACAGGCGGGTTCCGGAATTGCCGCCTTCCGGCACCGTGACGGTGCGCAGCTCCAGGCCAGGCAGCCTGGCCGCCGCCGCAGTGACGGCGGCGGCGGCCGCTTCGGCAAGGCGGGCGCGGCCACCGACCTGCATCGACGCCGTCTGGTCGACGACCAGCAGGCCGACATCGGGCAAATCCACGCGTGTCTCCCGGACCACCCGCGGGCCGGTGAGCCACAGCAGAAGGACGGCGAAGGCGGCGAACCGCCAGGGCGCGCCCCGCGCCCGGCGCCACGCGCCAAGCGCGGTGGCCGCCAGGGACAGGGCAGCGAGCCCGCCGAGCAGCCAGAGTGGCAGCAGCGGATCGAAACGGACCGCCGCAAGGAGTGTTTCAGGTTGCATGTTGCATCACCCGGAAAGAACGGAAAAATCCGGCCGGCTGCAGGACCGTGCGGGAAACGCGGACCGGATGCCCGGGCATCCGGCACCAGCGGTCCGGGTTCACCGTCCGAGCCTTTGCAGGATGGCTGGCAAATGGACCTGGTCGCCCTTGTAGTTCCCTGTCAGCGCGTACATCACGAGGTTCACGCCAAACCGGAACGCGAACATCCGCTGCTGCTGGCCGCCGGGGATGACCGCGAACGGACTGCGTCCCTCCGCGTCCACCGCCCACGCGGAAGCCCAGTCGTTGCCGCCGACGATCACCGGGCTCACGCCGTCATTGGTGCGGTCCGCGGCGCTCTGGACCCATACCGTGCCCCCGGCATAGCGCCCCGGAAAGTCATGGAGCAGGTAGAACGACCTTGCCAGCACATGGTCCGTGGTCAGCGGCGCAAGCGGCGGGACCTCCAGTCCCGGCGCGGACTGCGGCAGTCCGCCGCCTGCCGCCCCGAAGCCTGCAGCGGGGCCTGAATCGCGCGTGTCGATGAGAATGATGCCGCCGCGGGCCATGTAGCCGTTCAGCGCCGCGGCCTGGCTGGCGGCCAGCGGCGCCGCCCCGGGCGCGACCGGCCAGTACAGCAGCGGGTAGAAGCTGAGGTCGGTATCACCGGGCTCCACCGCATCGGGCTCGGCCAGCACCGCCGACGTGCGCCGGTTGATATAGTCCGACAGCCCCTCAAGCCCCGCCCGCGACACGCCGTCGACCTGCGGGTCTCCTGTCACCACGTAGCCGAGTCTCGTCGCCAGCGCCGGGTTTGGGCTGCTGTCCAGCGCGTGCGCGGGGGCGCCCGGCAAGGCCAGCGCCAACGCCAGCACGACGGATGTAGTGCCCGCACGCAGCAGCCCCCGCAGGCCAAGCGCCGCCAGCATGTCAGCAATCAGCAGAAGGATGGCCACGGCCAGCAGCCAGTGCCCCAGTGCATGCTCGGGAGCTGCCGCCGACAGAGGTTCCACGCGGGCGCCGGGGATTGCGGGAGCCACCGCAGGCAATGGCAGGCTGGCACCAAGATTCAGCGCCCGCCTGCCATTTTCCGGGCCGTACAGCCCGGGCGGGTGGTGTGGTGATGCCAACGTGGCGGCGATCGCGTCCGACCGCAGCCCGGCCGCGGCTGGTGGCGGCGTCCCGATCTGCCCGAAGCCGTCCAGCGTCCCGGCCGGCGCCAGCACGGTGTTGTCCGTGGCGGCGGCGACCCCGGCCGACAGCGCCACCAGCCGGCGCAGCATGTCCACGAACAGGCCTGACAGCGGCAGGTCTGACCAGTCGGCGGTGGCGGTGACATGGAACAGGACGACGTGACCGGTGCCGAGGGACGCGCCTGTCACCAGCGGCGTGCCATCGGCAAGCGCCGCCCACGTGTGGGTGGACAGGTCAGCGCCGGGCTCGGCCAGCACCTGGCGGGTCACCCTGACTTCCGCCGGCACCGGCTCCCCGGCGAAGGGCGATGCAGGGGGGAACGGCGCGAGGCCGGCGGGCTCGGACCAGGACAGCGCCCCGCCGAGCTGGCGGTCACCGCCCAGCAGCTTCACGGGCATCAGCGGATCGGTCCCGGCGGCGGGCTGCCCGGCGGTGCGGGGGCCGGCGAAACGGATCAGCAGGCCGCCGTGTTCGACCCATTTGGTCAGGGAATTGCGGCCGGGACCCTCCGGCAGCGGACTGTCGGCGAGGATCAGGACCGAGAGATCGCGCCCGAGCAGTGTGTCCAGATCCCCCTCCCGCAGCTCGGTGAATGGTTGGAGGGCGCGGCGCAGGTAGTAGAGCGGGGCATCGAATGGCGTGTCGGCGGCATCCAGACCGCCCGCCACCAGGCCGACCGGCCGGCGGCGCCATTGCTCGTCCAGAAGCATCACCGATCCGGCGGACGGTGGGCCGTCAATTACCAGCCGGGCCAGCCGGTTGCGGAGTTCCGGCGGTAGCCGGACCGCCGCTGACCCGGCGGTTTCCCCCGCGGACAGCGCGATGTCGGCACGCGCCAGGGTGCGGCCGTCGTCACTTTGTGCCAGGACCACTGCCCCGGTCGCCACGGGCTGCGGGACCTGCGCGACCCGGACGACCAGCCGGTCGGCTTCACTTTCCGGCGGCAGCAGCAGGCGGGCCGGGGTCGGCCCGCAGCAGATTTCGGTCACCTGCCCGGAGGCGCGCAACGCGGGGGCGAATTCCGCCAGGCCGGAGCCGTGCGTCAGCCCGTCGGCGACGTAGACCACGGCGGCGTCCCCGTGCGGCCAATTCCGGACGGCCGCGGCGGCGGCGGAGCGGTCGGGTGGCCAGGGTTCGGGGTGCAGCGCCGCCAGCCGCGCGCGAAGCTCAGGCACCGGCATCGTTGCCGTCACTTTTGGCTGCTCGCCCGCTTCGTCGGGTGCGGTGGCGAGCAGTGCCCCCGGCCGTCCTTCCCGGGCGGCGCGGTCCAATGCAGCGTTGGCCGCCTGCATGCGCTCCGGCCAGTCGGCCGCCGCCGCCCAGCCATTGTCCACCACCAGCAGCACCGGCCCGCTGCCTGGCAGCGCCGGGACGGGGTCAAGGACAGGCCCCGCCAGCGCCGCGATCACCAGCGCCGCCGCCGTCAGGCGCAGCGCGAGCAGCCACCATGGCGTGCGGGCCGGCGTCTCCTCGGAGGCGCGCAGCCCCACCAGCAGGCGGATCGCCGGAAACGTCTCGCTGCGCGGCGCCGGGGGGGTGACGCGCAGCAGCCACCAGAGGACGGGCAGTGCCGCAAGGGCGGCCAGCACCCAGGGGGAAGCGAATATCACCGCGCTGGCCTCCAACTGACGAATCCTTGCGCGTGACGCGCTGAGCTGCGCAGTGCCGGCATGGTCCTCTCCTTGAGAGCGGGTCCCTTCAGGGTCGCACACGCACGGCGCGGCCTGGCGTGGTCAGGCTGCCAGGTAGATCCGGTAGGATCCGTCGCGGATTTCGGCCCCGGCGACAATGCCGGTCGTGTACGTCCCGCCGTCCAGTCCAAGCCGCCAGCCGTCCAGTCCATGCTGGCCGGGCGTGGCGTCCATGCCCTTCCACCGCCGGACGATCGGCTCGGGCGTGTGGCCATGGACAACAATCCTGTCGCCCTCGAAAGGCCCTTCGTGGCCAAGGAAAGGGAAGCGAATCCACGCGAAGTGGTCCTCGTTGTCGAGCCAGAAGAGCGGTTTGGCGAACCATGCGGCGAGAGGCTGGAGCGGGTCGACCCCGGCATGCACGAAGAGCAGGTTGCCAGCCTCCCGGTGGCTGGAAAGGCGGTCGAGTTCGGCGCATACAGTCTCACCGAGCGCAGCCCTCAGCGCCCCGGCGGCGCTGTCGTGGGATGTCCCGCCGACGGGGCAGCCAATCTCGGCGAGAACCGTGCGTCCGCCATTCTGCATCCACAGCGGCCAGACATCCTGGTCGTCCGGTCCGAGGATCCCAAGCTTGAGGAGCGCCTCATGGTTTCCCGCCAGGCCAGTGCGCCCGCTGAAGCCCATTTCCGCCGCCGGGCGCCGGTAAGCCGCCCGGTAGGATCCGACCGTGTCGGGGCCACGGTCGCCCAGGTCGCCAAGCAGGGTCAGGTGCCCTTCACCGCCGGATGCCGCTCCCATGGCGCCCAGCATGGCGCCAAGCTGGGCGGACAGCCCGTGGACGTCACCGACGACGAATTCGCGCATGCCATCAGGCAGCCGCACCGGCGCCTCAATCCAGTCGGCCACGGTTACAGTGACATCGGATGTCATGGCAAGATTTCCAGCGGGTGGAAAGCAATGCTATGCGGCTTTCCTTGTCTTGTCAACAAACAAGCGCGGGCGCGGGAAATCGGGCCGCCGGACGGGCCTGGCCTTCACCTTGTCAGGTCGGGGCACGGTCTGGCGGGAGGCGCCTGGTCAGGGCTGCAGGACGGGAAGCCGCCTGGCCGGCTGTCCAAGTGAAGCAGCCAGCCGTGCCCGCCCCCAAGCCGGCAATCCTCAATGCCGGCCAACGGAGACGGGCCTGACATGCCGTGGCCGGAAGGACATCGTCCGCCCTGTCATCTGTGACATCGACGAATGGCGGCGCTGCATGGACCCGCAATGCGCAGCAGCAGTTCTAAATGCGTAGTTTGGTCGTGTTTTTTCGTGCCGTGGCTCCGTGGCCGGGTGGGTTGAGTGCGAGACGGGCTGCACCTGCGGTCATGGCGGTCGTATGGCCGCCGCGGCGATGGATCGGAGCAGGTGAGGCCAGTCCTGGAAGACCACGTAAACGGTGACAGTCCGCAGGTGCTCGAAGAAGCGGTATCTTGGACCGCGCGCGATAACGGCGGCTCGCCAGACAAGATCGGCGAGATAGGCGGCGGTGTGGAACGCGAAGGCGAGCAGGTTGAGCGTGACGAGGACGCTGGCGAGAGTTTCTTTGCCGTGCCCGAAATTGTGCTCGAGATTATATCCTTTGGTCTTGAGCACGTTGAACGTCTCGTTCTCGATCTTCCATCGGGCGCGCCCGCAGGCCGCGAGTTCGGCGACGTTGCCGGGCGTTATCGCGAGGTCCGTGACGAAGTTGTTGTAGTAGATTTGCTTTCCGGCGGCGTTGCGGACCTCGATGGAGAACCAATTCGCCGTTATGGCGTCGTCGGTTGCCCGCAACGGCACATCGTTGAGCCAACGGTAGATGGTGGTGGTGCGCTTGCCACGTTTGCAGATGACCTCACGGTGTTCTTCCAGTTCGGCGCCGCTGATGTAGCCGGCGACGGTCTGATGGGACGTGGGCTTGCACGTGAGGATGAAGTTGCCGCCGACGGCGTGGATGGCCGCGACGATCGGCTGGCAGGCAAACAGGTCGTCACCAAGGTAGATCGGCCGCAGGTGAGCGACCGAGGGGCCGTGTTTGTCCAGCCAGCGCTTCGCGGCGTTGCGCTCGCAATCCTGCTTCGCCGCTCCATCTTGGGGTGCAATGAACTCCGGGGGCAGTGGCAGGACTTGTTTGTGGCCTGGTGCGACCAGGCTGGCACCCAGGAAGGCGTGGAAGTGCTCCGTGCCGCCGTCCGAACGCCGCCGCGTCGAGCACTGCGGGCATTTGATCTTGCGCGAGCAGAAGTGCTCGGTCCCGTCCAGCGCAATCGGCACACGCCCGTCCAGGCACTGAAACGGCTCGAGCGGCCCAGCGGCTTCGACCGCTTTGAAGAACAGCCCGTCGAATGTCGCCGGCGCGGCGCCGTCCAGCATCTGTCGGATATACGCATCGCTCGGGATCGCCGACATGCCAAACAGGGTCTCGCAGTTCGACCGGCCTTGTCCCTCCTCCAGCGCCCGTTGATGCGCCAGGAACGACGGACTTCCCATGAAAAACAGCGAGAACCCCGCCAAGCCAATGTCCGCCATCCGGTAGTCGCCGTCACGCGGCGGCCCCTTGCGCTTGTCCGGTAGCCCGGCGCACACCCCTCCCAACTCCGCTATCAGGTTCGCAACGACACTCACCCGTCTGTCGAATCATCGATCGATTCCGGGCACAAGGCGGAAAAAGCGCATTGTGTGGCTGGAGGCGAAGAAACCCACAACATGTGGCAAATTGGACTCGGTCGGCGCTGGTTGCCTCACTCACTTTCCGCAGGCTGGCCGCGAGCGCGACTCTTTCGCATTGAGAACTGCTGTCTCGGACGCGAGCGGATGGACATCCCCGGGCTGTCCGGTCCATGTTGGCGCCGAGCCCGAGCTTGGCGCCCTGGACGACCATTCCATGCTGCACGCCTACGCGGCGGCGTCGGCGCGGGAATGCGCCCGGGCGGCCGGGAGCCAGTTCCTGGGCGGCAGGCACACGTGCGGGATGGAGCCATGCGCGCCCGCGCAGAGGGACCAGTCGTTGGCACTGATCGCCGCGGCGCGCCTGACCGTGTTTCCGATGGTCGAGATTTGTCGGCAAGCTGCCGAACGCCGCCATCCGGCTTTATGCCGACCCGAGGGACGCCATCGAGGCCGCTTCCTCCAACCCGGACGGCCCGCTGGCCGAGACGCTGCTGCCGCGCCTGCGGGCCATCGACGCCGCATGGGCGCGGCATGCCGGAGTCGCCCACGCGGCGGGAGTCCGGAACCCGCTCCGGAATTTCGAACTCCGCGGCGCGGGCGACCGTGCCGCCGCCTGCATCCCCGAAACCGGCCTTGCCGACCTGCGGGACCTGGGCCGGAACCCTCCCGGCCACCCGGGACAGTGAGACATCCGCGGCCGGTGGCTTCGCCCGGACACGCATGTCTGACTTGACACCATTTTGCATTCGGGATAACCGCTCGGCAATTCTGGAACGCATTTCGATGAAAGAACTGTTCGACAGGGCAGGTGATGCGATGGCCGGTTCCGCGCCGATGCAGGACTATGCCGATCGGCACGGCGTCGTGGCGCTGCCTATGCTCACCATCATCGACGATGAGATGGCAGACCTCGTGGCGGAGAGCCTGAGGCCGCAGATTGAGGGCAGGACGGTCGTTGAAATCGGCGGCGGCATCGGCCTTCTGGCGCTGCATATGGGGTTTCGCGCCAGGCGGGTATACTGTATCGAGGCCAATCCGCTGTGGGCAGCTTCGTTCTTATCTGCCCTGATGGCCGTAAAGCCAAAGAACGTGTCTTTCTTGTTCGGCGCGGCGGATGAATTTGCTGGCCAGATCACGGCTGACGTGGCCGTGTTCTGCACCCATAGCGGCGTCGAGAACATGAGGGCTGCAGCATCACTGTTTGCGCCCACTGTCATTGACGTCTACGGCGAGATGATTGCCCGCGATCCAGAAAAGTTTGATCGGCTTGCCCGCACTCTGCGGCCCATGGCGTGATGCTCCGGCTCGCGCCATCCTTGTGCTTTTGGTCACCAATACCATTGGCGGTTGCGGATTATTCTGGCGCTCCATCGGCCAGCATAGGCCGGGCGCGGACGACGGCGTGGTCACGCGGCTTGGCCGGGTGTCGCCGGCAGCGCACCAGACCTCCTCACATGAAGTCAGCAAAACTCAACTATTGAGATTCACTGACTTCATGGACGTGGCCCACACGCCAATCCGCTTGCATCCGGCCGGCTCAGGAAGCCGCCCTTCAGCAGGGGGGCGCCCACAACCGAGCGGCACCAGCCCAATCAGGTCGGCGCGAATCCTTTCCGCCACCCGTCCCTGATTGTTGGCAACGGCCATCTGAGGCGGGTCGGCCCGGAACAGGTGCCACCGCAAACCGGCCGCCTTGGCATGCTCCCTCTGGTTGCCGGATGACGGAAAACAGGCGGCAAGCAGATGCTCCTGCATGTGAACCGGCCACTCTGCCCACGGCACCCTGCCGCGAAGCCTATCGGCTATATCGGCCAACGCACAGCTCTCCTCGCGGATAGCCTCCTCGACGGCCAGGCGTTCGGATGTCATTGTCATACGACAGAGACTCCAGAAGTGCTTCTTTCACGAACCTCAGTACATTGAGCCGTTCAATGATGGCTACCTGATCCTGGCCGAATCGCTCGCCGACATCTGTCACAAACCGATCAACGTAGCCGCCGGATCCCCAGATGTGCTCCCATAGACAATATTGTGCCGCGACTGGCGGATTTAGACCAGCCGGACGAATTACAGGCCAGCCGGACGGTGCCGCAGCCCGGCGCCTGCGGCACCGTCCGGCTGGCAAAGGACTCTGTGAATTGCAGGGACTCGCGTTGACGCAGCATTTGCAGGCGCCGATAGAGCATTCACCTTCACAGGAGCGCCCGACCATGCCGTCCCGCGCCGTTCCGGGTTTGGATGAAGAATACCGGCGGCGCCTGTCACGACTTGAGGCCGAAGTCAGCGCCCTGAAGTCCGGGAACACAGCCGCAAGCGTGCTGTTCAATGCGTTCCTGTATGTCGGTTTCGGCTTCGCGATCCAGATCCTGGCCTACGGCGAGGCACCCTGGACTTCGATGGCGATGGTTGCCCATGTGACCGGCTGGCCGCTGTTCGTTCTCGTATGGGCCGCCTCCGCCATCTTCCACTTCGGCCTGTGGGCGGCTTTGGCCGGAATCCTCGGCGCCGTCCTGATTTATGCGGCCTTCCGGGTGTGCATCTGGTTCCGCCGCCGGAAATTCCATGCAGACCTGGACCGGAGGTTTTCGCGGCACGCGGACGGGCGCGGGACCGCGCCGCCGACGGGCGCATAGCCCGGTCAGCCTTATGGGACGGCATCCATCCGGAAGCGGCCTGCCGAGGGCATCTGGCCTCGGCAGTCCACCCGCCGCGTCACGGACCGGCGCAAGCCGCGGCACCCGGCCCGCCGGGCCGCGGCGCCGCATGTGCCCGCGCGTTACGCCCGCATCCGCCGCATGCTTCCGGTGAGCGGGATGCGCGGCGACTTGCCCGACGTGCCGATCCACCACGCATGTCCCACCTCGCCGCAATGCGGGCACACCGGGCCATCAGGCCAGCGGGCGCGCTCAAACCACCGCCGAGCGGCTTCCTCGTCGGGGAACATCGTGTTGAAAGCGGAAGGGGACAGGGCTTCGGCATTCATGCAGCGATACCACACCTAGTGGGTGCGTTATGCAACCAGATAGTTCCGATTCACCTTATGCTAACCGTGCCGGGTTAGGTTGCGCCCAAGACATTTGGAAGGCTGGTCACATGGGTGCCACCGGAACTGACATCGGTGTTTGCTGCCGCCGGGTGCTGGCGCTCGGGCACTATCTCGACATGCCGATGGGCCTGCTGTCACTGGCCGACGCCATGAACGTGGAGAATGCCCACGTGATGGCTGATATCGCGTTCGGAGACGAGGCGATGCGGGCCGCGGACATCTCCGATGACCGCGACCTCGTCCGGCTGTGGCGGCTGTTCGAGCGCGAGCTCCGCTCACTGACCGGACCTGACGCCGATCCCGAGCGCAGGATCGCGGTGGCGCACATCCTGCTGGCCTGCAAGTCCCGCATCGCCCTCGCCGAAAGCGCTGCCGCCGACCTGATGGTCAGGGATGGCTGCTCAGCCCTGCTGGCGTCGGCGCGCGCGCACGAGTCCGCATTCGACAGGCTTGCCGAGGCGCTGTCGACCGTCCACTGCGCGGACCGCCCCTTTGCCCCTGACATGGCCGTCTCGCCACCGACGCAGCGCCATCCGGCCGAGATGCTGGCGTCCTGCGCGCGGCGCATGCAGGCCGGGGAGCATCCTGACCCCGGCCGGATCCACTCCAGCCTCCGTGGCCTGGCACAGTCGGCGGACTGGCTGGCCAGCCGGGAACAGGCGCTGCGCGCCGCCCTGGGCCATGCCGAACTCGACAGTCTCGCGTTTCACCAGATCCAGGCAATGGCCGACCGGGCGACCGCCCGCATCGCCGACTACCGGAACCGCGTGCATGCGTTCTGCAACGGCGCCGCAGAGAAATTCCATGACTTCGGCTACTGACTGACCAGCCTGGGCTGACAACATCTGCGGCTGCGGTCCGGGTCAGGCGAGCCTGGCGGAGCTGACACCTTGCCGCGGGTCCGCCGGTTGGCGCGTTTGCCTCCTGGCTTCGCGGCGGTGGCATGTCCCCACCGAATCGGGCCGCCCCGCGTCGGGGCAAGCCCGAAAAATGACTGCCGCCCGGGGTTTTGCCCAGGTTGGCATTCCCGGCGTCAAGCTATTGGCCAGACCCGGAAAATCACCCGAAGCCTTCGGTAATCCTTGACCTGTGCGTGCCGTGCCTGAATGCTGGAAGGGCGCCACGGTGGGGACCGTGGCGCCCTTCGGAGCCGCCGCTGAAACCGGCGCGATGGGGGACTGGACTAAGCCTGCGACCTCTAGGAAAGCTCGGCAGGTCTGCGAACGCAACCTTGGAAGAGTCAATGCGCCCGAGAACCGTCCTCATCACTGCCCCCAATGTAAGGTGCCAGGACGCTTCCGTCCAGCATTTCTGTGTGATGTGCGCGCACTCCGGACCACGGCTTTCCAGCGAGCATCTGGCGCGTCCGGATGTGAAGGCTGGCAGCGGTGGCGGACGGTAAGGCTGCGGCCCGCTATTACACCCACCCGGAACTCCCTGCCTTCCGTGATGTTGACAAGGACGACCCGTCCGCGCTGGCGGCCGGCCGGTATGGCTACGTGTCGCATGGGGCACGCGGCCAGCGCGTCCTCATCCGGCAGGACCCGGGGCACCGGCCGAAATTCCGGGAAGGCGCGCGGAAGTCGAGGAACACCATTCCGCTGACGGCATGGCACGCCGACGAGCCGAGCCACATCGCCGCCCTGGAGTCCGTCCAGGGGCAGCCCTATTGGTTCGTGCCCTACTGCACGTATGTGGCCGGCGCGAAGTCGCGGACCGAGGCGAACATCCAGGACCTGACCGGGATGCCGTTCGACATCGACTGGCATGACCATCCGGAGGCGAAGCTGGCGTTCCCGGATGCCGCGGCCGTGTGGGAGCGGATCCAGCTGATAGCCGACGAGAACGGCCTGCCGCCGCTGAACGGCGCCAACCTGACCGGGCGCGGGCTGCTTGTCGCCTACCGGTTCGCCCCGGTGCCCGCTTACCGCCGCGGCCGGGACGGCACTGTGGCTGCGGGCGCTCTCAGCCGCTACCGGATCGTCAAGGCTTACCTGTTCCACCTGTTCAGCGGGCTGACCGCCGACAGGTCAACGCTGCAGCCAGGACACTACTACAAGGTTCCGGGCTCGGTGAACGTGAAGTCCGGGACGGCCGTGCGCGTGATCCGTGAGCCCGAGGAACTCTATTGCTTCAACCTGCTCTGCAACGCCATCATGCCCAAGGCGCGGGCGGCTTACATGCGCGGCGAGCTCGACGGCTACAGCGTGGACTGGCCGAAGGACTGGCGGGACGCGCGGCGTGCGTCCGCTCCGGTTGACATTGGCGTGGCCCGCGCGCTGCGGACAGGGCGCGCCAGCGTCTCCAGCCAGCGGACCGCGAGGCGTGACGGCACCACCATCGGCGATCCACTGGTGGCCGCGCAGGTCATCTGGGCACCGCGGCTGGCTGCCCTGGTCGCTCTCGGGCGGCACTGGGCGGCGCAGTCTGGCGGCAAGCACCTGCCTCCTGGCCAGCGGCATGAGCTGCTGTTCCTGATCGCCGTTGCCCTGTCCTGGCTGGCACCCTCGATGTGGTCCGACGAATTCCTGCGGATTGCCGGCGAGCTGACCGACCTGACTGATGCCGACGCGATGGACCGCGTCTGCCACATCGCGAAGCTGGTGGCCAAGGTGGAGAGCGGGGAGACCGTCACTTATGGCAACCGGCAGGTCGACGTGCGCTACCGGTTCCGGTCCGACACCATCATCGGCGGGAAGTGGCTGGGGCTGACGGCGGCTGAGACGGAGCTGCCGTTCCTGTCGTGCCTGGCGCCCGCGCACATCCAGAAGGCACACAAGCAGAGCCGCGCCACCGTCCGCCGCCGCACCGTCGGCCGGATTGTCGGCAAGGGCGTCGTCAAGCCGACGACAAAGCTGGACCGCAGCGGCTATCTGGCTGATGTGAAGGCCCGCGCCGCTGCGGCACGGGCGGATGGCCCCCTGGCAGCCCGTGCAACCCAGGCACGGTCCCACCGCGACCGGGGCATGGCGACCCGCGCCATCGCGTCGGTGATGGGCTGCTCGGAGGCAACCGTCCGCCGTCTGCTCAGGCAGGCACCATCAGGTCCTGCCGCCGTCGAGGACGCGGCCGTCATCGGCCAGGCCAAGCTGCTGTACGTCAGGGGCGGCTGCGAGGCGACGGAGATTGCCGAGATGGCGGATCGGCCCGTGGAGCGTGTCCGGCGATGGCCAGCGCAGCCGCACGTGGCCGCGGCGCTGGCGGCCCAGGCGGCCTGACACCACAGATCCGCCTGCATTGCGGCAGGGCGGCCTGTCATCCACGACGGACCCGCCCCTGACGGAACGCAGACGCACAGCCGCGACGCGGCCGCGCGCATCGGGACATGGTTCCCGGCCTGTGAATGGGGGAGGGACGGGCAACAACCCGAGTTCTGCGTCAGGGGTTGGCCGCGCTGTATCTTCCCTCCCCCTATGCCCGAAGGGCTTCTTGCTGACGTCGGCCAAGATCCTGTCCAACGCCCGGACGGGCGGATGACCCCGCCCGTCCCCATAACCGATCATCGTTGGCCGGTCATTCCGTACACCGGGGATGATCCTGGTACGCGCGCGTGCGCGGGAGGGGAACGCGCGGGAGGGGCAAATTCCGGAACCCTGCATGCGGTTTCACGCTGGCATGTGACCGGCCATCCGGGAGGCGGGGGCGATTCCTTTGCAGACACTGCAAGGGACCTGTGGCTGTCCTTGCGCGCCCGTGCCCCCGCAGCCCGCCGCAGGCAGGGTTGGCAGGCCCGCCTGCGCCAGCGGGAATGTCGGCCGCGACTGTCCTTTGCTGCTTCGCCCAGCGAAGCGTCCGGAAACGGGGATTGCCGCTCTGGAATTTGCCCCCACACCAAGCCGCCCGTCCGGTCACCCCAAGGAAGCGGCGTGGAGTCCTTACGCCGTGGCGTGTTCGCTCCCGGCCGACCGCGGCCGGAACGGGACAACATTGCTGTCCGCGGCCTGCTGCGGCGCCCGTTGGTTGGCTTTGCCAGCCCGCGCCGCCGCCTGGGCAATGCGGTCCGCTTCCCGCCTGGCCTGTGCCTGGGCGGCGAGGTTGGCCTGCACGGCGGCCTTGAGCTCATCCTCGAAGGCCCGCGTGAAGCTGCGGATCATGGCGTCCGGAACCAGGCTGTCCGTCCGCTCCCGGTTGTCGATCCACCATTTGGCGCTCGTGTTGGTCCGGATATCCGCGCTGGCCGCCTCGGCTGCCCCGATTGCCTCCGCCATCCGCGGCACCAGCGCCTTGCAGGCACCTCGCACGGCCGCCACGGGCGAGACCAGGTTGTCCCGGGATGCGATTGCCTGCGCCCGGATCTGCTCGGCCCACGTGATTTGCTTCGGGCTTCCGACAAGTGTTGGCAGGCCGATTTCACCGTTCCCGCGGGCTGCCCGCTCCGCCGACGCGCGGTGCTTGCAGGACGTGCAATCGTCGGCCGCCAGCTTGGCTGTCCGTGCCGCCCAGTTGCCGTCTGGCGGCGGGACCGTCGAGGTGTGCCGCATCGTCCCGCCGCAGCAGGCGTGGACCACATCGCATTCCCAGTAGGGGCTGCCATGGCCGCCGCCGTCGATGCGCCGCCATGCGTTCGGCTGCTGCTCGGCGGCTCCGGATTGCGCTGACCAGCTCATGGCGGCCTCCGACATTTGGGACGGCGGGCCGGGGGATGCGGCTGCCACTAGGAATCCTATGGCGATCCGCGCGCGAAACACAAGCATTGGCAAATGTGGCAGTGAACCGCCCGTCACAAAGACACAAGACCTGCCAAAGGAAGAGAAGGTTGACAGAGGTTTGTGATCGGGGCGGCGACGCCGGCCCCTGAGTGGTCCGCGCGACTCAGAAAACGACAGCGACCTGGGTCCGTAGCTGCCAGGTCGGCGCAAGGCTTGGCCGCAGGACGTTGCAATAGGCGCCAATCTGCAGGACGAGCGGCAGCCTGCCGCCGAGCTTGATGACCCTCCCGAACGCGGCGCCCACCGGCAGAATCCATTTCGCGCCCCGCGCGTGCCAGTCAGCCGTAATGATTGGCGCGCTGCTGGCGAACCAGCCGCCAGCGAAGTTGTAGTTGAAGAAAGGACTGGCGGTCAGCACGCGGTGAGAGCCGCCGCCGGGCGGCTGAGCTGAAGGATACAAAATTGGTGGCAACACCCCCGGCAATCGCGTTGACAAGAATTATTGTGCCGCTTATACAGCCGTCCATCGGGCGGGTGGCGCGGCCGAACAGGCTGGGGTATCATGGGCAAGGACTTAGTCGTCCACAGAATTGCCACCACAAGGACTTTGAAGGATAACCGCCGTGAAGACTTTGTTGGAAGCGTGCGCACCGCGCCCCGAGATCCTTAGTGACACCTTCTCCCCGGAGATCTTCACCGCAGCGGTCCGCCCTGTGGTTGACGCATATGAGGGGAAGGCGGGGGCGTTCATCGACGGTGCCTACACGGACCCGGTGCTGTTTTTCGGCAAGGCAACCTATCCGACCGACGGCATGAAGCAGGTTGTCGAAGGTGTCTGCCGCCGCCTCCGCGGCCTTGGCGCCGACGCAATCTACCGCCTCGACACCGCCTTCGGCGGGGGAAAGACCCATATTCTCATTGCCCTGACCCATATCGCCCTCGGCGACCGCGACGCGCTGCGGTCCTCGGTTGGTGGTGTGGTTTCTCCGGACCTGGTTCCCGACTCGACCGTGTCCCTGGCCGTCGTTGACGGATCGACCGCCGACATCGAGCGGAGCGAGGGCGGCCGAATGGTGCGGAGACCGCTTTGGGCGACGCTGGCGGAGCAGATCACGGGTGGCAAACTCGGCGCACTGGCCCCCTACTGCCAGAGCGGCACGCCGCCCGGGCAGGAATACTTCGACCTTCTGTTCAGTGGCGGCCGGAAGTGCCTGATCCTGCTCGACGAGCTGGCACACTATGCGATGCGGCTTGAGGCCGGGTCGACAGGGCGGGCGGAGGAGGAACTCGCTTCCTTCCTGAAGTCCCTCACGGATGCCGTGGCGACCCGCCCCGGCGTGGCTCTGGTGGTCACCTTCGCGAGCTCACTGAACGCATTCGGATCGAAAAACGACGCATTGAAGAAGCTGTTCACGGCAGCAACAGGACGGACGAAGGCAAGCGCGGATGAGACGGACGCCGCGCTTGCGGCCGGATTCGCGCCTGTCCAGTCCGTGCTGAACCGCTTTGCGAGCGGCGGCATCACGCCGGTGCAGCCAGGGGAGATGCCGTTCCTCCTGGCACAGCGGCTGTTCAGCAGCATTGACCGTGACGCGGCGCGGGAAGCGGCGCGGGACTACATGGCCTTCTATCGGCACAACGCCGCCGACCTGCCCGAAGCTGCCAACCTCGATGCCTACGGGAAGCGGATCGAAACCTTTTACCCGTTCCATCCGTCCTTCATCGACTACCTGAACGACAAGCTTGCAGCCTCGACTGAGTTCCAGGGCACACGCGGCGTGCTCCGGGTGCTCTCGCTGGCGGTGCGCTCGATCACCCGTGGCCGCAACCAGCAAGCCACACGGGCGCCCTGCATCCATGTGACAGACCTTGACCTGCGGGACGCCAAGGTGGCTGACCTCCTCGTGCCGGCGGACCTCAAGAACGCGCTGAACACCGATGTCGGCGGCCCGGAGACGGGCCTGACGGACCGGCAGTCGCGGGCGGCGGTGCGGGACGAAACGAACGCGCATCCGGAGGGCGTCCGCATGCACGAGCTCACGTGGCGCGCCGTCTTCCTCAACAGCCTCGCCGAAAAGGGCAAGGCGTATGGCGTGACCGAACCGGAGGCGGCACTCCAGGTCGGCTTCCCCGGCCTCGCGCCGAGCCAGGTCAACGTCGCTCTCGCAGCGATTGCCGACCATGCCTGGTACCTCAAGTATGCGGAAGGGCGCTATTTCGCTCAGCCGAAAGCCAACCTGAACCAAATCATCAACATGATTGCGTCGGATCTTGGCGACGGCCCCGGGTCCGATGCGATCGCGGAGATCGCCAGGACCCTCGTCAAGGCGGAGGCTGTGGCGCCGTTCACCGCGGTGACGGGGGTCACCTGCGCCGCCGACGTCGATGACAAGGGAGACCGCCTGACCCTGGCGATCGCCCCGTCGGCGCCGGACGCTGCAGAAGCGAGGGAAATGTTCTTCTCCAACGGCGCTGGGCAGGCCCGCAGGTATCAGAACGCGCTCATCCTGCTCACAACGAAGGCGTCATCGGAGCCATCCGAGCAGCTCGCGTGGCGCGGCATCAACTGGCTCGCGCGGATCGTTGTGGCGCGGCAGCGGCTGGGCGAAAATCCCGTCCACTACGGCATCGACCAGTCTGAGGTCGGGACGTCGGAATACCGGGACCAGACGGAAAAGAAGGCTTTCGCGCTCCGCCAGTCTGTTGGCGAGCGCTTCACCCGCCTCTGGTTTCCGCAGGCTGGCACAGGCGACATCATCTCCCGGGAAATCACCGGGTCCATGAACGCCCAACTGACCACAATTCTCAAGTCGCTGCGCGACAGCAATGACATCCTATCGGCCGGGTCGCTCGACCGCGGAACGGCCCTGCAGGTGCTTCAAGAGCTTGCTGTTCGGTTCCCCGACCCGACCGCCCTCGATGCCGTCCTCGACCGCTTCCGCTCCGACCGGACGCTCCCCGTGGTCGAAGACAATGCAGCTTTCGTCAGGCTCGTCGGCATGGGACTGGAGGATGGGCGGCTCGTCGTCTACCGCGTGCCTGCGACCAAAGGGGACGTGCCGAAGGAGATCTACTGGAAAGACGGCCTGGTCGCGCCGCATCTGCCCCCGATTTCCGGAGCCTTCGCCGACTGGGGCATTGTCTCCGAGGCAAGCGCGCGTCGCCATGGGTGGATCGGCGGCGAAAAGCCACTCGCCGATGATCAGGTGCGGGCGATTGTGGTCAATGCTGTCGCCGATGCGGGCGATTTCCTTACCCTCTCGCAGCATTTCGTGTTGCTCAGCGCAACGGAGCCGCTCCTGGCCCGGACAGCGTTTGATGGCGCTGTGGAAGCGCTGGTCCACAAAGGCGCCCTCGTTCTCTTCGCCGAGAAACCGCAGGATGGCGGCGACTCTGAGTTCATCCCGGCCGACCAGTGGCCATTGCTGGGCGGCGACCCGTGGGTTCTTACGGACGACCAGGCAGAGCCAGTCGGATCCGAGAAGATTGTCCGTCGCAGGATCCTGATTACCGACGACTGGGACACTGTTGTGGAGATCGCCAGGAACATCGGCTCCCTCTACGCCGTCAAGGGGGCCACGAGCAGAGTCGCCTCGCTCACGCTCCGCATGTCCGGCGCGGGAGCACGGGCGGACACGACGCTGCATGACATCCATGCGGGCAATTGGCGCCACGCAAAGGAGGTGATTGATGCACTCCTGGCATTCGATGACGGCGAAGGTGACGCGACCGGCCACATCGAGGTCGCCGACGCGACGGACGACTGCCCGCTCGCCAAGCTGATCCGCACTTCCAATGCGAGGAACTGAAGCAATGGACTCGGCCATGACCATGAACCGTTCCGCCAGCCAGCTTGAGCTCATCCCCGCACAGACGGGCGGACGCCGGAAAACCGCTGGCAGGACGCAATTCGACCCGGCAGCCGTTCACCGCGAGCAATTGGCGCCACTTCTGCCAACAGCCCCATTCCTGCTGCGGTCGCGGGAGAAGGACAGCGATACTTTGCTTATCGTGAGCCACCGGGGGGAGCGCATCCGGACCGCGTTCGACCCGGAAACTGGCGAAACGAAGACGAAGCGGTCGAGGCTCTGCGAGCTGGGATCCATTTCGAAGGATGCTCTCCGCGTCTGCCTGCCGGTCTTCCGGAATGTCGTGTCGTCCGTCCGCGACGCCGAAGGGATTGCGCTTGGCCTCGAGGAGTTTCTCCGTCCCGGGATCATGACCCTGGGGCTGAAGCTTCCGCTCGACGAGGAAGCCGGCGCGAAGATTGGCCTTGTCTGCCGCCTGCAGTCCCGCACCCGTGACCTGGAGCGGATCGAGCTTATGGCGCTTCGTGTCGCGCGGTTCAGCCGTGAGGAGGCTCTCTACTGGCTGTCCCGGACGACGCTCCATGAGCGGGAAGCCAATGGCTGGGCCGTGTCCGGCCTGAAAATCATGCTGTGTGGGCATGGCGGTCCGGCCGTCCGCAAGATGCTCGAAAAAGCACGGTCCGGGCGCTGAGTTGGGAGACGATCCATGAACACTTTCAAGCGCACACTCATCGAAGCCGGATTTCCTGTCCACCAGGTTGGCGCGGTGACGGCGCGGGAGCGCGATTCCAGTTCGTCGTTGCCGCCGCACTTTTTCATGCACGTCTGGTGGGCGCGCCGCCCAATGACGCCATCGATGGCGGCCGTCCTCGGCTCCCTGCTTCCCGAGGACACTGAGCCCGACCGTTTCATCCGGATGCTTGGCATCGAGAAGGCCGTCGCCGATGTCGGCGGCGTGGACTGGACCCTGCCCAAGGACCTCCTGCCGGAGGTGACTTGGCAAGATGCCGATGCTGGCACCTTGCTGGTGACCAGGAAGGTGCTCAATCGGATCGAGGCTGAGCTCGGCTTTCCGCATTTTAGGCTGCGAGGCATAGAGTCTCCACGAGTCGATTTAGCAAGCGGGCGGGAATTTTCACGGTTTCGGTGGAATGCCGGGACATGGAAAAATCCGGTGGCGACCAA
>Ga0302319_10006968_pt1 | contig 22306 bp, 9 predicted proteins | sample Bog_T0_2_FD_203319 | JGI IMG/M metagenome (GOLD analysis project Ga0302319, IMG submission 203319) | Peat permafrost microbial communities from Stordalen Mire near Abisko, Sweden - Bog_T0_2 | ecosystem: Environmental > Terrestrial > Soil > Wetlands > Peat | place: Sweden: Abisko, Stordalen Mire... | reverse complement strand
ACGCCTGGATCGAATATGTGTTTGCCAAACCGGAGACGCCGAGCCAGATCGACTTGAAGCTCGTAGATTTCCGCATCCTGCGTTACCCGCTGCGGATTACGCTGGACGGCGCGACCGTGTGGGAGGGCGTGACGCCAATCAACTTCGGGTATTTCACGGCGATGCTGAAACCTGCGACCGGAACGCACCTACGCATCGCTCTAACCGGCATTCCCACGCGTGAAATGGATCGGATCAGGGAACTCACGGCTGCAACACCGCCCAGACCTGCCATGCCGCCGATCAAAACTGTCTTGACCGTCTCGGAGGCGGAGATCTACAAGGCAAAACCGTGAGTGGATCTCAAGCAATAACCAGAACTTTCTTGCTGTCCCGGAGTGATTCCCCTATGAGACTTCTCAATCGGTATCTTTTATCTGCCGCGTTGGCAGTTGCCGCGCTTACACCGTTGATGGCGTCAGCGCAGGCGTCCGCGCGCACCATTGTAGATTTCAATTCCGGCTGGAAGTTCATCCTGGGGGACCAGCCTCATGCGGAAGAGGCGGCGCTGGACGATTCAGGCTGGAGCAGCGTGACCGTGCCACACGACTGGAGCATTGCCGGCCCCGTTGACCAGAAGAATCTCAGTGGCCCGGCCGGAGCCTTTTTCCCCACAGGAATCGCGTGGTACCGCAAGAGCTTTTCTCTGCCCGCAAAGGACGCCCATCGCCGCGTCTATGTTGCTTTCGATGGCGTGATGGCCAACAGCGACGTTTGGATCAACGGCTTCCATCTGGGGCACCGTCCAAACGGTTTTGTGAGCTTCTTTTACGATCTCACCGGCCATGTGCGGTTCGGTCCAGGCGCACACAACCTGATTGCTGTCCGCTGCGATACCTTGCAGCAGCCAGCCTCGCGCTGGTACGAGGGCGGCGGCATTTATCGCCCGGTCCGGCTGGTGCTCATGCAGGACGTGCATCTGGAGCCGTGGAGCACATTTGTGACGACGCCTGTGGTCAGTGCAGGCAAGGCCATGGTTCACGTTGAGAGCTCGGCAGTCAATGACTCCGGCGCGGCTCGAAAGGCTGAGATCGAAGTCGATCTGATTGCGCCGGATGGAACTGCTGCTGGCAGGTTGGTTACTCCGATGCAGACCATCGCTTCCGGCGGACAATCCCACTTCACGGGCGAGTTGCCGGTACCAAACCCGCAGCTCTGGGATTTGGATCATCCCTCCCTTTATAGGGTTGTGGTGCGTCTCAAGTCCGGTCCCAATCTTGCGAAATCCGGCCATATCACGGACGATGAAGAGATCCCTCTCGGCATCCGCGAATTTCACTTCGACCCGGCCACGGGCTTCTGGCTCAATGGCCGCAACTTCAAGATCAAAGGCGTGGCCGTTCATGGCGATGGAGGCGCGTTTGGAATCGCTGTGCCTACCGCCGTCTGGGAGCGGCGACTTGCCGCATTGCGCGCGCTCGGCGTCAACGCCATCCGCACCGCGCACAATCCGCCTTCGCCGGAGTTTCTCGATTTGTGTGACCGCATGGGATTCCTGGTGATGGACGAGATGTTCGACTGCTGGACGGTGGGCAAGAACCCTTACGACTACCACCTCGACTTTGAGCAGTGGTCGTCGATCGATGCCCGCGATACCGTCCGCCGCGACCGCAATCACCCCAGCATCATTCTGTGGAGCGCCGGCAACGAAATTCATGACACGCCCCACGCCGAGCTGGCGCACGGCATTCTCGCGCGGCTGCTTGCTGTCTTCCACGAAAACGATTCGTCGCGCCCGGTGACACAGGCGCTCTTCCGCCCCAATGTGAGTCACGACTACGACAACGGACTGGCCGACATGCTGGACGTTGTGGGGCAGAACTATCGCGAGAACGAGATCCTAGCAGCTCACGAGCAAAAACCCAAACGGTCCATCCTCGGCACAGAAAACGGCCATGATCGCGCGCCATGGCTGGCTCTGCGCGATCATGCGCCCTACTCCGGCCAGTTTTTGTGGTCGGGCATCGACTACCTGGGCGAGGCGGGAAAATGGCCGAATATCAGCCGGCCGACCGGCCTGCTGGACCGCACAGCCCTGCCCCACCCGCGTGCCTGGGAACGCCAGAGCTGGTGGGTGACGGCTCCCACTGTGCATATCGCCAGGAGGGTCGCTGCGAGCGAGCGAGCTGTCATCGATCCAGGTTACGAGTCCGTTCCGCAGGCTATGCAACAGACTTTGCTCCTGGATTGGACTCCCCGGAACACCGCCGCGCACTCTGAATCGGTCGAGGTCTATACCAACTGCGAAGAGGTCGAGCTGCTTTTGAACGGCCAATCGCTGGGACGCCAGAAGCTGCACGCGGACGCTTCTCCGCTGACCTGGAATGTGCTCTATGCCCCCGGCTCCCTGAAAGCTGTTGGCTACAACCAGGGAAGCCAGGTAGCCGAGGATGAACTGCGCTCAGCGGGCAAGGCTGCGCGCATCGTGCTGTCGCCGGAACGCGCCACGGTGTCATCTGGCGGCGAAGATGCTGTGACCATTGTTGCAACCGCAGTGGACGAGGCTGGCGTGCCTGTACCAGACGCGGCCAATGAGGTTCAATTCACCGTCGCGGGCCCGGCCCAGATCCTCGCCACCGACAACGGAAGCAATACGGACCATGAGTCCTTCGTGGCTCCGCGCCGTCATCTATATGACGGCCGGGCTATCGCGATCCTGCGGGCGACTGCCTCATCGGGCAGCATCCGCGTTAACGCCTCGGCGGCGGGCTTGGCAGACGGCGAGACCCAGCTCACGGCGATTCCCGGCCGTTCTTGGGCCGTTGTGCGGGCGTTTTAGAGGAAAGTATTCAGCCAATTGAAGACGCCATTTCCATGGGATGGCTATCGGGGAAATCCTACAGCGCACGGCCCAACGGTCCTTCCGCGCTGCGGAAGGAGGCCTCCTGCTTGTCTGAGAGACAGGCGGGCTGACCTCTTTTTTTCACGCAACGGATGGAAAGAAAGGCTCTGGCTACCTGCGTCTATTTCCGCAGATAGTAAACGTATACTCGCAAGGAAATAATTTTTCTATTGACATTAATTCCTCGATTGACTTAGTTTCTTGGCGATGTCCAAGCTGATGCTAGGACTGGCTCAAAACCATTGATGGAGGCTCCTTTAGCAGGAAATATGAAAACAGATCGGTCTTTGAACAAAGTGCATGCCCGGCGCAAGCGCTGCGTAAGCTGGGCAAACGCGGTTGCACTCTTACTCGGGCTGGCAATTTGCCTGGGATGGGCGGCCCCGAAGGCTGCGGCGCAAACCGGTGGTGAAGGCGCCATCGTGGGCACGGTCAAGGATTCGACCGGCGCACTCATCGCCAACGCGACCGTCATCGCAACCAACAATGCCACGAACGTTGCCACAACACGTATTTCGTCGTCCGCGGGCTTCTATAGCATCACCCCTCTGCCTCCCGGCACATATAGCGTGGCGGTAACTGCCAAAGGATTCAAGACGCTCAACCAGGAAAACCTGGTTTTGGACGCTCTTCAGACACTGTCTTTCAATCCTGTGATGGTCGTCGGCGCGGCGACGGAAACCATGACCGTAACCGCCGCTCCGCCCGTGCTCCAGACAGAAGATGCCACTCTTGGCCTCACCATGGAGAATGAGACCTATGCAAATCTGCCGCTGCAGATGAACGGCGGGCAGCGCGATCCGACGGCGTTCGGAGTTCTCACACCAGGGTCGCAGGCTGCCAACAACGGGGGGCGGCTGCCCATCATCGGCGGAACCGGAAGTTATCTGGGGCAGCTCTATCTGGACGGCATGCCTGCGGAGACGGTTAGCCAGCAGGGCGATAACCGGCTGGTGTCTTTGAGCATGGACCTCGATGCCGTCGATCAGTTTCAGTTGGTCACCAGCTCGCCTCCGGCCGAGTACATGGGCGCCGGCGCCGAGAACTTCACCATGAAGTCCGGCGGCCTGAAGTATCACGGGCAGTTCTCGGATTTTGTGCGCAATACGGTCTTCGATTCATGGAACTTTACGGCCAAGGCGGCCACCACCCATAACGCGGCGGGTACTCTGATTCAGGCTCCCAAACCTGTGGAGCATCAGAATGAGATGTCGATCTCCGCCGGGGGCTTTGTTCCACATACAGCGCATAAGTTGTTCTTCTTTGCCGCCTATGACAAGTTCCACTATCGCAAAGGCGCCAACTATTCGCTCTATACCATTCCCACTACGCTGATGACGCAGGGCGACTTTACCGAGCTCCTTGGGAATCCGGGCGCCGGACTATCCGGAACGGCATCCCCGAATTCAGCTTTCCTGTACGATCCAACCTCTACCCAGTGCACCGGCAACGCCTGCACCCGGGCTGCCTTCCAGAGTACGAAGAATGGCCAGGCGACCAACAACATTATTCCTTCCAGCGAGATCTCTCCCATCGCAAAGGCCATGCAGTCGTTTCTGCCTGCGCCATCCAACTCCAGTACTCTTGTCAACAACTACCTTGGGGGCTATCCAGGCGGATTTGAAAATCATGCTACCGACTGGCGCGTCGACTTCGATCTCAGTTCCAAGCAGAGGATCTCGTCGGTCGGCGTAATCGGCGTTGAACACTACGTGAACAACTACGGAGCTCCGTTCCTGCCCCTGCCGTACATCGGCGGCGATCTGGCCTCCATCTATCCCAAAGACTTTGTTGTGGGTGACACGTATACGGTTTCGCCCAATCTGGTCAATCAGTTGAAGTACTCGTATACCCGATTCTTTCAGAACATCCAAGATGCCACGCAGGGCACTCCGGCATTCGCGCCGGCTGCCTTTGGAATGACCAACATTCCAGCGGGCCAGGCAGGGCAGGAGTTTCCGGGAGCCTCGTTTGCAACAACGGCGGCCTTTGGCACCGCTCTGCAAACCTGGACCGGCAATAGCAGCGCGATCTCAACCCAGCTCACGACACCGAACAACTATGCCATGACGGACAATGTACAGTGGCTCAAAGGGAAACATTCGTTTACCTTCGGCTTTACGTACCAATGGCAGGAGATCAATAACGCCAACCCGGCAACGTATAGCAGCGTTCTCGACTTCGCCTACAACGCCAACTCGACGGCCAATTTCGGAAAAGGCTCGAATGCGCTTACTACGGGCACAGCCGCCGCTCCTTCCGGCTATTCTTACGCCAGCTATCTGCTGGGCGCCATTGGAGGCTCGCCAAGCCTTGCACTCCAACCGGTCAGCGAACTGGGCGGAAGGTACAGGACAGTTTCGCCCTACGCAGAAGATGTCTACAAACTGACGCCGAAGCTGACCCTAGATATCGGCCTTCGCTGGGATTATCTGCCCCCGTTCCACGAAGTAAAGAATCGCTGGACTTTCCTCAATCCACTGATGAACAACCCGCTTACCAATACGCCCGGACTGCTGCAATTTGCCGGCAACTATGGCGGAGCGGCGGTTAGCTGCGGCTGCACGACGCCGGTGATGACCTACTGGAACAACTGGGGACCGCGCGTCTCCTTCGCGTATGAGATGAACCCCAAAACAGTCTTCCGCGCCGGCTTTGCGCAAGTGTTCTCCCAGGGGGGCGGCGTTGGCGGACGCGCCGGCGCCGCGGGCGGCACTGGGCAGACCGGTTTCAATATGAATGCCATCGGGCCGGCAGAAGTCACAACGGGCGCGGCGGCCGGGCCGTCTTTCTATCTGAACAACAGTCCCACCTTCACCACAGCGGGATTGGCGAACACCTCGATCTTCGGGGCGGGCTTCAGTTATCCCGCAGCTCCCACGCCGGGTGTTACGGCCGAGGAGCTGAACACAGGTAACTATCTGAACGGCTCTGGAAAATTCGTGACATCGAGCAGCGTTAACTATGCTGACCCCTATCTTTCCGGGCGCGCTCCAGAGATGGAGATGTATAACTTCGGCTTTGAACGGGGGATAACCGCCGACATGACGCTGGCAGTGAATTATATGGGCAACGAGAGCCATTTCATCATCAACTCCGGCAGCACCGGGACCAACGCGCGTGGATATTGGGTCAACCAACTGGACCCCAAATATCTTGTTGGGCTCGGCAGCGTTTTGGACAGCACCGGCAAGAAGCCTCTGCTGATAGCGGCAGCGACGCCGGCCAATGTGGCTATCCTCGAAAACAACATGCCGGGCTCACCGAATCCCGCGTTCTTTCAAAGCGCAGCCGCGGTGAACAGCGCGGCAACCATTGGACAGATGCTGGTTGCATTTCCGCAGTACGGCAACATAAGCTCCAGTTCGCCTTCCTACAACGGCGATACGTGGGGCAACGTAGGTAACTTCAGCTATAACTCGCTACAGATCACGCTCAACCAGCGCATGAGCCATGGGCTGACGTTCAATGTGAACTACACCTTCTCGAAGAACATCGGCGATGACGGCAGCTTCCGGAGCGGCTTCAACATTCCGGCAGGCGCAGTCTCCAACAGCACTAAGGCATGGCATCAAGACCGCATCGATCGCTCGTTGACAGTGATCTCGATCCCCAACAGCCTGCACGCATTTGGCGTGTATCAACTGCCTTTCGGCAAGGGGCATATCGGCAGCGACTCGCGCCTGGCGCGCTGGGCGGCGGGCGGATGGCAAATATCGGGCATCTATGTCATTAACCAGGGAACGCCGATGGCTGTCACCTGGTCGGGATGCGCCTCAGCAAGCTACCCGGGCCAGGGCCAGTGCATGCCGGACCTGAACCCGAACTTCACAAGCAAATCCGCCCACATCAACGGGAAGTGGGGAAGCGGCCCCAATGGTTACAACACATGCAACCTGGGCATCAACGCGCTGGGTCAAACCGGCTGCAAGGCCATTCAATACGTGGATAACACTGCGTTCCAGCAACCCCAGGACATCGCTGCTCCCGCGGCGATTACCGCAGGCTCGCACCAGTACCTGCTTGGGAATGCGCCTCGAACAAGACCGTTCGAGATGCGCAATCCGTATACCTGGAATCTCGACACCGGCTTGCGGCGCACTTTCCCAATCCACGAGAGCGTTAATTTCGTGTTTGAAGCAGATTGCCTCAACACATGGAACCATGTGACCTTCGGCGGTCCCAGCGGCAGTTGGGCCTCTGGATCGGCTTCCTTTGGCACCATCACCGGCGTATCCAGCACGTATCCTGCGCGCGACTTCCAGTTCGGCGGACACCTCAACTTCTAACCAACAAGCTCCCGGCTTGCCTCCGCCGCTGTGCATCGCGGCGGAGGCACCAGGGCGCAGAGCCCCCAAGCGAATCCATTCCAGGACGGCTTTCTGCCACCAATCCCAACCTGCGTCTGTTCGCATGCTGCGAAGTCAAGCGCCTTCCCATCGTGCCGCGAAGGCGCTCTTTTCTTCGTAGATCGAATTCAGCCTGGACGAACAAACACTTGGAATCGGCGCGAATTGGGAAGCAAGTATATTTCAATTCGCACGAAATTTCTGTTTTACGCCAGGCCAGGCCTTGCGCATCATTTTCAACCCGAGGGCGGAATCGGAGGCAAGTTCCCCCCGATTCCGCCCTCGGGTTGTTTTTATTGACAGATTAGTAACATAAATGCGCTGCTGAATGCGCCAGATTTTGCGCGTCTTCGCGACGGCAATACAGGGCTGGAGTGGCGCTTATCTCCATTAAAAAATCGTTTTAGTTATGAGTGTACAACCTTTGTGGGAGAATCGAAAACCATTCTTCTATTGACATTTGCTATCCGCGTACCGTAGCTTGGATCGGTGGTCTGAACACGGCTTGCGCTGCGCCCAAAACGTTGCGCGACCACCATCACTGACGGAGGCTTTCCAAGGGAGATATGAAAACAAACACATTTGCCGGCACATTGAATGTCAGGCGCAAGCGCGGCAGCATCTGGGCCAGCGCAGCAACGATCGTACTCGGGCTGGCAATCTGCCTGGGGTGGGCGACTCTACAGGCCGCAGCTCAAACCGGTGGCGACGGCGCAGTTGAAGGTACCGTGACAGACGCCACGGGAGCGGTGGTTCCCGATGCTACGGTCACCGCGACCAACGTTGGCACCAATGTTGCGACGTCGCGCACTACAACAGGCGCTGGCTATTACAATATCGCGCCCCTCATTCCCGGCAACTATAGCGTTACGGTGGTAGCCAAGGGATTTGAAACGTTCAAGCAGGAAAACCTGATCGTCGACGCCATGCACGTGAGCGGCCTCAACATAACGCTCAAGGCCGGCGCGGAGTCTCAGACCATCATCGTAACGGCTGCTCCGCCTGCCCTGGAAACGACCAACCCGACCCTCGGCGGCACCATGGAGAACGACGTTTACATGGAACTGCCGCTTCTGGTGAACGGCAACCAGCAGCGCGATATTACGCAATTCTCCAACTTGCTTCCAGGCGCGCAACTCAACCCCGGCGGCCGGTCCTCGGTTGTCAGCGGCACGGCACAACGCCTCGGTGAAGTGTATCTGAATGGTATTCCGCTGACCACCATCAGCCAGCAGGGCGATAACCGTCCCATCTTCAACCTGGTTCCCATGGAGTCCATCGACCAGATCCAGGTGGTGACCAGCAGTGCGCCGGCCGAATATCAGGGCGCTGGACTGGAAAACTACACGCTCAAATCCGGCACCAATAAATATCACGGCACGGTCGCCGACTTCATCCGCAACACGATATTCGACTCCTGGGGATTCTCCGCGCCCTGGGCTACCGTGACCAACCCAACCACGGGAGCAAAAGGCTTTCAGAACGCCGTAGGCTCAAAGCCTGTTGACCATCAGAATGAGTTGGCTATCAGTGTTGGCGGCCCCATCAGCATTCCATTTCTCTTCAACGGCCACGACAAGCTGTTCTTTTACGGAAGCTATGACAGAGCGCACACACGCTCCGCTCCGGTCTACGGCGCTGACACCCTGCCAACCAATCTCATGCAGAAGGGCAACTTTTCGGAATTGCTTCCTACGACGAACGCGACCAATCCGGCGTCCGTTGGTCTAGGCAATGCATTAGGCGTCAACTATCCAATTTACGATCCAACCTCATTGGCAGCTTGCACTGCAAACAACTTTACAGGAGCGCCCTGCCGCTATCAATATGGATTTGGCCCCGGTGTCGGCAAGGGTACCTCTACCTCCCTTCCGGGAAACCCTGTGCCGCTTGGCCCAGGCGCGCCCCCCAATGTGATTCCGGCTTCGCAACTTTCTCCCATCACCCAGGCAATGCAGTCGTTCCTGCCGTCGCTGACCAATCCCACCACCGGCGTCATCACCAACAACTATATTGGCGGCATCCCCAGCGGATATGACAACTGGCTTTATGCCGGCCACATCGATTACAACATCTCGCAGAAGCAGAGATTGTCGATGAGCCTGACCGGCGGTAACCGCCATGCGGTGCCATATACCGTAGGTACCGCGAATCTCCCTGTGCCGTATCTGGCTGCCACGATTTCCACGGTTGCGGGGCACTGGGCTGACATCGAGCACACGTACACCATCACTCCTAATCTGATTAACCAGTTCAAGTATGGCTACTCGAACTTTGGCGGCCCGCCGACGCAGAACAATACCGAGGGAATCGCCAAGTATGAAGCCACAACCCTCGGCATCACGGGTCTTCCCGCGGGGCAAGCCTCAGACGAATTCCCAGGCGTCAGCTTCGCTGGCTCCAACCAGCCGACCAACTGGTCCCAGCCAGACGTCACCTCGACCACGGTCAGCAATTCCCTAACTCTGGTAGACAATCTGCAATGGATCAAGGGGAAGCATGCCATTACCGCAGGCTTCGAATTGCAATGGCTTGAGTTGCAGCTAAGCACAGCCGACGGCCCCTCCACCCCGATTACCCTGGCCTTTGGGCTCAACGAAACGGCCCAGGTGACCGGCACCACTTATGGAACAGGAACCGGTTTCGCCTATGCCAGCTATATGCTGGGTGCGGTCGCAAGCAGCGGCAATACCTTGCAGACGGTTGCGGAGTACGGAGGCCGCTATCGCCCCATGGCGCCTTACTTCCAGGACGACTACAGGCTCTCGCGCAAGCTGACCTTGAATCTCGGTGTGCGCTGGGATTACATTCCCACCTACCATGAAGTGAAGGACCGCTGGGGCTTCCTGGCTCCAAACGTAACCAATCCGTACACCGGTAATATGGGTGTATTCATGTACGCGGGCAGCACGGGTGGCTCAGGTATCAGCATTGGGAACCGCACGCCTGTGCAAACCTACTGGAAGAATTGGGGCCCGCGTGTGGGCTTCGCCTATCAGTTGAACGACAAGACTGTGATCCGCGGCGGCTTCGGCACTCTCTACTCTCATGCGGGCGGCACGGGCGGCGCGGGCGGCGCGGGCACGGGCACAAGCAACAGCGGCTTTACCACCCCGGTCACGTTGCCCTCTGCCGGCACCGGCGCGACGGCCGGCCCCAGCTTCTACCTCAACAACAATTCGGGCTTTAGCCAGCAGAACACCAACTACGGCGGCCCTGCCTTTGTCCTGCCTACGCCAACCGGCCCAACCGCCGCGGTTCAGGGCTTGAACGTTGGCAATTACATGGGCAGCGCCGGATTTGTACAAGCTGGCGGCGCACCCGGCTACCCCGATCCGTATCTCGCGGACCGCGCACCGGAGTTCAATTTCTTCAACTTTGGCATCCAGCGCGAGCTGACTAAGAACATGACCATCTCAGTGAACTACGGTGGTTCGCAAAGTCACTTTATCGCTGGCGCCAACACCATGCGTGGATTGCAGTCGGGTGGAATCAATCCAACCTACGCGCTCGCTCTCGGCCAGGGCACTTATGGACCTGGTGGAGTTGGTACTGGACTACTCTCGTTGCCTGCTACAGCCGCCAACGTCGCGGCGGCTCAGGCCTTGATGCCTGGCTGCTGCGCCGCGCCGTATCCCGGCTTCACGGCTGCGGCAAGCGACACGACCAAAGGTTCCAAAGGGCCTACGAACGCAACCATCGCTCAGGGGCTGAAATGGATGCCGCAGTACTCCGGCACAACAGACACTTGGGCCAACGTTGCGAACGCAAATTACAATGCGCTACAGGTTACTCTCAACCAGCGTTTTTCCCATGGGTTGACTTTTACGGTCAACTACACCTACTCGAAACAGATGGATGACGCAGGCACTAACCGCAGCGGGTTTGCCATTCCGGCAGCTGCAGTTCGCAGCGGAAAAGCCTGGAACCAGAACCGCATCGACTATAGTTTGAGCACACTGAGTGAGCCCCAGCAGTTGGCCGCATTCGGCGTCTACAAGCTTCCCTTTGGCAAGGGCGGAATCGGCGCGGATCACTTCCTGGTGCGCGCCATTCTGGGTGGATGGGAAACCTCTCACATCATGCAGTATGTTTCTGGGCCGCCGCTGACGCTCAGTGACAGCAACTGCGTAACGACGGGCCAAGGCACCTGCATGCCCGATGTCAATCCCAGTTACACAGGCGGGAAGAACGGCATCCGCCAGAGCGGGAAGTGGGGCGCAGGTGTCACCGCGCTGACACTTGGATCCATCTCCTATGTCAATGGGTTAATCAACAATTCGACCGCAGGTAATGGTTCGGGCGGTACTGTCGGTGTTGGTGTTCCCTGCGCCAGCAGCATCACGCCGTTCTGCAATGCCCAGCCCTTGATGATCGGCGATGCGCCGCGCACTGGGGCATTCGGACTGCGGGCTCCCAATACATTCCGCTTGACCAGCGGTATTCGGCGCAGTTTCGACCTTACCGAGAGGACAAAGTTTGTCTTTGCGGTGGATTGCCAGAACGTCACCAATGCCGTTACCTTCGGAATGAACGCGGGTAATTTGCAAATTCCGACGAATGTCAGTACCGGAACATTTGGAACTGTCAACAATGCCAGCGCAGATAGCCGCGACTTCCAATTCTCAGGAAGACTTAGCTTCTAAGCTGTAACCGATTCACTAACACCGGCTCAGGCAGACGCGGAATTTCCGCACCGCCGGAGCCGGATTCATTTAGAATCCTTGCTTGAGGAAACAGTATGTCGATTCCATGCAAGGTACTTATGCTCGCCGCTGGGGCGAGCATTTTTATGTTTGGGCAACAGCGGTTGGCGATGGCGCAGCATCAGCCCTCAGCCAAGGAACAGGCAAATATTGCCAACAATGAAAAGCGCCACTTTGGCGACGCTCCGGACAATCCCGGCCCGATCGCCAGGGATCTATCGTATTCAACTAAACCCGCGGCAGTGGCCAAGGCGATGCGCAAAGTGGCGGACTGGCAGCTCGCAGTGGCTCAGCCTAACTTTGACCGCATCTGGACCTGGAGCGCGCTTTATACCGGATTCATGGCTGCTTCCGACTCGCTGGGCGACCCGAAATACCGCGACGCCATGCTGGCCATGAGCCAGAAGTTCGATTGGCAACTGCGCTCTCACCTGCCCAACGCCGACGACCAGAGTATTGGGCAAACCTATCTGGAGTTGTATCTGCTCAAGAAAGACCCCTCCATGTTGCAGCCGACGCAGAAAGAACTGGATGCGATCCTAGCCGCTCCTCGAACCTCGACGATTCCGGGCAAGGAGATCGCATGGTGGTGGTGCGATGCGCTCTTCATGGCGCCCCCGGTGTGGTCGCGGATGTTTGCCGCCACCGGCGACCGCAAATACGTCGACTATCTCGACGAGGAATGGGCCAAGACCTCCAGCCGGCTTTACGACACGCAGGAGCATCTCTATGCGCGGGATTCCAGTTATTTGACGCGGACAGAGGCCAACGGAAAGAAGATGTTCTGGTCGCGCGGAAACGGGTGGGTCATGGCCGGAATCATCAGAACTTTGAAATACCTGCCGGCAGACGACCCGGCTCGGGCGAAGTACATCGCGCAGTTACAGGAAATGGCTGCGCGTGTTGCTAAGCTTCAAGGGCCGGACGGTCTTTGGAGAGCCGGCCTGCTCGACCCTGACGACTACGACCTGCCAGAGTTGTCGGGATCGGCATTCTTCACCTATGCGCTGGCAGCAGGCGTGAAGGAGGGAATCCTAGACAAAAAAGTCTACCAACCCGTGATCAAGAAGGCCTGGGCCGGACTGCTTCACCACGTCTATGCCGATGGGCGGTTGGGCTGCATTCAGCAGACGGGCGCGGAACCGGCGCCCTTCAAGGCCTCCGCGAGTTACACCTACGGCGTGGGCGCCTTTTTGCTGGCGGGGAGCGAGATCCGCCAGATGCACGGTCATTCCGCGGGACGGTGAGAGCCGATCTGGAAACTCCGGTAAAGCTTTCTATCTGCCGGAATCGGGCTTCACTGCCTGCCCTTTCGCCGAGAGATAGCGCACAAGCGGATTTCCATCCAGAGCTTTGAGGCCAGCTACCACGGATTCCGCGTTTAGTTCAGCACCGGCCCGGCTGGTGTGCGTATGCGGGTCGGCAAACAGAGGTTCCACCTGCGCTTCGCCAAGGGCATCGTAGCGGCGCGCAACGATCTCGTTGAGGTCGACAAACGGAACCTTCTCCGCGGTTGCTACCTGCCGCGCCCACCCGCCATAGTTATCCGCATTGCGCACAACCTTGCCATCCTGCCAGATCTTGCGCGGGATAGGCGAGCAAACTATCGGAGTTGCGCCCTTCGCAAGAGTGTCGGCTACATACTTGCGCATGTACCAGCCATAGGTATGCACCACCTCATGCTTCTTCGTGATGGGGTTGTCGATCTCCTTGATTTCGTCGCCTACGCCAGGCAATGTTCCACGCGCGCGGCTGGTGTCGTCGAGCGGCCCAGGGTCGTTGTGCCCAAACTGCAAGAGAACAAAATCCCCAGGCTTGAGAAGCGCGAGAAGCTCATCCCAACGTCCCTCGGTGATATACGTGCGGCTACTGCGCCCGCCGATGGCGCGATTGACGACGTTGATTTTAGAGGCGTCGTAGAAATCGACCAGCGGTTCGCCCCACCCCCACTGGCCACCCGCGCCGTCTGCCTTGCCATTGCGCACCGTGGAGTCGCCCACTAGATAGACAGATGGCAAACTTGGATCTTTTGCCGTCGGCAAGGGAGGCCTTACGGCTGTGCCTGGATCGGTAGCCTGGCTAGGGCTTCCGATGACTGCGCCCGGCGTCTGTGGCTGCGCCTGTACAGTTGACTGAGGAGGAGGTGCAGGCAACGCATTCTGTGCTCCCGCCCTCAGACAAGAAAGTGAAACAGCAACAAGACCATATACTGCAATGCACGTCTTCATTTACCGGAATCTCCCTTCCTGATCTTAACAATGCAGGTGGACTTAGCTGCTATTTCGGCTCGCCGTACGGCACATCCTTCGTGCTTTTCGCGGTGGAGTCGTCGGAGTCGGCGAACTCCGGTTTGCTGCCGTCGGCTGTCTTGATGTTGCTGTCGGTTAGGGTCCAATTTTTGATATTCGCAATCGTACCTGCGGTGGCGGCCTCAATGTCCAGATGGTCGAAGTGGAAATCGTCGAGTGTGGCGTTTGGATAAGCAGCGACATTGAAGGCGCTTTTCGCGCTGGTGGCCTTGATGTTCCAGATATGGACGTTGCCGAAATGCGGTAGCCCCTGCTGCTCCGGGACTTTGGTGGTGAGAGTCACCCAGTAGGAGGGAATTCCCTTCACGCCGTCTGGCAGGGTGGCGTAGCTGAAACTCGGATTCCAGTTCATAGTGATGTGAATCGGGATGGCGACGCCTTCGAGCGTGAGATCGTGGATGCGAATGTCCCTGCCATAACCGCCGCGCGTGTGAGCCGACTTGAAAAGCACGCCGGATGGAACGCCGCTGAGCGCGGTGATGTTGTAGACCTCGATGTTGCGGAAGCCCCCAGAGGTCTCGCTGCCAAAGGTGATGGCCGCGGCCCCGCGGCGCACAATGCAGTCGTGGACCACAATGTCCTCGGCGGGCCGGTTGACACGCAAACCGTCGGAGTCGCGTCCAGCCTTCAACACCAGCGCGTCGTCGTTTGCGTCGATGTCAGCGTGTTCCACCAGAACCTTGCGCGAAGAGTCGATGTCGATCCCGTCGGTGCTGGGGCCTTTGCCGCCCTCATTGTTGTGGATGGTCACCCCGTCCACGTGAACATCGTGCGAGTAGAGAATCTGAACGGTCCAGAAGCCGGAACGCTTGAGCAGAATGCCGCCGCCCAACTGGATATTAGACGAATTTTGAATCAGAATCAGGCGAGGCCTGCGCGCGTCATAGTCCGAGGCCCAGCGCAAACCCTTCGGCTCATAGATGGCGCGAAGATCCCAATAGGATTTCCACCAGATGGGGCCGTCGCCATCGATGATGCCCTTGCCGGCGATAACGACGTTGTGCTGGTCGCGGACGTTAATGAGGGCCGCTGGCCAGGTCATCTCGATACCCGCAATGCGGGTGGGAAGCATCGGGTAGTCCTCCAGCTTCTCTGAACCGACCAGAGTGACGCCCTCGGGAACTTCGAGAGTTACACCTGATTTAAGAAACAGCGAACCAGTCAAATAGGTGCCAGGCTTTAAGGTAACTGTCCCGCCAGCGGCCGCTGCAGCATCGATTGTCTTTTGCAAGGAAGCGGTTTCGAGAGTTACTCCGTCGCCCTTCGCCCCGTAGTCATTGCCCACAAATGTCTTTGGCGCTGCGTATGCTGCGCAACCGGTGAGCAAGCTAAGCACAATGCCGGCAATCCATCGAGTTAGGATGTTCATTTGCTCCTCTGTTCTTCAAGGTGGATGGGGCCGAATAGCCCTGAGGGGATAGGTTTCAAATTGTCCATGTCTTGCGGATCGAAGCGCCGGCCATACTTGGCTCGTAATGCAGTGTAATCGCGCGGCGGCTGGCCGGCCAGAAGGTTGATCGCGGTGTTATAAACGCGCACTTCGATGCGATTTTCGCTGCTGTGAACAAGCTTTGAGATGTCGATTCGGTAAGGCGGGTGCCAGAGCGAGCCAGCCCGTTGACCGTTGACAAATACGATGGCTGCTTCCCGAATCGGTGGTTCCAGAAGAGCGCTCATACCCGAAGCATTGGGCCGCCGATTGTCGGTGATCGGGTTTCCTGCTCCAAAGTCGAGGAAGATTCGCACACCTTTTTTCGGAGCGCTGGTAATCGAAACGCTGCGCGTGTAGACCGCTTCGCCGGAGTAATACAGCTTCCCCGGAAGTTCAGTCCACGATGTCAGATTCGCAAGAACCAGAGGCTGTGTCCCATCGGAAAAGCGAACCTGCCAGCCAGTGCTCAAATCGGAGAGTTGCACTTCGCCGGGTTTCGGAGATTCCTCGGCAACTTTCTCCTTTTCCTTGGACCCATCTTCAAACCTGTCTTTCAGAACGAAGACTCTGGATTCATAGGGCGCGAGCGTGAGGGGAATGCGCGCGCCGGAGGTCTGTGAACCGGACTGGAGAACCTCACTGCCATCAGGATTCCACGCCACCACTGCAGCCCGAGTCGAGCGGAACCGAATGCTCCCGTCGATGGGCTGATTGCCCGTGTTAACCACAAAATAAATATCGCTATCGGCAAGCCTGCGATGAATGAAGCCAAGGCCGGCTGTCTGGCCCGATGCGTCCAGGTCCGGCGGCAGTGCGTGGTGCAATGCATCCGGAAGGTCGGCGGGCGAGTTGACGAATACGCCATGGTGGCCATCTGCCCGGAAAAGCAGCTCCGAGAGCCCGGCGATCTCACCGGAAGCGTTCTCGTCCATCAGGCCCGGTCCGAGCGATGGAAGTCTTTCAACAGCAATCACCTTTCCAGATGTGGCAGCGTAACTCTCTATCTTCTTGTAAGTTCCCAGCGGAACCCTGTTGGTCGGTGGAAGGATCAAAATAGGGTAGGGAATAGCCCCAAGTCTTTCGATGGTCGCCGCGTCAATGTAATCGATGTTATAGCCTGCATCGAGGATCGCAGTCATCAGGGCAGGCGTGACCCTCTTTCTCATCTCATCGGTTACGGAGACGTGGCCGGGAGTAAAAGCGGCCTGTGCGTCATCTTCGGGGAGAAGAATCGCGATGTCGTTGGCTGCGTTGCCTTGGCGCAATAGCCAGCTAACCCGCTGTAAGTACTTGGTAACATCGGGCATGACTGGAAACCACGGATTGTGCGAATTAAAGACCGCTGCCGCGTACAGCGACCAGCCCGGCTCACCCGCTCCAGGCGGAGAATATGGGTACCCATGTCCGACAAACTGGTTGATGCCAAGCAGGAACATGCGGTCGGCCTCGGCCTTCATGTCAAGGGGGGTTGCGCGGAACGCGGGCGAATGAAGCCACGTCCACGTTTCGGCTGAGGTAACATTGCGGCCATAGAGATGACTGGCGGAGCTTGCCCAGCGGGTGAAAGAAAAGGTCCGCCATTGCGGGCCTTCGCCCTCCGGCAGGTTGGGCACGGATTCGTCGGCCAGTGTAACTGCCGGCTCGCCATAAGTCTGCGACCGGAACAATGTATGATGGGCTTCGGCGTACTGCGTAATCGGAGCGAGGTAGTTATCGCGCATAAGATCGGAAAGCGTCTGGCCCCAATCGTGGCGGATGGCTTCAGCTTCTGGTGTGCCGCCGGCCAGCAACTCGGGGAGGTGAGGAATCAGGTCGTAGCCGCGGCGCTTTTGGAACTCCGCAGGTAAGTTTGAGGTCCAATCGGAGCCATACACTTCAAGCGAATCGGAAAAGACGGAATAGGGCGGGTGGTCGCCAAATGCGTTGAGCAGAGGCGTAGCCACATCGGCCAGATGTTCGTCGATGGCGGCGCGAGAAAAGTGGTCCAGCACATAGCCTTCAGCGCCCGCAGCGGGGCGCTTGACGGTTTGCTGCGTATGGCTGGCGATAAAAAAGAGAGCAGTCCGAGAACCCGCGGCCACTGGGATGGAACCGGAAGCTGGATCGAAGCGCACTGCTGAGGCAGGGTCAAAGGATTTTTCAGTGCCGGTGACCGAAAATGCGGCAATCAAGCTATCGCCGGCCGCGAGTTTGGGAGGGGTTAAAGTTGCAGAAGTTATAGGAATGAAAATAACTTTGAGCCGCCCTGCTGCCAGGTCGATTGTTGTCTTCGGGCCGCCGTACGGCCAGCCGCTACCGAGTGTGATATCGGTGCGCAAGCCGAGCGACCGAGCAGTTTTGTTGGCAAATGCTACATCGTCGAGAAACTCCGGCGACAAATATTGCAGGGTCTTGATGCCTTTCGATTCATCGTCGAGCATCAAGGGATAGACGGGTTGAATCTCTACGCCACCGATGCCGGCGCTGCGCATGGTCTCCAGTTCCGTCTGGAGTTCTTGCTTGGTTACTGCAGGGCCAAACCACCACCAGCGCATCATAGGCCTGGCATCATCCGGTGGTTTCAGAAAGCTTTGCCGCAAACGCTGGCTGGAACCTTGCGCAAACAAGAGTGCCGAGAGTGAGAACAAAAGCGCGAAGCCTCCGAATGAGCGCAGTGCGGAGGAGTGGCAGGAATGTTTGGGAATACAAATCCGATGTGTCATAGACTTACTCCTGTTTGCCGGTCTCAAGTAACTCAAGCCACTCCGGCCCTAGCGGCGACATCAAACTGAATCGATCTAACTAAACCTGGGGAACCTTCATGACGTTGGCGGTTTTGGGTGGAATGGGAGTCGCTGGCAAATCGAAGGTTGTCTCAGGATCTGGCTTGGACGGGTCAAAGTCGCGTATATCTTTCGTAAGCAACTTGCGGAGAGGGAGCTTGGCTTCGCGGATGCCATGCACGATGCACCGCGCCAGTTCGTAGGCTCCATATTTGTTGAAGTGCGTGTCGTCGCTGATGGCCTGGGTCTGGTTCGGGTAGGCGTTGGCGGGGTAGTGCATAAATGCCTTCATCGAACCATCGGGACCCATGGCTTCAAAGAGGGTCTTGCTCATGGCGTTGAGGTCGATGAGCGCAGCGTGCTGGGCTGCGGCGACCTCTCGGACGGCATCGGGATAGCCGGCGAGAGAATTGGTGATCTTGCCGTTGTCGTCAAAGGTCCGGCGGTTCATACCGGTTACCAGCACAGGGACCGCCCCTTTGGCGCGGGCCTGCGCGATATAGATGGCCAGCAGTCTCTTATAGTCGTCGATAGAAACCGCGTTGGGCTTTTGATCGTTGTGGCCGAACTGCATGAAGAGATAGTCGCCCGGCTGGATGAGGGACATGACTTTGGCAAAACGCTGCTCGCCCTCAAAGCTCTTGATTGTTTCACCTGACTCAGCGTGATTGGCAATTACGATGCCGGGGCGAAAGAAGCGGGGAAGCATCTGGCCCCATGCGGCCCATGGTTCCACATCCTGATCCACCACGGTGGAATCTCCGGCTAGATAGACGGTCGTCTCTTTGATGGGTGTTATCGAGATTGATCGAAAGCTGGGATGATCGCCATTGAATTCAAGAGTTAGCTTGTTATCCCAATCCAGGTTGCCGATCTCCCGGGGCTTGAGCTTGACACGATGAGTCGCGTCACCGGCGATCTCCGGCACGCGGATATTTATGTCAACTTCGTACTTGAAGGATGCCCCGGCCTTGAGTGCGACTTTCTCAAGCACCAGCCGGCGCGCTTCCGCCCAGACGGTTGTTGTCGAGGGCTGGTCTGCGCCAAGAACCACCGTGACTCGGTAACTTCCTTCAGGCAGTGCGATGGAGAAGAAGAAAGGATTGTCGCTGGAGCAGGAGTTTCCTCCTACCTCTGGCACCGTATTCAGATCGAAGCCCGCCGCCGTTGCAGTGTAAAGAGAGCTTGCGGTGAGCTGCACGGAATCCGAATGAGCTTTTCCGCAAGTAAATTGTTGAGCATGAGCGGCAAGCCCGCCAGCAAACAGGCATAAAAGGACTATGTGTTTCAAGACAGCTCCATACAAGTGATGAGATTAATTCGTATCGAAGTTCAGGCGGTAAGGCGAAGTGCCCTAGCCGCCTATCCTGGTTTTTCCACACCATCTAATGGGTGGGTGTTGGGTTATCGGGTTGAAGCTGTTTCGCGAGGTCCGGCGTGGACTGGATCTCCGAGGCTGGTGGATTGTCGGCCTTCGCAACTTCGACCCCGAAAACATAACTTCTGCCGAACATGTTACTCGTGAATATGACGAGTTTCTTGTCGGGGGAGAAGCGGACGTTGGGTTCCAGCCGGTAGTTATGGTGAGACATGTTAACGAGATGCTCTGAATGGAAGACTCCAGGCTGCCAGAAGCCGGGATCGTTGAGGGTTCCAGGCCCGGTCTTGAGCAGTTGGGGATAGAAGAGTTCGATCCACTCGCCGTCGGGAGCCTTGGCCACTTGGCCGGGATCGCCGCCGTCGCCGGTGAAGAGAGTTTCGTCCTGAGTCAGGTTGAAGTGAATCGACCACTCATTGCGTTGCATGTGATAAGCAACACGCTTGTGAGTTTCTAAGTTATAACCGGCAAGAAAAAAATCATCACCCTTGGGAAATTGCCAGTCATACCAGATGGTTTTTCCGTCCAGGCCCCAAAACTCGTGGCCGGCAATCTCCATCGCCATCGTGCGCTTGTGAATGAGCCGGTTGTGCGTGCCATCGGTATGGATCATCCAGATGCGATCGACCTTTTGCCACGGGCCTTCATGGCAATACATGAGCAGGGTCGGATCGACCGGCGAGAAAAGCATGTGCCCAATCCAATCGGTGGAGTGAAGCAGAATAGTGACTTTGCCGGTCTTCAGGTTGATGGTATAAAGCACAACGGGGATGCGGGCCGCCAGACGGCGCTCCATCATCTCGCCCTTGCCTTCGGGCTGTACGAGGTTTCCCGCTTGAGGCGGAGGAGTTTTGCCGGGAGCAGTTGGTGGCGGCGCGGGGCGGTTTTGCCCATACTCTTTGTCGGCGTCAGCCTGCGTCGCATCGTACGTGCCAACGCCCAGCGTCTCGTCTGCGTTGATGGTTGCTACGCTGGCGCGCGGAGGCAGAGTTACAAGCTTAGTTACTTCGCCGGTGTAAACATCGGCCTTGTAAACGGTGCTGAGATGAGTGGCTGGGTCCATCTTGGAAAAGAAGACCGAATTCGTTTTTCTACCGACGACAATGGTGTGGATGCCGTACCGGAACAAAGCACGGTTACCGGGCGCCGCGTCCGCAGGAGGCGGCAGGTTGGGGACTACAAGCCGGGTTTTGTAACTGGCCAGGTCCAGCGCATGGATGCCATCCGGGGCGTTATAGACCATCTGCTTGCCGTCGGGAGTGAAGGCGTTCACGTTGAAATAGAAGCCTGACGAGCCGGGCTCATCGGAAAGGCGAATAACGCGATGGCCAGTGTCCTTATCGACCCACGTGACGGGCAGGTTCTGGGCCAGAGCCAGCGGCGACAATGTAGTGGTAAGGGCGACGACCGACAAAACGGATCGAGAGATAGACACTGCGCACTCCTTTGAGTTGAGATCGAAGCGGTAATTCCGGATCAGTCAAGGCGTGCATCGACTTAAACCACCGCGCAACGATTTATACATCCTGTGAGTCGAATTGGCAACTTCTTTCCTATTGGAAAGGCGGACGGTAGGCAGCCTGTGGTGCAAGTGCTTGCGCCTCAAGGTTATGTGACGACTGTAACGTTGAGAAAGACGCTTGCAACGATTGATGTGAATCAATTGCGGTGGTTCAATTGGAGAAGAATACGTTGCGAACCGTTTGCTTGGCTGCGCCTATCGGATCGGGCCGGGCAACGCAGATGCGGAATATGGGACTTCGACTTTCCGCGACGCATGAACGTGCCGCGCTCTCCCTTTATACTGAGGTGTTTGTCAAAAGCGGGCGCGCAGGCCGGGAAACGGCCAGTCGCCAGGGAACAGGGCCCCGGACACAGGAGATTCTTCGCCGGGGCAGAGGGAGCGAGCAGTGGCGCAGGCGGAGATCGGGATTATCGGCGGCAGCGGGCTTTACTCGATGCCGGGTTTCACCAACGTGCGCGAAGAGACAGTGGAGACGCCGTTTGGCGCGCCGTCGGATAGGTTTGTTTTGGGCGAGCTGGAGGGCCGCAAAGTGGCCTTTCTGGCGCGGCACGGGCGTGGGCACCGCATTCTGCCCTCGGAGCTGAACTTCCGGGCCAACATTTATGCCTTCAAGAAGCTCGGCGTGGAGCGCATTGTCTCCGTATCGGCCGTGGGCTCGCTCAAGGAAGAACACAAGCCGACCGACTTCGTCATTCCCGACCAGTTCATCGACCGGACATTCCATCGCATCTCCACATTCTTTGGGGAGGGGATTGTGGGCCATGTGGCCTTTGGCGATCCGGTCTGCGCGACGGTGGCCAAGGCCGCGGCTGAGGCCTGCGCGGCGGTGGGCGTGGTGGGCAAGCTGGGCGGCACCTACGTTTGCATGGAGGGCCCGCAGTTCTCAACCAAAGCGGAGTCGAAGCTCTATCGCAGTTGGGGCGCGGACGTTATTGGCATGACCAATCTGCAAGAAGCCAAACTG
>Ga0302319_10006967_pt1 | contig 22308 bp, 16 predicted proteins | sample Bog_T0_2_FD_203319 | JGI IMG/M metagenome (GOLD analysis project Ga0302319, IMG submission 203319) | Peat permafrost microbial communities from Stordalen Mire near Abisko, Sweden - Bog_T0_2 | ecosystem: Environmental > Terrestrial > Soil > Wetlands > Peat | place: Sweden: Abisko, Stordalen Mire... | reverse complement strand
TGCCCAGGGCGACTACGGCGTCGCCTTTTGGATGATTCCCAAGGGCACCGACGTACCCACCCTCCGACTTGACATCGACGCGGTGCTCGCGAGCGTCGGTCTTCAAAGCATCGGATGGCGCGACGTGCCCGTCAATTCATCGATCCTCGGTCCGACGTCGGCGAGCAGCGAACCTGAGTTCGTGCATCAGTTGATCACGAGGAGCGATCCCACGGCGGACTTGGAACGCTCCATGTTCGCCGCGCGAAAGGTGCTCGAGCACCAGTTCGATATCTACGCCTCGTCGTGCTCACCCAACGTGCTGATTTTCAAAGGAATGCTCTCCGCACCCCAGTTGCGACACTATTTCGACGACCTACACAACGAGTTGCTCACGTCCGCTATTGCCGTGGTGCACAGTCGGTTTTCGACCAACGTGCTGCCACGCTGGGACTTGGCCCAGCCATTTCGTTACATCTCGCACAATGGTGAGATAAATACCGTGCGCGGCAACCGAAATTGGATGACGGCGCGCGAGACAACCCTGAAGAGCCCCCTGCTTCCGTTGCCCGTCGAACAGTTGACGCCGATCATCACCGAGAACATGAGCGATTCGGCCAGTTTCGACGAAGTCGTCGAGCTTCTCGTGCAGTCGGGTCGATCGCTTCCGCACGCCATTTTGATGATGATCCCCGAGGCGTGGGAGCGTTCAACGGCGATGAGTGCCGAACGGCGCGACTTCTATCGCTACCACGCCGCCCTGATGGAGCCGTGGGACGGCCCCGCGTCAGTGTCGTTCTGCGACGGAAAGGTTGTCGGCGCGGTATTGGACCGCAATGGACTGCGACCCGCGCGCTACTGGGTTACGAAGGACCAGCGCGTCATCTTCGCGAGCGAAGTCGGCGTTCTTCCGGTTGACCCTTCCAATATTGAACGAAAGGGTCGCCTCCAACCTGGGCGAGTGTTCCTCGTGGACATCGAACAAGGTCGGATCATCGACGACGAAGAACTCAAGAGCACGCTCGCAAAAAATGCCCCGTACGGGGAGTGGCTCGACGAACAGCAAGTGTCACTCGACGAACTCGATGCTCGACCAATGCTGGTCGCGAGTCACGCCTCCGTGCACCGGCACCAGAAGAATTTTGGCTACAGCGAAGAAGACTTGCGTCTCATCGTGCGCCATATGGCCCAGGTCAGTGAAGAACCGATTGGATCGATGGGCTCGGACGCGACCTTACCCGTGCTTTCGCGCCAGCCTCGCTCACTCTTTGACTACTTCACCCAACTTTTCGCACAGGTGACGAACCCGCCGCTCGATGCCATACGTGAAGAGCTCGTCACGTCGACGAGGGTGGCGATCGGGGGGGAGGAGAATCTCCTGAGTGAAACGCCTGAACACGCTCACCAGATCGTTCTCGCGTCGCCAGTCCTCTCGACCGACGAGTTGGCGAAGATCCGCTACATCCACGAGAACACCCAACTACAGGGTTTTTCATCCGTGGTGGTTGACGGTCTCTTTGAAGCGTCGGGCAGTGACACTTCCTCGAAGCGCCTCGCCAGAGCAATCGACGAAGTCTGCGACCAAGTCGTTGCGTACGTGCGCTCGGGCGCCAACATCATCATCATGTCCGATCGGAATATCTCAGCGACGCACGCCGCTATTCCCAGCCTCCTGCTCACCTCAGCGGTGCACCACCGACTCGTGCACGAACACCTACGAACAAGTGCGGCCCTCGTGCTCGAAGCAGGTGACGTGCGAGAGGTCCATCACATGGCGTTGCTCTTGGGTTTTGGCGCCTCCGCGGTCTGTCCGTATCTGGCCTATGACTCAATCGACGCGCTGATTCAAGAGGGTGAACTCAGCGAATTGAGCGGTTTCGAAGCTCGATATCAATACGGTAAGGCACTCAATAAGGGCATCGTCAAGACCATGTCGAAGATGGGGGTCTCGACGGTCGCAAGTTACGTGGGGTCACACCTCTTTGAAGCCGTTGGAATCTCCGAGGGTGTACTCACGAAATACTTCCCGGGTTTTCATTCGCGCATTGGTGGTATCACGCTCGAACACATTGCCAATGACGTCCTCGCGATGCATCGCGACGCCTACGAACCGCCTCTCGGCGTCCCGCTCGAGATCTCCAATCGGGGAGAATATCAGTGGCGTCGTGACGGCGAACTCCACCTCTTCAATCCGCAAACTGTTCAGAAACTGCAACATGCCACGCGAGCGAAGCGATTCGACATCTTCAAGGAGTACACGAAGCTCGTCGACGATCAAGCGAGCGGAAAAATGACGCTGCGAAGCCTGCTGCAGTTCGTACCCAGCGCGACGCCTCTTACACTCGATGAAGTTGAAAGCGCTTCGTCGATCATCAAGCGATTCTCGAGTGGTGCGATGTCCTACGGTTCAATCTCCGAAGAGGCGCACTCGACGCTCGCGATAGCCATGAACCGTATTGGTGGTAAGTCCAATACCGGAGAGGGCGGCGAAGATGATGAGCGCTACGACACTGCTGATCCAATGAACAACCGTCGTTCGGCGATCAAGCAGGTGGCGTCTGGACGATTCGGGGTTACCAGCCGTTACCTCGTCAACGCTGATGACTTGCAAATCAAGATGGCACAAGGGGCGAAACCGGGCGAGGGCGGCCAGTTACCCGGTTCCAAGGTCTACCCGTGGATCGCTAAAACTCGCCACTCGACTCCTGGCGTTGGTCTCATTTCACCTCCGCCGCATCACGACATCTACTCAATTGAGGACCTGAAGCAACTCATCTACGACCTCAAGAGCGCCAACGATCAAGCTCGTATCCACGTGAAGCTTGTCAGTGAGCAAGGGGTGGGTACGATCGCGACGGGAGTCGCGAAGGCTCACGCGGACGTGATCCTCATCTCCGGGCACGACGGTGGTACGGGTGCCGCGCCGTTGACGTCGCTCAAGCACGCGGGCACGCCTTGGGAAATGGGCCTCGCCGAGACGCACCAAACCTTGGCCTCAAATGGACTGCGTAGTCGCGTTGTCGTGCAGGTGGACGGGCAATTGAAGACCGGACGCGACGTCGTCATCGCTGCGTTGTTAGGCGCCGAGGAATTTGGTTTTGCGACGGCACCGCTCGTCGTGTCGGGTTGCGTCATGATGAGGGTCTGTCACCTCGACACCTGTCCGGTGGGCATTGCGACACAGAATCCACTGCTACGAGAGCGATTCACCGGCAAACCAGAATTCGTCGAGAACTTCTTTGAATTCATCGCCGAAGAGGTACGTGAGTATCTCTCCATGCTCGGAGCCAGGACACTCGATGAAGTCATTGGCGATGTTTCGCGTTTGCGAGTCGACGACGTTGACGATCCCACCAGCGATCTCGATCTTCGCGCCCTGCTCGAACCCGTGGCACCTGATCAACGGCGCCAGAGCATGAAGCAAGAACATGGTCTCGATTCAGCTCTCGACTGGCGCTTCATGGACACGGCGCTGAGCGCCGCCACGAAGAACGTTCCGGTACGTGTGTCGAGCCTGATCCGCAACGTCAATCGGGCCGTCGGCACGCTCACTGGCAGTGCCATCACCAGGGCTCTCGGTGCGAGGACCTTGCTCGATGATCACATACAAATTGACCTCGAAGGATCATCGGGGCAGAGTCTCGGTGCGTTCATGCCAAAGGGCATGACGCTTCGATTAGTAGGCGACGCGAATGATTACGCCGGCAAGGGCTTATCAGGCGGGCGAATCATTATCAAGTCTCCTGTAACCTCCACCTTTGCGAGCGACGAGAACATCATCGCGGGCAACGTCATTGGTTATGGCGCCACCGGCGGTGAGATATTCATCAGTGGCGTCGTGGGGGAACGCTGCGCGGTGCGCAACTCTGGCGCGACGATCATCGTTGAAGGAGCGGGCGACCACGCTGGCGAGTACATGACTGGAGGTGTCGTAGTCGTGCTTGGTCGCGTGGGGCGTAACCTCGCCGCTGGCATGTCGGGCGGCACGATGTACCTCTACGACCCTCGCGGCGAGGTGCACAATCACCTCAGCGCCGGTGTCTACGAGATTGACCCACTCGAGTTCGACGATGATGAATTCCTGCATGCGCTGCTGACGCGATTCCACGACGAAACCGATTCGAACGTGGCGGCGCGAATTCTCGAGGATTGGCGCGGCGAGCGGATGAATTTCGTCCGCATTGAGACGTCCGAATACCAACGAATTCGCGACGAGCAACGCAATGGGTAAAGTCACTGGTTTTCTCGAATTCGAGCGTCAAGGACCGTCCTATCGACCGGTGCCGGTGCGCTTGCGTGACTGGCGAGAAGTGTACGAGGCCCAGCCGGACGCTCAAATCGCCGAGCAGGGCGCGCGATGCATGGACTGCGGCATTCCGTTTTGCATGCAGGGTTGCCCACTCGGTAATCGCATACCATCCTTCAACGACGCGGTGTTCCACGCGGATTGGGCGCACGCCGCTGATCAACTCTTTCGCACCAATAACTTTCCCGAGTTCACAGGACGTCTCTGTCCGGCGCCGTGTGAATCAGCTTGCGTGCTTGGCATTTCGAGTGACCCCGTCACGATTGAACGCATCGAGTACGAAGTTGCCGAACACGCCTTCACGAAGGGGCTGCCTGTGGCGTCGTACCCCACGCGCGAAACCGGCCGACGCGTCGCGGTCGTGGGTTCTGGACCAGCGGGACTCGCGGGTGCCGCACAACTTCGTAGTGTCGGTCACGCGGTGAGCGTGTATGAACGCAGCGACGCGATTGGCGGATTGTTGCGATACGGCATTCCCGAGTTCAAGATGGAAAAGGCCGTGCTTGATCGTCGCCTCGAAGTGATGCGTGACATGGGAATCAGATTCCATACGAACGTCAGTGTCGGCGATGGAGGCACGCCATTGGCAGACCTGCAGCGAAATCACGACGCGGTCCTACTGGCAATTGGCTCAACCATCCCTCGTATGATTCCTGTTCCCGGCGCAGAACTTGATGGGGTGTACGCGGCGATGGAGTACCTCGAAGCCGCGAATCGCGCCGTGCGTGATGGAGTTGAATCACCCATCACTGCCCAGGGCCGCCACGTCATCATTTTGGGTGGCGGCGACACGGGTGCGGACTGCCTGGGCACCGCTCACCGACAGGGCGCGGCGTCGGTGACCCAGATCGAGATTCTCGAACGACCACCAGACAGCCGCCCTGACGACCAGCCGTGGCCGACGATGGCGCGTCTGTTCAAGACGTCCCCAGCACATCAAGAAGGCGGTGAACGACGATTCTCCACCGAGACGCTCGAGTTCCACGGGCCAGACGTCCTACGTGAGATCTCACTCTTGGATCATTCGGCGCAGCAAACCTTTCGAACGCCCGCCGATCTTGTTCTCATCGCTGCAGGGTTCATCGGACCTGAACTCGAGCGCTTGGGACTCACTAGCGCTTCGTGCATGACGCCGCGCGGCACGCTCCAAGTCGCCGACGACTGGCGCGTGGCGGCGGTACTCGGCCAAAGCCCGGTTTTCGCCTGCGGTGATGCGGTTCGCGGACAGAGTTTGATCGTGTGGGCGATCGCCGAAGGTCGTAGTGCAGCGGCGGCGATTGACACGTATCTCAGTGGTTCCAGCGTTCTGCCGGCGCCGCTCGAACCCTACGCGCTCTCTTGGTGAGAACCACGTACCCTTCGTCTTTGTAACATCGTTAAGAACAGATCTAGGGGGACCCATGCAGAGCACGATGCAAGACGCACCGTTGTTGATTCGCGACATCATCCGACATGGCGAATGGCTCTACGCGGACAAGAAGATCTTCACCGTTACCGGCGACGGGGTCACGGAAGCCACCTTCTTTGAAGTCTCCAAGCGAGCGGAGCGTCTCGCCGCCGCCCTGAAGGCCTTGGGTATTGGCGAAGGCGACCGCGTCGCGACGTTCATGTGGAACAACCAGGCGCACATGGAAGCGTACCTTGCGATTCCGTGCATGGGCGCGGTCCTGCACACGCTCAATATCCGACTCTTTCCCGAACAACTCGCCTACATCATCCAACACGCGCAAGATCAGATCATCATCGTGGACAATTCACTCGTGCCCTTACTGGCGAAAGTTCGCGACCAAATGCCCAGCGTGCGCCACATCATCGTCAATGGTCCGGACTCCTCGGGCCTGTTAGGCGACACGCTCGACTTCGACGCACTCATCGATGAACAGCAGCCCGGATATGACTGGCCCGATCTTGACGAACGTTCGGCCGCGATCATGTGTTACACCTCGGGAACAACGGGAAATCCCAAGGGCGTGGTGTACTCGCACCGTTCAACGTGGCTGCATTCAATGGCGTCGACGAGCGCGAATTCGATCGGACTGTGCGAAAAGGATCGCTGCCTTCTCATCGTGCCAATGTTTCACGTCAATGCGTGGGGATGCGCGTATACGTCGTTCCTCGCGGGCATCGAATTGATCATGCCCCAGATGTTCTTACAAGGCGAACCCATCGTCAAAATGATCACCGAGCTGCATCCCACCGTGTCCCTCGGCGTGCCCACCATTTGGAACGACGTACTTCGTGCCGCCGAACAATCTGAACACGTTGACTTCTCGAGTTTGCGCGGTATCTTGGCGGGAGGCTCACAAGTGCCACGATTCATGATCGAAGCCTTTCGAGATCGCTACGGTATCGACCTCATCCAAGGTTGGGGTATGACCGAGACAAGCCCACTTGCGGCGGTGTCGATACCTCCCGCGGGCACGCCACCAGAACTGGAGCTTGACTATCGCGCGAAGGCCGGTCGAGTCGTAGCGGGCGTCCAACTACGCCTCACCGACGAGTCTGGCACCGTGCTCGAGCGCGACGGTAAGACCGTCGGGGAGTTCGAGATCCGCGGTCCGTGGATTACCGGGTCGTATTTCGGCGTTGACGACCCTGATAAATTTCACGATGGATGGCTTCGCACTGGCGACATTGGCACCCTCGACTCAGAAGGCTTCATGGTGATCAGTGACCGCACCAAGGACGTCATCAAATCGGGCGGTGAGTGGATCAGCTCCGTGGAGTTAGAAAGCACCATGATGGGACACCCCAAGGTCTTTGAGGCAGCGGTCGTTGCGGTGCCGGATCCAAAATGGCAGGAACGACCATTGTGCTGCGTCGTGCTTGAACCGGGCACGCACGTCGGCGTCGATGAATTGCGCTCCTATCTCGCCGAGCGAGTCGCGAAGTGGTGGGTACCCGAGCAATGGACCTTCCTCGATTCGATTCCCAAGACCAGCGTGGGCAAGTTCGACAAGAAGTTATTGCGCTCGCGCTTTCACGACGGTGACCTCACTGTCATCGTGACCGAGTAGTGGAGTCACTCGACTCGTTGGCTGACGAGGTTGCCAACATTGAGACGAAAGTCGCCGATGCTATCTTCGAAACGGTTCGCGAACAGCTTCGTGGGTCCGGCGAAGAGGCGAGAAATCTGGAACGCCGGCTTTCTAAGGTTCGCCGTAGCCTGCAGAAAGCGGAATCTCTGTTACGTCACGATAACGTGACCGATTAAGAATCCCACGAGTTGACGACGTCGATCAACTGTCGAAGTCTGACGTAGTTTCTACCGTCGAAATCAAAGATGATCGCGTCATCGTCGGCGACGAATCCCTCGTGCTCTGAAAACGTGGGGAACTGCTCGCTCAGAGCCAGCAACTGTTCTGATGAAGGTCGAACGCGAAGACGCATCCGCGCGCGTTGTTCGAGAACGTCGAATGAACGGTAATTGCGATAGAAACGTTCGATATCCTCAATCGCGCTTTGTACTGATGTGTGAAGTGCGACGAGACACAGATCTGCTTCATCGATGTAGGCATCGCGAACGAGAATACCCATGAAGTCCAACCATCGTTTCCAAAAGTCACCGCCAGGCAAATCAACGAGAACAATGGGGGCGGGATTCGTCTTACCCGTATGCACGAGGGTGAGGATCTCGAAAATCTCGTCCATCGTGCCGACGCCACCGGGAAACGCAACGAATGCGTGCGACGCACGTGTGAGCGCAACCTTGCGCGTGAAGAAGAATTTCATCGCGACGTGCATGTCGTCGACGTCGATGTAGTCATTCGCCCCTTGTTCGAATGGCAACTCGATATTCACGCCCAGCGTGTTCTCTCGACCAGAACCCTTCGAAGATGCTTCCATTATTCCTGGTCCTGCGCCAGAAACCACCATCCAACCCCGAGCGGCGGTGGCGAGACCGAATTGGCGTGCCATCTCGTAGAGCGGATCATCGGCGTTGGTGCGGGCAGATCCGAAGACCGTCACCTTCGTGCGGTCGCGCCATGGTGCAAACAGTGCCGACGCCTCAAGTAATTCATCGAGCGACGTCGAGGCAATGCGGAGATCCGCGACGTCGGTATCGTATTTCGCGAGCTCAACGATTCGACTTACGAGTCGTTGCAATTCGTCGAGTCGTTCGGGTGACTGCGAGGATTCATCGTTCAACGCTCGTAGGAACGTCTCAACAAGTTCAGACATCGCTACAGCGTCTGATAGAGGGTACTGCGTTGATGCAGGGGACGACCGAGCGGTGCAACGAGTGCGCGCAAGTTCTCCACGTCCATCTCTTGACCGTGGGTAGCGCCGGCTGCCCGCGAGATATTCTCGTCCATCAATGTGCCACCCAAATCATTGGCCCCAGCTTGCAGGATGCGCCGTGAGCCTTCGACACCCATCTTGACCCAACTGACCTGGATGTTGTTGATCAACGTCGCGTAATGAAGTCGCGCGACGGCGTGCATCAATACCGCTTCACGGAACGTCGGTCCTCGTCGAGAACGACCCTTGAGGAAGATGGGTGTCGCCATGTGCACAAAAGGTAGTGGCACGAACTCGGTGAAACCACCCGTCTCCTTTTGAAGTTCACGAGTACGTAGGAGGTGTGTTACCCAGCTTTGTACCCCTTCGACCGCACCGAACATGATCGTGATGTTCGAATGCAGGCCAACACTGTGTGCGGCGCGGTGCACGTCAAGCCACTGATCGGTGTTGATCTTGTCGGGGCACAAAATGACCCGCACCTCGTCGTCCAAGATCTCCGCCGCGGTACCCGGAAGCGTCTTCAATCCGGCGTCGCGAAGTCGCGTGAGGTACTGCGCCAGATCTTGGTCGCTGCGCCGAGCGCCCTCGAATACTTCGAGCGCACTGAATGCGTGAATGTGAATGGTTGGCGAACCCGCTCGCACCGCAGCGACCACGTCGATGTAATAGTCGCCGTCAAACTTGGGGTGGATGCCGCCTTGGAGACATACTTCAGTCGCACCCTTCGCTTCTGCTTCGCGGACTCGCTCGCTGATCTCATCGAGGGTAAGCAGGTAGGGGTCGCCACGCAGGTTGAGCGAGAGAGGCCCCTTGGAAAAAGCGCAGAAGCGACATTTGAACGTACAGACATTCGTGTAGTTGATATTGCGATTGATGACAAAACTCACGTCGTCACCCACGAGGTCACGACGCACGTGATCGGCCGCGTCGACGACGGCGTTGAAATCGCCTCCGCGAGCCATGAAGAGGGTTTCTAACTCGCGAGCGTCGAAGTCGTAACCCGGCTCGTAGCGAGCGAGGATGGCGCGCACCTCATCGGTGCGAGAGGTCTGCACGGGAGGCGCCGGGGGAGTCACATCGGTACCCGAGAACCATTGATCCTCGCGCGCCAGAAAACTCGCGTCGGCGTGGGCCAGTACGTAGGGGCGGACGCTCTCGTCCAGGAACTCCGAGTGCAACCCAATGAACGCTGGATAAATCGTCAGACGGGGGGCCAACGTGAATCCTCGAGCATCGCACTCGTTGGAAAGTGCCTCGAGCACCGGCCAGGCACGTTCGGGATTGACGTGATCGCGGGTGACGGGCGATACGCCTCCGAAGTCGTCTATGCCGTAGTTGAGTAGTTTCGTGGGATCATCACTCAGATTCGGTGGAGCCTGCAGATGGATCCCGCGCGGCAGAATCAGTCGCGCAGCCGCGATGGTCCAATGAAACTCCTCGTCACTGGCGGGCGGATCGTCTGCCATGAGAGTGCGAGGCTTCGGCAGGAAATTCTGGATGATGACTTCTTGGACATGACCGAATTGTTCGTGCGAGTCTCGGATTGCGAGAAGTGTTTCGAGGCGCTCTTCGCGGTTTTCACCAATCCCCACGAGAAGCCCGGTTGTGAAGGGGATCTTCAGCTCACCCGCGAAGCGCAAAGTATCGAGACGTCGTTGGGGATCCTTATCGGGAGCGAGACGATGAGCTTTTAACTGCGCAAGTGATTCGATCATCATGCCTTGGGAACCACTCACGCCACGTAGTTGTTCGAGTTCGTGACGATAGAGGGCTCCGGCGTTGGCGTGGGGAATGAGACCCGTACCTTCGAGCACCATCTGTGCCGCGTTCGCGACGTAGTCAACCGTCGATCGGTATCCCCGCGCTGCCAGCCACTTCGCCGCCTCGTCGTAACGCAGTTCGGGGCGTTCACCGAGGGTGAACAAGGCCTCGGTGCAACCGGCATCTCGTCCCGCTTGCGCGATGGCCATCACCTCTTCGAGGTCCATATAGGGCGATGCCACGTGGGCGGGAGCTTGGGCGAAGGTGCAGTAGCCGCAACGGTCGCGGCAGAGCTTCGTGAGAGGAATGAAGACCTTTGGAGAATACGTGACCACGTAACCAAAGTTTTCCCGAGCCAGAGCGAACGCGTTCGGCGCAAGGGTTGCCGCTGATTCGTGGACGAGTTCTACCTGCGCAAGAACATCTTTGGTTTTCATATCGGCATCCTAGGCCTAGAGTCCAAGAATTCCGGCCGCTTCCTGAAGATCGTCAACGACGAATTGATAGACCTTTCGCTTCGCTGCTTGCATGGCTTGGAAGTCACTCGTCGCTTGAGCCATGTGGAGGTCATGGAACGTGTAATGGCGACCTTCAATACGCGCCGGTTCGGTGACGGGGCGCTGCACTAACTGGATCCCCACGACGCCGGTCGGGCCGCCCTTATGGAGTTGGCCCGTCGAGTGCAGGTAGCGCGGACCTAGGTTGGCGGTGGTTGGACCGTAGACACTCTCACAGCGTGAACGCAACGAACTGAGTTCCTCCGACGTCGAAAGGGGGGCGTACACCTGCAAGACGTTGTACGTCGAGGACATCATGTCCTCTCGCATCGCTCCGAGGTCCTCGTGGCGTTGCGCCCAGGAGATCTCGCCACTCAGTAACGAGAAAACGTTCTTCTTCGCCGACTCGACGTTGGGCTGGTTGAACGGATCAACACCTAGGTGACGCCCTAACAATGCCGCGACCAAGTGATGGCCCTGCATTTCGCTGACTCGATACTCGTTCTGGCCCGACGTCGGCATTGGTATGAATCCACGATTGTCCTTGCCCGTCGTTTCGGCGACCAATTGCTCCATCCAAAGCGCCGCCCCGGACGTAATGGGATCACCATTCACGGGAAAGAACGCCTCGCCATTCTTAATCGCCTTCGCGCGCTGATCAGCGACCTCGACGGCGAGTGCGACCAGCTCTTCGCTCAAAAAACACGACGCTAATTCGTCGCGAAGTTGCGCAATCGTCCAGTCAGCGTAGAGCGCGGGAACGAGTCCAAAAGGCGAAAGGCCCGAGTAACGGCCGCCGGTGGCGGGGTCGCCGAGCACGATGTGCGCGCCCAGCGATTCACCAAGCTCCACGAGGGCGGTACCCGGATCGGTGATGATGATCAAATCCTTCGCGTCTAGACCGTGCACGAGAGCGTGCGCGAGCAGCGTCTGGGTCTCGATCGTCCCCCCCGACTTGGACGAGGCGATTACTTGCGCATTTGAAAAGTCAATGCTCGAAATCGTGTCTGGGTTCGACGTGTCAAGGACCGTTAATTGATTTTTGGGTCGCGATTGAGCGTAGAGGCGCGCGGGACCTGACGATCCTCCCATTCCCAAAAGAATGGTGCGTTGGTGTCGCCTCGGCAACGATGCGTAGGTTTGATCAAGCCAGTCGCCGAGATACGCCTCGGGATGATGCAGCCAACCCAGTGCGTGTCGAGCGGTGTCGCCCTCGAAGAGTGTGGGATCGCCTTCGAAAAGACGCTTGACGAGGTCAGCGGAATCTGGCATTAGTGCGAAGCCTTCATCTTCGATGACACAGTCGCCAAGAGCTCCTCGTAGGACGTGACAAAGGCGTCGACACCCTCGCGCTCTAATTGATCCGTCACGGCGCGAAGCGACACCGACGCAGGTAACGCGTCGAGTCGGGCCGCTTCTTTCGCGACGGACTCATAGGAATAAAGGAGAGTCTCGTCAAAGTTCCCGTGGTCGAGCACGGCATCAAGCGTCGAGTCGGGCATTGTGTTGACGGTTTCATTACCTACGATGGAATTGACGTAGAGGAGGTCATCGTAGGTGGGATTCTTGGTCGATGTCGACGCCCACAAGGGTCGTTGCACCTGGACCCCGAACTCAAGCAAGCTGGTTGCGCGTGACGTCGCAATCTTGTCGGCGTACAGCTTGTACGCGGCGCACACCTGATCGATTGCGACAGTGCCACGTCGCGGGTCACCATCGTCGAGGAGTTTGTCAACGGCGACGTCCACGCGAGAGACGAAAAAGGAAGCGACGCTGCCAATCGAACCGGCCTCGAAACCGTTCTTGATGGCGAGTTCAAGACCACTCATCCACGCGTCGAGTACCTCGTGATAGCGCTCTATGGAGAAGATCAACGTGACGTTCACGTTGATCCCGGCTCCGAGCACTTGGGTGATGGCGGGTAATCCTTCCTTGGTGGCGGGAATCTTGATCATGAGATTGTCGCGTCCAACCTTGGTGTGGAGTCGCTTGGCCGCCTCAATCGTTGCCTGAGTGTCACGCGCCAGGCGAGGCGAGACCTCCAGTGAGACAAAACCGTCGAGATAGCGACGTTTTCCTTTCGCGAAATCCTCTCGCGACGAACGATGCACACCCATCAACACGTCACACGCATCGGTGACGTCGAGTACCGCAAGCGTCTCAAAGAGCACTTCGGGATCCTCCTCGGCGTGCACATCAATGACGCTGTCGTACGCGTTCGACGTCGCCAGAGCCTTGGCGAAAATGGAAGGGTTAGACGTTACCCCTCGCACTCCCCGGTCGACAAGCTCCTGGAGGGTGCCGTCTTGAAGCCAGTCGCGTCGGATGTTGTCAATCCAAGGACTTTGACCAAATGAGTCATACAACGTGTTGAGCTTCGTCACTTCACTCCTCCCAAGACGTCTTGTACGTGTTCGACAACGGAATTCGCGTTGATATTGAAGTGCGCGAAGACTTCCTTGCCCGGCGCCGACAAGCCGAACGAATCAATGCCAATTGCGTGGTCGACATACTTGTACCAGCCTATGGTCGCTCCTGCCTCAAGCGACACTGAGGGCAGCGATGAACGAAACACACCCTGTCGATACTCAAGCGGTTGCGCCTCGAAACATCGCCAACACGGCATGGCTACGACTCGCGTGATCACGCCTTGGGCGCGCAGTTGGTCGCACGCCTCAAGGCACGGCCCCATCTCAGAGCCCGTCGCGACCAAGGTGAAGACCGCCTGCTCGTCTTCTCGTAAAACGTAGCCACCTTTGCGCGCTCCCGCTAATGACGCCGCCGCATCGTCGTCCTTGAGCACCAGCATGTCCTGGCGTGACAGCACCAAGGCAGTCGTTGGTGGATGAGGGTCGGTCAAATACTGGTGCACGAGATCGAGCGTCTCGTTCGCGTCGGTGGGGCGTACGACGTGAAGCCGAGGCATTGCACGCAACGACATGAGTTGTTCAACTGGTTCATGCGTGGGACCATCCTCACCCACACCCACGGAATCATGCGTATAGACAAAAAGAACACTCGCACCACTCAAGGCCGCGAGTCGAATCGCTGGGCGCGCGTAATCACTGAATACGAAGAACGTCGAACCGACCGGACGAAGCCCGCCGTGGAGTGCTTCACCTACCATCGACGCACTCATGGCGAACTCGCGAATCCCGTAATGAATTTGTCGCCCATCTGGTGTCGCGTGATTCTGCTGGAGTGATTGTTTGAGGATGACGCCCGTGTTCTCGGTGAGATCGGCCGAGCCCGCTGTGAGACCACTCGTTTGCGGCGCGAAGACGTCCATGGCACGCTGCATTGCTTTTCGGGTGGGCACCATCGTGGCGCCGTCGAACTTCTCGGCGTCCTTCGTAATCACCGCGGCGCCATTGGTCTGAAGCTGCGTGAGCAGGGCGACACCCTTTTCGCCGGCGGCCCTTACACGAGCTTCCCAGGACAGTCGCTCGTCGCGGCGTGTTTTGAGCGATTCGACAAGCGACGACGTGAGTTCTGGGTCGTCGTGGAATGACGTGTCCGGCATCCCAAGGATTTGCCTTACCTGGGTGATGGCGGCCGCGCTAAGTGGCGTACCGTGGGCCTCTTTCGTGTCCATGATCACTGGCGAAGGAAAACCAATGTGTGAGCGAATGATGATCAGGGTTGGCCGAGTTGTTTCGTTTATCGCTTCGTGTGTTGCACGCTCGAGCGCGTCAAGATCGTTGGCCCGCTCACCAAGATTGATCACGTGCCAGCCGTACGCGGCGAAACGCTCGGCCGGATTGTCGTGCAGTGCGAGTTCCGTTGGACCATCAATCGTGATGTGATTGTCGTCGTAGAACACCGTCAGCCGTTCGAGTCCTAAGGATCCAGCGAGGGACGCCGCTTCGTGACTCACGCCTTCTTCGAGGCACCCGTCGCCCGCGATGACCCACGTACGGTGATCGACGAGGTCCTCACCGTACGAACTGCGCAGCACCCGTTCGGCGATCGCCATGCCGACGCCGTTGGCGATACCTTGACCCAGAGGACCAGTCGTCACCTCGACGGTAGGGGTGTGTCCAGCTTCCGGGTGCCCGGGAGTTTTCGAAAGCAATTGGCGAAACTCTTCGAGGTCTTCAACACTCACGTCGTACCCGAAGATGTGCGCGAGCGAGTATTGGAGAATCGAAGCGTGACCGCAACTTAGAATGAAACGGTCTCGATCACTCCATTGCGGGTCGGTGGGGTCGTGGCGAAGCACGCGCGACCAGAGCATCACCCCAAGTGGCGCGAGGGCCATTGCCGTACCACTGTGGCCCGAATTGGCCTTCGCCGGCGCGTCCATCGCGAAGCCGATCAACTCGCGAATCGCCCTCGATTCGAGCTCGCTGGCCCCGTGGAATATATCGTCAGTCATTTGTAAAACAGTAGTGACTCGATGGCGCGCAACGGGCCTTTGTGCACCGGTACGCTTGTCCGGTGCCCCTGCAAATTCCGCCAAATTGCGATCTCACGTTGGGTCTGGTTTGTGTGGATAAATCCGTCACCGGTACGACCGTGTGGCGGATGCGCGTCGACGAGCGCTTCTTGAATCCGGCGGGCATCATGCAGGGCGGATTCCTTTCGGCGGTGCTTGATTCGGCGATGGGCGCTTCGGCCGTGTCGGTGAGCGAAGGGCGAAAAGTGTCGGTCGCAAATACGGAGATGAAGGTGTCGTTCCTGCGTCCAGCACGCGTGGGCGAGGTCCTGACGTGCACCGCGACCGTCCTCAAAGCGGGTGGTGTCATCACATTTGTCGAAGCCAAGATCGTCAATGAGGACGAAAAGGTGGTGGCGACCGCGAGTTCTTCGTACCTTATTCGAGAGCGCGCTGAGTAGTCTGGTTTCGTGAAGATTCCTTCGTGGCGCAAAGTGGTCCGTGGTGCGAGCATCAAGAGCGACCTGGAAGAGATCAAGGTGCTGTTCCTGCGTTACTTGAAGGAAGAGACCATCGATCCTTTGAAGGATCTTGGTCGCTTCGTTATCTTTGGAGCCCTCGGTAGCATTCTCGTCGGTTTCGGTGCGGTGATGATCTTGTTCGGGACACTGCGATTCCTCCAAGATCAATTTCGAGTATTAGACGGCAGCCTTTCGTGGTTGCCCTACGTGATCGTCGCGGTGCTGGCGATGATCATCAGTGCCTTCACACTGTGGCGCATCGTCAGCGGTGGGGCCAAGCGACGTCTCAAGGTCTCCAAATGAGCGATTCCGAGACGCGCCGAGCATTGGAGCGCTCCGTCAGAGCGCTCATACCTGACGAAGTGACCGCGCCGGCAAAAATGTTGAATCGACGCCCCGACAGCGCGAGTGCCGGCGTGAGCGGATTGCTCACCGGCTACGCCTGGGGATGGATGCGAGGGCGTAGGGCGCGAAGGGCCAAGAAGAAAAGCTCTTCGTGATGCTGCGTCGAATTTTTCGACTCGCTGTCGCGTCGTCACTCGCGAAGGCGTGGTTACAAAAATCACCTCGATGGCTCGGGGTCGCCGGCGCGATCGCGCTTCTTCGGGTTCTCGATGAGAAGGCATCGAAAGTCGGTCGCCGAGTCGAGAGCGCACGACCCAGTGAGTGACTCGACACTGCGCGAGAACGAACGCGTCATGCTCATCGACGCAAAGGATCGCCACTACCTGATTACCCTGAAATCTGGCGCTGCCTTTCACACGCACTCGGGCATCATCCAGCACGACGACGTCATCGGTGCGTTAGAAGGTTCATTGATCAAGGGGAGCACGGAACGAAGCTTCCTGGTGCTGCGACCGAGTTTGTCCGATGTTGTTCTGAAAATGCCTCGCGGAGCGCAGGTCATCTATCCAAAGGACTTAGGTGCGATCCTTATGCAAGCGGATATTGGACCCGGGATGCGTGTCCTCGAAGCCGGCGTGGGTTCGGGAGCTCTCTCGATGACGATGCTTCGCGCGGGGGCATTAATCACGGCGTACGAAATTCGAGAGGACTTTGCCCAGACCGCCGTCAAAAACGTCCACGACATGCTGGGTAGCGACGTTTCCTATGACGTTCACATCCGCGATGTCACCTTGGGCATCGAGCAAGAGGACTTCGATCGAATCATCTTGGATATGCCTGAACCGTGGGATGTCGTGGCGCACGCGGAACACGCTCTTCGCCCGGGTGGCATCTTCCTCGCGTATTTACCAACAATTAATCAAACTCAGCTCTTGCGCGAGACGTTGCGACGTCACTCGTTCGGCTTAGAGGAGACCGTCGAAATCCTGCGGCGGACCTGGCACATTGATGGCCGCTCTGTGCGCCCGGATCACCGGATGGTCGCCCACACGGGCTTTATAACGTCCGCTCGACGCCTCGTGAAACGAGTCGTCACGACGGCTGAGGAGGCCTAGTCGTTCTCGATGAAAATGCACTCGCCAGGGCACTCTTCGGACGCTTCGGTGACGGCATCTTCCATGCCCGAAGGAACGAGGGCCAAACCCTCGGCACCGCCGGGTGAATTCTTCACCTGGTCGCCCTCCTTGACGTAGGCGAGACCGTCGTCAAGCAGCGTGAAAACCGAAGGACAGATCTCCTCGCACAGTCCGTCACCAGTACACAGGTCCTGGTCGATCCACACCTTCATTTTCACGCCCTCCGTGGCCTCTCGGTTCAGGCAGTTTAGCGGGTGAAATTAATACTGTGTTTGCGAGATGAGCCCTGCGGCTCACCTAGGGTTGTGACATGGACCGAAACGAGCGATTCAGCCAATCATCGGGTGACGACGACGATCAGATTGTCGTCAGTACGCCTCGTGATTTCACGTTGAGCGACCTCGATCAGGCCAATCGACGCATTGAGATGCTTGAGGAGAAACTGCTCGAGGCGCGAGGTCAACTCGCCCAGACCCGCTCGAGCAACGAGAAACTCACGATCACGATTCAACAAACGCGAGACCAGATCGCGGCACTTCGTGAAGAGGTTGAGAAGCTCACTCAACCTCCCGCGGTCTACGGGACTTTCATTGATTTCAACGACGACGGTTCGGTGGACATCTTTGCGTCCGGTCGAAAGATGCGCGTGGCGTTGCATCCCGGACTCGATCCAGGTCAGATCGAACGTGGGAACGAAGTCGTGCTCAATGAGTCCTTCAGTGTCATTGGTGTTCGTGACGCCGACGGTCAAGGTGAAGTGGTCACCGTCAAGGAGGTGCTCGACGAGCGCCGGGTTCTGGTGTATGCACGGGCCGACGAAGAACGTGTGGTCGAGCTCGCCGACGCGTTGCGTGACATCAAACTACGTAGTGGCGACGCCCTGCTGCTTGACGTTCGATCAAACCTCTTGGTTGAGAAATTGCTGCGACAAGAAGCCGAAGAACTCGTCCTCGAAGAGGTTCCCGACATCAGCTATGCCGACGTAGGGGGACTCGACGAGCAGATTGAATCCATCACCGACGCCGTCGAGTTGCCATATTTGCACCGCGCCCTGTTCCAGGACTACCAGTTGCCTGCGCCCAAGGGCATCTTGCTGTATGGCCCACCCGGATGCGGGAAGACCTTGATTGCGAAGGCCGTCGCCAATTCACTTTCCCAGAAGGTCGCAGAACTCACTGGCAATCGCAACGTGCGCTCATACTTCCTCAACATCAAAGGTCCCGAGTTACTCAATAAGTACGTCGGTGAGACCGAACGCCAGATTCGTCTCGTCTTCCAGCGCGCGAGGGAGAAGGCCGAAGAAGGCGTGCCCGTCATCATCTTCTTCGACGAAATGGACTCACTCTTTCGCACCCGGGGTACGGGAATCAGTTCGGACATGGAGTCGACCATTGTTCCCCAGTTGCTCGCCGAAATCGATGGTGTTGAATCCTTGCGCGACGTCATCGTCATCGGAGCGACGAACCGCGAGGACTTGATAGACCCCGCGATCCTTCGACCCGGGCGACTCGACGTCAAGATCAAAATCGAACGACCCAACGCCGAAGCTGCGGCGCAGATCTTCGAGCGCTACCTGCACGGCGAGTTGCCAATCGACGAGAGCCTCATTCGTGAACTTGGCGGGGGAGACCGGGAAAAAGCGGTGCGCGTGATGATCGAGGACACCGTCACACAGATGTATCGCATCGATGACGCCAATCGCTTCCTCGAAGTGACGTACCAAGGTGGCGACAAGGAGATTTTGTACTTCAAGGATTTCGCTTCGGGCGCAATGATCGAAAACATCGTTCGACGCGCTAAGAAACTCGCCGTCAAGCGCGAGATTGCGGGTAAGGGTCGAGGGCTCGTCGCGGCGGACCTCTTTGAGTCAATCCGCCAGGAGTTCCGTGAGAACGAGGACTTGCCCAACACCACGAACCCCGACGACTGGGCTCGTATATCGGGCAAGAAGGGCGAGCGAATCATCTTTATTCGCACCTTGATCAATCGCGAAGAGAATGACGTCAAAGGTGGACGATCGATTCAACACGTTGGCACTGGCCAGTACTTGTAGCCCATGGCTATTGCGAAGGTGCTCGGTATCGAGACCGAATACGGCATCGCGGGCGGACCCGACATGGATCCCATCACCGCCTCAAGCATCGTCGTTAATGCCTACGCCCAACAGGGTCGTACGAGAATCAACTGGGACTTCCACGGCGAGACACCAGAACTTGACGCGAGAGGTCTACCGGGTTTGACGTCGTTCGCGCCCATCGTCGAGACCCACCTCGCGAACACGGTCTTGACCAACGGCGCGCGTCTCTACGTTGATCACGCCCACCCGGAGTACTCATCGCCGGAATGTCGGACGCCACTCGAAGCGACTCTCTTCGACGTCGCGGGCGAGGAAGTTATGCGTCGAGCGGTCATGGTCGCCAATGAGTCCCTCAATCCAGAACACATGATCACGCTGTACAAGAACAATTCAGATGGCAAAGGAAACTCCTACGGCACCCACGAGAACTATCTCGTCAGTCGTGACGTCGACTTCTCGTACGTCATCCGCGCCATGGTGCCGCACTTCGTTTCTCGCCAGATCATCGTCGGCGCTGGAAAGTTAGGCGCCGAGACCGACCACGCAATCGATGCCGATCCGTACTTCCAATTGAGCCAGCGCGCGGAATTCTTCGAAGAAGTCGTGGGCCTCGAGACCACGCTGAAGCGGCCGATCATCAACACTCGCGATGAGCCCCACAGTGACGCGGAGCGGTTCCGTCGACTGCACGTCATTATTGGTGACGCGAACTTAAGCCAAGTGGCGACGTTCGTCAAGCTCGGCTCGACGGCGCTGTTGCTCGCGGCCCTCGAGGACTTCGGGCCCGAGCCGTTCCCTAGCGCCCCGCGCCACCCGGTGCGCGCCGTTCGGGCCTACGCGCTCGACCCGACGTTGCACGCCGTCGAGATCTGCGACGACGATCAATGGCGTTCCGCCTGGGACTTTCAAGACCAGTTATGGCAACTAGCTGATCGTTACGTCACTCAACGAGGTGGCGAAGCGGTGGCCGATGATGGGGAAGTGACCCTCATCCTTCGCCAGTGGCGCGAACTCCTCGATGGTGTGCGCGACGACACCGACGCGGTCGCGGATCGAGTCGATTGGGTCGCCAAATTGCGCGTCGTGAACGGCATTCGCGAGCGTTACGACCTTGGCCCGCACGATGCGAAGCTTCGCGCCATCGACCTCCAGTACCATGATTTACGACCTGAGAAGTCCCTCGCGCAGCGAGTGGGTCTTACGAAACTGCTCGACGAGGGAGCAGTTCGTGAAGCGGTTCACAATCCTCCCCGCACGACGAGGGCATTTTTCCGGGGACAGTGCGTCGCGCGCTACCCAGACCAAATCGCTGCAGCCAACTGGGATTCGGTGGTGTTCGACCTTGGCGAGGGTCCGCTCCAGCGAGTTCCAATGCTCGACCCCTTGCGGGGCACTGCGGCACTAACCCAGGACCTGTTGGAAGTAAGTTCGACGGCAGATGAACTTCTCCAGGCGCTAGACAGGTAGAACAGACGTATGAGTGAACAAGAGCGAATCCAAAAACAACGAACCGAGCGCACCGCGGACACGGCTGCGGAGGTAAGCGTCGACACGACCAAGGGCGAACAACTGAAGGCCGAGCTCGACGACTTACTCGACGAAATCGACGAAGTACTCGAAGAGAACGCCGAGGAGTTCGTTCGTAATTACGTGCAAAAAGGCGGAGAATAACTGTGGGGCTCCCGCTGTATGACGCCCATAGTGATCCGGGGCCGTCCTTCTTCCATTTTGCCCAGTCGGTGGGTATAGCTTCCTCCGAGCGGACGAACACGGTGGAGTCTCCCCACGCGACAACCGTTATTGCGGTGCGCTACGACGCGGGCGTCGTCATGGTCGGGGACCGTCAAGCCACCGGCAACTACATCGCGAGTCGCGACGTACGAAAGATCGAAGCCGCCGATCGATTCACCGCCATCGCCATTTCGGGAACCGCGGCACGCGGGATCGAATTCATCCGAATGGCCCAACTCTCTTTTGAGCATTACGAAAAGATGACCGACTCGGCGCTCAGCCTCGAAGGCAAGGCCAACTACCTCTCACCCATCATTCAGCGCAACAATCTCTCGACGCCCCTCATCGTGATCCCTCTCCTCGCGGGGTGGGACACGAGCCACCGAATTGGGCGAATTTTCGAGTACGACGGCGCCGGAGGCTGCTATGAGCGTTTCGACTTCGCCACCATTGGCTCTGGCACACCGTTCGCGGAGAGCGCACTGCGCCTTGGGTTTCGAACGGACTTAGACCGCGAAGGAGCACTCGAACTCGGGGCCCTCGCGCTCTACGAAGCGGGGGACAACGATCCCTCGACCGGTGGGCCCGATTTTGTCCGCAACATCTTTCCCATGATGGTAACCATCACCGAACAGGGTTTTCAGGAACTTGACGTCGATGATGTCGCCGCACGATTCCGCTCGATCAATGACCGGCGTACGCAGTCTGGCGGCGTTGCCGGAGGCACCCTTCGATGAGCAATTACTTTTACGTCTCACCCGAGCAACTCACCAAAGACCGTGCCGAATTCGCTCAGAAGGGCATCGCTCGTGGTCGCTCGATGGTCGCCGCGACTTACGAAAACGGCGTGTTGCTCGTTGCGGAAAATCCCTCCGCGTCACTCAACAAGATTTCCGAAATCTACGATCGCATTGCTTTCGCCGGAGCGGGTAAGTACAACGAGTTCGACCGCCTGCGAGAAGCGGGAATTCGCTGGGCTGACGGCACCGGATTCACCTACTCGCGAGAAGACGTGGACGCTCGAGCCTTGGCGAACTACTACGCACAACATTTGGGTGACATGTTTACCGAGGGTCAAAAGCCCCTCGAAGTCGAGATTCTTGTCGCACAACTCGGCAACAAAATTCGGCCCACCAAGTTGTATCGCATTGCCTACGAAGGAACGATCTCGGACGAGCCTCGCTTCGCCGTCCTCGGAGGCGACGCCGAAGCAATTCGTGAGCGGTTCGCCGCGAACGAGGAGTCGCTTCACTCGCTGCAAGAAACACTCACGAATGCGGTCAGTGCTCTCGCCGGACCCGATCGCGCCATTGCGACGTCCGACCTCGAAGT
>Ga0302319_10006964_pt1 | contig 22311 bp, 21 predicted proteins | sample Bog_T0_2_FD_203319 | JGI IMG/M metagenome (GOLD analysis project Ga0302319, IMG submission 203319) | Peat permafrost microbial communities from Stordalen Mire near Abisko, Sweden - Bog_T0_2 | ecosystem: Environmental > Terrestrial > Soil > Wetlands > Peat | place: Sweden: Abisko, Stordalen Mire... | reverse complement strand
CGCCTTCATGGAGAATTGCCTCGACAACACCCACCGGCGTCTCAATCCGATGCAGGCCCGGCCCGATGCAACCCAGATGCGCCAGCGTCACCGTAAGTCCGATCGCCCCGTGCCCGCACATCCCGAGGTACCCGACGTTGTTAAAGAAGATCACGCCGGCCGAACACGAAGGATCGTGCGGGGTACAGAGCAACGCGCCGACCATCGCATCGTTGCCGCGCGGCTCATTCACGACGGCGGATCGGAAATGGTCGAAACGCTCGCGAAACACGCGCAGGCGTTCGGTGAGCGGGCCCGAGCCGAGATCCGGGCCGCCTTCAATCACGACCCGAGTGGGCTCGCCGCCGGTGTGAGAATCGATCACGCGCACGCGCATACAGGGTACGATTCTATAAAACAAATGACGGATGCGATAGTCGTGGGCGCGGGAATTGTGGGCGCGGCCTGTGCCTGGGAACTGGCTCGTGCCGGGCTCAGGGTCACCATCTGCGAACCTTCCGTGATCGGCGGCGGAGCCACGGGCGCGGGGATGGGACATCTGGCGGTGATGGACGATTCGGAGGCGCAATTCGCGCTCACCAGCTTTTCGCAAAGCCTGTGGCGCGATCTCGCCGAAGAGCTGCCACCCGAAGCGGAGTATCTGCCCTGCGGTTCTCTCTGGATCGCAGCCGACGACGAAGAGATGGCCGAAGTCCGGCGGAAGCACGCTTATTACACGACGCGTCAAATCCCTGTCGAAATCCTCGACGCCCATCAACTCGCGGAAGCCGAGCCGAACCTGCGCCCTGGCATGGCTGGCGGTCTGCTCATGTCCGCCGACTCCGTTTGCTATCCGCCCTGCGCAGCCAAATTCCTCATCGAGCGGGTCATCGCCGCCGGAGGGATCTTACGCAGAGATGGGATCGCCGCTGTCGGCGAAGGCGGCGCCACTCTCGAAGACGGTACCTTCCTGCCCGCTGGCGCCACAGTCGTCGCCACCGGAACCGCCGCCGCACGCCTGATCCCCGGTCTCGCCCTGCACCCCCGCAAAGGCCATCTCATCATCACCGATCGTTACCCCGGCTTCGTCAATCGCCAACTCATCGAACTGGGTTATCTGAAAAGCGCGCACGCCAGCGATGCCGATTCCGTCGCCTTCAATGCACAGCCGCGCAAGACCGGACAGGTGTTGATCGGGTCATCTCGTCAGTTCGGCGTAACGGACAGTTGGGTCGAACCGCGCATGCTGAGCGACATGCTGAAGCGCGCCGTGGAGTACATGCCCGCCATCGCCGGGCTTTCCACCATTCGCGCCTGGACGGGCTTCCGCGCCGCCACGCCGGACCATCTTCCGCTTATCGGCCGCGCGCCTGGATTCCGTAACGTCTTCCTCGCCACCGGCCACGAAGGCCTGGGCATCTCGACCTCGCTTGCCACCGCCCGTCTGATCGCCGATGAAATGCTGGAACGTGTGAGCGCGATCACCCGCGCGCCCTATTCCCCAACGCGTTCGAGCATCGCCCCACTACAATCGTATTAGTGAAGACACAGCTGGAGCGGGTCTACACGGTGGACCTTGTAATCGATGGCCTCATCGTGGCATCCCAATATCTCATCGCGCGCTTCTTGTTTTCCGATGCCAGGCCGCGCCTGCCGAAGCCGGCATTTCGGCTCATATTGGGCGCGTTGTGCATGGTGTGGATTATCGTTGCGACTGGAATTTCTCTGAATGTCGTCCGGACCCACCCCAGCTGGCTCCGCGTGCCGCTTGAGGGGGGCGCATGGGTGAGCGCCATCGAGATTCTCTGGGGCTTTACATCGGCCATCGCGGTCGGCCTTTACATGGTTTTCCGTACGATTCTGCGGAGCATGCCAATTCCCCACTCGCCCTCGCGCCGCCGCATGATTCAGGCCACTGCCGCGGTTGCCGTGTCCGCGCCGGTTGCAGCAGTCGCTTTCGGCGGGCTGATCGAGCGCACCAGCTTCCGTGTACGAGAAATCGATTTTCCCATCTCCAACCTGCATCCCGATCTGGAAGGCTTTACCATCGCCCAGGTCAGCGACCTTCACGTCAGCCCATACCTCAGCGTTCGCGAAGCCGCTCGCGTCGTCGATATGGCGAACGAGCTCAAGCCGCGCCTGGCCGTCATGACCGGCGACCTCATCTCCGAGAAGGGCGATCCACTCGATGCCACTATCGCCGAAATCGGCCGCCTCCGCGCGGACCTGGGCGTCCTTGGCTGCATGGGCAACCATGAGATCTACGCCGAATGTGAGGATTACACCGAACTGCAATCGCGCCGCCAGGGCGTCGACTTTCTTCGCCTGAAAGCCAGGCGTATCCGCTGGGGTGGCGGCGAACTCAACTTTGCCGGCATCGACTATCAGCCGTTCCGCAACCGCGCGCGCTACCTGCTGGGCGCTGATAAGCTCGTTGTACCGGGAGTGCCGAACATCCTGCTTTCACACAATCCCGACGTTTTTCCGGTAGCCGCCAAACAGGGCTATCAGGCGGTGATCGCCGGCCACACCCACGGCGGACAGGTGACCGTCGAAATTCTTCGTCAGACCCTCAATGTGGTACGTTTCGCAACCCCGTACGTGGCTGGTTTCTATCGCCAGGGAGGACGCGAAGACGGCGCCAGTTGCTATGTGACCGCCGGCATCGGCACCATCGGCATGCCGGTTCGCCTGGGCGCGCCTCCGGAGATCACACTGCTAAGACTGCGCCGGGCCTGAGTATTGCGATACCTCCTGATCAGCGATCTGCACGGTAACCAGGAAGCTCTCGATTCCGTATTGTTGGACGCGCGCGGCCAGTATGAACACATCGTTTGTTGCGGCGATCTGGTCGGCTACGGTCCGGATCCGAATCGTATTGTCGAGTGGGCGCGCACCAGCCTGCTCGCGGTCATTCGCGGCAATCACGATCGCGCCTGTTGCGGCCTCGAAGACCTGGAGTGGTTCAACCCCATCGCGCAGGAAGCCAGCCGATGGACCATGGCGCGCCTGAGCGCGGAGAACCTCGACTGGCTTCGCTCTCTGCGGCGCGGCCCCATCACCGTGGATGGCTTCAGCGTGGCCCATGGTTCCCCGCTGGACGAAGACGAATACATCGCGTCGCTGTCGGATGCCGCCAACGTTTTCGATTACCTCGACAAGCCGCTCACGTTTTTCGGGCACACCCATTTGCAGGGAGGTTTTATGTGGGCAAACGGCCGCCGGGAGGCTGTTCTGCGCCCCCACCGGACGGAGTACGAGATTCTGCTGCACATCAAGCCCGATGCCCTCTACCTGATAAACCCGGGATCGACCGGCCAGCCGCGCGATTCCGACCCGCGCGCCGCCTACGCCCTGTTCGACAGCGAGACCCAGGAAATCCTGTTGCGACGCGTGCCTTACGATTACGACGCGGTCAGGCAGAAGATCGAACGCGCAGGCTTGCCGCCCGCGCTGGGGCAGCGGCTGGCGTTTGGCAGGTGAACCTTTTAGCCGCTGAACTCGTATGATTTAATCGAGACCAACGCCATGTTCTGCACTCAGTGCGGTACGCACCTATCCGACGAAGCCCGCTTCTGCACGGTCTGCGGGAAACCCACGTCCACCGCGTCCGTCTCGGCGTCCCTCTCTTCAGCGGCTTACGCTGTGGATGCTCCCGCCCGCCGCCTTTACCGCATTCGCTCCCGCAAAAAGATCGCGGGCGTCTGCGCGGGTTTCGCCGAATACTTCGGTCTCGACGTCACTCTGGTGCGGCTGATCTGGATCGGTCTGCTGCTCATGCCGCCCTCGATCGGGCTGATCGGCTACATCATTTCCTGGATCGTTTTGCCCGTGGAATAAACGTCTTAAATGTGATACATCAGATTCTCGGCGTTCGCCCGCTCCAGCCGCCCCGAATCCACCTGCTTAATCAGATCCGCCAGAGTAGTGCGGTCCAGAACGTCCGAAATCGCATCCCGCACCCGCCGCATGATGATGCGAGTTCCGCAATTCTCCACGTCCTGGCACTCTTCGCAAGGTTTGAACGCAGTCTCGCTCGCACACGGCAAAGGGGCCAAAGGCCCCTCAATAACCCGAATAATCGACCCGATGGTAATCCCGGAAGGCGGCCGGTTCAAAAAATACCCGCCCTTGCGGCCCATCTTGCTGTCCAGCAGACCCCGCCCCTTCATATCGAGCAGGATGGCCTCAAGGAACTTAATCGGAATCGCCTCTTCGCGGGCCAGCGTACCGATCAAAATAGGTCCCTCGCGATACTTGCGCCCCAGCGCCAGCATCGCCTTCAATCCGTATTGAGTCCGCTTCGAAATCGTCCGCACTAACCTACCGGTTCTGATACTTCGGAGTCGAAAGATACCCGGTGATCTGATCCTTACCCACCGTATTCACGACCACCTCATACAACGATTTCGAAACATAAAACTGAAGTGGCTCATTCACGTTCCGGTCCTTCTTCTCCACCTGCTTATCGTCGGCCAGAACGATCACCGTGAACTTGTTCTTCTTCATATCCGCCTTCTCCAGCCGAAGACTGATATCGCCCACCTTCTGCAGATTCTTCTGCTTCTTCAGCGAGAACTCCACAATATTCCGCTCGCCACGCCGCCTGAGTTCTTCGATCTCCTTACCGTTCGTGGCCACCAGACTGTTGGTCCCGCTCAAATCCCCGGTGACCTTCATCAGATTCGACTTCGTCTGCGAGAGATCCGCCTTCGTGCTGCTCAGATCCGTCTTCACTCCGGCCACGTCGTTATTCACATCCGACACGCGCGCATTCACGCTCTCGGCCTTCTGGTTCACATCGCTTATCGATGAGCTCAACTGCTGCTTCGTCTGTTGCTGCTCTGCTTCCAGCTGCTGCTTCTGCTGGTCGGTATAGCTGACCGCGTCCTTCTTCGCCTGGCTCGCCGCCATGCTGGCCTGTGCGCTCAACTGTCGCTTGCTGGTATCCAGGTCTTCCTTCAAATCGTCCAAATGCTTGCGCTGCGCCGCAGTCATCTGCGTGCTCGCTTCCTTGATTGCATCGATCTGGTTCTGGACCACCTCTGAAGTGTGCGCCGCGTCCCCCTTCATATCGTGGACCTGCACCATCAGATAAGCGTTGGCCGCAAGCGACAAAACAATCGCGCCCACCGCAACGGCCAGCTTCAGGTTCGAGCCGGAATCCGGCGGAGGCGGTGGCGGAGCATAGTAAGGCGGGGGAGGGCCCTGAGGCGGATGCTGCTGATACGGATACTGGGGAGAACTCATTGATCGCTCCTGTTTAAAAATGTCAAAACTATAGACAACCCGAGGCCTGATTTTCGTTTCAAAGTACTAATTCGAACTGTAGTTCCGGGGCAGCGATCACGGTCTCGATGCCGTACTCCGACCGGATTTCCCCGGCCAGCGCGCCCGCCTGCTCCGCCTCGCCATGAACCAAAAACACCCGGCGCAGCGTGGCGACCATCGGCTTCATCCATTGTAATAGCTCCCCGGAGTCCGCGTGGCCGCTCAGTTCGTCCAGACAGTCCACCTCCGCACGAACCTGCGCCGGCAGCCCGAAAATCCGCACCGTCTTCATCCCCTCTTTCAGTTTCCGCCCCAGCGTATTTTCCGCCTGATACCCGGTCAGCAGCACCGTGTTCCGCGAATCCGAAATGTTATGCCGCAGATGATGCAGCACCCGCCCCGCTTCGCACATTCCCGATGGCGAAATTACGATAAAAGGTCCTCTCATATCGTTCAGCTTCTTCGACTCGTTGGCATCGCGGATATAGGTCAACCGGGAAAAACCGAACGGGTCCTGTCCACTGTTCAGATACTTCCGAGCTTCTTCGTCGAAGCATTCCGGATGTGCGCGAAACGCCTCCGTCACGTTCACCGCCAGCGGACTATCGACAAACATCGGCACCGAAGGAATTCGGCTCTCCTCGATCAGCTGATGCAAAAGAAGCACCAGTTGCTGCGTCCGGCCCACCGCAAACGCCGGCACAATCAGCCGCCCGCCCCGCCCGATCGTGCGGTTCACCACGGCCTCCAGCTTCCCCTTAGCCTCGCCCTGCTGAGGATGCTTCCGGCCCCCGTAAGTGCTTTCCATAATCAGGTAATCCACCGCAGGCAACGCCTCGGGATCGCGAATAATCGGCAACCCCGGCCGCCCCACGTCTCCCGAAAAGGCCAGCCGAACCTTACCATCCGTCAGCACAATCGATGACGACCCCAGAATATGCCCCGCATCATAAGACTCCATGGTCAACCCGCCGCCAATGTCGGTTGTCACGTGATAAGGAACCGGACGAAACAAAGGCATCGTGGCATCCGCATCCTCCATCGCGTAAAGCGGCTCTGCCGGCGGCTCGTCGGGATGATGGCGGTTCACAAACTCCGCATCGCTCTCCGCGATATGAGCCGTATCCCGCAACATCGACTGGCAAAGATCGATGGTCGCCGGAGTTGTATAGATCGGACCGCGAAACCCCTCGCGCACCAGCAAAGGCAGCCGCCCGCTGTGGTCGATATGAGCATGCGAAAGCACCACTGCATCGATCTCCTTAGGGTCGAAAGTAAACGAACGGTTCTTCGCCTCCGCTTCCTTGCGCCGCCCCTGAAACATCCCGCAATCCAGCAAAAACTGCTTGCCCCCGCAATCCAGCTGATGCGAAGACCCGGTAACCATCCCGGCCGCGCCATGAAACGTGATCTTCATTCCTCGGTAAAGGATACATGATCGGCGACCACTCCTCAGCTGCGCAGTCAGCTTCTAAACCGGAACATCTTTCCGCACATGATGAACCTTCAACCTAATGCGCTCCGCCAAAAGCCCCTGCAGCATTAAACGAAACTGATCTTCCGACGGCGCCTTATCGTCCGGCGCCTTAGCAATCACCTGATACAAATCGGACTGATCCAGCCGCCCATGCTCCGCCCACGCAGGCGCGCCCGAAAGCTTGAAAATCCTGCGGATTCCACGCAAACCGAACAAGGTCGTTCAAACAGCTGTGCTAACGGCATTCAGCGCATTCCCGCGAACCACCACATAAACCCCGCCCACGGCTCAGGCTTAACCGGAGCTACTTCAAATTCCGGCAGCGTCTGAGCGCACAAACCCAGACCCAACGCTCACCCCTTGCGGCGACGCAGAACCGGTCCCGGCATGGCGCCTCAAAGTATTTCGAGGCAAACAGCGCGGTCTGTTGATGGGGCCCTTTGTTAATTAGTTTCCGGCGCAAAATTTGCTTTCGAGTATAGAGCGCCGCTCCCTTACGGTCACGGCTCGGAATGAAAACCCTTGTTATCAACAGCCTTTCCGAGCCGCGCGCGTAAGCAAGCGGTTGCAAGTGCCGACTTTCCGAATTTTGCGCCGGAAAGTAATTAAGCTTCATTCTTTCGAAAAACGGTCTCGTTTGTTTTCAACAAGATGCTCGGGTTCGTTTGGAAATACGCGCCATTTCCGCTTCCTTCCACCCTTGGAACGCCGGCCTTCGAGGTTTTGGCGGTGGCGGATTTGGAGTTCTCTTTCACGAACTCATTATGCATGGGGCTGGGATCGATGCGGGCTTTGGGCGGGGCTTTTGGCAGAGGGGCGAGACGCCTGAGGTAGTGTTTGCCAGGAAGGTGGCCGTGCCGTTCCCTGGTCCGCTATCGGCTGACGAGCCCTTCAGCATAGATCCTTGCAGATTGCGCCCCAATTTCTTCGGAAGAGTCCACGAATTCGGTTCGTCGCCGGTCTTGACCGAGGGGCAGTAAGCCCCTGGGCAGCTTCGCGGCCCATTCGCACAGGTGCACACCCGGAAGCCATCCGCTCCGCCTACCATGGTGACGCGCACGGTGCAGCGCCGCACTACAACAATGGCCGGGATTAGCGTGGAAGGCTCTTTGGCGCGCCGACACGCCGGCATGGGAAGCACGGCGCGGTGTGCCGCTCGCAAGCCGATCATAAGGCAATTTACCCTTATAGGGTAGAATCGTGGTGTGGAGAAGCTGAGCCCGCATTACGACCTCGCGACGATTCAGGCGGCTGTTCGCGAGTCTCGGGTCGGCGGCTTTGACAAAAACGGCGCTCGATGGCGGCAGGGACATGGGGTTAACCAGCGGTGAGATGCTTGCGGTGACAGCGGGACTGACTCGACGAAACTTCCACAAATCGATGACGACCTGCGCCGATCACCGTATTTGGCAGGACGTTTATCATGCGCCGACACCCGTTGACAAAGATGCCTATATCAGGATCACTATGCGCGACGCTGAGCCCGTGATCCAGTTTAAGGAGAAGTGAGATGAGATCCCAGGCTTGCGTAAACTGTGGCGCTCCAGGCGCCGTGCCCTTTAAGGGCGAGACATTCTCGGTTTCCCATAAGGGTGCGTCCGTCGAAGTGAAGGGTCTTTCAGGACGGCGTTGTTCCGCTTGTGGGGAAATTGAATTCGACCAGAAAAGCGCGGAGCGGTACGCCGCGGCGGGAGACGAACTGGTGCTGCAGGCGCGTGCGGCGGAACGGGCTGAGATCCGGCGGATACGAAGGAAGCTCGGGCTCAGCCAGGCTAAGGCCGCCGAGTTGACGGGTGGCGGCCACAACGCGTTCTCGCGGTATGAGCGTGGAGAATCGGCGCCTTTGCCGGCGGTTGTGAATCTGTTTCGACTTCTGGATCGGCACCCTGATCTTTTGAAAGAGTTGACAGGGGGGCGTTAGGGCTGAGGTGATTCGTTGCTCCCGAAATTCGAATCGTTTGGCGGCGCTCGGTAGGATTAATTTATCTCTCGTTAAATGTATAACTTGCGGGTATCACGTTGTGTTGCGCTAAAGTTATTGACTTCGGAATGCGGCGGAGTTACGGTGCAACTTTGGAGGTTTCGCATTGACCATCACCGTTGATATCCGGCCGGAAGTCGAGGCCGAAACTGATCCGGCAGTCCGCCGTTCGTGGGCGCGCGATCGAAGTTCATGCCGCCACCCTGCTCGACGACGCCGTTCATCTGCAACCGGTCAGTCACTGGTCGATGCGTGCGCAAAGGTGAGGGGACTGCTCACGGATGAAGAGATCGGTTCCGCTTGCAGATGAACGGCGTCTTCGGGCCGCGGTCCCGCAGGAGCCGTGTCGGGGAGTCACAAGAATCTCAAAAAATCGGAACCCCCTCTAACCTAAAGCAAACACAGTGCGTGGCGCACCCACCTCCAGCCCAAGAGCCCCGCCCAAGCCCGCATTCAGCCTGGCCCCATGCATAATGAGGTCGTGAAACAGAATTCCAAATCCGCCTCCGCCCGTCCTCACAACCCGGCGCATTTAAGGGGTGGAGGGAGCCAAAATAAACGGTATTACGAAACAAACCCAAGCATCTTGTTGAAAACACACGAAGCTGTTTTTCAACAAAATGAAGCTTACTTAATAAAAGGGGCTTTCGAGGTGCCCTGCCGGAACCGGTTCCGCGTCGCCGCAAGGGGTCGCGGAATTAGGCCAGTGATCTTTGACAATTGAATCTTAGTGATCTTTCGGCAATTGAATCTTAAAGAGGCGCCCTGGCCTCTCCATTTGCCTTACGCCATCCCTGCGCGTTCATCCGCAGGGTGGCGCGAAGCGTCTCCCCAAACCTGGCGCGATCCCGCTCGGCCGAGTCGCCGGCCGGATCAAGCTCAGTACTCAGTAAGCATCTCGCTCACCACAATTACATCGCCGGAAGCTGAACCGGCGAAATCGCCGCAGGCATAGGCAGCGTGCCCTTTTCGCGAAGTCCGGTTAAAGCCAGACCGTAGCGTCCGCGAACGCCGGTTTTCTCGAAAATATGCTTCAAGTGAATTTTGACCGTGCCGGTCTGGATACCAAGGGTTCGGGCGATGTCGCGATTGCGCAGACCACGCTCGACCAGTTCGGCAATCTGCAACTCACGCGGAGTGAGATGCGAGCGGCGCGGCTGCATCATAGCGCCGGCGCTGCCGAAAATCCCGTCTTCCATCCACGTCACGCCGGACGTCACCGAACGCAGACAGGTCAGCATAGTATCGGCCTCGGACGTACGGCGCAGAATACCGCGTGCGCCCGCCTGAAGGAACCGCAGAGCTTCGGGCTCATTGATGCCGGCGCCCCACACTACGGGAGCGGCCGGAAGGCCCAGGGTCGCGGCCTGGCGCAGCCAGTCCATCAACGCCGTCACGCCCAGAGCTTTGTCCAGAATTATGGCCGCCGGATTGAGCGATCGCGCGAGTTCGAACACGCGGTCGAGAGAGCATACCGCCCCGGCAAACTTGAGGTCGCCGCTGTTGTCGAGCAGGAACCTGAGCCCCTGAATAGCCACCGGCTGGCTGTCGCAGATAAGAACCGGTTTCCCGGTGGATTCATTCGTCATTCAAAATACCCTCACCCACTTCATCGGCGGAGTGTTACTGATTCTTTAGTGCGGCAGGCCAGGTATTTTCTCTTACTATTACGCGGCGAACGATAGTATGTCCTTTGGAACTCGACGCCGCACACGCTTCCGCCTGGCTGAGCGCCCGCGGAATCCCGGTTTCCGGCCTCCGGTGCGAGGAATTGGGAGGCGGGGTATCGAATAGGGTGATCCTCGCCGAGTCGTCCGAATTCCGGTGCGTTCTGAAGCAGTCCCTGGGCCGGCTTCGGGTGGAGCGGGAATGGCTGTCGGACCGGTCCCGAATCTTCCGGGAAGCCGCGGCGATGCGCTGGCTCGCGTGCAGGGTGCGAGGCGGCCGCGTTCCCGCTCTCCTTTATGAGGACACCGGCACGTTCGCGATCGCCATGGAAGCCGCACCCCCTGGCGCCGTGATGTGGAAGACGCAATTGCTCTCCGGCGAGGCGAGCGCGGACCACGCCCGGGCCGCCGGAACCCTGCTGGGCTCCATCATCGCGGCCAGCTGGAATCACCCGGAAGCCAGGGAACTCTTTGGCGACCAGACCGTTTTCGATCAGCTTCGCATCGACCCGTATTACCGGTTCACCGCCTCGCAGCACCCCTCGCATCGCGGGTATTTTGAGACCCTGATGGAACGGTCGGCCGCCCGCCGTGTCAGTCTGGTGCATGGCGACTGGAGTCCGAAAAATCTGTTGATCGCCGGGAGCGAGATGTGGGCGATCGACTGGGAAGTCGTGCACTACGGCGATCCCTCGTTCGATGTGGCGTTTCTTCTGAACCATCTGCTGCTCAAGAGCATTGTTCGAGCCGGACTGTACGCCCGCCCGTTGGCTGAGGAGTTCCTCGCCGCTCTCGCCGCCGAACTCCCGACTGACGCCCGATGGATCGAAGCCGCCGCGCTTGTACACCTGCCCGCTTTGTTGCTCGCCCGCGTGGATGGGAAATCGCCGGTCGAATACCTCGACGAAACCGGACGCGTCCGAGCCCGCGAACTTGCCTTGTCATTAATGGCTCAGCCCGCCGCGTCTATACAGGAGGTGTTCGCCCGATGAAGATCGCCCGCGTTCGCGCGCTGGAAATTCTGGATTCGCGTGGGAATCCCACGCTCGAAGCCCGCGTCGAACTGGAATCGGGGGTGGTCGGGATTGCCCAGGTTCCCTCCGGCAAATCCACCGGCAAACACGAGGCCCACGAACTGCGCGATCATGATCCGGCTCGGTTCGGAGGCCTCGGAGTTCTCAAGGCTGCCGGAAAGGCTGAGAACATTCTCGGACCCGCCGTGCTTGGACTCGACGCCGAAGATCAGGCCCGCGTGGATGCCCGCCTGATCGAAATCGATGGAACGGAAGACAAATCCCGCCTGGGAGCTAACGCCATTCTCGCGATATCCTGCGCCACGGCGCGCGCCGCCGCGAACGCGAAGCAGGCCCCGCTCTGGAAACATCTGGCGGCCACTGCGGGAACGCGGCCTGGAATGCCGGTACCGATGGTCAATATCATTTCGGGAGGCCATCATGCCATCGGCGCGCGACATGCCAACTTCCAGGACTTCATGGTAATACCGCGCGGATACGCCGATCTTTCCGCGGCTCTCGAAGCCGTAGTGCGCGTCCATACCCAAACTCACAAAGCGCTCCTCACCGAAGGCTTCGCCATCAACGGAGTCGCCGACGAAGGCGGCTGGGGGCCCGATCTTCCGGGGAACGAAGCCGGCCTTGCGATTCTCCGACAGTCTATCGACGATGCGGGCGCCCAAATGGACATAGCCCTTGATATCGCCGCCACGCATTTCTTCCGCGGGACCGCACCGGAGATGACCACCATGCTCGCGCCCTGGATCGATCGATACGGCATCGTCTCCATCGAGGATCCGCTCCCGGAGGACGATTGGTCAGGCTGGGTCGAACTCACCAGCCGTCTGGGTTCGAAAGTCCGGCTGGTCGGCGACGATCTCTTCGTCACCAACCTCGCCCGTCTCAATCGGGGCGTCGCAGAAGGAGCGGCCAACTCAGTGCTGGTGAAGATGAATCAGATCGGCACTCTCACCGAAACATTCGCAGTTGTGAAGCACGCCGCCGAAGCCGGTTATGGCGCGGTGATCTCCGCCCGCTCCGGCGAGACGGAAGACAGCTTCCTCGCCGACCTCGCCGTTGCCTCCGGCGCGGGCCAGATCAAGATCGGCTCCATCACGCGTTCCGAACGTCTCGCCAAATACAACCGGCTGCTGGCCATCGAAAAATGGGAGTTGCAAAAACCTACTTCAGATTGATTGTGCCCCGGCAATTGGCCGCCCCACATTTGCACGGATGCTTTTCAATATCCTTCGCAAAGTGGTAATCCACCGTCAACTCTTCGCCCTTTTTAATCACCTTCCGGCTCATATAAAGGATATGCCCGCTGCGAATCACGGTGACGATATTGGGATCGCAGCAGTGATTGATATACTCTGCACCGCTGCCGCCGACTGCGCCGTCGAGCGTCCAGTAGGGGTCCAGCGTAAACAGATAAATCATCCGGCCCTGCTGTTCGCTGCGCCGCTTTGTCTCTCGGCGATTGATTCGCTCGCCCCGGTACTCGATCACTTTTCTGCGCGCAGGGATGTCCTCGCCCGCATAAAGGCCCCATCGATGGATCTTCGAGGGGAGAATTTCGAGCTTGAACTGTGCGTAACGCTCGTCGACTACGGGTTGTTTAGATGTGGGCGTGCGCCTTGCCATTGATGGCAATTGTAGCCGCCTGGCGGGTGTTTTGAGAAGAGGGATCGTGTAATATGTGAGAACACCTATGCGCCTCACAACCATTTTCGTAATCGTTTCCGCTCTGTTCGTCGGGGGCCTTTTGGCTCAGGACGACCTCGCTCAATATCAGCCACACATGAAAGCCGCGGCGGCCGCAAGCGGCGCCCTCCGCCAGGCCGCCGCCGCCAAAGACGCCGCCGCCATGACCACCAACGCCGGCAACATGGTCACCGAGTTCACCTGGATCGGGACCTTCTTTCAGGGAAAGGGAAAAGACGACGGCGTGAAGTTTGCCGCGGCCGCCAAAGCTGCCGCCCAGGCCGTGGTCGATGCCAAGACGCCTGACGATCAGGCCGCCGCCGCTGCGAAGATCGCCCCGAACTGCGGAGCCTGCCACGCGGTTTACCGCGCGGGCAGCGCTTTCAAGGGCATGTAATCGCGCCTAAAAGCGCATCCCGCCCGTACACATCAGCAATTCCCCGGTGACAAAATCGCTGAGCGGGGAGCAGAAGAACATCACTGCCCCCGCCGCTTCTTCCGGCGTTCCAGCGCGCCCCAGGGGACTCATCGAAATCACCTTGTCCAGCATTGCCTGCTGAACTCCGACGCGGATTTCGCGCCCCTTCACTTCGATCTTCGAATCGTCCGTCAGCGGCTGCACCAGCCGTGTTCCGATGAGCCCGAATCCGACGGCATTCACGTTCACGTTGTAACGGCCCCATTCTTTGGCCAGCGTGCGCGTCAGCCCGATCACCGCCGCTTTGCCAGACCCGTATCCCGCCTGACCCGCGCCGCCATCGGTTGCAGCAATCGAGGTGATGTTGACCACTTTGCGCGATACTCGCCGGCCCGCCCCCGCTTCACGCTTCGCGGCTTCCCGGATGAATCCTGCCGCCGCGCGCAGCACGCGAAAGGGCCCAACCACGTGGATATCCAGCATCGCCTGAAACTGATCGTCGGTGGTCTTCTGAATCACGTTGTCCCAGGTGTAGCCGGCGTTGTTGACGATGATGTCGAGCCCGCCCAACTCCGTGACCGTCTGCTCCACCAGCAAGTTCGGGAAAGCGGGATTGGTGATGTCTCCGGCGAGCGATGCCCCGCGCGTGCTGCCATGGGTTTCTTCAAGGGGTTCCTTGTCGAGATCGTTCACCATCACCTTCGCGCCCGCCGCCGCCAGTTGCAGCGCGATCGCCCGCCCGATTCCCCGGCCAGCCCCGGTCACCAGCGCGACTTTACCTTCCAGTGAAAACATTGCGGAACCCTCCTATTGATTGATCGGGCGGACCGGAATGCCGTCTTTGAGCGGCTGATCCGAGGGCTGCGCCACCTGATCGTTCTCGGTCAGGCCATCGGTAACTTCGATGCGCAGGGCATCCGACACGCCGGTCATAACTGCCTTCCATTTGACCTTGTTATCCGGCTGAAGCAGGTAGACTCCCACGCCGTTGTCGCGCCGCAGCGTGCTCTTCGGAATCGACAGCACATCGTGCGCCACCTTTGTAAGAATGAATGCATTCACGTTTGTCCCCGGCGTGAGTTCGCGGCCCGGATTATCGATTGTGCAAAGGACTTCGCCCACCTGCCGCGAGCCGAGCGGGACCACTTCCATCGGCTTACGCTCTACTTTGCCAGTCCACTCGCGGCCAGGCAGCGCGTCCCATGTGATCCGCACCGATTCGCCTGGCTCCACGCGCCCCAGTTCCGGCTCATCCACATAAACCCGCACGCGCACCGGATCGAGCTTGCCCACGCTGGCCACGGCATCGCCCGGGCGGAGATAAGCGCCCTGGCGGACGGGTAAATCGTAAACCACGCCAGCCAGAGGAGTGGAAATCGTACTCTCGCCCGAATGCGTCTTTATCAGACCGAGGTTCGCTTCGGCTTCATTGAGCCGCGCCTGTGCAGCATCGATGTCGCCGCGCCCCACAATCGCGCCGCGCCGTGCTTCGAGACCCTGAATCTGCACATCCAGATCCTTAACGTTGGCCCGCGCCGATTCGACGTCGAACAGTGTCGCCGCATTCGCCTTCTGCAGCCGCTGCAGCGAGTCCAGATTCAACTGCGCCGACGCGCGCTGCCCCTTCAGACGATTCAGTTCGCTCTCGATCTCCGCCTGTTCCGAACTGCGGCCACCGCCCTTCAGGGTTTCAAGCGCCACCCGAGCCTGCGCCACCCGCGCTTCCGCCGCCTGCAGATCGTCGCCCAGGCCCGGTTGGCTCAGTTGGGCAATCGTCTGGCCCACGCGAACCGTGTCGCCGAGTTTCACCAGCACCCGCCGCACCAGCCCGGAGGTTTCGACTCTCACATCCACGAACTGGATCGGCTCCACTTTACCGTTCGTCGAAAGCGTGCTGGCGATGGTTTCGCGCGTTACCTTAGAGAAGACAATTGCCGGTGCCTCGGCTTTCCGGCGGAATACGACCACGGCCGCTATCGCCACGGCTACCAGAACTATGACCAGCGTTTTTTTCAATGCGAGGCTTTCTCCCGCGCGCAATAGTCGAACAGCAATTTCCATTCGATCAGCTGCACCTGTCTGGCGAGATTCTCTTCCTGAGACCCTGGCCTGACGCGGGCCGCCTCGAAGAAATCGATGAACGCGAACGGGTCCCAGTCGGCGCCTGCGTCGAAGCCTGCTTTTTGCGCCTCGGCACGGAGTTCGGGGAAGATAGGATGCCGGCCCACCTGCCGGAACCAGTAACCCGCATTCGCCGCGTCCGGCTCCTGGCGATGCATGATGCCGTGCCAGAAGCTGCCTTCGGTGGTATTCAGATCCTGCGCGATTTTGTGGGCTTCGTCGAGGCAGGAAAAGTAGAGATACAGGCCGGCCAGGGCGCCTTCAGGCGATTCACCGTTCGGAAAAAGATCGGCGGCTTTATGACGGTTCAGTTCCGCGCGTGCCTCGGATGAAGAACACTCCGAGGGCGCAAGCGGCATGGGACGCAGCCCCGAGCCATCAAGCCCGAGAATGCGGGCCACCTCAGTTCCGTAGTCGGAAGCGCTAAACTGCATCACTTCTAACATATCGAACGCCTTTGGGTATCCGGACACGTATCGACGATAATCGAATAAGGCCATGAAGGAAGTAAAAACAGCGCTGGTGCTTTCCGCGGGCGGGATGTTCGGCGCATATCAGGCCGGCGCATGGCAGGCGATTGAGAAAGAGTTCAGGCCCGATATCGTGGTGGGCGCTTCGGTGGGTGCGCTGAACGGCATGGCTATCGCTGCGGGGTGTAAACCGGAACGGCTCAACGAACGCTGGCTTGACCGCGAGCAGAGCGGAGACGCTCTGCGCCTCTTTCCCAATGCGGGCTGGAGAAATGGCTGGTTCGATCCTCAGCCGCTCCGCGAACAGTCTGAGCGCATTCTGGCTGAATTTGTACCTCAAGTGCCGTTCGGGCTTGTTGTCGTGAGGCTGCCGCGCCTGAATACTGTGCTGGTGAAATACCCGAATATTACGGCGGCGCATTTGCAGGCGACATGCTCGATTCCTCTCTTCCTGCCCAGTGTACGTATCGAAGGCAAGCGTTTTCTTGACGGTGGATTACTGGAGAAGATCCCGCTATGGGCGGCGCTCGAGATGGGCGCAACTCGGATTATCGCGATCGATTCTCTGCCCCAGGTGGGCAAGTGGTGGCTGCGCGCCGGGACCGATATTGCGCGCATGTTCAAGCCAAGGCGGCGTTATCCGAAGGATCTGGATCTCACGCTCATCCGCCCTTCGGGTTATCTCGGAGACGCCAACGACGCGGTGTTCTGGAAAAAGGAAAACATCGTGCGCTGGATCGAGATGGGCCGCAACGATACGGCGGCGGCACTGCGGGGCCTGGTCAAGGTCGCCTGATGCCGGTGCAGATTTTCGGGGTGAAGGGTTCCCAGACGACGCGCGCGGCGGAACGTTTTTTTAAAGAACGGCGGATTGAGTTTCATCTGGTGGATCTGGATCGGAAGCCGATGTCGCCGGGCGAGATTCGACGTTTCACGGATAAGTTCGGTTTGGCCGGGATCATCGATACCGAAAGCAAGCCGTATGTGGATGGCGGTCTGAAGTATCTGAAGCAGAGCGATGCCGAGATGCTGGGACGCATTGAGCGCGAGCCGAAGCTGCTGAAGTTGCCGCTGATACGGGCGGGGAACGCGGTCAGTGTGGGTAAGGATGAAGAGGCGTGGAAGAGGATGTGCGTGAACTAATGGAAAACTTCGGCTAGAATACAGGGAAGATCCGCCGTATGAAACGACCAATTCAGTTCGCGCTGCTGGCCCTCGCCGGCAGCCTCCCGCTCTTTGCGCATCATTCCTTCGCCGCTGAATTCGACGATCAGAAGCCCGTCAAAATGACCGGTACCATCGTCAGAGTCGAATGGCAAAATCCGCACATCTGGTTTTACCTCGACATCAAGAACCCGGATGGCACCACCGCCACCTGGGGCTTCGCGGGCGGCGCGCCCGGCCAACTGATGCGCCGCGGCATTACTAAAGACCGACTTAAAATCGGAGACACTGTGGTCGTCGAAGGCTTCCGCTCCAAAGACGGATCGAACAACGCTTCCGGTGGCCGCCTGACGTTTCCCGACGGCCGCATGGTCCTGACCGCGGGCTCGCAGGATCGCGTGCCGCCGCAATCCGCTCCTGGCAAACCATGAAACGAGTTACTCTGTTCCTGGCACTGGCTGTCGCCTCCGCGCAAGCCCAGACCCCACCTCAGGCCCCCGCCATCCCGCGCACCGCCGACGGTAAACCCGATTTTTCCGGCATCTATCAATGGCCGACCTACCTGCCGGGAGACGAACGCGGCCACTCCAACGCCACCACTTTCGACCGCAAAAACTTCGCCCCGCTCAAACCTAACGGCGAAGCCTTCCTCGAGCCGCGCACCGGCGATCCGCGCCATGACGAACCCCGCGATTTCTGCTTGCCCGCGGGCTTCCCCGGCGGCATCCTTTCCGGGAACGCCATGCAGTTCTTTCAAACGAAGAATTACCTTGTGATGGTGCACGAGTTTCAGCGCATGACGCGTATCATCCCGCTCGATGGCCGTCCCCACCGGGAAGGCCTCGAACCCATGTATTACGGCGACCCCGTCGGCCACTGGGATGGCGACACGCTCGTCATCGAAACCACCAATTTCAAACGCTGGGCGCTCGACGATTATTACTACACCAATCCCAAAGAATTCCGCATGCACAGCGACGCGTTTCGCACCTTTGAAAAGCTCCGCTGGAAAAGCAAGACGGCCCTATTCTACGAACTGACCGTGGACGATCCGAAGATCTTCACCAAGCCCTGGTCGCAGGAATTCGAAGTCGTCGCCAAACCCGAATGGGAGAAAGACGGGCTCTATGAATACGTCTGCGAAGAAAACAATCGCTGCCCCGGCGGCAAGTGCTAGGTGAAGTAGCTCCGCGCCCATTTGTTATCATTTCCGTTTCCCACCACCCAGTCGTGGCCAATCCTCAAGGAGAAAGCCGTGCAGTCCTCAATCACAAAATCCCTCGTACTCATAGCAGCGTTTTCAGGTTCTCTGTTCGCGCAGACCGGGCTCGAACGCAGGGAGGGCTACATTCCGATGCTCTGGGATGCCGACCAGGGCCGCCTATTCTTCGAAATCACGCGCTTCGATCAGGACATTCTCTACTTCACTTCCGTTGCGAAAGGCAGTGGCTCCGGGAGCGTCGGGCTCGAATGGGCCGGCGGCGGTGAAGGCGGCGTCATTCAATTTCAGCGCATCGGCCCGAAGGTGATGGTGGTCCAGAAGAACCTGCGCTTCCGCGCGGGCAATGGCGGTCCCGGCATTGAAAAGGGCATCGACGCCTCGTTTCCGGACTCCATCATCGCCAGTCTTCCCATCATCCGCACGGACGCGGGTAAAGTGATCGTCGATGCTACTCCTCTCGTGGTGCGCGACGCGGCGGGCTTCGCCTCAAGCGGGGGCGGTGGACGCGGCGGCGGACGCGGTGGCCCTCAGGCCGTCGAGCTTGTTGCCGGCACCACGTGGCGCTTCGACCCAACCCGCAGCGCCATCTATCTTCCGCACACCAAAGGCTTCCCGAAAAACACTGAGGTGGAGATCACCGCGACTTATGAGGCGGTCACCGGCGGTGCGCGCACAAGTCCCGAAGCCCGCATTCTCACCGGCCGCCTGCACTACAGCTTCGTCGAGCCGCCTACTGGCTACAAGCCCCGCGTTGCCGATCCGCGCATCGGCGTTCAGGGCATTCGCTTCGTAGACTATTCGCTGCCGCCCACGTCCGGAAACACCGTCGAGTGGATCCGCCGCCATCGCCTCGAAAAAAAAGATCCGAACGCCGCGCTCAGCGAACCGAAGCAGCCCATCGTTTACTATCTCGACGCCGCCGTCCCCGAGCCCACCCGTTCGGCCATGAAAGACGGTTTCCTCTGGTGGAACAAGGCTTTCGAAGCCGCTGGTTTTAAAAACGCTCTTGAAATCCGCGACGCCCCGCCGGATATGGACCCCATGGACGTTCGCTACAACGAGATCTACTGGGTCGATCGCGATGAGCGCGGCTATTCGACCGGCGGCGGTCTCACCGACCCGCGCACCGGCGAGATCCTCGCGGCCCGCGTTCGCCTCGAATCCGACCGAGTTCGCACCATCAGCCACTACTGGCAGACCTACGAGCCTCCGACTAACAATGGCGGTGGTGGTGGGAACGACGATTTCTTCGAAGACGGCTTCCTCGATGCCGGCCTGCCGGCATATTCCACGCCCGAGACCGAACAACAGCTCATCCTCCTGCGCCAGGCGCTTCTCACCGCGCATGAAACCGGCCATACGCTGGGCTTCGATCACAACTGGACCTCCAGCATGAGCGACCGCGCCTCGGTCATGGAATACCCTTCCCCACGCATCAAAATCGTGAACGGAAAAATCGATCTGACCGACGCTTATCAGAAACAGATCGGCGCCTACGACATCGTGACCGTGCGCTACGCCTACACCGAATTCCCGCCGGCGTCGGAAAAGACCGGGCTCGACAACATCATCAAAGACATGCGCAAACAGGGGCTCATGTATACGCCGGCCACCGATCCCCGCTGGAACCGGTATGACGATGGTCCCGACCCCGCTCAGTACATGCGCGATGCCGCGGCGCAGCGCAGGATCCTGCTCGCGAACTACGGTCCGGCAGTTCTCAAAGACGGCGAACCTTATGGCGACCTTCGCGGTATCCGGCTCTGGATGACTTATCTGCATCACCGGTGGTCGATCGATAGCGGTGTGCGTTACATCGGCGGCATGTATACGAACTATGCGGTGAAGGGCGAATCGCTCCCTCCTACTGAGATCGTCCCGGCCGCGAAGCAGCGCGAGATTCTGGGCCTGCTGCTCGATGACGTGGATCCCGCCAGCCTTGCGATTCCCGAACCGCTTCTCGCCAGCCTTACGGTTGCGGTCGATCGCGGCGCGGGTGGTGGAGGTCGTGGCGGTGGGCGAGGCGGGCCCGATCAGGAAAACATGGAATCCTCCACCGGCTATGCCTTCGATCACCTGGCTGCCGCGCGCACAATCGCGGGCCTTGTCTTCGATCAGCTCTTCGAACCGGAGACCGCCGCACGCCTGATCGGTTTCGCCGACCGCCAGCAGAACGCTCTCACGCTGCCCGAAACTATCGACGCCTGTGCGAGGACGGTGTTCGGATCGCCAGCGCCCGCCGGCATGCTCCGTTCTCTGCAACGCCAGACGCAGCGTGTGTTCATCGATGCCGTGATGACGCTGGGAGCAAGCCCAACGGCCACGCCCGACGTGAAGGCTGTAGTGATGGCATCTGTCGCCAACATCAGAACTACCGTCGCGGGACTCAAAGACCCCGACCCGGTCAACGAAGCCAGCCTGCGCCAGATGGAACGCGATCTGACGCGCTACGCCCAGAATCCGACCATGCCAAAGAAATCTTCGGCAACAGCGCCCATCATGGCGCCGATCTGAGCAGGAGCTGGCTACTTCCCTCCGGCGATTTTCCGCACCTTCCTGAGCCGTGCCTGGAGTTCTCGCTCCTTAGGGAGAACCAGTTGATACTCGCGCGCGAGCACTTTATTGGTTAAGTTAGTCAAAGAATAGTGAACGACGTCGGCGTCTCTCTCCGAACACATGATCAGGCCGACGGGAGGGTTCTCGCCGGAATTCGTCCAGTTCTCCTGGGCAATAGTTTAAGTACAGGTTCATCTGACCGGCGTCGGCATGCGTGAATGGCCCGATCTTAAGATCGATGATCACGAGACATCGTAAGCGGCGATGAAACAGGAGCAGGTCGATTCGATACCAGGCATTGCCCACCCGAAGCCTCTTCTGGCGGGCTACAAAGGCAAAATCGGTGCCGAGTTCCAAAAGAAACTGCTCAAGTTCACGAATCAGCGCTTCTTCAAGCTCGGTTTCCGAATACTCATCCTTCAGATTGAGGAACTCCAGTACGAAGGGATCGCGTACAATCTCATGGGAAGCAACAGATTCGCCTTTCAGCCTTCCGGACTTTCCCCTCGTGCGCTGGTAAGCGAGGGTCGATATCTGCCGGTCCAACTGCCTGACAGACCATCCGCCACGGACGGCTTCGGACTCATAGAACTCCCTCGCCACGTTGTCGCCGACTGCAAGCAACCGGTTGTAATGCGACCACGGGAGCGGGAGCGAGGGAAACGCGGGAAGCCCCGATTTTGCAGACGGTGTCTGCAAAATGTTCCTCTGCCCCGATTTTGCAGACACTGTCTGCAAAATCTCCTTCCACAGATAGAACGCTTTCATCTGGGCCAGGTTCCGGGGTGAGAATCCCCTCCCAAACCGCCTGGTCAACTCCACGGAAAGGCGCTCAATCAGAGCGTCCCCATAAATGGCGCGAGGTGCGCCGCGCTGTTCATGTTCGACGATTTGCCTTCCTACGAGCCAATACGTAACAGTAATGGTCTGGTTGACGACTCTGCCGGCGGTCGAGCGCCCGTTTGCGATAAGGCTTGTTAAGCCAGAGAGAAGCTCCCTGTACGAAGGTGGTTCAATGGTCGCCGCCGCCTTTGCGATGGCTCGCTTTTGGGGCATATGGCTATTGTCTCGCAGCAGGTTACGTTATCCCTCTATACCTTCGCTAACGCGGCCCATTATTGCCGCAGGATCTTCGGCTCTTCTTTGGCTCCCGCGAGCGATGTAAGCTGCTCTTCAGCATAGCGCCAGGCGCCCGTGTTATCGTGGCGAGCCGCGACGCCGTCCGCATTGCGGATGTCAATGGCCCGAGAGCGAAGAGCTTCATCACG